>OFMV01000257.1_pt1 | contig 49372 bp, 89 predicted proteins | sample 1541881 | NCBI WGS metagenome assembly OFMV01 (sample SAMN04209220, study PRJEB22552) | human gut metagenome | biome: gut; material: feces | host: Homo sapiens | place: USA: Oklahoma
GTGTGTAGTTAGGTTTGCTACCTCTGTTCCATGTTCCATTTGCCCAATTATTAAATATTTTTTCAGTTTTCTTTAAATTTTTTACATTAGTTAAATCTTCCTTTAGCTCCCCAATCTTATCTCCCGTTTCTTTTGCATCCGCAGCCATGCCGGAGATGGTGAGGGTAGTATCAGTGCCAGCCAATGCGTTAAGAGTATTGGCGTTCATGGGAGTGCCTTCCACGATGGGCTCGTCGTTGCGAATCAGTGTGACGACCTCAGACGTGCCGTCTGACTTTTTCATAGTCCAACGGCCCGGGTATTTTGCTTTTCGGTCAATAAACTGCATAGTAAGGTTCACCTCCACAAATTGGCTCAGAGCAGTAAAGCGTGTAATCTTTTGCTATACTTTCGATGTCAGAAAGTATCTTTTCGACCTGATTTATCACACCAAATTTCATAGAAAGGGATTCCGGCACATCCGGAGTAAAGCTTGTTCCGCTACATTTTGAGCGAATGGCTTTCACGCTGGCTATCCAACGATTGGCGTCCTCTGTGGTAAGATAGCTGTTCGGCCCCCATTCGGGAGTAGACGTTCCGTTGAAAGTGATTGTTCCAGAAAAAATCATTTTGGTATCATCGCCATAGTAGGCGCTGCCGTGTGCAATGTCGATGTAGTCATTTGCTACGACCCAAGATGGCTCGACAGAGGGCGGATAGAAGTTGTTGGCAGCGGCGAAATAGAGCTGGTATTCGACGCCCTTTTCCAACACGATGCTGCCCATGTCCAGCACTACATCGTTATAGCCTTTGACAAGGTCGATGGACTTGTCTACCAGCGCGGTCTCGGTGCCGTACTTGCGCAGAACGGTGCGCATTCTGCCCGGCATATAGCCCTTGACACGGAATCCCAGCGAGCGGAGCGGCAGGCCCGCTTTCTTGGCCGTCAGCGGCATGAAGAACTCGGACTTGGAGGGATAAGTGTCCCACGCGGGGATTTCTCCAGAAGTGTTGAGCGCCGTCACGACCGAAATCGGGTCGATAGGAAGTTTCGCTCCGACAATGTCAGCAAGCTCTTTCATGCCCTGTTCGATTCGTGAATAGTCAGTGTAACTGAGTGCTCCTTTCATACCGGAGGCCCATTCCTGCTGTTCATCCGTTGTCCATGTGCCGGTTCTGGCTTTGGCTGTTAGCTCTTTTACGCGGTCAACATCCGCCTGTGTGCGGTCTGTAATCCATGTTGCCATATGTTATGCCTCTCAGAAAACTAATTTGCCGTTGGCATCAAGTTGAGTTGTCTCGGGGACAGTAAAAGCAGGATGAGTACAATGGGAAAAATTTGAACCGGTATAGTTATCAACTGGTGTACCCATTCCAATAATGTCGGAAGAACCGGAGGTATTATACATCATAAAATAAATCATTCGCGCTCGATAATTTTTGCGTATATCACTTGGATACCCGGATGCAAATTCCGCACTATAAAGCATAGGAGTGCGTGTAAATACATAATAGCTAAAAGCGGAAGACGTTTCAGAAGGGGTATCGGAAGAAATCATGGTCTGTAATATTTCCGGAGCATTTGAGAGCGTAGTTCCTTCATTATAAGAATAGTCTGGGCTGTTTTTTGTCCAGTTTTGAACGTCATTGCCTTTGCAATCCCATCCAAATTCATGTGCAGACAAAAGAAATGCCGCTCTAGAAAGAACACTTACATTTCTACTTCCTTCTGAAAAATCAGAAGCAGAAAAACCGGGGGTATAATAAAAAGAAGTGACGCCCATTGCAAGTTTTTGATTATTCGAGAACAATTTAAGATAATCATTATTCAGCCAGGTATCAATACTACTACTTGCATAAGTAGACCAAGAAGAATCCCATTCTCGAATAGCGGCGTAATGCTTGCGAACCAGAAGAGTTCGTCCGGCTCCATTCAACTCGCTCTCGTAGTTATGCTTCGCAACGATGAACTCAACCACGTTGCCGCCCTCGTCCATAAGAACGGTGTCGCCCTCTGCAACATCAAACAGGTTGTACGATGTTGTAATGAAAGAACATTTCGCGGAGACGTTGCCCACAAAGGCAGTGACAACAGCCTTGCCCGGGGAATTCCACTTGACTTGACAAGTGGATTTTCCCTCTGCGTTTGTCAGAACGTGAAGAGAGACAATTCCTTCGGGAGAAGCTGCCCAGTTGATTTTGGGAGAATCAATGGTAGCGGGGGACAGGGTAGCGGAAAGAACAACGGAATCACCCCAGTCAAGCTGTTCGCTGACATGGTCAAGAGACAAAGCCTGAGCATCTGCCATCATGTACCCCTCTACAGTGCCTTTGAAGCACCCATTGAAGGTGTATTTTGCATTAGTCACCAGCAAGACGGCGTCGTAATTGAACTGGTGGTGAATCTTTACCATATCAAGAGCGTCAACGATAGGGCTTGCCCGATAAGTAAGAGAAGCTTTGCGACGATTGGAAAGGACTCCATAAGACTCTGTAAGGGCATTCCTGGATTTTGCAAGGATGTCCTTTGTGAGCATAACATTGCTCAGAGTCTGGCTCACGCCTTTGCCCGAAGGGCTTTCGGGATAAGCGTAGGTAACACCACCTGCGGTAGTCACCACGTTGAGCATATTTTGAGAAAAGGTGATTTCCGGCCAAGAATAATTGTTTAGCACCGGAATATCCAATACCGAGTCAGAGGCGACAGAACCGTACACACGGTTAATCTTTATCACGCCATCACGAGTCTGGTACAGAGCCATTCCGGCTGCATTGGCGGCAAGCTGCAAAATATCGGAGTTGTGATAAGTAGACCCATCGCTTGTGATGTCCGTAGAGTAGTCTTTCAGTTCATCAGAGATTTCCGCTGTGATTCCATCTGCTTCGAGCTGCTCCAGTGCATCGTAGCACATCTCATAGAGCGTGCCGTATTTTCTTCCGGTGTACTTCGTGCTGGACAGATATAGGAAAGCGTCTCGCGCCTGAAAGGACGCTTCAATGCTGTTGGCGGGGACGCTCCACTCTGACAGGAAGAACATTCCTCCGCTCACCCATTCGGTCTTCCCGTCAACATCCATTCCATAACGAACAGTGACAGGTTGGCGCTCATAGATGTACTTGTAAATCCCTTGAGGGTTCACAGAGTCCCATGTACGGTCGCTGTTATCGAGGCTAAAGGAAATCGACTCCTGAGAAAGCTGACCGGAGATAGGATCTCTTGCGGAAGAATGGCTGTAGGACAAGATTTTGGTCTTGTCAAACACCAGATACCTTCCGATTTTCACTTGCTCGACCCTTACTCGGCGGTTAGGGAGACACCACTTCAGCACCTCAATCTCTACGGCATCAAACCCAGAAAGCTCTACATCAACATCAGAACGGACGGATTTGTTTCCGTTTACGGTCACAGTTTTTAACCTGTTAGTCCCAAGATATGCGCTGACCGAAAAATCTGTAGCGTATTCTTCAAATACCGTAGACCAGCAAATTGAAACGCCGGGAATCGAGGACTTGCTCTCACTCGGAAGCTCAAGCCGGATAACAGGATGGTTTGAATCGTCAAAAATCTTGGCGCTCAAAAAACCGGTAGTTCCATACGGAGGGGAAGAAGGAACAATGGTGCAACTTCCGTCAAGAACAGTGAGATTAAGCTCTCCTGTGGAATATCTCGAAATGGAAGCGTTAGTGGAAAGCGCAATACTGTGAAAGGTAGAGAATGGGGCTGCCGATGACGTGACGATGGTAGCCTTTTTGTTGATACCCGGCTCAGTGATTCCACAGGTAATCTCTACAAAAGATTCCGGGACAAGGGTTTCGTTAAATTTTTCTTTCCACTTATCGGAGACTTCAACCATGTGTCATACCTCCACAAGAGAAAGTTTGCACCCTGTCCATCCCATCACGCCACCGGTTTTCGGCCCTCTACGCCACATACCGCCGGTGCGGTCGGAGACATACATCTGACGGGTGGTATAACCAGCTGTGGCTTGGTTATAGAATCTAACAGTGCAGTAAAAATTCGTGGTAAAAAGACTCAAGATGTCGGCCCACTGCCGTGCGGTGAGGTAGTTCCAAGACATGGAGACTTTTGCTACATCATGCCGCACGACAGAACCAACAACCTTTCCCTGAACATTTCGGCCAGAGTCCACGATCGTGCTAGTCGTTCCCTCATAAGAGGATGGTTCCGGTAGCTCTACGCCATTCACCGTAACCAGTGCAGGAATATTGGCCATCTGAACCATCCTTTCTTAATAGGAATAAACTTCAGTACCCATAATAGACACACCACGTTCTTTCTGGGTCTTTTCAACAGAAGCAGTGAGCTGCTTGCCATCAAGGTATACTCTTACATCTCTTCCATCAGAGATTTCCTCTCCATACCGCTGCCAGATGTCGAGGAATGCGTTGTAGCAACCGTTGTACACAGCATCTCTTATCTCTTCGGAGTTCCCGCTTGCGGCAGAATAGGTGCCACTATAGGAAGAGCTGGATGTCGAGGAATTGTAGCTAGAGCTTCCAACATACTGAGATGTATCGCTGTAACTACCGGTAGAATGGCTACCGCCAAGTTTCGATACGATTCCAGCGATTGCAATACCAAGGGTAGCGGCAGCAGCAAGGGCTACGATTCCAGCGGGAATGCCAAAAATCGTAGCGCTAAGGGCGGCACCCACAGCAGAAAGCATTCCCGCCACTGCGGTTCCGATAGTGCTTACCAGCCCGGCAAACCCAGCGAAAATTGTCGGGAAAGAACTGAGCAAGCCGCCAGACAGCGCAGCGCTGATTGCTTTAGCAGCCGTTGCGAGAGGAGACTTCACGTTTCCGAAAGCCTGCGTAATACCAGAAAGCATCGTCTGAGTTTCAGAGGAAACCTTTCCGAAGTTCTGAGTCAGTGCGCTTACCAGATTTTTGCCAATGGTAGCGGCTGTATTCAGCAAAGAAGAAGCTTGGCTTTTCAGTTCTTTGCTCAGTCTGCCAAGCAAATCGCTTGCAACGGACTTGACGCGTTTACGCTGCTCATCGCCCATAGCGCCCCAAATGCTAGCGGCAATGGTAGTGCCAACTGTTTTCCAATCGCCACTTTGCGCAGCCTGAATGAAAGTTTGCACCGTACCGAAGAAGTCGGTCTTGAGGTTGTTATCGAGTTCGGCCCACTTAGAGTCTAGCCCGGAAATGATGCCGTTGACGTAGCTTGTGCCGCAGTCAATGCCATAGTTCGCCATTTCTTCGCCCTTGAGCTTGGTGGCGTCTACGAGTTTATTCATAGCATCGTTGACATAACCGAGAGCACCAGTAATGCCGTTGGCAAGGCCTTGAACGACGTAGCTGCCAATCCCTTCAAACCACTTAGAGGGAGAGTGAATATCAAGTTCATCTTGAGCGGTTTTCTTGATTTCATCGGTCAACTGTTTGGTCGCGTCATTTGACACATTGGTGTTCCCCGTGATGCCCTTCGTGATGCCATCAATAATGTTTTTTCCGACGCTTAACGGATTAAACTTAGAAACTTTATCAATCAGTTTTCCGAACCACGTTACAGCGTCTTTGATTCCATTGATTACATCAGCAATCAAGAGAACAAATTTTTCCGCAAAGTTTCCATTGGCGGCGATGGCAAGGCGGTCTGATTCGTCTACGCCTTTAATAATCCATCCAATGAACACGCCCATGTCGTGGATAACTTGCGCAAGAGACGCGATTGCACCTTCAAGAAAATTTCCATTCATCTGGATGTCGAGCATTTCCGTTTCAGAAACGCCATTTTGAATCCATCCGATAAGAATTGCAAAATCATTGATAAGATTTCCGAGAGCAGTTATGATGTCTGCCACTGTTTCGGCCGCAATCGTGCCGAAATTTACAAAAGCATCGTGCCAATCAGATTTCAGCTGAAATGCTTCTGCTTCGCTTTCACTGCCAAGACCACGCACGGCGACAGAGATAGCTTCGAAGCCAAGAACTGCAAGGCCAGCAACGGGATGCCCGCTAATAGTCAAACCGATTCCGATAAGTGCCATGACCAAATCGCCCAAATCGAGGTCAAGGTCTTTGACGACTTTTTGAATTGTCTCAAATGCAGTAGAGATTTTCTCCTGCCATCCCTCAGGAATCAAATTCCAAATCGCTTGACCGAGATTAGAAAGAGCTTCTTTTAGCCATTTGATAGACTCGCCAAGTTTCCCATCAGTCAAAGAAATATTCCAGCCTTGCGTAAACCCAAGACCCGCAAGGTAAATCAAATCTTTAATACGGGCCAAACCTTGCCGGAAATTTTCGCTATTTTGATAAAGCTGAACAAATCGACCAACGATAAGGGCGACCGTCCCGGCTACTAGAAGTAGCTCTGGATTAAGACCACCAACGATTTCCACGAGCTTGTATGCCCAATCATGAGTGTCTTTCAACGCAGTAAGAAGCGCATTCCCGATAGTCCATGCGGCAAAACCGGCGCCGATAGCAGCAACAATAGGAGCAAGTTTGCGAAGTTTTCCCTTGATTTCATCCACAGCGTTGCCGACGTAGTTCTTGAACATATCGTAGCCGGACAGGTCTACATCGCCCAAGATGTTGCCAGCGGATGCGCCGCCGCCAGAGCCGGAACTTCCCTGTGTGGGGTCAATGATGTTCAGTTCATCAAAGCCCATCGTGTAGTCCTTGAGGGCTTTGGCGGCTTTCTTAGTGGAGTCTGCCGTGTCATCCATTGCGTCACCAATGCCGCCAACACTGTCAGCGCTCTTGGTGAAATCAGTGAACACGACCTTCACGCCCATCAGCTTTGCCACCCATTCAACAAACTCTCGAATGAGCTGTACGGCAGCGATCAGCGGGGGGAGGATGGCTTTCAGGGCAGGGTAGAGCAGAGAGCCGACAGACTTCGCCAGCATATCCAACTGCGCTTTCAGAATCTTAATCTGATTTGCAGGGCTTTGGATGGTCTGTGCAAGGTTGCCCTGCACGTTAGCGGTCTGCTTCATAATGGCAATGTAACGTAGAACCGCCTTATCTGCCTGAGACAGACTAGAAACCTGCTTGTTAAAGCCCAAAGCAAGAAGTTCCTGCTGTAACCGCGCCTGAGTCAGGTCGATGCCCAAACGACGAATAGGTTCAATCTCGCCAGAGATTGCGGAGGACATTGCGGTAAAGGTTTCTGCAACGTCCTTGTTCCAATAGGAACCTTCGTCATAAGCAAGCTGGGTCAGGTTCTTGGACAGAACGTATGCCTTGTCGCTGGTCAGACCAAACGAAGTACCTAAGCTCTGGATAGTGGCCATGTAGGTCATCGCTTTGGTCGGGTCAACGCCAAGCAAGCCCTGCATCTTGCTAATGAGCGTATCGGCTTCACCGCTCAAATTGCCCATAGCATTATGGAACAGGTCTGTTGCTTCATAGAAGTCATTGAACTTCGCAACAGCATTGCCAAGATACTCAGCGATGGCTTTCAGCGAGACCAGCTTTGCCATGTTCCGCATAAAGCCGTTCATCTGATTGGACAGGCTAAGATAGCTCTTGCGCTGCTTTTCGTTGGCAGCGGTCACACGGTTGGCCTGTGTGACCACCTTGCTCAACTGCGGAGGGAGCTTTGCAAAAGCGTTGCCTACTTTGTCAAGTTGAGATGCAAGAGGAGTAAGGGCAGTAGAAATCTTCTGGCAAGAGCTTGCAAAAGAATCAAGGTCTGTCGCTTTCAGCTTGTCGGTCAGATCAGGAACCTTTCCGATCGCATTGAAAGCACTGCCAAGAGCTTTAAGGTTCAATGCGTCCAGAATGGACAGCGGAGCCAAAGCGTTAGTGAGCTGAGTAACATTTCCAGACATGGAGTAAAAGTCAACGCCGTTCAAGCCAGACACAGCCGTAGGAATCTTTTTGATTGCATTCACGACCGTGTTGATGCTCTTTGTGCTTGCGGTCGTGTTGACATTGGAAAGCCCATTCAGAAAGCCGGTGATTTTGTCCAGCCCGGACATTCCAGCGGATGCCTGTTTCAGCGTTGCAATGGAGCCTGCCAGCTTGTCAAGGCTGTTCACAACCTTTGTGACGTTGCCTTTTGTCCGCAAATTAGAAATGGCGGTAGCGAGCTTGTCGATATTAAGCTCTGCGCCCTGCGATTCCGCAGAAATCTCTACGGATAAGCTCGTAATATCAACATCAGCCATCACTACCACCATCACTTTCCATCATAGAGAACATCATTCTCTTGATTCGCTCCTGCGCCTCAACTGCGCGTTGGTATTCATACTCGTCTTTCTCCTTTTGGGTAAGGGGAATCGGTCTATCCATGTACTTGATGGGGCTAGACCCTTTCTTTCGGAACATATTGCCAACCGTAGAGGAAAGCGCAGATGCCATGTAAAAGCCATTTCTCCATGCTTCGGCGTTAGCTCTGCGTTCTCGCAGCTCCTCTGCGTCACGGTAAACCTTCGCCAGCCAGACATCGCCGTACCAGAACTGGTCATAGGTCATGCCGATGGAAATGTAATAGGCTTCTACATCGTGGAACAGCTTGGAGAAGGAGAATGGTTCTCCCTCCCCGTCTGCTTCCTGAGATTGTGCGGTTACACAATCTCCCACGTTGCGTTTTTTGCGGTCTTGTCCTCAGTATCAGTTGCCAGCAGGGACTTGGAAGCATCCATGAACATCTCAAGCAGAATGCCCATCAGATCTTCCTTCTCCTCGATATGCTGGAACATCTCGTCAACGACCTTGCGCTTGATGCCCTTGTTGCGGGCAATGAAAGCACCGTAGAACAGGGCACGAGAGTTGGACAGCAGATTGGTCATCTGGGTGTACTGGCCAATCTGAAAACCTGCACGCTCGGTAGCTTCCACGCTGTCACGGGTGAAGGTCAGCTCGTAAGTGTTCTTACCATCGGGGGAATGAAAATTGATAACCTTAGCAGCCATAATAAATGCTCTCCTTTATAAATAGGGGCAGAACCAAATCCGTTGTTCAGTTCTGCCCGGTTCGATTGATTCGATTTTTGCGGTTTAGCCGCCAGTGACAGTAAGGGTCTCGCTGAACTCAGGCTTCTTAGTGAAGATGCAGTTGATGGTCATTTCCACAACCTCGTCCACGCCAAAGCCAGACAAGCCAACCTGATGCATACCCTGCCAAGTGAAGCCGGAGCCGTCCTGCATCTTCAGGGCGTAATACTTCACGGTGTTGCTCTCGGAAGTCTCATCGTAGCCAGCCTCCTTGACTTTCTTGTAGTCAGTCTTGTTGTAGTTGGCAGTAAAGGACTTGGTGTCGCTCTGGATGATGCCAAAGATGTTGACCTGCATGGGGTCGGACAGGGTAGTCGCATCCAGAAGGTTCGGCTCAGAGATCAGGTCGGGCACATCCTTGATGTCGCACAGCTTCGTCAGAGCGGTTGCGCTGTCGCCACAATACAGGGTGGTATTCAGACCGGAGATAGCAGTACTCATAGAATGTTTACCTCCTTAGTTTCGGTAAATCATTCCGTCCTCTCCGATTGTTGCCCCGTAGCTGCAATCAATCCGATAGACGGAATTGTTGTACAGCCCATTCAACGGGGCAAACGACTTGCGATAAAATTTCATTGGTTCGAGAATGGAATCCACGATGCCAACAATGGAACGTGCTTCTGCAATGCGCCCGGTGTTCTTGTTAGAGTAGACCCGCACACGCAGGGAAACGGCAGCATACTTGCTGTGACCGGCAGAATCAATATGCGCAGGCAGATTGCTATTTTCCTCTATCTGCACACACGGAAACTTCTTGACGTTGCTGTCATTGATTTCACCAGTAACGAAGATGCCGGGGACTTGCTTTCGCAGTTCCTTAGCAACAGCCGTGAAGATAGAATTGAAATAATCGATCAACTATTCCAAACCTCCCTCCACGTTGCTTCGACCTGAGAAGCCATTTCCTCAACAGCCCCCCACATAGCCATAGCTGGTTCATTACCGCTGGTTACGACTAGCGTTCCCTTGTTTTTGTACATCACGGTGTTGGCATCATTGCCGGGGTCTCCGTAATAACTCCAGTGGTCACGCTTGCCGTTCCCTTTTCCGTAAGTGCCGTGTTCTCCAACACCAGCAGGAAGCTCGCCGCCATAAGCGGAATGCGCTACGCCAGTGCCAAACTCGATAAAGGCAACTGCCTTGCCCTCTGCAACGATGGTACAAGTCTTGTCTTTTTGGTTGATATGGCATTTCACGTCATTGGAACCAGCGTATTCTGCATTAGCGAAACGCACCTTTGCGACTTCAAGTCCCAACCAAGAAAGGCGAAAAGCAAGCGCTCTAGCTTTCTTGTTCAGGGTGGTCTTGTACTCCTGTATCTGACGTTCCGCATCACGAAGTCCGGCATCGCTCAACCTCACTTTAATTTTCACTTGCAGCCACCTCTTTCAGCGCATACTTCGTGTCTGTAATATGCTCTGCGACTTTGACCACAATGTAATTGAAGGGCTTTGAAACGTCCGTCTGAAACCAGACGCGCGTACCTTCATAAAGCGGTGTGTTGTGCTTCTTGCTGGACGAACTGACAACGTAGCTATAATCCGTGAACGCGCCGAAAGGGTTTGCTTCCGCAGAACCAGTAGGAGGGCTGACATTCAGCATCAGCTTTGCGGGGGCACTCCACGATTCGTATGCGGATTCGCCAGTCTCGTTTCCCCACTCGTCCACAACAGGCGTTTTCTCACCAACCGGGTTTGAATACCACAGCGGGCGTTTATCCAGCGGGCTTCCATTGAACATCAGCCGATAACACCTACTCTCGGAACCACTTCATTCAACAGGGACTGTGCCACATCGGAGCTTTCCCACACACGAGTAATGCCATTGTTGGTGTAGCTCGTCTGTCCGTTTGCACCGATGTGGTTGTACAGTTCCGCTGCAATGCGTATCTGCAACGACTGATACTGCAAGGGCAACTCGTCCGGTCTGTTACCGAATGGGTAGCCCTGCGAAAATATCTTGTCTTTGGCGAAATCAAGCAGCAGGTCGAAGAGTGGGTAGTCCTCGTCCGTGATTTCACGGTCAAGTGCAGGGGCGATGTACTGTCCCAGCTTGACTGCCGCTTCGGAATACTGGTCTCCCATGCTGCTTTACTCCTTTCACCTTAGTAAGCCTTGATGCAGTACACAGCGTCCATGCGCTCAAAGGACGGCAGGACGATTTCAGAAGCATAGACGTTGGCGTTGACCGGGTGAACGGTCAGCTCAGTGGTGATGGCAACGCCAGTGTTCACGATGGACACGGATGCACCGGACTGACCAGACAGCAGGTCGGCTTCCTCAGGAGTAGTGCCGTACCAAGTGCTGCCCAGAGCGCCGGACGGAGCAACCACCACCATGCCGTCAGGCAGATACTTCTCACTTGAACTGTACTGGTCTGCCTTGAACATCTTGTCGTACAGATGGATGGTCAGACCGGTTGCAGATTCGATAATCTGCCGTGCTTCGGCATCCAGCAGAACGGCGTTTGCTTTTGCGGTGACGGTCATGAACCGATTCTTCACCTCGTCCGCAGCAATCATGTTGCGGAAGGTAGCAGTGTTCATGTACACCTCAGTCACGACCTCGCCAACGCTTGCCAGAACAGCGTCCTTTGCGGCGTTCAGGTCAGCAATAGGAGTGGCGGTGGTGACGTTCCACTTGGACTTTGCGGCAGAGACTTCCTTATAGTTGGTGGTTTTCCAAGTGCCGTCCGGGTCGTAGTTGTAGGTGTAGTTCACGCCGTTTGCCTTGATAGTGATGCCGGGAACGCCATTGGTGGGAGCCAGAAGCTGCCAGATCATGCGCTCAGGAACGATACGAGCGCCAGTGATAAGCTGTGCGGTGTCATCGTACAGACGGTTCATTACATCACGAGCATAGGGGTCGTTGCTGTCCAGAACACGCAGGATTTCCTGACGGTCTTTCTCGCCCAGATGGTAGCCCTCACGGAAGAACGGCATCTCGGTCTCATCGAACTTGAAACCCTCACGGGTGCGGAACGTAGCCTTTGCATCAAATGCACTGGGCATCAGAGAAACGCCAACGCCCTTGTGACCACGCAGCCACTTCAGGTCGAGACCAGCCTTCTTCTTTGCGGGGAACAGTGCGTCAGATGCAAAGGGCATCGCATTGGTGGGGTCGTTCGTCCAATAGGCGGCAATCGCAGCCGGGGCAAAGACTTCCTTAAGATTCAGTGCCATGTTGTTTTACCTCCTATTAAGCGTTCACGCTGATGTTGTCACGGCAGAAGATGCCAGGGATGGCGGTCTTAAGCGCAGTAATCGCATCAGAATCATAGGTGAAGCCAGAGCTTGCAGCAGCCTTCTTGGTGTCGATAACGCCACGAATCAGCAGGGAAGCATTGGGGTTCTCTGCCGGGTCAACGTCATACAACAGAATGCCGTCTGCTGTGGCAGAGGTTGCTTTCTTGCCAGCTTTGGTCATGGGGTAGCCAGCCTTAACCGCAGCAGTTTCGGTCACAGTAAAGGGGATGGCGGTGTAGTCATTGGAAGCAAGGATGGTATCGTTGATTCCGTTGACCGTGTTTCGGGTAAACTTCATGTTTTCCTCCTTGTTAATGGAAAGCACTCATTGCGTCACTCGATGCCTTAGAAGTATTTGCGTTCTGCTGTGCAAGGCTCTTAGCAAACGCCACGCCCTCGCTGTCAGACCCGCCCTTGCCATCCGCACCCGGAGGGGTGGGCATATCCTTCAGCAGAGAAGCCTTGTATGCGGTGTCATGGGCAGTCATAAACTCCGACTGGAACTTAAACACCTTGTCCATGTCACCGTCAGCCAGTGCAGATGCAGCTTTGTTGGCAAGTTCAGCATCATAACCCTGTGCAACGAACTTCTCACGGTAGGATGCAAGGGTCTTTTCTTTGACGAGGTTCTCCTTGTCGGCAGTCAGGGCTTCAATCTGCTTCTGCATCTCTGCCAGTTTGTCAGCCTGTTCCTGCGCGGCATTCTCGTCATCAGTGCGCTTTGCCTTGAGCTGCTTCTTGTACTCAGCAGCTTCGCCATTGGCTTTCGTTACGGCGTTGCGCAGCTTCTCAATCTCTGCGTTAGGGTCTGCAACCTTTTCAAGCGCAGAAATGATTTCATCGGCGGTCATGCCCTCTTTGTAGGCATCACCAAGTAACGCTTTGTAGTTCATATCGTTAATTTCCTCCTGCGTTTTTTTACCGTTGCTTCCCTGCAACGCTGCGAAATTTGTATCCCGGCTTCCCTGCCGTATTTATAGCAAAGGGTTATTCGCCCTCTGTTTCTTTATTGGTATCGGTAGACTGTTTGTCTGCCATGTTCCCGGCATTTGTGCCAGTAGCATTCTGTTTAGGCTGTTCCTGCGGCTTCGGCGCTTTCCCATCCTCGCCCAGCTTGCCAGCGGCAATCAGGAAAGGCTTGCTCATCTCATAAGCAGCCTGCGGGTCAGGGAACAAACCGGGCGTAGTGAAAGCCAACTGCGGGTCAATCGGCTGCTGAATCATCTGTGCGAAAATCTGAACCTTGCTCTGCTGGTTATCGTACTGACGGCGTGGCAGTTTGATGTTGATGTCGCTTGCCATCAGCTTAGAACCAGCCGTGTCACGCAAGATTTTCAGCATTACAGACAGGCTTTGGCGTTCAGCATACTTGAACATATTCTCGTACTGCTGCGCCCTTGCTTCGGTGTGATTCCAGCCGTTGCGGACAATAACTGCGCCCACGTTGTCGGACGTTGCGTTCTCACTGCCAGTGGCACTAGGCATGGCAGTCAGGCTGCGGTACACGTTCAACATGGAATCAAGCAAAGTCTGGCTCTGCTGCTGGTCAAGCTCGTTTGCAATCTGCGAAACAGAAGCAGGCAGACCAGCGGTGGATTTCAGGCACATCGCGCCCAATTCCTTCACCTTGTTCAACGCATCCTCGTCAACAAGGCAGTTAGTAAACACCATGATGGACTGGATGAACTGTGCCACGCCGTCCAAACGGTTGCTTTCAAGGTCGTTGATGGCATCCAGCACAGGGATAGCCGGTTCAAACAGACCCATCCGCTCCGGATTCAGCTTGTATTCGACCATTGGCAGCATTCCAAGAGAATGGTTCTCCGATTTCGTAACCTTGCCGTTGTCGATTTCAAAGTACTGGTTCGGCGTATACACGCAAATCAGGTCGTTCAAGTCATTCTGATAATTGCGTGGGATGTGCAGCACGTTGGCGATGGGCTTGTGACCGATGCCGGAGTTGTAAATCACATACGCCATGTCCGGGTCAGGAACGTCCACCAGCAGTGGCGTTTCGTCCGGGTAATTGCCGTTGTACCCCTTGTCAGGAAGAACAATGCGGTATCCCTGCCCGCACTCCAACATCCACTGCCAGAGCCGCCGATCAAGCGAATCCTTGCCCTCATACTGCAAGGCGTTGGACAGGCGGGCGATTTCCTCACCGTCACCAGTTGCCGTTTCAGACCGCACATAAGAACAGGGAGTTCCGCTCATGTAGCCTGTGTAGAAGCCCACGCACTCGTTGGCATGGTTTTCTACAATGCGGTTTGTGATTTCAGCGTGGTACTCTTTCGTGCGGTGGAGGACAGGCTGACTGCCCAAGTAGTAGTTGTGCAGAAAGCGAATCTCGTTCTTGTTCAGCAGATGAATAGATTCTGCTTTGCCCATAACCACTTTCAGCACGTTTGCCCGATTGATTTCCGTCTCCGGCGTTTCAATCGGTCTACGTCCTGTCAGCGGCTTATTCAAAAAGCCGCCAACAACCATCTGATACTCAGCCATGCGTTCCTCCTTTCCGGCAAAATAAAAAGCGCAGCAAGACAAACCTGTTAAGGTCTATCTCACTGCGCTTACAACTGCGCTTCAAAAGCTATTCAGTTTTTAAACTTTGGTACGGAGACCCATGTATCTTTTGGAAGGTTGGAATCTCCAATTGTAATCCAATGGCAAAGAGGACACAGAAGGGAGAACTTACCTTCTACTTCGCCAAGATAACGTCCGCAATCACACGGATTACCGTTTGCGTCTTTTCGAGGACGCTTGCATCGTACTTTTGCTACCATCTGTGCTCCTTTCGTTGGATTTCTGGAAACAGGCTGTTGAGCACAGACCTGTCAGAAGCTACTGGGAAACTATTCGCACTTCCAGCCGTGCTATTCTTCGCCCGAAGAAAACCATTGCAGCCTTTACATTCAGTTGTCGGACAGACGTAAAACGGGTCAGCTGCAATTTTGGTGCTGCATAATGGATTTGAACCAATGTATGTCCGGTTATGAGCCGGATGCTCTAGCCATACTGAGCTAATGCAACATAAAAGCCCGGCTTGATTGGTTAACCGCTGCTCTTTGCAATGTCATGCCTAACCATTGCATCGAGAGCCGGGAGTAGCGGTGGAGGATTCAGAGAATAGAAAGCCAAGCAAAGAAGATGGTTGTGCTGCGTAACGGAATCGAACCGTTGCTTGCCAGCCGTGGGGGAGACAGTCTGGCATTCCCCTTACAATTGGAAACGCAACATATAAAGCCCGGTGAAGGCAAAAGAGTGAGAAAACCTCCACCGGTGAAAGGAGGAATATGCTTGTTGACACGCACTCGAGTAAAATGACAAAACCCCGCGTGCAAACTATTCCTTTAAGGGAAGCTGCAAAACTTCCTGCGTACATTATAAGCCTTGTCAAGTGGTGAAATCAAATAAATAGACCCAGCAAACACAATATATTGTGTTTTTAATCAAAAAGGCCTCTTGACAGGCTCGATTTTACTGATTCCGTTATACAATTCATCGGCAAGTTGCGCCAGACTGTCCGGTGCATCATCGTGCGGAACTTTGCCAAGCTGCGTGAACATCGTCACCTGTTCCATAAACGCCTTGTATTCTTTCGACTGGTGTTTCTCGTCAAGGAAATAGAACCGTTTGATGTCCGGCGCATACTGGATGATTCTTGACAGCTTGCTTTGACCACTTGGCGCACGCTGGCTACGGACAGAGCAGTGATAGCCCTGCTGCCGGAGCTGGCTGTCTACCACATCACAGTATTCGTCACCGCCGTTGTTGGCTTCGCCGCGCACCACATTGATTTTATGCTGAATGATTTTGCCAACGACTTCCGGTCTGGTCACGGTCTTGTCGCCGTTGTTGAACACAAGGTCAGGGATAAACACGGCATCGCCGTACACATAGGCAATAGGGCAGGCAGTGAAGTCACCGCCACCCCATGCAATGTCCATGACCATGAGCTTGCGATCAGGCTCACCGTCAGGCAGAACACCGTTGAAATACCGCAGTTCATCGGCGGGGAACAGTAAACCTTCACGCACATAGGGCTTGCCCATGTACTTTGCCCACCATGTCGCATCATCAATGCTGGCTTTCATGTCGGCATAGTAGGCATCGTCAAAGCCAACGCCATAGTCATAATTGAAGTTGCTGTGTCCGTTCTCGTCCACCGCAGGAATCACACGGAATCGGTACTTCGGGTTGTCTGCATACTGGTTCTGGATGCGTCCCAGAGGGTCAAGCACGTTCCAGCGTGTACCGACCATCAGTTCCAATGCACCTTGCTTTTTGCGGTCTTTCAGCTGGTTCAGATAGGCATCGTATTTATTGTTCAGACGCTCAACGTTCAGGCTTTCCTCTAAGTCCTCAATCAAGTCATCGCTGTACAGAACGCCGCCCTCACCAATTTCAACAGCACCAGTCAACGTGCCGCCAATTGAGCGGCAAGTCAGGGTGGGGAAGCGCTTCTTTCGGTTCAAGTCAACGCTTTCGTCTTTTGCGCTTTTGTCCACAAGCTGAACGTCAGGGAAGATTTTTCCCCAGTTGTAAGTAACAGGGTCGGTGATAATGGACAGCACTTCGCCGTAGAAACCGTTGGTCAGCTTGTCGGAATGACCGCTCATAACCGATGCAACGTCAGGGCGGTTGCCCATCAACCATGTGATAAAAAATATACAGAGCGTACTTTTTCCAGTTCTCGGAGGTTGACTCACTCCCAGAAATTCTACACGATGGAAAAACAAGTCCTCTAGGTCACGAACCAACGTCAGAAGCACCTTTCTTCTCGGCTGATAGAACTTTTTCTCCGGCGCACGATTCCATTCAAGATAGATGCAATAGCTGTCGAACACGTCCTTTGCTTCAAACAGGTACGTCCGGCCAATAATGTCATAGACCTTCGCCACGTCCTCGCCTGTTTTCATCTTGCCCATCATGGCTGCACAGACAGAGCGCAGCTCACCAGAGTATTTGTAGGCATCGAACCGCTTGTCCTGCGGCAGAGCGTCTCTCAGGTTCACCACCGCCTGAAACCAATCCTCATAGACCTGCGCTTCTGTCGGATTCTGCTTTTCATACGCTTTGATGCTGTCGATGATAGCGATACACTGCTTTGGCTGCATAAAAAATAGGCACCCCCTACCTGAAAATGTAAAGAGTGCCTACAACTGCACAAAAATCAAATATTCGGTTTTATAATTTCACTTCAGAAAATTATTTTCTAAAATCCATCTTAATAAATGGGTTGCACAGTTTATTTTACTTCTTCTGCAAGCTGGTTGAGCCTGCGTTTCAGCTCGTCTGCATCGTAGTACAAGGCGTCTGCGATGGCATTGAGAATATCGGGCTTGTCAGTGTAATCGCACAACGTTTCAATCAGTTTCAAGCTCTGATCTGACAATTTTACGGGTTTCATGCTTTATTCCTTTCTTTGACTATGTAAAGTGGGCTTCGGTTTTTTATCTCCTAGCATCAGCTTATAGCGGAGATACTTTTCGATAATACCGTGTCTTTCTGCCAGTGTACCGTAAATAAAGACGAGAGCATCTTTAGCAGCATCGTATTCATTCGGGAAAATGACAATTTCCTCGTTTGCAAAGGTAACGGTGCAATTTTCCGAATGACAGGCTTCCAAGAACCTCTTAATTTCAAGGAATCCACCAAAGTCAAGCATAGACCGCAGTGTGATACTGCCGTTCTTAACAACCAGTTCTTCTCCCTGCATATTATCAAGCCTTTCTCTGTTCAGCAATCCGATACCATGTCTGGCGGGTCACACCAAGCTGCTTGGCTGCGTCCGTGACCGTAAGAATACGTTTCTCCACCTGCTCATGGAGAACGTCAAAGAGGTTGCGGTCATACTCGGTTGGCTTGCGGCCTTCCTTGTAATCGGGACGTTGGCTGGCAATCTTCTTGCCATCTCTGGTGCGTTCAACAATCATGTCACGCTCAAACTGTGCAAACACAAGGAACATACCTCTCATAGCCCTGCTAGCAGGGGTGTTGTCCATCACGCCAAGATTCAGCACGTTCACTCTGATTCCTTTTTCAATCCAAGAATCAATCAGTTCATACCCACCAACAAGGCTTCTGGCAACACGATCTAGTTTCGTCACAACGATTGTATCGCCGCTCTGGACTTCTGCTTCCAGCTTGTCCAGTTCCTTGCGTTCCATTTTAGTGCCGGTATATACCTCTTTGAAAATCTTGGTTGCACCAGCAGCCTTGAGGGCTTCTTCCTGCGATTCAAGGCTGTTGCCGTCAATCGCCTGTCCAGCGGAACTGACACGAGCGTAACCGTAAATCATTCGGGTTCACCGTCCTTTTCCTCTACTACTTCATAGCAGCCAGCACGAGTAAGTTTCCCGTTTGCAGGTTCTACGACCAGTCTGTACCCAAAAACATCAAGAATTTGAACCATCGTAGATAATTTCATGTCATCAGCGAGGACGCGAGAAGATGCGCTGGAAATGGTTTTGTAGTCAAGCTTTTCCCGGAGATATTCGTATGTTTTATGCTGGTTCTTCATTATGTCACGAAGAATTTCGCTTGAGTTCACCTTGTTATTCGTTGCAGCCATTTTTTCGTTCCTCTCTTTCTTTAATGCAAGTATACGCTTTCTAGCGTAAATTGTCAAGAGAAAAATAAAAAAATAAGCTATCAGCACCCACCTACCAAAGTTTAGCTGATAGCTTATCCGTTACAAAAGAAGGTGCTACAAGCAACCTTTCTTTCGTGGTCTATTATATCAAAAAATGTCGGTCTATGCAAGCATCCGTAGAAGCGTATAACAGCCTATAAGAGAAGCCAGTGGTTAGAGAACATCTAGCCGCTGGCTTTTGTGTTATGCGATTATTCCTCTACGAGGTCTGCGTACTTGACTTCGATGCGGGGAAGTTCATCAGTGGTGCTGGTCAATGCTCTGGTGATTTTTTCAAGCCCGGTGAACTCACCATAGACGGTGATAATATCATCTTCCAGAATCTTCACAGCATCGCCACCACGCTTATCCAGCATATAATACTCGTCATCGGCATAGAAACCATATCCGCTGTTGTCCGTGTAGGTTCTCCATGCCTTCTCGCTGCCGGAAAAGTTTGCGTCAATAATCTGCGAGACCTTTACCTTGACTACAATCTTAGTTCCTTCATACTTTTCAGGATAGCGGCACAGCTCCTTATAGTCCACAGTCTGGCACTCTGCCTTGTAATCGTCCTCGCTGATTTCAGGCGCAACAGATGCAACGGAAGAAGCGGTCGATGCACTTGCCTTAGACGTTGCTTTACTGCTGCTTGCAGAACTGTCAGAGCCGCTACCAGAGCCGCCAATAGCAGACAGAACAATCAGTACGATAATAGCGATGAACCACCAACGCTTGTAGATGGGCGGCTTGTTCTTACCGCCGCACTGAGGGCAGACCTTTGCACTTGCGGCAATCTCTGCGCCACAGTGCTTGCACGTTGTCATTTTACTTTTAGCCATTGTAGATTCCTTCCTTTCAAGGCTTGTAAGGCAAGTATAGCACAGAACACAGACCCTTTGTAGGGGTCTTTTTGTTTTTGCGGGAAATTTTGAGATTGGAAATGGGGTGGGGGTGATTTTTTGAGCCTTTTTTATTTTTTCGGTGGTTGAAAGACTGACCGGGCGGGGCTGGGCGGCGGCTATATACCCCGCCGGTGCACCCCTGCCACATCCAGCGCAACCGGACGGACTGCACATCACAGGCAACAGGGCAGACCGTGCCAGATGCAAGGCAGACCACGCCACGCACCAACACACACGCCCAAACGCTGGACACGCTGCACCGGTCTGCACTCGATACCAGACAGGCCACGCCGGGTAAATCAGGACAACGGCGGGCGCTGGAGAACTGGCAGCGTGTCCGAAACTGTGCAAAAGCGGACAAGCAAAAACACAAAAAATAAATACGCAAAAAAGCGTAAATACCTATTGACATTTACGCAAGAAAGCGTATAATATAATCAGACGCAAGAAAGCGTAACACCTACCAAATACCGTTACAAAGCCGGAGGACAAAAACCATGAAAAAGTATTACCACGTTATCACTGAGCGAAACAATGAATACATTTCCACCGTTGCAATTGCTGAAAACATTGAATCCGTAAAGACCCACTTTGCAGGTCAGAACGTCCGCGAGATCGTCAAACTTAACGCCGCACAGGTCAACACCATTTCCGCAGCGGCTGCAACGACCATTATTGACCTTACCGCAGGACAGCCCCAGACTATCGCCCCCGAAGCGGTCAAATGCGCTGACCTCTACACCGCCACATTTGAGGACGGCACGTTAATGACTGGCACACTTGACCAACTCTATGCAGCCCAGAACGACCGCAAAATGACCATCAAGCCCGTTGTGTGGCTCTGGTGCAGTGACAGCGGCTTGTATATGGTAGACTACATCTTAAAGGGCGCGGGCTGGACACTGGGCGTGTTTGATACGCTTGCAGAGGCAGAAAAGGCAGCAACAGCGTTTAATGCACAGCCTGCGGCAGATGTTGCCGCAATGCTCACGGCGGACGCTCTAAAGCGCTTTACTTGTGAGGTGGAGTGCAAGGCGCTAGGCGATGACGGCAAGCAATACAACGCTGTTTGGTGCCCCGATTATGGACAGATTTACTACACCATCCCGGCAAAGGTTAATGTGCTGGGCTACATCCCGCAGTATAAGGAGGGTTAAATAATGATTGCACTTGACTTTACCCAGTGGGCTGCCCTCTGGTACATCGGCGGCATGATTAGCGGCGCGTTTGTAATGATTGCATTTCTTAACAGCTAATAAGGAGTAAAAACAATGAAATATCAAAAATATTTAGATTCTCTTTCCACCGAAAGAAAATATTGCTTGCTTGACCGTATGCGGATTGATTGCGAGTATTTTTTGGGTTTCGGCGCACGGCATGAAAAATATTTGTGGGCTGAAAACGTAAAAGAACAAATTGATAGTATGCTTTACCTGTATGACAGCATCAAGCAAAAGCCGGAATGGCTAACGCGTGAACAGATTTTGAATTACAAAAAGCTAATGGAGGGCTAAAAAATGACCACGTTTGAAGAAAAAGTGAACGCATACCGCGAAAACAAGCGGCTGATTGAAGAGCTTGAAGCAATGAACGACGCTGTAAAGGCTGAAATCATCAACATGATGCACGGAGCACCGGAAATGGTGCAGGGCACTGCAAAGGCTATTTACAAGGATGTTTCTTCCGTCCGGCTTGATAGCAAGCTTCTCAAGACGCTGCACCCTGATGTATACGCAGAATGCAGCAGCAAAACCAGCTACAAGCGGTTTAGCGTGGTCTGAGGGGGTGCGACAAGTGATATTTTCCGCTATCCTGTTCGTTTTTTGGTTTTTTAGCGCCTTGTTTAAGGCATCTAAGTAAGGAGGGCTTATATTATGACTATCAACAACAAAGGTTTTGATGTTATGACCGGACTATATACCGCCCGATACTATGCACGCAAGGCCTGCCCCGGTGATTGCGTTGTTGTCAAGGTCTGCGGCGGCTATATGATTATGACCGCCTCTGATTATAATGTATGGCGTTGTCAGCGCTGACCCGCTTCCCATTTCAACCCCGCCCACGTGGCGGGGCTTTTTTTGCCTTGCATCTGCTGAGGGTGCATGGCTTTTATTTTGCCCTTTTGTAATACAGCCCCATACAAGCGCTTGCAGCGCGTTTTGCGCCGTCAATGCAGTTATACCGCCCACGCCGCAAAACAGCGCACAGGGCTTTGCAGGCGTTTTTCCTGTTATTTGCCCAATTCTACCGCCACAAATACCAGATTGACACAAGTGGCTATAATACCACCTGTGCAACGCTGGGACGTATCACAGCGCCCGGACGGCCCCAGCGCATACCAGATACCACCAACGAGCCGAACGCTGTACAGGCCAGCACAACCGCCCTATTATAATAAGGTATATAATGGTGCAGGGGTGCGCCCTCGTTATAGATCCATGCCAGACGGCGCAACACATTGCAGACCATGCAAGCCCGGCGGGGCAGCTTGGCACCCTCCACCCGGCAGAACAGTCCAGCAGCAGGGGCGCGGCAGGCGGCGCGGAACTATTGGCGGCTCTCGCCGCATCTCTTTTCGGGCTTTCGCCCGATAGCCAATAGAGGTTAGCAATAGTCGCAGCGTTCCGGCTGGAATAGTCGTAACTTCTCCCGGCTGATAGTCGTGGAATAGTCGTAAAGTCATCAGACGACTAGCTTTTGAAAGTCCTATATATAGTATAGTAACGAGCAGTCCGCTGATAGTCGCAGAGTAATAGTCGTAGCGTTTTCTTGCGAACCATCGCCAAATAGTCGTGTATTTTTTGTGTGAAATAGTCGTTCGCCTTTTAGAGAAAGAGAAGTGCGATAGTCGCTAAGTCATCCGACCACTCCCAAAATCACCTCTCGTTCCAATTTCGCATAATTTATTCCTACGCCAGTTATATCTATTTCGTATAATAACCGTACTTATTATAGTATACAGATATAATTACTCCCGATAATCACGGATTATTTCGTATAATAAATCGTACCATCCGATTCTGTCTGCTCCTGCTCGATTTAATTCCCAGTAATGAACTATGGTATTATAATCAGTCCATAGCATTCTACTAGGAATAGTTAATGCAACATTTGTACATATTCAACCGACAACAAAATTAAGTCCATTCTCCATGTGAAATAGTCGCAGACCATCCACCAGTCCGAACCTCATGCCAGTTCTTGCCTACGGTCTGCTCTGCCGGCTAACGGTATAGCTTTGGAGATAGAGGGTTGTAGGGGGAAAGAACCTTTCGCAAGACGTTTGGTTGTCAGTTTCAGTTGTCGCAGTTGTCGCACCATTTTCGGCGTGGGGGCCTCAAACAATTTATTTGTTTGAGGGGGGGAGTTAGAAGGATTATAGGGGGTAATAGGGGTTGTAGGGGAAAGAGGGGGAAGAAAAGGGGGAAGATTGGTATACCACGATACCAACGCATACCATTCGTATCAACTGGTACGATTCGTATCGCTTGGTATGCAATAGTCGCAGCCATTTCGTCTTAAACACCACCTGATCAAGACGTTTCTTGTCCAAAATCCAACCTTGCCGTTTTCCCCTGATAAATGACAGGCGAAAAAGCACGGAATAGTCGCAGAGGGTAGTTTTACCACCTGATACCATTCCATGCTTTCTGATACAGTAGTTTTGTAGCCGCGCAAGCTAAGATTAGATATTCTTGCTCTTTCGTGCCTTACGCAGACGTTCTGCAAGTGCTGCACGCTGCTCTTCGCTGATTTCACGGGTGATGGGCGAGCGGAACTTCACAAGACGCTTCGGCATCGAATAGGTCTTGGATTCCTTGCACCGCTTGGCAGACAGCTCCTCCATGAACTTGTACGTATCGGGGAACTGCTCACAGAGCTTGTCCAGCTTGCGGATGTAAACCGGGTCTGCTGTGTAGACTTCTGCGGTATCCTCCGCTGCGTTGAAGTTGATGATGGTTTCACGTTCGATGTTGGTAAGTGCCATAGTTGTTTTCTCCTTTGCGTTATTTCTGGATGATGTTCAGTTCGTAAAAAGGCTTCCGCTCTTTTTCCGTTTTGTTTCGTTCTTCCGCTAAACGCTTTTCTCTGCGTTCGCGTTCTGCACGTTCATGCTGTTCTCTTTCTCTCCGCATTCGTTGAGCGTTCTGATTTGCGATGATTGCGGCAATAACTCCACCAGTGTTTACAAACATAGTCTTTTCCTCCTGTATTTTGTGTAGCGAAAAATATTTATGGGGTTCAGACGGTAACTTTATCGTTCAGACCCTGTTATCTGTTTTTCTTGCCTATTCTGCTGTGACGACACGAGCGCAAAAGCGATGTTACATCCACACGCATTCTTTGAACTGCTGCGTTTCCATCTGGAACGTGATGTCCAGTGACCCCACGTTTCCCTCTTTGTTCTTCTCGAGCGCAAAGTGATAATGCTGCTCTGGTCGCTTTTTCGTGGTCACGTTCTGTGCCAGCAGGATGATTGCGTCTGCGTCCTGCTCGATTTGTCCTGATTCTCGCAGGTCTGCGGCAGTCGGTGGGATACCAGCTCTTGCGGTCTCTCGATTGAGCTGTGCAAGTGCTATCACCAGCGTTCCTGTGGACTGTGCAAACTCATGCAGCGCCATGCTGATTTCTGTGACGGCGCTGTATCGGTCTTTTGCTCCGGCTTGATGGATAAGCTGCAAATAGTCGATGAATACTACTTTGGCTTGCATCCTGATGGACTGTGTTCTAATCCATCCAACACTCTTGCCAGCAGCAGAGCGGACGAACAGCGGATATTTCTTGATGGCTGCCAGCCGGTCAAGCTCGTCAATGCTGACGGTCTTGTTTTTGACCGTGTGCAGCGGTACGCCTAGCTGGTTTGCGATAATACGAGCATAGAGCGTGTCAGGGTCGGTCTCTAAGCTGAAATACGCCACCTTACGTCCGTTCTTTGCTATTTCACAGGCAAGTTGCAGGGATAGAGCAGTCTTGCCAGCAGACGGTCTGCCGCCGATCACAACGAAGTTGCCCGGCATAAGATGCAAGTTGTTATCCAGCACTCTAAGCCCTGTGCTGATATACTCCGGCTTATCATCCAGCTTGCGGATATAATTGTCTATGCCGTCACACATCGGGATGAAATCGCTTCTCTCGTTGTGTAGGTTGATAGCTTCGCCTAGCTGCTCATAGATGCCTGTCAGGTCTGCGTATCTGGTCGAACTATCAACGATTTTGAACGCAATCTCTCTGGCTCTGGACAATGCTGCCTGTTCTTTGACGATTCTAGCCCACCCAAGCATCATGTCGTGGGTGACGTTGCGGATGAACTCTGCACCGAAGGCATCCAGACATTCACCCATTGCTTTCTTGCAGTTATCGTACTGTCCCATGACTTCTACCGGGTTCCACTTGTCGTTGTGTTCCCAATAGCCAAGAATGGCAGCGAATGTATCACGCAGTTCAAGGCAGAAATCTTCGATTTTAAGGTCTTGCAACACATCGGCGTATTCCGAGAACGTAAGGACTGCCCCTAGCAGGATGTATTGGGTCTGATTTTCAATATTCACCGCAGAAAGTCTCCCTCGTCAGGTAATTCAGCCATTGTCTGCTGATAGCCACCGTTCCAGTCCTTCACGTTACGCATCCAGTTCCGTGCAGCAGCTTTCCAGTCCTTCATAGGCGATTTACCGACCTTCCATCCATTTGCCGTGAAGTGGTCAACAAACCGCTCCGCTTCTGATTCCATGTAGCCCTTCTCGGAAAAGTATTCTCTTGCTTGCTCGACAGTCGGTGCTTTGAAGCGTTTTACTTCGTTGGTATTTTTCTTTTCACATTTTTCTTTTTTATCAGATTCAGATACAGAATCAGATACAGATAAGGCATTGTTTGCATCCATTTGCATATTTTGCATACCAGTGTATGCGTTTGCATTATTGGTATGCGTTTGTATGCACTTGCATTTTTCATCGTACCAACGCTTATTTGCGCTCTTTCTGTTTTTCTCGATTCGCTCCTGTCTTTTCTGTGCATTCATATCATCAAACGCCTTAACGACTTTCCAGAGCATCCGCATAGCACGGTCGTTGTCGTATGCTGGCTCAAGCCCAGTCTCAACATACTGTGCGTAGTTGCGGATGAATGCTCCAAATTCCTCGTCTGTCAGCTCGTCCATTGCATGGACGTGTTCTAGCAGAAGAATCATTGATGTTCTCTGCTTGTGTTCCTGCTCCATACTTAATCCTCTTTGTAGCGTTTGTTCCATGCTTCGATGGCTTTTTCGATGGCGTCTTCGGTTTCGTCGAAATCAGGCCCATACGCGTGGCAGTTGGTGCATTCGACGAATGCCGGAGAAATTTCACAATCCGGCGTTACGCCCATGCCGATATATACTCCATTGCTGTCGATTTGCGGTTCAGGGATAAAATTGCCGCCTTTGAGTTCTGCTCTGCCACCGCAAAACGGACATCTCTTAAGTTCTTCCATCTTTAATCCTCCTCAAAATAGGCACTCAGCGTCAGATTCACGCAGCCAACCTTCGCCCGGAATGTTGACTATCTCATAATACTGCCGTGCAACGTAGATTGTTTTCTGCCCATCCTCAGCAATCAGACCGACAATCAGATAGTTGCTAGGAGCCATAAAGAACCAAGGGTTGCTCTTGTAGGTCTCGCCTTTCATCCAGTTCTTCATCCTGTTCACGGCTTTTTCAATGTCCTTGTCGGGACAGTCTGGGTTGTCGTACGCAAAGAAATCCTCAGGAAATTTAAGTTTTTTCACTTTCTAAATCCCTCTCTTGTTCTCATGATTCGCTTATGTGCTTTTACAGGCTTTGTGCCTTTGCCGTATGCTGGGCGGATATGTTTTGCCTTGATATATCCACAAGGCGGCTTCGGCCCGAAGTCGAAAAGGCTCAAGTCCATAATGATGATGCCAAACTTCTTGTTCGTCATGTTTACTGCTCCTTACGCATACCATTTCGGTGCTTCGTTAAAGATTTCCACACCTTCTGTAAAGCCAAGCCTATCTAAGGTCTCGCACATAATGCCATCCATCACGCCATGCACACGCTCCTCATCATTTCCGTATACTCTGTACGCTTCTCGCATGGCAGCTGTAAACGAATCAATCATATCTTGCGTAATAACGATATTGTTTTCCATAAGTCCTCCTACACCATCGGAAACGCCATCCAATGCGTCACCGTCACATCTTTCGGAAGTCTCTCACCTATCTCATCCCAGAACTGACCGTCTGCGTAACAGCCAAGAAAGTACGCTGTCGGCGAAAATCCTTGCAACATTTTTCCATCTTTATCACGCAATGTTGTCTTAGTTGCAAGCAACAAAGGCTGCGTCCGCTCTCGTGGCGGTTCGCTTGCTGAATGCCAAAACGTGTTACTCATAACCTGTTCTTTATCAAAGAGCCACAGTTTGGGCAGTAGTTGTAGCGGTCTCGGTTGTTTCTCGCATGGCAATTACTGCACATGAACCTCGTCTTATCTTCGTCTTGCGCAATCCATTCAGCGGTACGCTCTAAGGCTGTCGGAGCATCTTCCACGACGTCAATGGCATCGCCAATACCGCAAGCACGGCATTTAACTCCATTGTAATTCTCGCAGCCATCGCAATATGCTTTCTGGATTCTTTCAATAAGTGCGTTTCGTTCAAGGTATTCTGGATAATTAGACATTGTTATACCTCCACAGCAGCAAGAACGGTTGTATATCCAATCAAGAAAATAGCAACGTTTATAACCACACAAGCAACAGCCTTGATAACGATGCTATCAATATATTCGTCTAAAGTGTCCCAAAGGATATATCGTTCAAACAGATAAATGGGAGATACAAACAATATACCCACCATCGTTGTCAAAACGATGCCTAAAGCAACTTCATATATCGGCATTGCCCTTTCTCCCTTCAATCTCCGTCCCATACGCCGTCAGGACGCATCTTTGCAAACGCCAACAGACCGCACAAGGCACGTTTGGCGTTGCCCTCTGTGGCGTTCCAGTAGTCGCTGTCGTCCACATCGTCACCCAGTGCAGAAATAGCCTTTTCAAGCATCGGAATGCTCTCTGCGCCCGTTTTGCCATAGATGGATCGGATGCCATTGCTACCAAACACATCATCACGACGAAAGTGCTTTCCATAATTATAGGTGATATTAAGCCACAGTTCCTTTGTTCCTCCAATGGAACGAGTACCGCCAGCAACAAAGTGCGTATCATCCGCTTTGAGCGGTTTGTGCGTTACGGGGTCGCACAGTGAAATATCATAGCTCATTTCCTCATCCTTTCGCCAGCCATACAGCCAAAAATCCACCGCAAAAGGTAACGGCGTTGATAGTCACCATTATTATCGCATGAATAATGGTTGAGCGTTCTGGATGCTTCCATGACCATTCAATTGAAATGCTATCGGTCATATCCCAAAGAAACATTTCAAAAAGCGCAATAAAGGCTCCAACGAATAATGTTATAATCGACCCAAGAACAAATATGATGATCGTATCTTTAGTTGTCATTTTCTCTTTTCTCCCATTCCTTGCATCCACGTTCGTCCCACACAAAGTCTGCAACGTGTTCTGACTGGTCGTTCACGCACACGACCTCCGGCTCCGCGTACCATTTGCAAGAGCCACAGGATGGCTCGGATTTGTTCTTGCAGGATTCTGCTGTGCATCGGATAGCCTTGCCAGCAGAGAACTGCTTGATGCCCATGCAAGAGCAATGTTCGGTTGTGCAGTAGAAGTTCATTCCTCTATCTCCTTCCACCCGATGAACTCGCATAAACCAACAGTGTTATTGGCGCAACGATGAATGAGGACTTTATCGCTTATTTTGAATTTTGCGATAAACCCAATTTTGCTTTCTTCCATTTCGTTTTCAAACATCCAATCAACGATGTCCTTATCGATTCTGACATCGCTTTCGTCCGCTATGGTTGCAAAGCACTGTTTGCACCTGTAAAGAGCGCACTTTTTCATTATCTCTGCCCTCTCTTTCCCCTGTTGAACCGCCCGATCACTCGCTTATATTCTTCATAGCACTCCGGGCATAGGTCGCCTGTGTCCCTGCGCCACGCCCAGTCCTTGAAGTATTCGTCGGGGTTCATCATCCTGCCGCTCAGAACTGCTCCGCAGCGGTCACACACTCGCTTGTGGTAGATTCCTCTGTCAGTTTGCATCAGATTCGCCTGCTTTCTTTTTAGATGCGCGTTTTTTCTTTGAATTTTCAATCTGTTGCGGAATAGAATCAATCAGCTTCTTGAACTTCTGCATAGTTTGATATTCAGTCAAACCAAACATAAACTGCGCTAGTTCTAACGGCGTTCCAACCTGTTCTGAACGACCGTCAGGATATGTAATGATTTTCATTGCTCGTTCTCCCCAACATCCTTAAACAGGGTTTCTTTGTTTGCTTTCCAGTCTTTGATTTTGCACGGAATGTCCGTTCCGGGCACTGTCTTTTTCAAACCATCCATCTGCCAGACGTTCCATGAGATGACGTCTGCAATGGCATCAATCAGCACCGGCGACATACGGTGATTCTCAATCTCATTTCCGAACAGCGAGCGAAAATTCTCCATCAGCGTCAGGAATAAATTGCACCGTGCCAGAAGTAAGTTATCTCCTTGCCACTCATAGCCGTATGTACTCATGTAAGCGTTCATGGCGTAGTTGAGCCAAAGGCTGTAATCCCAAACTTTCGGGTCTTTGAAGTGTTCCTTTGTTATGGCATTCAGCTTTCTATCCAGCAAACCTATTCTGCCTGGCACGGCAATCATCTGCCCTGTGGCGGTGTCGTATCGACTTGTCAGGAACGGTGCTTCTCCACAGGTGACTTCAAGACAAGTCTTGTTAATATACTCCTTCCAGTCCTCGCCCTTCAGGTCGTTTTCGGCAACGTCTACCATCTTCTCGCAAACCCAAGTTGGCGTGAACACCTCTGCTTTTTTGCTGGTGCGCTTCTTTTGGTCTGCAAGCCGTTTCTGCATACGAGGGACAAGCTGAACTTTATCCAACTGTTCCAGCGTGATTTCATCTGCAAAGCCTACGCCCAGTTCAGGCGGCGGGTCTGTCGCCCAGATGATGTTCTTACCTGTCGTGTGATCTTGCAAGAGAACAGGCAAAAACGTGCGTAGGCATGGGTCGAAAAAGTCAATCAAAGTTCCCATTTGTCAGCCCTCACCATGATCTTGTTTTTCTCTTTCAGCCAGTCCTTGACGCAATGAAAGCAATGCTCACGGTTCTGGCAACGCTCCGGGTCACGATGTTTGATAAGTTCGCAGATGCCCCGCGTAAAGTTTTCTGTAATATCTTCGTCCGTCATGGAGCGGATAAAATCGCCGTTAGTCATCCTCGACCACCTCTTCTGCCACTTCTTTGTACTCCACGTCAATCTCTTTTGGCAAAGCTGTCTGGTACTTCTGAGCCAACTGCTCTGCGCTCTGGGCATCGCCCAACGGCTGCTCAGGCGGTGCAACGGTGACTTCTACGTTGTCGCGCATACCGAAGTAGTTCTTGGCTCGGAAAATCCACTCTGCCGGGTTCTCCTGACCATACATACCGTTGTACGCCCACATGGACTGCATTTGCAGAATCAGCTTCAAGATGTACTTCTGCTGTAAGCTGTCGTCACGGCGTTTTCCCGCCATAATTTGCTTCAGGCTCACCCATTCGATGCCAAGCACCAGTGCAATCCATTCCACCACAGGGGAGATTCTGGCTTCGATACAAGCGTCAAAGAAGAAGTCAAGGCGCTGCTGCACTTCAATCGGGTTGTTCATGTCCACGCTCGGAAGGTCGCCAAAATACTTGGCTGCAATCATGCCGATGACCTTCTTGTCCTCTTCATCACCGATTCTCGACTGCAAATCGCCCGTATTCAGCATCTTAGACCTCGTGATCGCTAACTCCTGCTGCTCTTTCACCTTTTTACTCACCTGTGAGCGGATAGATTTCCGCTTGTTAAGCATCTGTTGTTTCTTCTTCTCTCGCTCTTTCTCGCGCTTCGCAGCGGCTTCTTCTTTCGCCTTTTGCGCTCGCTTCTCACGCTTTTTCTTTTCAGCTTCGGTCAGCGGCGGTCTGCCACGACCACGCTTCGGGGGTGTTGCCATGTATCAGACCTCCTTTGGAGCGATCGGCAGTTTCTTCCACCATCTTGTGTATACGAACTCGTTATTGTAGTCGTCAACAAATTCGTTATCAGGTGCACCGGGTTCACGGTGCGCAATGGAAATCGAGCATCCATTCCAAATAAGAACAGACTGATAATCAATCGGCAAACCGTCTCTAATGCTAATCCAATCGTCCATACTCTCACCTCTTCATCTTCGTTTCGATGTTGTCTAGCGCCCGTGCAATCCACCAAACCGAACAACAACTACCAAGTTCGTTCCACCAAGCGCACTTTTCTTTCTCGCAGACGCACCGACCAAGCGGATTGCTGGTCATCTTCATCGGGCAGTAAAGTTCGTTGTCCATCATTTCCACCCCATCACAACAGCCGTACAAACGGCCAAACACACGTTGACGAACAGCCAGACAAGCATTGCTTGTCGTTCTTCAAACAGGTTGTCTGCCATGTTTTTGATTGTCCGCTCGGACTGAACTACCACCGCCAGCAGGACTAGGCAGACCAGCCAGCGAGTTGCAAATTCAAACATTGTTATCCTCCATTAAATCGTCCATGCTCAACTGACCGCTGATGTTGTCATCTTCCATCCACCAGCGAAAAACATCCATGCCGGTCTGCCAGTCGTCTGTAGCGAATTTCTTCCCTTCAGATTCAAGATTTCTCTTTTTACGAGCTTTCAGCATTCTTTCAAACGCTGAGATGTACATTTTTTCGTAGGCAGGCCAGCGCATGAACTCACGCTGTCTGCCCCCCCCTACCGGCCATAGGACAGCCGATGCAGCCAACACGTTTTTGCCCTTCGCAATACAGCGGATTGATGGGCAGGTGTTCGCTGCGTGTGTAGTCCCACACGTCATCATCAGACCAGTCCACGATCGGATTGACGGTCATCTTACCCTTAAGGTTGCAGGTCTCAAACAGTTGTCGCTTTTCATCGTTGTCGCCCATCATCGTAATTCTTTTTTCTTTGTTACGATGGTTAAATTCCATAATTCCACGATTGTTTTTTCTCGATGTCGACTCAGCCCAACGAACGCCAGTTGCAATAAAGCGATTTTTACCAGATGTTTCCTTCAACACAGAACAACAGTAACGCATAAGCCTCGTTGGTGGAACCATGATTTGCGGAATCAGTGTCCACATGGACACAGGCTTGTCCTTGTATCGTGGCATGACGATGGAGCATTTGACTCCACGTTCTTCCATCTCTTTGAATTGCTCACGGATGAAATAGACCGTCTCCGGCGCATCTGCGGTGGTGTGGCTGTTGACCACCTCAAAGTTGATTCCTGCACGTTCAGCCAGAGCCACAAGCACCTGCGAATCCTTACCGCCAGAGTATGTGACCATCAGCGGTTTCTTGTACCGATGCTCGGATAGCCGTGCAGCGTCCTGCAACCGCGCGATCGCAAGCTGTTCCTTGTCCATCAGCTCCACCTTTCTCTCAGCTCTTTTTCGACCTGTTCTGACTTTGCGGTGATGTAATCTGCAAATTCGTCAGGGGTCATGTCCTCTTCTTTGAACTTTCCGACCATCTCCCAGTACCTGTCACCAATGCGGATGATTTTCTGCACCTGTTCATCGGTCAAGTCTGCATCACACCGAAGGTTCTGAATCAGTGCGCCCCATGTGGCGGCGATGCCATCCAGAGCCATGCGAAAGCCGTACAACTGGTTCTGTCGTGCGATTTTGCGGAGGTTGGTTGACATTGCCTGTTTGCCAGACGATGGGCAGTTTCTGTGCTTATTCATCTGACTGCTCCTTGTCGGCGGAAAGTTCAAACGTGACTTTCAGCGTTTTGCCACCACGGACTTCCCATGCCTTTTGAATTTCGGTCTTGTTGTCACGCATCATTTCAGTGACGAAATGTCCCATGACCGCCGTAATCGCTTCATCGGTTACATCTGACTTGTTGCGCCACATTTTCAAGCCATCTTTTCGAGGCGGTGCCATCGTTCCTGCATAGATGTTTCCAAACATCCCACATCCAACATGATATTCAGTCATTTTTATTCTCCTTTGCTTCAAGGCGAGAGAGCCAACGCTTGTATTTAGCATCCTCAATCTCACGCTCTGCGTCCCAAAATTCGCGTTCGGAATCGAGGTTATCTCCAAACCAAGCATCGCATAAAGCGGTGACTGCGTTACTTATGTCCGCAAATTCTTCCATCAAATTTGCTTCACACTCCGCAACGCTCTTCGGTGTCGGGTTCGTACCATCCAGCGCACGGCGCAGCTTCAACGCAGCCTGTGCCAGTTCGGATGCTTCTTCTGCCAACTGCGCTAAGATTTCCGTCTTGGGCAGAATGTCTGAAACTTTCTTACTCACTTCTGTTCTCCTTTCAGTCGATGTATCGCCACGCAACGATTGATTCGTTATGTAAGACATAATCGTTATCGCACAAGAACCAACGTTTATCGCCATATCTTCTATAAGCAATGTCTTGCTCGCCACTATCAAACTTGATTTCAACTGCTATCCCACTTTGTGGTTGAGTGGTCATGTTATTCCATTTATTCTTGTTTCCGTTGTCTAGTTTTTCTTTGTTTGGCTCTAACCAGTCATTCAGTTCTTTCATGCAGGACGGACAAAGTTGAATCGGTTCTTCGCCCAGTCCAAAGCGGTTTCGTTCCACCGTACAATCCAAGAACAAAATCGAATTTGCTGTTCCGTAGCACTCGTTTATGTCAGGCACTTTCCGATTAAAAATCTCTCCGCATCGGTCGCACTTAAATACCATTGCCATGTTCTTTCTCCAATCTCTTTAGCAGCCCATCCACGTCATACCGCCAATGGACACGTAGCCTTTTTGCTTTGACCTCTATCCCCTCTTGCTCTGCCCACTGCCAAGGAATGCTCTTCCGATTCTCGTTGTAACGGAACGTCAGAACCTTGCTGGCAGGGATTGCAAAGGTTCGGTTGACCGCCCGATAGTTGACTATCACATGGGCGGTCTGACCGCTGTATCCCATTGCATCCACCATGTCCGTGATATGCTTTTCCTTGCGGTATTTGCGCTTTGCCTTGTCGTACTTACCAAACACCTTTTCCAGAGGGATAGAGGGCGTTTCGATGGTTTTCAGTTCAAACAGGTGGTTCATCGGGTATCGGTACACAAGGAAATCGCAGATGTTGTCGATGGAAAACGACAGGTTCTCGTTGCCGCCGTAGTAGGTGGCAGCACTGTCTTTCAGACGATAACACCACGCATCGGATGGGACGGATGCCTTGAAGTTCGCTTCAAACTGCTTGCCGGTGTTCATTCGTTGTCCTCTACCTTTTTAGCTTCTCTGATACGCAGTTTAGCAAGTTCGCTATTTGCATATCGCAGTTGCCAGCTACCAAACCAGCCTTTGTGAACAAGTTTTCCGGCGCAGTAAACAAACTCCTGCTTCATCAAGTCATCAAGTGAAATGATGTAACCGCCCGGCTTATACTTTCTTTTGCTCATCCCCGTTCACCTCTAAGCTCACGGAATATGAGCTGCTTTGTCAGCGGGCTTTTCCATTTCCTTCATAATCCGCTTATGTTCTTCCACTGTCATGTTGTTCGGGTAGAATCGCTTGTCCACCAGTTCAAACGGTTGCATATAGTGGTCAAGAACATCTCTTGCTTCTTCTCGTGCCTTTTCGGCACACATTTCGATGTATTCATCTTCGGTCATGTTGTAATCGGTAATGCAATCGACAACCGAAGAAAACCTGCACAACAGACCATTAGGCTGTCTTGCAATAAAAGCTCCCATTTATCTTTCACCTCTAAATTCGCTTCCGAGAAACCGTTTCTTGCCTTTTTCCCGGTGCTTGTCCTCATAATCACGGTGGTACACGCTCTGGCTGTGGTTCAGCTCATACACGAATGCTTTGCGTTCCTCGAAGTCTTTCTTCTCTGCCTTGTACTTCTCGCAAGTGTCGTGACAAGCTTGGTGGCGTGATGTGCAGTCTTTGCAACAGGTAATCATTCGTTTACCCCCACTGTTCGGACATGGCCTTTGCCACGCCAGTAAAAGTTTTTGCCCGGTTCTTTGCCCGGTCAGTTGTAAACATCCCTTTATGCTGCTCTCCATGTTTATGAGAATAAGAACCAGACGGACACCATGTCGCGGTAGGTTCTACGATGTTTGTCGGGTGCAGCGGCGGTACACCGCGCTCCCACAGTAGCGTTTTCTTGCTGTACGGATGTCCATACTCGTAGGGCTGGATTGCCTGCGTAGGCTTTGGGTAATCAAAAATCTTGCTGGGGGTAGGATTCTCAATCACCACTTTTTCGCAATCTGCCGCCCACACGGCAAGAAAAAGTGCCTTGCCGCACAATCCCTCATAATACCGGGAAAGATTGAGCTTTCCTCCCTTGTACAGGTGTCTTGCTCCCGCATTGCTCGTCTTTGTGCAGGGGACAAATGCGATAATCATATCCCAGCGGGGTACATCATGCACAATTCCGTCCATGGTCACGACCTGCCCCCCTCAATAGCCTTTAGGCAGTCACCGAGAATATGCCATTCTGGATGCCCGCCTGACGGCTCAATCAGGTCGCAGGAGTAGGCTTCGTGACCTTTCGCCCGGAATGCTTTGCAGACTTCCTGCGATTCCTCACAGGCAACTAAAACTTTCATCTTCCCAAACGCCCGTCCAGCCAGATAGCACAGCTCTTATATAAGGTAGGCGGTCATTGTTTATGTCCTAAAAGGGCAAATCCAATGAATCGTCAATCACAGAAAAGTCATCTGCGTTGCCCTGAGAGTAGTTCTGCGGTGCATCCTGCGCCCGATCAGCGGGCTTGCTGTCAGACTTGCCACCGCAGAAGTCAACCTTGTTTGCCATGATTTCCGTTGCGGTGCGGTTGTTTCCCTGCTTGTCGGTATACTTCCGGGTCTGGATGCTACCAGTCACCAGAATCAGGCTGCCCTTCTGGAACCACTTGGAAACGAACAGTGCCGTATTACCAAATGCGGTGCAGTTGAAGAAGTCGGTTTCCTTCTGACCGCCACTCTGGCGGTCGCAAGCAATGCTGAACGTGCAAACATCCTTGCCGGACTTCGTGACCTTAGCTTCTGGCGTGTGAACCAGACGACCCTGAATTGCGATAGAATTGAGCATTATTTAGCCCTCCTTCGGCTGTTTCTGAGCACAGTCCCAACACAGGACACGCCCAAAGCGTTTCTTCGTGCTTCTTGCGGTTTCCAGCGGCGATACGGTGCGGTTGTTGTACTGAATAGGCTGTAACTGCTTTCCGCAGCAAGCGCATGGGGGGATGGTTTCCGCTTCCGTTTGCTTCTGCGCAGGCTTGTTCGCCTTGCTTGCAGTCTGTTTTTGATACTCGTCCGTGTCAGCATCCTTCGTATCGTCAATGCAGAACAGACCGTTCAGAGCGTACTTTCTAGCGTAGCTGCTTGCAGTGCCGGTAATCTGCGAATCGTCCATGCCCTTCTTAAACTCAGGCTCACGAGCGTATGCAGTCACCGTGTAGGTGGCTCCATCCTGCGATTCAACTGTTGCAGTGGCTTCGATGTAGTGCCAACTGTCAACGATAACAGGCTTGTCGGAAAGCCGCAGCACAAGGCTATGCGCTTTCAAGATGGGCTTGACCGCTTCAAGGATGTCCTCACACGAGCGGTACTTGTATCCACCGAATTTGTTCATTTGCCCCTTCGGAGCTTTCAGCTCTGACTGAACAGCCATTAGAGCTTCATGGATTTTGCTGTTGTCCATCAGTTGTTCTCCTTCCTCGCTTCTTTTCTTGCTTTACGGCAAGCCGGGCAACGCTTAGGCAATGCCATGTTATGCGATTCAAAGAAAATGCGCTCTGCACGAGTAATCTCGAACACTTTGCCGCAGTCACGGCACGTTTTCTCGATGCTTGTGTTTTCGTCCCGGAAAGCCCTTCTTGCGGCATCTTCGACAGCAAACGCTTCCGTGAATCTGTCATAAGGTCTCCTGACAAGCATATGCTGCGGTGCATGACCGTTTCTGCGGAGCGTTTCTTCTAAGTTGTTCCTTTTGCAGTTTGCGCAAAGAGTTTCGGTGCTGTTCGGAAACACTGAAAACGGCTTATTGCACTTTTCGCAGTGCTTAATTTCTTTCTTGTATTTGCCCATTTTCTTTCCTTTCTTCGGCTTCATTAGGCTTCATTGTTCTTACTTTGGCTTAACTTGGCTGTACAAAATCAACCAGCCATCAGTTCTGCCAACTGCGCACGGAGGTCTTTCAGCTCCGCTTCCATGTCGTCGATTTCAGACCGCAAGTCCTCGATTTCAGCCAGCCGGTCAGCTTCTTTAGCTTCTGCCATTTGTTCGTTGGTCATAAAGTACACGCCATCCTCCGGCTCGGTCACACCACCGAATCTGTCAAGGTTAATCATCTTTTGGTCTCCCTCTCTTACGTTCCTCTTTGATTTGCAGTGCGCTATACCATTGGTCTTTGTCAATCTCGATGGTAGACCACCGATGGTTACAGACAAGGCACTTTTTTCTGCGAACGATGCTATCGTGGTCTGACCGGCTGTCAACCGTTGTAATGTTGTCACTACCGCACATCGGGCATTTCATCGTGCATCCCTCCACTCGTTTGTGTGGTGGGCAACACGCTTGATTTTGCGGCATTCTTGCTCGCTTCGTTCTTCTTCCTCAGCGCTGACTGCCAGTGCGCATAGGACAATGGCCGTTGCGAGAAGCCCGCAGGACACGATCACCCAGCCAAGCATCTGTGCTGTGGTCTGGCATCCTTGAATCGCATCGCCACACCCGACTGCTGCGATAGCTGCGACCAGACCAAGCATGGACAGCGCCATTCCTTTCAAAGTTTTCATTGGTTCTCCTTTTTGCTTCCAAAGCTTAAAATCCAGCCAGTTGCCATTACGGCGGCCGCTGCGATGATCCCCCATGTGCTTTTTGCGCCGACCAGCAATTCAACGAGGTGCACAAGCCACAGGTTCAAAAGGAATGCTGCCAACACTACTGCAAGAGCAGCACTCCACATCAAAATAATTTCTACAAGTACTTTCATTTCTATCCCCTTTCCATGCCATAGCTGGTCTATGCAATTCCTTCGCTACGTTCTGCGCTGCATTTCCTTTGCTTATCAATTCCACTCATTGCATCTCTTAGCCTTTGCGATGCACCGCCTCTCAACGCCTTCGCAAATCTCCTCAATTCGTTTCATTGCTTTTGCCCCGCGGCTCTGTACATTGCCTCGCCATTGCGACTCGCTTTTGCTTCATGCTTTGCCATTGCTTATCAAAGCTACGCCTTGCATACATAGCCGTTGCTGTTCCTTGCTATTCCCTGCTTTTCCCCGCTCTTCCCTGCCTTTGCAGGTCTCGTCAAATCAGCGCATCGCCTTTGCTAATCCTATCGCGGCGTTGCCTTGCCATAGCGGTTAATTGAGGATTTCGTAGGTATAGCGGCCTTTGCCGCTGTTTCTCCACTGGCCGATGCCACGCAGAGCACCGTAGTCCAGCCACTCATACACGACCTTCTCGTGAGAATCGTCCAGAAGAACGATTTCAAACTCGCAGGTCGAACCAGCGGGAATCTGCTCACTGTTGGCAAGGCTGACGCGCTCGCCCTGCGCAGTCTGGGCGCGGAGAGGGCGCTGGCACTCGGTAATCTCGCCGTTCACATGAATGGGAATCATGCGGGGCTGAACGAAAATCAGACCATCAATGACCTTCTTGTAGGCTGTCAGCTTGCCGGATTCGTTGACGGCTTTCTTCTTGCCGGTTTCGGTCTTGCCACCGATACGCCCCAGCATACCGCAAGAATCCTTGAAGAAGCCCTTGATCTGATAGTCATACAGGATGGGTTCGCCGTTCTCATTGCGAGGGAACACGGTCATGCCCTTATCTGCCACAGCATCAGCACCCAGAGCGGTAACTTCGTCCTCGATGGTGTTTGCATCAGGGGACTTGCTGGCAATGAACTCTCGCGCGATGTTCTGGTTGCTAGGCCAAGTGCCAAGAACCGCTTCGGTGAATGTGATTCTGACTTTGATTTTTTTCATTTTTGCTCACTCTTTCTTTCTCGATATGCTCCAGCCGCTCTTTCTCCCGGTTGCGCCAGCGGATTTCGCGCTGGCCGTAGTATTTACCGTTCATCAGGAGGGTCTACCTTTCCTTGCGCAAACAAAGTGCTGTAATGGCCGTAGCTCATTCCAAGCTCTTTTGCTTTATCGTTTATCTGTTTGATGGTGTACTTCGGCTTAGGCTTTTCTTCCATCTGGTTTCCTTCCGGCCTGGCTTTACGAGAAGGTGTTTTGATGTAATCCGGGTGCTCTTTCCACCAGTCTGCGGCCCGTTTTCGTTTTACAGCGTTCGCGCATTTATGGTGGTACTTTTGATGTTCGTATACTTTACGCATCGGCCTTTTGCACCATTCGCACGGAACAACGCCATATGGAGCGCGGCGCGCTGCCTCGTTTTCCTTTCCAACAAATATTGCGCATTCTTTGCAGTACTTTCTTGTCGGTCTGACCACGCCAAGATACAAGCCGCAACGCTCACAGTACTTTTCTTCCACGCTGCATCTCCTCTTTCAATCTTGCTTCTCTGTTATGCCGTTCAAAGCACTGGTTGATTGATTTCTTCATCCACAGCACCTTGTTGGCATCGTTTCTGGACACGCCAGCAGCCATTGCAAGCTTTAGTCTGCGCTTGCTGCTTTGCGCTTTACGGAATTTCATCACCAGCACTCACCAGCCTTATCTGTGATGAACTTCGGGACTTCCTGACCTGTGGCAACGCACAGCGCAACCAGCTTTTCAACCCAGATGTCGTACAGGCTTTCTTTTGGCATATAGCACTGGCCAACACAAGGCTCCTTAAAGCTTTTCCAGATCGTCAGGCCGACAGCGCCATCCGTGACCGTCCATATCATACTGTAGCCTTCACTGCACAGGTTGTACATAATGGCTCGTGCTTTGCTTTTGGCTTTGTTGATTTCAAAGGCATCCCAGTGCTTTTTGCTTTCCTCGTAGGCTTCCACCGCCTCGTCAATGGCGTGGTGCGCTTCGTCCGGGTACTCAAGGTCTACCTTTAAGGTGATGATCTGTTTCATACCACTCATTTTCCCTCTCTTTCTTTCAAAAGCTCTTCCAGAGCTTCTTTCACCTTAGCTTCCGCATTTTTAGGCTCACGCTTACCGTTCAGGATTTTCCCCAAGTATTCCGGTGCGCATCCCATTTTTGCAGCAAGCTCTCTGATTTCGATGCCGTTAACGTGAAGCGTTCCCACAACATCGCCTGTCCACTTAGGAAGCAAATTTTTTCTCCTTTCTTGTTCTAGTACTTGAACTTTTTGAAAGAATATGATAATATTATGGTGTCAAGCAAAAACATTATCGAACGTTCTTCTATTTGTTCAAAGTGTTTAATTTGTTCTACCGATTGAACCCTGTAGCCTTATTAAAGCACAAGTAGTAGAACTTTTCAAGTGTTTTTGTTCAAGTGGTAGAACTTTGTCATCTTGTACAAACACTGGAGGTACGTTTTGTGTTTTTTGACAATTTCGTAAGGCTATGTGAGCAAAAGGGAGTAAAGCCGTCTCGTGCTTTGACTGAAGCTGGCGTTCCGAAATCTGCTTATAGCTATTGGAGAACCGAAGCAGGCGCAGGGAACGATGCAAAGCCGACCAACCAAAATGCCATTAAACTTGCACAATATTTCGATGTTACGGTTGATTACCTTCTTACTGGCAACCAAAAAGAAAACCCGCCCCAGCAGCCGCAAAGTGAAGTTGATGTAGCATTGGAGCGGATTAGAAAAAAACTTGAATCTATGCCGAAGGAGCAGCGTGAAGCTCTGATGAACCTGATCGAGAAGATGTAACGTTCATGCCCGGTAAAATAAAAGAATCCCTTGTTCCGGGCTGGTGTAGCTCTGCGCAAGGGATTTTCTGTTACTCTAGGTCTAGTGCTTGTTCCGCTGCCGGAATCTTTTCAGGATGTTCCAGCAGCCATGCAATAAATCGGTCAATCTTGGCTCTTTCCTGTTCACTCATTGTGGCATATCCTCCCGATCGGTAAGTGCAGATGTTCATTTGATACGATTATACATCTTTTAGTTGTCAAGTCAATGTATTTTTAACAACTTCGTAAAAATCGAACGTTTTCTTCGCATCCATTACTTCACATCAGGGAAGCCAAAAATTGCAATGACAATGATTAAGAGCCACATTAAGTTTAAGTTACCCTTTGCTTTGTAACATTCCGTTGAGCATGGAACGAAAGGGGTTTTCAGGCAGCTTGTCCAGAACATCTGCTTTGACAAGCGCGTTCGTGCTGATGCTGTGCGAAACATTGTTTAGCTGTACAATGGCATCGTCCAAGTCTTTTACAGTTGCTCCACGCCGTTCCATTGACTGGAGGAAAGTTTTCACTTCTTCAAGAACGACAGGGTTCTCGGCTTTATAGAATCCATTCGTAAAGTCCATCTTCTTCTCCTTTCACAGTTCCACAAGCTGCCCGTCAATGCGTTCGATGTTATCTGCCGGGTCTCGCCCATCGTCCAAGGCGGCTACGGCACGTTCCAGGATGCCTTTTGCTTCAAGGTAAGCATATTTATCAGCTTCGTACGCAGAAAGGCTCAGGACAAGCTCTAGTGTCCGTCTGCGAGCGTATGGGATAATCAGAGCATCTACGGTTCGGTTCATTAGCTTTCCTCCCACGGTTCAGGTGTGTGCGGCTTCCCATCGGGAACACTGGCAGGCATTCCGTCGATGATCGGCATACGTTCATGGTTCCAGATTACAGTTTCTTTCATTTTTGTTCCACTCCTCTTTGGAATTTTTTGACAATACAGTTATAACACAGGCTGCTGTTGGTTCTCCATAGCAGCTTTTTCCATTTTTTGGCTTGTCGAATCCGGCAGTTTTGCTGGATTTTGTTGAAAGGGTGAGAATTTATGGATGAATATTTAGTAAGAACAGCCAAAGCATTAGAGATAGCTCGAATGCGTTCCGGCTTGAGCCAGCAGAAGTTGGCAGCAAAAATGGGCGTGAATCGTGGTACGGTAGCAAATTGGGAGCAAGGTCTGGCAGCCATCTCCTTGCCGATGGCTATGCGCTGGTTTACCTGTTGCGGCGTATCGGTGGCTCGATACATGGACGCTTGTATTCATCCGGGACTACTTGAACACCTTGAGGACGACCCTTCCGATATGGAGAAACGGCAGATTCTCATAGATGCTATGATGGAATGTTCTTCTTATGAGATAGATGCCTTGTTGTACATCCGGTACGGAGATCACGGCTCAGACCACATCGGCATACTGACGGAGATTTTGGCAAATCTCCACACGCCGTTGAAGGACAGGGTCGCTGTCTGTCGGATGGCGTCCGGTAACTATGAGATGGCACAGGCTACCAAAACTGACCCAGACCCGAACGGAACAGCCCCAAAGATGGCGATTCTCTATCAGGCGCAGGACGCCGGAACAGAAGCTGCTATGAAGTCCAACGATTCCTATACCGTTAATCCCAATAATATAACTGGCTGATTGTCGAATTATCGCAGTTTTTGAAGAACATTTTGTCCACGTTCATCCACTTTTTGTACACCTATCGGGCAAATTCGTCTTGTCAATCCGTCCCCCATAGGCTGTAAATCGACAACATTCGCGCGGGACAAATAACGTATTAGCGTTAATTTGTTGTTTGTGATTGAGTGGTTCGTCAATCTGTCCCCCATAGCATTGGCTTAAAAGTTTTTCATCCACTTTTTGTACACGTTAGGCAAACCTAACCGTTAAGCGTTTCAACCTTTCGGATGCTGAACATCTGTTTATTTAGCAGTATTCGCTTTGTGTTTTCCACTTTTTAAGAGAGAAAGAAAAGATTTTGTGGAAAATTTTCTTCTTCTGCTATTAGTAGAAGTTATTTTATAATCCTGTTAATAATCTTGTTTTATATAATGTAAAGAGGTGTACAAGAAGTGGAAATAGGTGTACAGATTGTGGAAATAGGTGTACGAAATGTGGATAGTCAGGTGTACAAGAAGTGGAAATAGGTGTACACTTGCTATTGATTTGTACACCTGTTTGTGATATACTCTTATACGAGAGGAGGCGTGATAAGATTGTCTGATATTAAAGGCGGGAACTTGGTTGAAAAAAGCAGACAGCTTGTTTGGGCAAAGTTCACTGACTATACAGCAGGAGAGCTTCGGTTGCTTGAAGTGTATCTTAGCCGCATCAATCCGAGAGACCCCGAAACTTCAACGGTTCAGTTTACGTTACAAGAATATTGCGAATTTTTGGGGCTGAAAATCAACTCCAGGAATTTGAAAGCACAGGTCAAGCATTTCATCGACAATTCCGTTGAAGTTCCTAGAGGTGACGGTTCAGGCTCGTTTGACCTGTATCCCCTGTTCAGCAGAGCAACTGTAAACTTTGAACCTAGTTTGATGAATATTACTGTGTCATTGTGTTGTAACCCGCTTCTGCAACCTGTTTTCTTCGACATTGCGGAGCGCGGATATGTCAAGTATCGCTTGCGCTACACAGCGAATATGAAATCGCAGTATAGCATTTTGCTGTATTCAATTCTCCGAGAGTTCATCGGACGTGGCGTGAGCCAGCCCGAAATTACGTTGGATAGATTAAGGGAACAGCTTGGCGCAAGAGAACCTAGTTATCAGGAGTTCAAGCATCTTAGGCGGCGTGTCATTGATATTGCGGTAGCTGAAATAAACGAAGTATCAGACCTGTGTGTTGAATATGACAAGGTCATGAGAGGTCGCAATGCGGTTGCTGTGAAGTTCAATGTAGCTTTCAAGTCTAATGAGCCAGTCATAGACGTGGAAGCTAACGAGGTTGAAAGCGTAGAGTTAAAAGATGTTCCAAAGAGCCAACGGCCTGCCAGAAAGCCCCGCAGCGGCGCATACGAGGATGTGGATTGGGCATCTATTGCGCCAGAGATGTCTAAAAGCCAGTGTATCTTGACTGCAAAGCTGGTGGCAAAGAGATTACCCGAGAAGTATCCGAACATCAAGCCTAACAAGAAAAAAGAAGCTGTTGTGAACATCATTGAGAATGCATACAGGATTCTTGTCAGCGAGCGACTTGATAGGATTGAAAAAGACCCCGGCGCTTATATGTATTCAATTTTGAAAGATGCAGACCTTGACGATTATGCTACGTTTGACGATAGCTTCTTGAAGTAGTCAGATGTAGCACATTGAGCAGATGATGCAGAAAGGAGAAAGAATATGGTTCCAATGTTTCCGAAAAACTTTGACAAAGACAAGTGGTATATGACTAAATACGTTATGCCGGATAAAAGCCTAGAAGGATGGCCACATGGGCTTTTACTTCGTATCGAAGATGAGAAAACAGGAGAAAAAAGTTTCATAATCGGCGAGTACGATACAATCAATGGCAAATGGTTTGATTCCGATAGTAATGAAATCAAAGGAACTGTAATTGCATGGCACATCACGCCTGTGTTGTGGGTCGGAGACGAGATAAAAGCAGCATATCCGTTCTACTAAAAAGAAAGAGTGATAAAATGGCAAAAATCATAGCTGTCGCCAACCAGAAGGGCGGCACAGGAAAGACCACCACAAGCACCTGTCTGGCTGGTGCATTGCAGTTACTCGGCAAGAAGGTCTTGCTGGTGGACTGCGATGCCCAGTGCAACGCAACGGACACCTATGGCGCACAGACAGAGGACGTATGCACCCTGTTTGACGTGATGACCCGGCAAGGAACAGCAGAGGAAGGAATCCAGCACTGTGAAGCTGGCGACATCCTGCCGTCCGACAGCGCATTGAAGGATATTGACGAGCAGCTTGTCCGGGACATGGGCAAGAACTTCCGGCTGCGAGAAGCCCTTGAAAACGTATCTAAGCGGTACGATTACATTGTGCTGGACACCCCACCGCAGCTCGGTCTTGCGCTTGTGAACGCGCTGATCGCCGCCAACAGCATCATCGTGCCCATCACAGCCGACCGATACGCACTGGCTGGTTTGAGCCAGCTTTCGCAGACCATCGGCGATGTTCGCAGATACTTCAATCCGACTTTGAAGATTGAAGGTCTGCTCCTGAACCAGTACAAGAGCCGCGAGAACCTGTCCAAAGAGGTTGTGGAGCAGCTCCCTGTGATTGCACAGAGCATGGGCACAACCCTGCTGGATGTGAAGATTAGACCGTCTATGGGCGTTCGTAAGGCGCAGGCAGAGCGGCACAGCCTGTTTAGTGGTGACACAGCAAAGAGCACCAGCGCAGAGGATTTCAAAGAACTGGCAAAGAGAATTGTAGGGGAGGACAATAAATGAGACTGATTGATGCAAATGAAGCGTTAAAACTTTTTGAAGAGAGATTTGGAAACTTCTTTACGCCGTTTGTCTACAATGCGCTTTACGACGTTATATGTGACGTAGAAACGATTGACATTGACGAGCTGACAGATAAAGATAGATGGATTAGCGTTACAGACGGACTTCCTGAAAGGCACAAGACCCCATGCCCTCGTGGAAACAATCCTGATTTTAGCAATGTAAGCGAAACCGTATGGATTTGCACGCAGGAAGGGTATACGATGGAAGGTACGTTGGAGGGTGATTCTTGGTTTGATGATATGGGGCAGTGCCTTTCAGACTATTTTGAGGATATGGCAGGTCATCATGTCACGCATTGGATGCCCCTGCCTAAGCCGCCAAAGGGGGATGTAGAATGAAATCAACCAGCAAAAAATCCTCAGGCTTGCTTGGCGGGTTTGATTTCCAGCCTATTTTTTCGGAACAGACATTAAGCCGAAGTGAGCCAAAGGAAGAAGAAGTAAGCCAAACAAAGCCGAGCGAAGCCGAACAAGCACCGGTTAAGCCTAGTGATGCCACAGACAGCCATGCACAGCCTAATGAAGCACAGTTAAGCAGTATTAAGCCGAAGCAAGCCAAAGACAGCAAAACACAGCCAAACAATACCGTAGTAAGCGAAAGTAAGCCAAAGAAGCTGAAACAAGCGAAGGAAGTTCAACGTCTTATCGAACAAGGCGATGTTTCCGGCGCACTAGCCGAAGCTGGTTTGACAAAGAAAAAAATCCCGATGCCGGAATCGCATCAGGGCGTTGCAAGCGGAGATGGCAAGCGTTCCAAGCGTATTACCATCCTTATGAGCGAGGAAGAGCGCAAGTACATCAACCGTGAAGCACGGCGGCACGGAATGACGATTGGACAGTTCGTGTACGCTCTGGCGGTTGCAGCGGCAGAGGGGAAGATTGAATTGGAGGATTTCTTAGATGAATGATAGTGAACGACGTCTTATTCGATTTGTTTGCGATGGCGATATGCGAAACGCGCAAAAAGCCGTTAAAATCATTTTAAATTCTATAATCATCCAAAAAAGATGAGCAGTTCAAAGAAAATATGTTTCGCAAGTTGGAAAGCAAAAGAAAATTTATTGAATTGCCATATAACTTACAGCATCTTTTGATCGCAGAGGATACAGAAGAATTTCCAGAAGCAAGATTCCTTCTTAGAAACGAAGAAAAAAGTATAACGCAGAATATCGTTGCTATTTATCGAGCATCTGAAAAATTGAATGAAATGGGCATTCCTTATTTGCCAGCATTGATGCTTTATGGGCAAAGCGGATGCGGAAAAACTATGCTGGCTAGGTATATCGCGCATAAAGCAAAACTTCCTTTTTTAAGGATTCAATTTTCAAGTCTAGTTGATTCGCACTTAGGGCAAACACAATCTAACCTTGCAAGAATTTTTGATTATGTGAGAACTGCTCCTTGCGTTCTTTGTTTTGATGAAATAGATGCGGTCGGAATGGCTCGTGGGCAAAAAGATGACGTTGGAGAAATGAACCGTGTGGTTATCGCGATTATGCAGGAAATGGATAGATTGCCGAACAATGTCATTATTATTGGAACGACAAACCGATTTGATAGGCTCGACCCTGCACTTATAAGAAGATTTCTTGGAGGAGTAAATGGTAAGGTTTGAGGACAAAAAATGGAAAGAAAATGGATTAACACATTGACATTTAATTACATTACTAATCCGAAAAACATTTGCAATTTTGGGATTGTAGATTAAAAGGAGATTAAAAAATGAATAACACACGTAGAAAAGCTATTAAGCAAACTATTAACCGTTTTGATTCCATCCGTAAGAAACTGGAAGAGCTTGTGGAAGAGGTCGAAAGCGTAAAGTCCGATGTTGAGGACATTCAGTGGGAAGAAGAAGAGTACCGTGATAATATGCCGGAAAACCTGCAGGGGAGCGAGCGGTATGAAAAAGCAGATGACGCTTGCACAAATCTGTCTGATGCTGTGGATGCTCTGGATGATATGATTGGTGCTCTGGATTTTGACTTTGGTGATGTAACTGCCTCTCTGGAGGAAGCGATGGAATGATTAAGACCACAAACCCATTAAAGAGAAGTGCATGGGCTGTGTTCTTGTACAGAGGCAGGCAAGTTCGTTTGTATCTTTTGCGTAATAGTAATCTTGTGGACAAGGAGCGTATGGTAGAACTTCTGGCACGAAGATACATGACAGAGCCTGAAAGTATTGTTGTAGATGATGACTTTGAAAGTATTTTGAGTGTTGCAGAACAGGCAGAAAAGATGGCTCGAAACGAGTATCCTCATTTAACAAAATTTGAAACGCTGTATATCAAGGAATTGATTAAAAGATAAACGTCAAGTTGTATGGAGGGTTGACCTATGATTGCTTATAGACCTCATCGTGGTTCTTTGGAAGATGCCATGAAAGAAGCAAAAACTTTTCTGAACGAATGGCAAATGAAACGGTATGTTGCAAATAGCTGGAATCTTGCAATCGGAAGAAAAGTATTAGACCCAGAAGATATTATTATCGACAGCGAATCAACGGACGATGACCGTGTCGGTTGGAAAAATGTCCACATGGTTTGTGCGGCTCGAATCGGAAATGAAGATTACATGAAGAGGTACGGTAATCCGCAGTGCATCGGATATTGTGCTTACGATGTATCAAATGTGCCAAAATCAAGTCCGTGGATTTGTGCAAAGAATAGTGTTCCGGGAGATACAGACCCGCGTGTTATCGGATTCGATGAATCAGCCTTCGATATTGTTATAGCAAATTACGATGAGCAGTTCAAAGAATGGCGGGATGATGAGGGCAGAATCCATAACATCACATATTGGATGCCGTTGCCTGAACCGCCTGTAAAATATTAAAATAACAAAGGAGCCATGTATGGAAAATTTTTATTGGGTCAAAATCCAGTACGATGATGACGTAAAGTGCAGACACTTCCAAGCGCCGTTCGTCTTGTTTGCGAACAGCAAAGAGGAAGCAAAAGCAAGAATTGAGCGAGAAGTTCCCGGCAAGTTTTCCATTGTCAGTGTGGTAGAACTCGACAAGAGCCTTGTAATCACTCCGCAAGATTTGTTTGACATGAGGTCAAAATCAACACTTTGGGAATAACAATAAACCCCTGTGTAGCCGCAACGACCGCACAGGGGTTCTGTTTTACTTATCAGCAATGCAATCCCAGTAGAGATACGCCTTGCCATCTGCGGCATCTGCGTCCTCAAGGAATGCCTTTGCCATGTCCGCGTAAAAGCCCGGAGTGTCAACGGACTGACGCTTTGCGACCTGACAATAATCCGAGTATATCATGTTCATAACAGCCCAGAAATCGTTCGGGTCACAGGTGATATTGCGCTGTTTCGCAACGTCCTGCGTCTGTTCCAGCGTCCAGTGACAGCCCTTCGTGCCGTCAGCGTTCACCATGCTGTCGCACCATTCTTCCGCTTCATCGTGGGTGAGGTGCTGGCGGGGCATCTTGATGGAGCGGCTGTCTGCGCCGCCACGTTCATACTGGCCAGACCGCTTATCCCAGTCGCCGTTCTGCGAGAAGCCGATTTGCGGCATTCTGCGGCCATTCTCTACGTCAGGGTAGCGGGGGATAGGGTAGGGGTCGATGTAGCGGTTTTCCTCCTGCGGATAGTAGGGATAGCGGTCGTTGCCACCTTCCAGCTTGCGCAGACGGCGTTCCAGCTCACGTTCCCTGCGGTCACGCTCTTCCTCAAGGCGGTCACGCTCCGGCTCACGGTTTTTGTCGTGTTCACGGAGCATCATCATGCGGCGAAAATTAGTCTTGCCCATAATCTCTATACCTCCTTAAGAAATAGACGCGGGCGCACCAGCGTGTGAGCGACAGAAGCAGCCAAGATACTTGAACGCGCCTGTGCCAGTGGCAGACGTTGCAACGCGGGTAGCATAGCGGGTGCGAGTGTGGATGCTCTCGGCGGTTGCCTGAGCGCAGTTGCAGTCGGTCAGAGGGTATGCGGTCGTGCCTGCACCGATGGTGATGACCACAGGGGCGTTGATGGTAGTCGTGTCCGGGATGCTCTGAGCAACCACAATGCAATAACGCTCTCCATTCTGGTATGCGCCAGCAGGGATATTGATGGTCAGCGTATCATTGGCGAACGTGACCGCCTGACTGATGACCAAATGCGGGCAGAGTTTGCAGCTTGTTTTGCAAGCCATAATATTTTCCTCCTAA
>OFMV01000266.1_pt1 | contig 48636 bp, 51 predicted proteins | sample 1541881 | NCBI WGS metagenome assembly OFMV01 (sample SAMN04209220, study PRJEB22552) | human gut metagenome | biome: gut; material: feces | host: Homo sapiens | place: USA: Oklahoma
TAATTGCTGTTTTATCAACATAAATACAATTATTGTCAATTAACTCTCCAAAATCGGTGGTATCTGGAAGTTGCTTTGTAAATTCCATTTTGGATTCTCGCATTAAAAGAAATATTTCTCCAACAGTATATCATTTGAGAACACTGCTTTTGTGGTTAAATGCTCCTAATTCATCTTCATAGCTGACATTGAGCAGTAAAAAAGCTAAGTTAGTACTCTTCTTTAAAGATAAAAGGTAGTCATTCTTTGTGCAAGAATATTGAGCACTTTTGCAATGTCTGCTTTTTTATATCTTTCCGTTCTCATTAAATTAATCAACAAAATTTTTAAAGATGTATCTAATGGTGCTTTAATTATAAAATCTCTTTCTTCTGCTTTTGCAACTGTAGGAATTGTTTGTTTTTCTCTGATAAGAGTATCGAATACATCAAATAGTAGTCTATAATTCTCTTCTTGAGCATCTTCTAAAGATGATGCACATCCAAATGCACCATTCCAATTTCTCAACCTTTCAGTAAAAGTGGTACTATTGTTTCAAAAAATGCTGGGGATAGTAATCGCTTTATTATAAGCACGACTTGATTCTTATTAAGCTGATAGCTATAAAATGCTCTTTGCCGTGAGATCATTTATGGTTTTATGTCGTGGGCTCCTCAGCAACTTGTTATTGTGGTTCTCCAACAAACTAGCCTTTATTTTGAACTTTCCCTCAGACAACAGTCTGTAAGTATAAATTATATATAGTATCCGAGTATTAGTATGGGCTAATTGAGTATTACACATAACTAACCCCCTTCTTCAAAAGTGTTTTACGTGTTCTAAATTTTTAGTTAGTTCATAATACTAAAATATGCTATTTATAAAAAAATCGATGAAGCAATAACATTTATTTGATAAATCAAATAGATGAAGTGGTATTTTTTGGTTTAATTTTCGGTTATGAAAATTTGAAAAAAGTGGAAAAAAAATGCTTGAAGTGGCAGGGGCAGAAATATTACAAGTCTTAAAGATCAATATGTTATTTTTAAGCACACGTAAGAACACGTAAACTTTCATTTTTTCATATCATTTTAGAAAGCATGTAACTAAATATGATTACTCTATATTGCACATTTTTAAGTAAATTCGCCATATTGTTTTGATATACCATGTTTGGAGTTTTGATATACCAACTTTGGATATTTGATATACCAACTTTGAAAACGCAATATACCAAGTTTGAAAAATTGATATACCAAGTTGGATAGAATTTAACGTTTTTTACAGGGTTATCCACTGATTTTCCACAGTTTCAATAACCTTCTAGGAATAATGAATAACATTGTAATATGACGCAATAACTAGTCTTAAGTCCAAACTTATTTGGATGATTACAATTTACATCGAGACGATATTACTTTAATTGTTATTCATAATTTAGTGTTATCATCTGAAAAGTGGAACGTATCTTCTTTTTATTTTACGTATACTGTAAATAAACTGTCTTAATTTAAAAAGTAGGGCGTTACCCTATTTATTAATAACTACTTTGTTTAACGGAGAGCTAAATGATTAAATTTTGAATAAATTAGCAGTTGTATGTGCATCATTGATTTTTCTTACAGCCTGTGGCGGACCAGATGAAAATGATTGCATTAGCGCTATTAACGAGGCTTTAAAAGATAATGTTGAATATCTTACTTTGCCTGGTCACCCTTTATTTCCTACAAAACTGAAAGATGGAAGATCAGGATACACTCTCTATGCTCCTAGAGGAACTGATCTTTATGATGGAACTGAAGACACAAATATTGAAAATTACAACCATGAGCGTTATTTGAGCACTCCTTTAAAGGATTTACAAAATAACTATAAGCAAGCAGTAGAGCTTCTTTCAATTTTAGAAAAAGCTGGATACGTAAAATCAGAAAAAGGAGAATTTGACCTTCCATACGGTAAAAAGTTCTTTGGTTATTTTTATACAACAACTGAAAAATTCACTAAAAATGCAGAATCACCAAAAGAAAAAAGATTGATATTGGGCAATGATGCTGTAGACAAGATATTAGAAATTATCCCAGAAAAAGAAAAAATTGATGACAATAAATATTACAAAGTTATTTTTACAAAAACAATAACCAATATTGCTGATGGACTAACTGCTGATCTCACAAAATATGATGATGTATTTAAATTAGTTGTTAGAAAAGATGGCGGAGTAGAAAAATACAAGGCTTATGTACTGAAAAAAGATGGCAAGTATGTAGCTGAGTTCCACATTTGGTAGCAACTGTCTTAATATAATTTTACAAAAGAGCTCAATGGAATAAGAACAAACCTTCATTAAAAACAGCTATGTTCTAATTGGTAAAAGATAAACAAGATTCTGTTAAATTGAGCTCTTATTAAGGATAAGAAAATTTACATATCGCTGACACATTTTTTAGCTATAGCAAATATATCTACACTTGATACTAATGTTAAATAGTTATGATACATTGCCTTCGATTTGTCAGGCATAGTATTGAAAACTTCTTCTGATACAGGAAATTCATAACTATCTTCATCTTTTGATAGAGGTTCAATCTTTAAGATCTTGCCATCAAACTTTATCCTTCTGAGCATAGCTTGCTGCCTTGTAATACTCATTACAACAATTTTTCCTGAACAAAAGAACAGATCTTTTTCTTTTTCAGCCGTTAGACCAGATGAAGAACACATTACAAGAGCATTTAAAGGAATAGCTATTTTATTATCTACTAATACGTTTTCCGTATTTCTAAAAGCAAAATCAAATTCCCCTCTATAGATATCAAGAATAAATTCTTTAGGGCTTAATAAAACTCTCTTTGTTGCAACATCTTCGTAAGATTTATTCAAAAAAGAAGTTCCATCATAAATTGGTAAATAGCCTACTTCATCAGATGATTTTTTTAATTCGATAAATAATTCACCTATATCAATCTTTAAGTATGAGGATATTTGGTCTAGGTTTGCCAGTCTCGGTGAATGGATACCTTTTTCCCAACAAGACCAAGTGTTCTGGCTTACACCAAGAGCGTCACACAGAGTTTTCTGCAATAATCCAACGGATGTTCTGATTTTTCTTAAATTCAAACCAAATTCTTTTGGATGATTTTTTAAGATTTTAATCATTGCCTGTTCAACTTCATCCTCAGAATCTCCCATATTAGGAAAATACTTCTTTAATTTTTTCTTTAACAATGAGGAATTAGCAAAATCAAACTGTTTTAGCTCCATTTAATATCTCTCTTTTATATAGCTATGGCTACTAAAAGTATAAAGTCTCAAATTACAAGTATCAAATCAAAATTGGCTTGTAATTTAATAAGTTATCAAAAATGATTCAGTTGATATTTGACTTATGTAATTACAAGTTTTAAATTTGTAGTTACATAAGATTTATTTGTATTTTTTTAGTTTAAAAGAGGTTATTTTATGGCAAATAAAACAGACAAAATTTCAACACCAGCTAAAGAGATTGTAAAAGATCATCTTCTCCTAAAAACGGTAGAAGTACTCAAAGTACTAAATATTTCAAGAGGAACTTTTGAAAAATTGCAAAAAGAAGATAACTTCCCCAAAGCTATTACAAGAGTCGGAGGAAGACCAATGTGGCTAACAGAGGAGATTTTAAATTGGGTAAAAATGGGCAGATGTTAAAGGAGGAAAGTGCATTGGGCTCGCTCGCCAAAGTCAAAACCAATGCACTAACTACTATGGATAAAATTATATCATTACCAGAGCTCCAGTTGCCAGAAAACTGGAAAAAGCTACATTTAGATCTAGATGCAGCATGTGACATCTATGAGCAACTTAAGCGTAATGGCGTAAAAGAACACTTTACTCAAGTTGATTCTTTTAAGATTTATGCAATTCTGTGTGTTATCAATTATTCTTTAAGCAAAATTCATCAAAATGATCTTACATCACTATATGTTTATAAATTACCACTTAAAGAATTAGCTCAAATCGTAAATTGTGGCAAATGCGGAGTTTCACAGACAAAAGAAGTGAAAAAGCAACTTGTCCTAATTACAAAACTTGTTCGTTATGAAGGAAAGCAAATTATTTTTTATCAGAAGAATCAAAGATCTTCTCCTTATATCCATGTCTATTCAGAATTTTTTAAATATGGCAAAAAGTTCCTTAACTGTAAAAAGCATGCTTTATTAAGACTTTCATCTACATGCTGTTCATATCTATTCAAATTAAATAGAAAGCCAAAAGCATTCATATGTATGCTTGAAATGCTATTTCAAGAAACTAAGCAGATACTTGAAAACAGTGCCTCTGGTAAAAGTTATGACAGAACTTCTATATCTGATCAGAGACTCATTAGACTATTCTCGCCTAAAGCACCTCACAGCGTAAAAGAGATCTTAAAAGTTGGAAAATCTCTGATTGAAGAAACATTCGGCAAAAACTTTTCAATCTTATTACACGATTTTGCTCGTCAGATGATTGAAGACTCAGATGTAGCTAAATTTGCATTGATCAAACAATCAAACAACGAAGCTTATCAGAAGAAATTTAGAAAATCTGAAAGCCTAGTAGCTTGCCCTTATCATGTCGCCGGTGCCAAATCTACAGCAACTAACGATGCTTCATACAACATAGCTTAGGAGTAATTATGGTTAAGAAGAAAATAGTTACTCTAAAAGAGTTTGAAAAGATCATTATTGATTTAAAAAATATTGAGCCCAATAAAAAGCCAAAGATCATAAATCTTGGAGGAAACTTGTTTCTCTATCCTAGAAAGTCAGACTCTAAAATTAAGTTCGCAGTTAGATTGATAAATGGCAAATCTGACAAAAAGATCATCATTGGACACTATCCGAATACATCTTTAGCAGAAGCAAGATTAAAGGCAAAAGATGCCATGAAGGAGGCTCAAAAGGTTTTTGTAAATGAAGTTGATAAGGAAAGTGACCTAATTCCCACATTCGCACAGTTTTTTAATACTTGGAGAGTCCAAAAGATTGCATCTTATAAAAAAGGCTCTACTAGAGCTAAAAATTTGCAGACAATTTGGAACACAACCATCAGCAAGACTGGTTTAGGTGAACTTAAGTTAAACGAGATCACTGTAAAAGAAGTATGCTCAAGATTTTTATTGCTAAGACAAACTGATTGGAACAAGCACTATGGTGTTTCCATTGTGAATATGTGCCTACAAGCAGCCACTCTACAAGGATTGCTCCCCTTTAATCCTATTGCAAGTCTTCTAAGTGGTAGCGAAAGTCCTTTTAAATGCCCAAAGAAAGGCGGTGGATTTAAAACTATTCCTCCTCAGGAAATATTTGAAAAGTTTGTTAATCCCTTAAGAGGCACTAATTTCATCCAAAGAGCATTCTACCTTTTACTGATCCTTACAGGATTTAGATTTGGCGAAGTTAGAAATATGCACGTTTCTTGGTGCGACTTCAATAAGGACGTGATCTTAATTCCTGCTGATGCTGTTGGTGCAAACAAAACACAAACTGAATACATTAAGCCAATGACCGTTCAAATCAAAAATCTGATTTTGAACATCCTAAAACATCAAAACGCACCTTCAGATCTTCTGTTTCAGTCCCCTTATGGAAACAGACCTCTTTGTGAAGGCACCTTTCGAGAACCTATTAAAGCTCTAACTTCAAGAGAACTAGACCCTCATGGCATAAGAAAAGTAATGAGAACATGGATGAGTTCTCAGGGAGTCCCCGTCAACATCGCAGAGCTCTCTCTTCAACATGACGTGCGTTCAGCTTTAGAAAAGGTCTATGACCGCTATAAATACACTGATGAAGTCAGAACAGCTCTTCAGCAGTGGAACGACTATGTTGAAAAAAATCTGCCACCAGAGTTTTTAGAACTAATTTCTGAAAACGATGATTAAGAATGAACTTTAAAGTTAATCAGAAAGGCAAATTGCTAATTGTCACCTTAGCTTACGCAACTATTTTAGTAGAAGAAGATTCACTTGATGATATGGGCTCCACTTATTTCATCAAATCATTTGCCAGTAAGTCTGATGCTGTAAGCTTTTACCTCAAATTAAAAGCTCTTAAATCACATCAGAACTTCTATGAGCAAGTCAAATCAGATTTTTTACCACTAAATAGGGAGTACTAATGAATTTAAAAATTAACAATATTAACGATTTTAGTAAATTTATGAAAATTTACCGCCTTGATGTTGGCATCAGTCCAAAAGATATGAAGTCTTTAGTCCGTACCTATCTGAAAAATTATCTTATTGCTCAGATTAAAGATATGGTTGTTCAAGATTTCACTTTACCAATGATGTTCAAGTCAATAACACAAAATGACAAGACTCTTGCTAGCCATTTAAACATCAATACTTTTAAATCTTGGGTTAGAAAAAACATCCATAAAGATGCGTTAAAGGCGCAAGCTACTCAGTCTCAAAATTTAAAGACAACTACTCATTCTGATTATTCAGAAAGAAATTTACCTAATACTAATAAAGGAGGTGTTAATACAACAGAACACCCACAATATACAGAACTACCTAAAAATCATCATACAGATGAACTTGTAACCAAATTTTCTTATGTAAGCGCATCTTCTTATAGAGAAAATTTAAACTCAACCAATGTAACACTAGCTCAAATTCCACGTCCAGAATTGCCATTAAGAGAACTGTCTGCTGAAGAATGTAAAAAATATTTTAATGGTGTTTATACAAAAATTATGGTTGATGCGAACGGCTGCATTTTTGATGGTTATTCAGCTGATGATGAAAAATTACTTTTGCCCATTCTTGAAGGGTACAAATTACAACCTGAACAAGCTGGGCTAGCTCAACACATTTTCAAATTTAAAAATGACACAATCACTTCTAAAACTCTTGAAGCTTTTATGAAGGAGCGAATTTCAAATGGTTTCGTCAAATTTAACATTTTTCGCATTGGAGAATAAATATGCTAAATCCTAATTTAATCTACGAAAATCAAAAATACGTACACCTAATGCTTGGCTCTAAGGGTGGTATTGGCAAAACATACGTTCTTTGTTATCTAGCAGAATATATGTTATCAATAGGAAAAACACTAACTATTATCGATACAGATACAGCTAATTCTTGGCTAAAGGAAACCAAATTCTATAATGCTGTAGATTTTGATATGTTCGATACGGATAAACTTATCTCATTTGAAAAGGTCCCTGAAATTTTCTCAATGTTTCCTGATAGAAATCTTGTGATAGACACAGGAGCCAACTCATATTCTGCTTGGTTTGAATATTTGAGCAACGGCGGAGATGAAGAAATTCAGATTTACGGATCTAAACTTATGATCCATGTTCCAATCACACCAGGCTCTTCTTTAAATGAATGCATCAGATGTTTAGAACAACTCGTTGACAAAAATTTCAACTGTAGATTTGCTATTTGGCTAAACAACAGTGCATCACCTAAATCATCACCGTTTACAATTGATGATTTTGATGAACTACCAATCTTTAAAAAGATGGAGCGACAACTACCATTCGTAACTGAATTGCCTACTTGTGACCCTGCAAGCAGAAAATTAGTAAATGAAATTCATGATAATCACTATGCGCTATCAGAAATAGCAGACGCCTCTGATGATAAATTAAGCTCCTACACTTTATACCACAGACCTGCTAGTGCAATGGATAAATTTAGAGCAAATTATTATAGAGATAAAATCTTAAATAGCTTTAATGTTGACATAAACCCTCGTTGCTTCCACATTTATAAGGAGTCAGAATTTGATGAAAATTAGCAAACTATCTTGGTTGGATATATTAAACAACCATGAAGAGTTCTTTGATCTTCATAAAATGGAAGCGTTCAGCAAATTTATTCAAATGAAGTTCCATATAACAGTCGATCCTAGAGATCCTTTTATAGCCTTTCTATGCATAGAAGATGCAATTTTAAAAGAAAGGATGAAAGCTTCAAAAAAACAAGTAGATGCCATTATGAAGCAACATTACATTATCTTAGGAGGATTAATTTTATTTAGCTTAGGTCTTTTAGCAATGCTTGCTGTTATTCACTTTCACTAACAGTTTTTCTTTCACAACAAATTGGGGGCTACTAAGCCCCCTTTTATATCCATTGATCTCAAAAGTATTTAGTTCAAATTTCTTAGAAAAGCCCAAAAAATTGAGATTTTTTCTTTTTAGGCTTGGCATTTCTAATAAAAGCAGGCAATTCCACTTTTTTTTCAGAAAAACAATTTTTTTTCTAATTTTGGATAGTCTTTTAAAGCATCTTCATAAGCAATCTGATTTGCCAGCATAAAAACTTCAGAAACAGTATTTAAAACTAGCTGTCGATGAACCTCATAGCACTGAGGATCTTTTAACAGCATTGCTGTTGTATCTTTGTGCTGAAAAGCATCAACATACTCTCTCATAAAATTAGAGATGGTCATTTCACAGTTTTTAGCAAGTTCTACATTGGTATCAATAACTTCTTTGTTATAGGTTTCATAAAACTTTAAAATGTTTTCTTTTTTAGCAAAATCAGGAAAATACTTACCTACTTCAGAATGGTAATCTGAAGATTCATCAATAAAATCTTCAATTTTTTTTTTTAATCTAAATAAGTCTTATAACGAGAGCCTTCTTTACCAACTTTTAAAAATTCATTGATAGCTACTAATGCAGGACCACATTTTCTGACAAAAAACTCTTCTAGCTTGGTATTATCCAATTCTTTATTTAGATTATCGGCATTTTTAAGTAATTCATCCCAGATATTCATACGCACCTTCCGACAAACAAGCAAGGTAATTAAAATTATTGAACAGGTAAGAAATTTGTCAGACTTAACAGTAACTATAGCCTTAATGTCAACTGTTGCAACTGATTTAAAATCAATCTAACTTCTGCTAAGTTAGATTAGCAGTAAAATAGTACTATATCTAAGGCTTATGTAAATGTTGATAATTCACAATTTTTACTTTGACAACTACTTTCTTTTTTATTTTGTTATAACACAAGCACCATTACATTATCTAAGGATGATTATTTTTAGCAGATGTCTTTTAGCAATGCTTGCTGTTATTCACTTTCACTAACAGTTTCTCTTTCACAACAAATTTGGGGCTACTAAGCCCCATTTTTATTTCATAAAACAGTTCCAGTATAGCAAATCTAATCGTTCCACATTGCTCTCATTATTTATTGATTTATAAGCAAAAGATTAATTTAATGAATTTTACAAAAATAGTATAAGTTTATATAAAGTTGGGCAACTTTATGTAAAATTCGATTATTTTGATAATTTGTAACTACTCAGAACCTACCCTAAAACGATCTCAGCATTTCCATTAAAAGCAGAGTTTAGGAGAGAAATAAAAATAACAAACCTCCTACGTTTCTTACTACATTTATAGATTATTACTTGCAATAAATAATCTATTTTAGTATAAAAATAGACATAGGAAGTTGATATGAAAAAGAAAAAACGTAAATTCCTACGTTTTATAAAAAAACACTTAATAGAGTTGATTCTTCTAGTGACTGCAATCCTCGATTTTATCAACGAACTATTAAGATTTTTAAATAACTAAGTAGAAGACTCAAGGTTACAGCCTTGGGGCTTGTATATAGGATAGCAAAAATATGATGACTAAAGAAGAAAAAATTACTTATTACTTACTTTGGGCTGTATGTATTGTCAGCTTTATTTCCAATATCATTAGATTTATAGATTGGTGGGTTAACTAATATGAGAGGCGGTAAACGTGAAGGTGCAGGTCGCAAGGTTGGTTATAGAAAAGACGAGGAGCTTAAAAAGAGTAATCGTATTGTGATTTTGTGTACTGATGAGGAAAACGAACTTATTAAATCAAGAGCACAAGCAGAGGGGCTTAAGGTTTCAGCTTACATACTAAAAAAAGTTCTTGGTTAGAAGCTAGGCAGTAGAAATACTGCCTTACTTATTAAGATACATTAGTTTTTTAACAACAGTAATGTTTGTTTTTTTTTCGTCTCTTTCAATATTTAATAAGGCTTTTGCTATGACAGCAACTGATATTTTAGAAAGATACTGGGAGCTTTTATTACCAGTAAATATAGATAAGCTTATTGAACGAAATAATATAGAGATAAAGCCTTTATCAAAAGACTTATGCTGTCATTATCAAGGAATAGCTACGTATGATTATCAATCAGACAGAAAAACTATTTATATTGATCCTGATTTAAAAACTACTAATGTCATGCGCATGAGCTTGGACTTCATATTTAAGGTAAAACAAAAGGTAAAATACCTTATATTTTGATTTTCAAAGAAAAACTTATAACTTACTCAATTCAATGAAACAGGATGAAATTTTATCAAATGATCTTAAATAGAGTGATTTGAGAAAAATATTTTTACAGGCAGGATGTGCTAAATTATCCCAAATGAAATTTTGGCTAATTTAACCATTAAATTTCTAACTCAGTTTTCAATTTAATCCTGCTCTATTGAGAATGAATTTACTACCGTAAATTTTTTTCTTTTCAGAAAATTTTACCTATGTTCCTTTATATGGAAGGCTAACTTGCTATCTTTATGGATGATAAATAGCATAGGGCTGAAAAAATGGATAAGATGAAGTTATCTTTTAAGGATGTAACTCCTGAGATCTTAAAAGTTATTCAAAAAGTAAAAGACCGTTTAAAAGATGTAGAAATTACACAAGAATCAGATAAAACTTTCTGGTTTAAAGGCTCTGTCTCCAATATTCTATCTACATCATACATTCTTTTAAGATCTCATGAATTTATACAGCAGGTTTGTCAATGGAAGTAGATTGATGCAAATTTTCCTGAATATGAATTGATTGTTATGCTAAATATAAGAAGTCTGGCACTCTATAAAAAGACAGAATTGTGGTTTGCTATAGCTTTATTTATATTGCACATCTGTATGAAGATTATCATCAGGAGCTAGAGATTCAATTTGATTTACAAAACGATGATCTTATTTAAATTACTTGACAGTAATTCCAATGATCAGAAATCTGAACATAACCGTTTAATACCAACAAAATTTAAGAGGTCTTAAAATGAATTTTGAACCAATGAATTTTTATGAGTTTTTAAAAACAAGCAGAAATGAACAACTGCTTAATGAGTTTTACTCTATAAGTAATATAAATTTTGACTTTGATAAAGTAAGTGTTTTCTTAAAAGAGCATGTTCCTGATTTGGAATTGTTTTTAAAGATTGAAAAATTATCTTTACCTAAATCTGTTCCTGATTTTTGTAAGTTCTGTTTTTATTTAATGGATCTATTTAATCAAAATGATTCGGTTACTTTTCAAAATATTTCAGTTGAAAAGGTTAAAAATAATCCAGAACTGCATGACTATATTCTGGAGCAAATTGATAAACATAATTATAAATTAGACAAAGACAATCATTTTATTCAACCAGGCTTTATTGCTGTTGATTTTGAAACATTTAAAAATAACGTTGATGATTTTGCTTTTAATTGGCTGAAACAAAACATTTTTGATGATTTCTTTTTAATTGATTATTCAAAATTCTTTTCAGAATGTGCTCTATAATCAATTAACATTGCTCTTCATTTTTTGAAGAGCATACTATTGTTTTATGGTTTAATTAAATCACCTTTAATGCAACATTCCCTTAAAAACTCATGATAATCCTTACCCATAAAGGATTGCAGACATTCGTTAGCAAGTAATTTCAAAGCTACAGTATCAATACCATCATCCATTACATTCTCATATTTAAGGGTGTTAAAGCATCCAGGATTTGTGAAGAAACCATCTTGAGCTAATTTATATTCATGATTGTCAAAACGTTCTTGGATATATTGATGAAGTTTTGGGTATTTCTTAACAAGAGCCTGAGCATCTGTTTTATACAAAACGGATGAATAGTTCATGCTATTAAAAAACAGCTCAAGCATTTTAAAAAGGAACGTACAGAGTTCAGAATTATTCTGAGGATATTCAACTTCATGGATCTTTAGCATTAAGTCAAAGTTAGGAATATCTTTTTTATAAAATTCTTTTACCTTATTGAAGTCAAATTCTACTTTAAATTGTTTAAAGAAATCTTCCATTTGTAGGGGATCACAAAAGAATTTAATTTGACTGAAAATATTAAAATAGTCTTTCATTTTAATCCTACCTTATCTATCAGATATTAAAGCGCAATTCAATTTAAAGCCTCTTTCCTATTAAAGCTCATAACCGTTGCTAATTGATTGCTTATAAAAATAGAACAATAGCATTCCATATAAAGGAACAATGGTAAGATTTTCTGAAAAGGAAAAGAAATTTACGGTAGTAAATTCATTCTCAATAGAGCAGGATTAAATTGAAAACTGAGTTAGAAATTTAATGGTTAAATTAGCCAAAATTCCATTTGGGATAATTTAACACATCCTGCCTGTAAATCTATATTTTTTCAAATCATACAATTTAAAATCATTTGATCAAATTTTCATCACTTTTCATTAAATTGTTTATAATTCAATTTTTTTTAGGAAAATCAAGATATAAAAAATGTGCAGTTATCTAAACAGATTGAAGAACATCAAGAAGGCTTAGCATTGCTTGTAGGCAGAATTGACGATGAAGTTTTTCCTGAAATAGAAGAAAGTATTGAGCAATCAGGGCAATTAGGCTCTATACGTAATATTTATGAGAAAATCGCCGATTTTTTCTCTTTCACCTAAAAAAGAAGCGTTCAAAAGGTGGTTAAAACAGTAGGAGATGCTTTTAAATTAGGTCGATAATCATCGAAACCAACGAAAGCGGTGACTAAAATCATCGCTTTTTTTGTTGAGTACATTCTCAAACGATTTAGTTCTGTAATTATCTTCACCTATTTCATTTTGAAGATCTTTTAAGTCATTATTAAGTTTGGAATTTAGCATAAATCTGTCTATTCTTTAATATACTTATAAAAGTATATTATTATTTATTATTTTTTAATCAAAAAAAAATGAGGTGTATGTAGTACACCTCATTATCATCCGAAAGTGTGCGTGAGTTAGTTATCTAGGCGCACACTTACTACTGACGATACCGGATGATCTCCGGTATTTTCTTATATCCGCTCGCGCTCTTCCTGCATGATTTGGTCGTAATCAGGCTCTTCCTCAGTAATATCAACGTCATTAAGCGCATACTCATCGGTAGTTCCCGATACCGGTAACGGCACGTTCAAAGCTTCAAAGTAAGCCCGTTTACTGGCGGAGATTTCACTATAAAGTAATCCGCCTTGCGGGATTTCCTCCGCCATAACGTTATTTAAAGCGGCTAAGATTTTATTGTCACTGTCATAGATGATTTTGCCGGATATGTCTTTAGCTTTAACTTTACGGGTGTAAGTGCGCATTTGCGAGCAGACTTTAAGTGCCAGCGTCGAAGCTAAGATTTGTACGAAGGCTTTACCTTCTAAAGCGCGGTCACTATGACAGCGTAAGCGATTGCAGCTTAAACGGGACTTTAAGGTATGGAAAGCGTATTCGACTTGGGCACGCTCTTCATAAGCTGCATAGCATTCGACGGGAGATAACTTACAATCGGAGATAAGAGCGCGGATACCGCAGTATTTAACCTGCTCCTCAAGTTTAAAGTTGTTGATTTTAACGTGCTTGACGCTGCCGTCAGCGTTATAGTCGACATCAAAATAAATATCACGGATAGCGGCATGAACGGCAGAGAGGGTTTTATTTTCCATGAGCTCGGCTTTAACCGTAGCGGCATTGGTAAGATAGGTCCTGCGTAAATCGGCATTCATGTCAGGAGAGTAATAGAGATAAACATACAGCTGCGCTTCATCTTTAAGGCGTTTATTTTTACCGGCAACGGGATAAGCATCATATTTCCAAGTAAGAGGAACGATAATGGCGTTTTGTTGTAAGAAGGGGATATAGTTATCGGCATCGAGTAACTCATTACGATGTTCATTGATGATATCTTGAATGAAGGATCCTTTAACTTTGATTTTAGTATTAAAGATAAAGCTGAAGTTATTAATTAAACACGCGTTAATATTGTCGGTGGAGACATAACCTTTATCGGAGACTAAGACGATACGATGCTTACAGTTAGGGTTAATGCGCGAGTATTGCGCTAGAGTGTGGCTTAATGTCGCGACATCGGGGACGCTGCCGTCATAAGTACGATAAAACACGGGAATGCCGGTAGCTTCATCGGTAAGTAATAAGACGTTAACCTGCGGCGTCGGAATTAAGTCTTTATTATGGCCCCATGCGCTTTTAGCAAGCTGCGTGGAATAAGTGGCAATAGAAGTCGAATCGAAAGCTAAAAAGACGCGGTCATCTTCCTGATAGTGCTCTTTAAAGTATAAATCGTTTAAGACCGTCATAAAACGTTCGATTTTATCGGTGGTGATACGTTGTAATAAGCGGGAGATAGAAGACGGGTCTAACGGATAGGGATACGGTAAACGCGTACTTTCGGCAAACTCGGGATACAGTTGCAGATTGTTGTTCTGTTGCAAAATCATGAAATAGGCTAAAGATAAAATCTTCCTGTCATCATGATTGGCGCTAAAAACTCGCTGTAAAGCCCGACCGATGGGAGTTAAAGCGGTAATGCAATCCAAAGCCCAAGTGGCACCGGCGTGTTTTTGGACGGCGGGGCGATACTTAACTAAGCTGTAAATATCCGGCTCTTTTTCCTTAAACACATACTGTTTACCCTCTCTAAAACAATCAACTTGTTTAAGCTCCGGATACTGCTCTATAAACTCCGGGGAGAACTCGATTTTACCCTCTTTAGAAGGACCGTAGATCACGCCGACTTTATGACTGCCGACGCGTTTAGATCTTTTAAGCTCTGCATCCCAGACATTGTGATAAGTATAGACATAAAAACCGCCGCGGGGACCTTTATTGATTAATAACGGCGGGAGTTTCGGAGTAACGAGCGCGACCATAACTGCCTCATAGATTGCTTATGTACGTATCTATATTATAAAACCAAAACCGATTAAAAACAAGCGAAAAATCAAAAAAAGTTACATAAAATCTGAGGATTAGGCGGGAATAGATGAAGACTCAAAAAATAATGTGCGTCCATACCTATCTATAAACGCACACTTTGGGTATCATAATGACATCTAATAACGAATACATTTCATATCAACAAGCTTTTGATGTAATTCAGTTGTTTTTTGATCTAATTCTAAATACTTTTTATCCTGATCAGGTCTATGATTTGAAGCAAGAACTTGATCAAATCTTTTTCCTTGCAAAATTGCTGTGTTATATCTCTCATCTTCAACAGCTTGGCATTTTTTAGCAAACTCTTCAACTTTTGGATCGCCATTTCCAGAAAAGGTTCTGTGTTCAACTGTAAAAATTGCATTAGCAGTATTAGAAAACATCAATAATGTTGTACCAAACAATAAGAGTATATTTAAACAATTTCATATTAAAATTCCTTTTAATTACTATATAACTCATTATATATAAATTATAATACATAGCAATATATTTTGATTGTACCAAGTGAAACGAATGTTATAACTAAAATCATAGCGTTCTCATTTTAGATTGTATAAATTACTCTTTGCCGTGAGATCATTTATGATTTTATGTCGTGGACTCCTCAGCAACTTGTTTATTGTAGTTCTCCAACAAACTAACCTGTATTTTTAACTTTCGTCTATAAGGTGTTCTAAAAAATAAGAACTTTTCCACAGGCTAACAGTCCGTAAGTATAAATTAATATATAGATATAGTATCTGAGTATTATTAGTATGGGCTAATCATGTATTACACATAATTAACCTCTCTCTTCAAAAAGTGTTTTACGTGTTCTTTCATACGTTTTACGTGTTCTAAATTTTTAGTTCGTTCGTAATACTAAAATATGCCATTTATTAAAAAATCGATGAAGCAATAACATTTATTTGATAAATCAAATAGATGAAGTGGTATTTTTTGGTTTAATTTTAGATTTAAAAAATTAGAAAAAAAAAGAGAAAACGCTTGTAGTGGCAGGGGCAGAAAGACTCGAACTCTCAACCGTCGGTTTTGGAGACCGCTGTTCTACCATTAGAACTATGCCCCTGTGGAATTGCCGTAGTATTATCAACAAATTGCCCCTCTTTGTAAAGGGGCTTTTGTAAATAAATTTAATGTTTTTTTAACAATGGCTTATTTAAGGCTTTTATTTAGCCATCAATTTAAGTTTTTTCTCCATCTTTTTGTTCAAGTTTCTTCATTTCAAAGTAATTAATGCGAGTTTTGAAATAAATAATTGCTAGTATTGAGGTAATTACAGTTACATACAGAGCATATTGACCATAACTTTTTAACATATCAACTAAGGGTAAACCTCTCATTGAAAAATCACGCCAGAATTCATATTCCCAGGTTAAAGGGAAGGCAAACTTAACTGTATTTACCCAAGCTGGCATATAACCAGATGCTAAAAGAGATCCTCCTAAGATAAAGCCAGGTGGCACAATCAAGATCATCTTACTGCCGCCTTCACTTGGTTGAGTAGTTTTCCATGTAACAATAAGAGCCAGTACACTGATTGAAAAGCCTGTCATCAACATACTAGGTAAGTGAAAGAAATAGTTGCCTTCAAATCTCATTTGTCCAAAGATGATAAGTGGAGCTGTAACAAGTGAGATAGCTGTAGTGTAGATAAGAGAATAAGGCAACAATCTTGCTAAAAGACAGGCAAAGCCATCTTCTAAAATTGCCTGCCAACGCATTGAGATCTTAAACCGTCCTACTAGCATTACTGAGGTAAGTCCTAAGATAATGGATGAGAAAAAGTAGATAAAGGCACTACAAAAGGTAATAGATGCTGAGGTTGTAGGATTATAGAGCTCTCTTTTTACCATATCCATAGGTTGCAACAGAGCCTGTACCTTTTCACTTGAAGCTTTAGCAAGTGCTACCACTTCTGGAGCTGAGTTCTCTGCACCTAATGTAGCAATCATCTCACTTAAATTAGCAATAGCCTGACCATTTTGACCTAAATTTGAATAGTCGGCAAAGTAGCCTATGTTAAAGGTCTTATCACGTCTTTTAAGTTCTTTCTCCAAGCCTTTTGGGAAATAAAGCACACCGATATTTTTATCATGAGCTGTAAGATCACGAACAGATACAGGTGAATGGTAAACCTCAGTGATCTCAACATAGGCTGAGGTATTAAGTTTCTCAATCAAAGTGGTAGACAGATGTGAACTATCAAGATCGATAACCGCAATCTTACCTTCAAAGACCTCACCATGACGCATACAGACTGAAACTATAAGCGTGATCATAATCGCCATCATGAATGCTGCGATATGGTAAGGTATGAACCTGCCTGAAAGCATGGCCTGAAACTCCTCATCAATGGAGGAGATGATTTTATTCATCACGTACCTCCATTGTCATACCGGTTAATTCCTCAGGTGAGTCTACATATATTCTTACCTGAAATGAGGTCAGATCACCTAAACCGCGCTCGCGGGTCATTCTAAGATCTGCAAATGTAGGAGCTACTGTTGCATACCTTACCGTACCTGTAAGATCTTCATCTGTAGCTACACAATGAACTTTTACTTTATTGCCTTTTTTATACTTTAGTACCTGCTCTTCACTTACATAGATATCAAAGTACTTTCTGTCAGTCTCGAGTGTAAGACCTGAAGAGTTAGGAGATACCAGCTCCCCCTTGCTGATACAGGATCTTTAAGATCTTGCCATCACATGGAGCAATTAAAGTAAGACGACTGTAGTTGACCTCTTCTTGTTTTAATTGAACCTCAGTCTGCTTTAATTGAGATTTAAGGTTGTCTAAAGCGTTTTGCATGTTATCAATCTCAAGTCTTTCATTCTTAATTGATAACAAGGTCATACCCTTTGCTGAACCTGTTCTCTTTAACCTTTCAATCTGCTCATCTGTGGCGCCGTAAATTGCTGCCTGTAACTTACGCAAAGCCTGAGTTTTTGCTGCACCTGCCTGGATATTCTGTGAATTGGCGCTGTCATAGTCAGACTTTGAGATACTTCTGGTATTAACTAAAGAGTTAGCTCGTTTATATTGCTTTTGTGCTAAGAGCTTTGCTGACTCTGATACGGTAAGAGATTGCTTTAACTGTTCAATCTCTTTCCATTTGGTTAACTCCTCTAAATCAACATTAGCCTTTTTAATCTCAATTTCGTTTTGCTTGGAACTGATTAAAGCCTTTTGAGCTTCAATTGAAGCTTTGGTCCTTTCAATGCTGATGGCAGTATCAGTGTCATCTAAGACCATCAGCACTTCACCTTTTCTTACAATTTGAGATTCTTCAATGTCACGCTTTAACAGCACGCCACCTACATTTTCAAAAGAGACATCCACTGTATCCGCAGTTAAGACTCCTGACTTAATGCTTTTAGCAATAGTGGTGGCATCACCTCTTGAACCAAAATAAATAAGAGTAGAACTAATGATGAGTAATGAAAACATGGTAAGCAGAGTCCTTAGAGCGCCTCTACTCATAATTGAATTTAACTTCACTTTTACATACCAAAATTCTGTGGCGGTACGCGTTCTTACTGGTACCTGTAACTTACAGTATGGAAAAATTGAAAAATTTTGTACGTTACAAAATTAAAAAAGTTGTGCAATACAAAAGCTACATCTTTCAAAAAGTTATTCATATATCACACAAAATTTACCCCCTTCTGCTCAATAAGATAATGACAATTTTGTCATTATCTTATTGAGAATTTCTAAAATCGATCTATACTTAATGACACAAGTGTCATTAAGAGCTAATAAAAATGGATACTAAAAACAGAATAAGACGCAAAGATACACGTCCTGCTGAAATCGTCATGTGCGCGATGAAACTGTTTGTTGAAAATGGCTATTTTGAGACTAACTTTCAGGATATTGCCAATGAAGGACATCTGGCGCGCTCAACAATCTATCTGTACTTTAAAGATAAGAAATCAATCTTAAAGGCTGCTCTAAAAAAGAAATTTGAAGAGAATAAAAACAACTTAATCGATTTGAATCAGGATGAGAAAGATACTTTCCATGAAAGAATGGCAAAGCTCTTAACTAGGATGCAAAAAATTACCCAAGACGAGTTCTTTAAGCGTTTTTGCATCATGATGGCTGAACTATCAGCTAAAGATCCTGAAATTGCCATGATTTGGAAAGAAGAAATTTTTGACAAATTAAAAGAGATCTGGGCTTCCATGTGTGAAAAGTTCAACCTTGATCCAAAATACAGAGAATATATCTTTAATGTTCTCTATTCTGTCTTTTTTATGTCCTGTATTTCGTCTGTCTGCTTTTGTGAAGATAACCCTTTTATGGATTTTGCTTCATTTGCAGAAATTACTAAGACTGATGTTCAACAGGCTAAGTATGATTGGATGCTAAATCATGAATAAGAAGTTAATTGCTGTCCTTTTCGTAATCACTGCTGCTATCTGCGCAGGCATTATGTACTCAAAATATGATGGTTCAGAAGCACTTTCAAAAGCTTATGGCAATGTTGATATCAGACAGAGCTCACTAGCTTTTGAAAGATCAGGTCGTATTGTCAAATTAAACTTTGATGAAGGACAAAAGGTTAAAAAAGATGAGATCTTAGCTGTTCTTGATACAGAGGCTCTTAACTATCAGATACAGATCAATGAAGCTAATATGCGCCAAGCTAAAGCCTCATTAGATGAAATGGTTCGAGGCTATAGAACAGAGGATATTAAACAGGCTGGAGCCAATGTAAAAAGGCTTGAGGATAACTTAAAGCTTGCAACCGTTACCAACGAGCGTTACCAGAAACTGTATAGAGCAAGAAGTGTTTCTGCTCAGGAAAAAGACAATGCTTTTTACTCTATGACACAGATTAAAGCTCAACTAGATGAAGCTTCAGCTAAATACAAGCAGATGCTAAAAGGCTATCGAGTTGAGGATATTGAAAAGGCTCAGGCTCAATATGATGGCGCTGTAGCAGAGGTTAATTACTTAAATTACCAAAAGAATGAGCAGAGTGTTATTAAAGCCCCATTTGATGGTGTCATTCGCACAAGAAAGAGTGAGCTAGGTGATATGGCTTCTCCTCAAAGCACTGTTTATGAGTTATCAGTAATAGATAAAAAGAGAGTACGTGTCTATTTGACAGAAAAGCAGTTACATTTAGTAAAGGTAGGCGCTAAAGCTTATATCAGTGGTGTTGACGACAATAAGGTTGAAGGAAATGTAGCTTACATCAGTGATACTGCAATGTTCACACCTAAGACTGTACAAACAGAAGACTTAAGACCTGATCTTGTGTATGAGGTAAGAGTTGATACTAATGATCCTGAGAACAGACTGCGTTTAGGTCAGAGTGTAACTGTAGAATTTTCAGAAAAATAAGTAACTGTAGTAAAAGCGCAGATTAAAGAGCAAAAAGATGAACGGCATTATTGAGATTAGCTCTCTTTATAAATCCTATAAGGTACAAGGCAAGAAAGATGTAAATGTCTATAGTGATTTTTCACTAAACATTGCTGCATCTAATCATTTTATTTGCCTTACAGGACCAGACGGTGCTGGTAAATCTACGCTTTTAAAATTACTCTCAGGCGTTATAAGACCTGATGGCGGTGAAGTGTTATTAGATGGATTAAAGCCTGACAATAACAGTGAGAATTTCACAAAAGTTGTAGGCTACATGTCACAAACACTAGGCTTATATGGAGAGTTAAGTGTTTTTGATAATTTGAGGATCTTCTCAGGATTAAAAGGTCTTAATTTAAAAGAAAACCAAGATTATCTTTTAGATTTATTAGATAAAGTAAATCTCTTGCAGTTTAAAGATCGTGAAGCTGACGCCCTCTCTGGTGGTATGAAACAAAAGCTAGGTCTTACCTGTGCTATAGCATCAAAGCCTAGAATTTTAATTCTAGATGAACCTACCGTAGGTGTTGATCCTGTATCTCGTCAAGAGTTATGGGACATTATCTATGACTATATCAATAAGTCACAAGCTTACTGTATCTTTTCTACAGCTTATCTTGAAGAGGCTGCAAAAGCTGATATCACCTTAATGATGAATGATGCTAAGGTGGTACTGCAAGGCAAACCTTCCGATATCTCAAAAAAGATGGAAGGCAGGACCTACAGTGTTGAGTTAGGAGAGCTCAACTACCAAAAAACCGTACGCGAGGTTATGTCTATCTCAGAGCGTTGTTGCAAAGGATCCCCTCTTATCGATGTCTGCCCTCGCTTGAGCAAAATCGATATAGTTACCAAAGATAAAGACAGTAAAAAAACTGTTTATGACTTTTTAAAAGACAATCTAGGCATTGAGGTTACTGTAGAGAAAAGAAAACCAATTCTTGAGGATGCCTATATCTATCAGAGCTATTTAAACAGATTACCAAAAGAAAGCGATGATACAAGCTGTAGCAGTACAACTGCTGATACTTACAAGTCATCAGAGAAGAGTACTACTCAAAAAAATAAATCTTTCTGTACACCGCTTAAAGTAACACCTTATGACACAGGAGAGCCTGTAGTCATGGTCGATAAAATCAAAAAGATTTTTGGTAACTTTACTGCTGTTCATCAATCAAGCTTTAAAGTACATAAAGGCGAGATCTTTGGATTATTAGGTCCAAATGGAGCTGGTAAAACCACAACCTTTAGAATGATCTGTGCTTTGTTAAAGCCTACCTCTGGCAATGTTACGGTAAACGGCTTTGATCTTAAACATGCAAAAGATGATGCCAGAGCTACCATAGGCTATGTATCTCAAAAATTCTCTTTGTACAGAAAGTTAAATGTCTATCAGAATTTAGAGTACTTTGGTCTTAGTTACGGACTTGAAATAAAACCTCTAAAAACTCGTATTGAAGAGTTATTAGATGAGTTTTCATTACGTAAATACAAAGATATTCAAAGCGAGGATCTGCCCTTTGGTTTGCAACGTCAGCTCTCCATGGCCTGTGCTTTAATTCATAAACCTAAGATCCTGTTTTTAGATGAGGCAACCTCGGGAGCAGATCCTGTAGCAAGACGTGTCTTTTGGGACAGGGTGAGTGCTTTAGCTTCAAGTGGAACCTGTGTGATTGTAACTACCCACTTTATGGAAGAGTCTGAGTATTGCGATAACTTTTTAATTCAGGATCAGGGAAAGATCTTAGTTTTAGGAGCCCCTGACAAGATCTGCATTAAAGACGGTCACAGAATCAGTGTTGAGCAGGCCTTTGTGGAGCTCGTTCATAAGTTTAGAGCTCAAAAGACATAAAGGAGAATGAGTATGTTCAGATATCTACCAATTCTTCTAGAAAAAGAGTTCAAACAGATTTTAAAAGACAAATCTGTCTTTGTCTTAGCCTTTTTACTGCCAATGCTCTTAGTAGTCATCTACGGTAGTGCTGTAAGAATGGAAGTAAAGCCTGTAAAGCTGTGCATCAGCACTTATTATGAAAGTGCTTTAGAAAGAGCGATTACAGATGAGTTTATTGGCTCCCCTTACTATGAGGTAACTGTTGAGAAAAGCTTTGCTAAGGCTCAGGAGTTATTTGATGACAACAAAGTAAAAGCCCTTTTGTACTTACCAAATGATCTTCCAAACAGAGTGCAAAAAGGCAATGGTGAGCTTATGCTATATTTAAATGGTGTGGAAGCTCAGCTCTCATCCATCTCTGAACTTTACATAAAATCTACCATCCAAAGTGCTGTTTCAAAATTAAGTAATACCAAAAGCTCAAGAATTACGGTTAACACCCGCAACTGGTTTAATGAGTCAAATGAATCTGTATGGTTCTTAATGTCAGGGCAATACGTAAGTATCATTACTTTAATCAGTATCTTTTTAGGTGGCTTTGTAATTGCTCGTGAATGGGACAGAAAAACGATTGAGTCATTAGCTGCTACTAATGCTTCAGCTTTTGAGATTGTATTCTCTAAAGTCATTGTCTATTACATTATGGCTATCTGGTCGATGTTTATCATCCTAGGGTTGGGTGAGCTTTTATATGACATTCCTATTCGAGGCAGTATCATAGGTTTAGTTTTCAGTTTATCTGTATATGTATTAGAGATGATATGCTTAGGTGTACTTATCTCCTCTTTCATGAAGAATCAGTTCACCGCAGCTCAAATTGCTGTGATCATAGGTTTCCTACCTACCGTGATGTTGTCAGGTCTAATTTTTGATTTACGCGCCGTACAGCCTTTTATTCGTGTTATAGGTACGATTATTCCTCCTACCTATGAAGTTAAAGCTATGAGAATTAACATGCTATCAGGTGGCAGTGAGTTATTCTTAGTAGCAAACTTCTTTATTCAACTTTTTTGGTGTGCGCTGTTTTTCATCCTTACAGTAAGACAGGTTAAAAAGGACAGCAAATGATGAGAACTCTAATCAGAAGATCTTTGCTAAGAATTTTAGCTTTAATCAAAAAAGAAATCTTAACCATTTTAATGGACAAAAAGTCACGAGCCGTACTTTTTGCCCCAATCATCGTGCAGTGTATTATCTTTGGTTATGGTGCTTCCTACCATTTAGAGAGTGTGCCTTATGCTATCTATAATCAGAGTAATGACAGTGTAAGCTATGAGATTGAGCAGGAGCTTTTAAAAACACCAAAGTTCAAGCTAATTGAAAAGTGCCACACCATGGGCTGTTTAAGAGAGAGTGTGGATTCTCAAAAGAGTCTTATCGGTATCTTTATAGACTCAAACTTTAAGAATACCCTTCAGGCTAATATCATTCTTGATGCACGAAATACAGCCTCTGCAAATACCGCTTCTGGCTATGTCACCTCTATTATAGAGAATATTAACAATCGCCTCTATGGTAAAAGTGCACTTAACATCAACTCACGCTTTTTATTTAATGAGAATAACTACACTCGCTATACCATCTTAATTGGTATGACTTTAGCTTTATCTGTAATTCAGGTGTTATTACTCTCCTCATTGAGTGTTTCAAGAGAGAAAGAAGAAGGCTCTTATGACATGATGATCATGACACCAGCAAGACCTTTTGAAATGCTAATTGGTAAAGCCATACCTCCTATTGTGATTGCTTTTATCCAATCATTTATCCTGATTGCTATCTGTCGCTTTTACTTTGAAATACCAATGCGAGGAAATATCTTTGCAATCTTTACTTTAATTACCATATTTGCTTTTGCTATTGTAGGAATTGGACTTGCTATCTCTACCTTGAGTAAAACCACTATGCAGTCACTCGTCGCAGGATTCTCACTATGTCTTGTATTAATCATGGCATCAGGTCTTATTACCGCAGTTGACGGAATGCCTTATTGGTTTAAAGCTGTAGCTTACTGTAACCCTGTGTACTATGGAATTAACTCCATGTGGCAAATCTATTTACAGGGTCGCTCTATCTTTGATTTGACAGATAAAATCATACCTTTAATCATGGTGGGTATTGTTACTCTATCAATGGCTTCATATCTATTTAGGCATAAGCTTGAGTAAAAAAATTTAATTTTATCCATACCTAAAAATCCCTGTTAATTAGTGTATAATGTAGCTTTCAGGAACAGCGAAAAAACGCAACCGCTCCTGAAAGCGAATGCGTCCCCGTTCTTACTGGATTTCACTCAGTGTAAGGGACAAAAAATGACCAATCCACTTTTCCAAAAAGATATCATCTCAATCTCAGAGTTTTCAAAAGATCACATTGAACTAATTCTGAAAACTGCATTTGAATTAAAAGCACATCCTCGTAATGATTTATTAAAAGACAAGTTAATCGGTGTAACTTTCTTTGAAGGTTCAACCCGTACCAGACTATCTTTTGAAACTGCTATTCAGCGCTTAGGTGGTAGAGTTATCGGTTTCTCTGATGCTACTAACACCTCTTTAGGCAAGAAAGGCGAGACCTTTATGGACTCAATGAGGATCATCACCTCATATACTGATGCCCTGGTAATCCGCCACAACAAAGAAGGTGCTGCAAGATTAGCAGCTGATATTTCACCTGTACCTGTAATTAACGCAGGTGACGGTTCAAATCAGCACCCTTCACAGACCATGTTAGATTTATTCACCATTAAAGAGACTCAAGGCCGTTTAGAGGATATCTCAATTGCCTTTGTAGGTGACTTAAAGTACGGTCGTACCGTTCACTCACTAGCTGAAGCTTTATCACTGTATAACGCAAGAATTTACTTAGTTTCTCCTGAGTCATTAGCAATGCCTCAGTACATTCTTGATGATTTAACCAAGCGTGGTATCACCTTCTCAATTCACAATTCATTAGAAGAGATTATGCCTAAGATCGATATCCTGTACATGACTCGTGTACAGAAAGAACGTTTTGATGAAACTGAGTATCAGCACTTAAAGTCAAAGTTCATCTTAACCCCTGAAGTTTTAGCTGATGCTAAAGAGAATATGAAGATCTTACACCCTCTCCCAAGAATCGATGAGATCACACCTGAGGTTGACAATACCCCATATGCTTACTACTTCAAGCAGGCTGCAAACGGTGTATATGCACGTGAAGCTATTCTTTCATTAGTATTAAACAAGGAGATTTAAGATGTCAGACGCTCATGTAGAAAACAACAAATCAAAGCTCCTTGTTGAGGCTATTGCTAACGGTACTGTGATCGATCATATTGCTCCAGGTCAGGCAATCAACATCATTCGTATGTTCAAGTTCTTAAGCAAGAACAATCAGTTAACCGTAGGCTTTAACTTACGTTCTGGTAACTTAGGCAAGAAAGACATCATCAAGATTTCTGATGTTGTCTTCTCACCAGCTCAGACCGAGCAGATTGCTGTATTAGCGCCTAATGCAACTATCAACCAGATTAAAGACTTTAAGGTTGTAGATAAATACAAGTTAAGATTACCTTTAGAGACTGTAGGTGTCTTCAAGTGTCCAAACAGCAACTGCATTACTAATGATGAAAGAGATGCTAATGCTCGTTTTAAGATCTCAACTGAAAACGGCAAGGTGTTCATGAAATGCAGATACTGTGAAAGAGTATTTGAGCGTGAAGTTGTATTAGAGTACAACGGACTTGAGGTTAAATAATTAGCTTCAGTTAATTTCTGAATCTACAAGGAGAGCGCAGATTTTGTAAGTTTTTTATGACATAGCAATCTGCGAACATCAAAAGTCCGATTTAAAAAGTCGGACTTTTTGTTACAGCTGTTTTTCAATCTCTACAAGATCTTCATCCATCTTTTCATACTCAGCATTTAACTCTTCATCTGTGATCATGTCATCCTGATCTGGCTCGTATTTATGCTTAGCTTCAGGTAAAGGAATATCAATAGCTTTATACATTGTTTTATAGATGACAGCTATTTCATCAAAGTAATAACCACCTTTGTATACAGAAAGCATAATGGTATCTAGATCTTCGAGTATTCTTGATAGAGACTTGTTTGAGAACTTAAGACCATCTTTAGAAGCTGCATCTGATTTTTCATAATCTCTGATGCGAGTGTTAAATATCATCTTTAGAGAAGCAGCAATAAGCTGACAGAGGAACTTACCCTGGAAAGCACGGTCAGATGATGAGAATATACGGTCAAAGTTTAAAGGAAATAAGAACTATCTGTGTGATAGTTTATGAAGGGCCTAAAGGCATTTAGGATTTCAGGAAATTGGATTTGAAAAGTTAAACATTACTGCTCTAAATGAAATTCAAAGCAGTAAGTTAATTAAAGATCAGCGTAAACTGCGCTGTTTGAATCAAACTCCGGAGCTATTTCAGCTTCAATTCTTGTTTTATTGAACTCTTGAACGAATTCTAGGAACTTGTCTTCTTTTACAGGTTTAGAGTAATGATAGCCCTGTAAGAACTCAACACCATTTGTTGCCAAAACTTCAGCCTGTTCAGCTGTTTCTACACCTTCGGCTACAACAGAAATACCTAAGGTATGGAACATCTTAATACAAGCTATCATGATGGTTCTTGCCTGCTCATTATTAGGCTCAAAAGCAGGCCAAATTAAAGACTTATCCATCTTCACAAGATCATACTTAACAGCAGCCACCTGAGACAGATTAGAATAACCTGTACCGAAGTCATCCATAGAAAACTTATAGCCAAATGACTTTAACTTCTCCATATTGTCTAAAGCAACCTTACCGCTGCGTACTAAAGCTGTTTCTGTCACCTCAAGATTGATCATCTTAGGATCAAGACCATAGCTCTTTACGGTCTGATGTAATCTAAAAGGGATGGTAGGATCTGCTATCTGAATACCTGAGAGGTTGACCTCGATATACTTGATACCAAGTTTTTCAACTTCATTATCTTTAATAAACTGACATACCTTTGAGAAGACCTGATCACCAATCTTACTGATTAGACCACGTCTTTCTGCTACAGGAATGAAAACCTCTGGTGAGATAAAACCAAATGACTTGGTATCTTTTAATCTTACTAAAGCTTCAGCTGACTCACAGCGATTAGTCTTGGTATTGATAATAGGCTGATATACAACATAGAAACCATCTTCATCTACTGCTCTTTGAATCAGTCTTTCAACAGAAAGAATATAGTTTCTCTTATCAGCAATTTCTTTATCAACGATTAAAACTGAGTGGTCATTCTGCGCTTCATAATGAGACTGACAGAATGAAATAAGTGAGAATAAAGATTCAGCATTATCAGCACTGGTAGGGCACTCTACTGCACTTACAATATAAGTAGGCTGAATTGAACTATCCTCAATTAGGAGAGCCTTATCTGATACTTTATATCGAGCACTCCAGTCGGTTAACTCTTCTTTTGAGAAGAGGATGAAACCAAAGCTGAATTCTGAAATTCTAAAGATATTACGGTTACTAAAATCAGGAATTGATTTTACTGATTTAGCAATACAATCTAAACAGGTTGATAAGCTGTAGGTTGAACGTAATGAAGTGGTGTTCTGCATTGAAAAACAGATCACATAGAAGTTCTTATTCTCACCAAAGAGCTCATCGATTACCATCTCAAAAGCATTACGAGATAATAAAGAGTGAATATCCTTATCCTCATTCTCTTTTGAGTTCTCAAAGGAGATGTATACAAGCATCACGATAAGAGCAATAGCTAAACTTATTAATGATACTGTTGGTACCAAATACTGATAAATAGCAATGAACAGCCATGCAGCAAAGCAGAAAATAAAGTCATATTTAACTACTAAGTGTCTGTTTTTTACAGCATAAGCTAAAGCAGCAATTGCCATTACGCAGTAGGTAGCCGACATGATATAAACAATGTTTACTAAGGTGCCGTATGAGTATGAGCCCTTTACAGAAACACTGTAGTTAATATCACCAAACAGGATACCTAAAATTGCAATTATCAGAGGAATGGCTCTTAATAGAAGTTCTAGTGTTGAATAGTTTTTGACCTTTCTTCCGCGTAAATCAATATAGATAAATACATAAAAGGCCATCAAAGACAAAGAAGCAAAAAAGAATTGATGAATAATTCTATTTATCAGAATTGAAAAATATTGAGGATGAAATGAGGCATATATACAACCAATGTCGCATACAATGCAGAAAATAGATAAGCCTAAGAAACCTTCAAATAATTCGGTTGAAAGTAACTTTACTCTTCTATATTGAAAAAATTCTATTGTAACTACTAGTACTACGCATAAGGCAACTAGTTGTGTGCCATAATCCATAGTTTTCTCCGATAACCTATTGTTCTAACTCATTCTACAATATGGAAAATCTTTTAACACTAGCAGTACAAAATTAAATCGAGGCTATCACAAAATTTTTGATAATTAAGCGAATTTTGTATAAAAAATCCTCAGTGGAACATGTTATTGCATGAATTTTCTCCACTGAGGATCTTTATATCTAAATTCTTGAAAGCGCTGTTAATAAACCTAACAGCAAAAAAGCTTACAGTTAATTTTAAAGATTATCTAGCATTCTTATCTTCAAAGTATTTTTCTTCATTACCCCATGAAGCAACACCACTTTGATCTTTCATTAAAGAAGCTGTAAATACAGGCTCTTTGATGCCCTGTTTCTTCTGAGAAATGTAGTTATCAAATGCATAGAATGCGTACTTACCTAGGCGAACAATAGCATAAAGGTTGGTTAATGCTAATAGAGCCATACATAAGTCAGCTAAATCCCATACTACTGACAGTGAAGCATATGAACCGAAGAATACCATTGCAACAACTAAGATTCTGAAGACAGTCATTACATAGGTGTTCTTAGTTAAGTACATGATATTAACTTCACCATAGTAGTAGTTACCAATGATTGAGCTGAAGGCAAATAAGGTAATGGTAAATGACATGAAGTATCTGCACCACTCACCTAACTGAGATGATAGAGATTCCTGAACTAGAGCAATACCAGTTACATCACCGCCGATTTCATATTTACCTGATAGTAAAACAATCACTGCTGAAGCTGAGCAGATAAATAAGGTATCAACGAATACACCGAAAGCCTGGATTAAGCCCTGCTTTACAGGATGAGATGTGGTAGCACAAGCAGCTGCATTTGGAACAGAACCTTCACCAGCTTCGTTAGAGAACAGACCACGCTTAATACCAGTCATGATCACTGCAGCAAAACCGCCAGCTACAGCTGACTGAGGAGCAAAAGCGTCATGGAAGATTAAGTAGAACATCTCAGGTACTGCTGATAAGTTCTTGAAGAAGATAACTAAAGCTACAATCAGGTATAAAGTTGCCATGATTGGAACTAAGAACTCAGTTACTTTTGCAATACGGTGAGCACCACCAAAGATCACCATTGAGGTTAAGATACATAGAACTAAACCGGTGATGATGGTGTCAAAGCCCATACTGTCATTTAATGCCATAGCAATGGTATTTGACTGTACTGAGTTATAGCTTAGAGCAAAAGTAATGGTAATTAAAACAGCAAATAAAGCAGCAACAGCAGGCTGTTTTAAAGCATTGCGGATGTAGTAAGCAGGACCACCGTGGTAACCACCCTCACGGAATGGAACCTTGTAGATCTGAGCTAAGGTACTCTCAACGAAGCCTGTAGCTGAACCGATTAAAGCGATGACCCACATCCAGAAGATTGCACCTGGACCACCTAAGGTTACTGCAATTGCAATACCTGCAATGTTACCTACACCTACACGTGAAGCTGTACTGATACAGAATGCCTGGAAAGAGCTGATCTCCTTACCCTTGGTTTTATGACCAACGATACCGTGTCTTAAAACACGAACCATTTCACCAACGTAGAAGATCTGAACGAACTTGGTTTTGATAGTGAAATATATGCCTAAACCAATCAAAACAATGATTAAGACATAAGACCACAGAACGCCATTAACAGCATTAATGGCAGAATCTAAAGTGTCTAGCATTTGAGTTATATCCAGTTAAGTAAAAAATTCAGTGACTATCTATTTTCAGTGACATTTTATGTTGTTGCGCTTTTTAAGACGCAAAAACTTAATTTTTCATTAAATTTCTAGTCAAAGATTGTAAAAATCAAGTTATTGTCCCACAAAAAGCCTTTTTTACAAAGAGAGATATGAACTGCGCCGTTTTTGTTCATGCATTTTGTACACTTCAATTTACAAAATGCATGTGGTAACAGATTTTGGTGAGTGGTTAAATGAGGTTATGTTGAAAATAGGAGTTACTCTCTTAGCTATGCTGTACGTAACACCTTTTTCCTAAGATTTATATAGCTCAGAGTCATTAAGACTACACTTACAGCCCACGACACAGGATAAACTAAAAGCACACCTTCAAAATTATTGAGTACAGGTAGCGCAAATAGGATCCATAAAATTCTGAAGATACAGAATGAGAACAGCAATACCACCATTGGAACTAAACTCTTACCCGCACCCCTTATTGCTCCTGCAAAGACCTGAGTAAAGCCTAACATGCCATAGAATGGGCAGAAATACAGCATTGCAAGATATGCATAGTGGATAGCTTCTCTATCTGAGGTAAACAAGCTTAGAATTGGATTGTGGAAGACAAGCATGATAATGCCGATACCTGCTGTATAGGTAACTCCTATGATAAGACCACAAATGACACCTTTTTTAACGCGCTCAATACAGCCAGCGCCATAGTTTTGTCCTACAAAGGTTGCCATTGCAAGAGAAATACTTAACAAAGGCAAAATATCAAAACCGTCTATCTTAAGATAGATACCATAACCTGCGATGGTCTCGTAGCCAAAGACATTAACGCTTGACTGAATTAGCACATTTGAAAAACAGATCACGGTGTTCTGCATTCCAGCAGGAATGCCCATACGAAGAATTCTCACTAACATCTGCCTATGGAAACGGATTGCTTTTAAATAGACTCTGCATTCATTTTTTGTAGTCATGACGTAGTGTAATGAGAAGATACAGGCTAAAAGCTGACTGATGTTAGTGGCTATAGCAGCTCCTGCTACTCCCATATCAAAGACAACAATAAACAGTAAATCTAAAACTACATTGATAACTGAAGCATAAGCTAAATAGAGTAAAGATCTTTTGGAATTACCAGAGGCATTTAAAATGCCTGCAATCATGTTGTAGAAGATGGTGAAAATAAGACCAAAGGAGTAGATAAATAAGTATGTAACAGAGTCATCTAAAATATCTTTTGGAGTATTCATTGACTCTACCATAGGCCTTGTTAACAGCGCGCACAGCACGGTTAAAACCACACCTAAGACTAAAGAAAAAGCTAAAGAGGTATGCACTGATCTGAAGACATTGCGTCTGTTTTTAGCACCTAAACATTGAGCAATAACTACACCTGCGCCAACTGCTATACCCTGACAGCCTGAAATAATTACTGTCACAATCATGGAGGTTGAAGATACTGCTGCTAATGCCTGTGATCCTACGTAGTTACCTACGATAATTGAATCAACAGTTGAATACATCTGTTGCAGGAAATTGCCTAAGATCAGAGGAATAGAAAAGAAAAGCAAGATCTTAAAGATATTGCCTTCTGTCATGAGCGTAATTTTACTTTTTTGCTTGTCAGTCATAGTCTTAAATATTCTTTTTGCTCATTGTATGCCAATTTGCAAAATAGTCACTAGTAAGACACTAATGATCAAGGATTAGACTTGAGACAACATGTATTGAGTGAGGTTAGTTTGATAATGTTATCAGTATTATCCTAAGAGAGATATTCTAATATTTCATTAGAAGATTGCTTAAATTTCTCCTCATCATCGACTATAGCACTTAATGAGGCTGTTAACTTTTCAATATTGACATTTCGATATCAGAAACTAAAGTTCTAGGAAATCTGTAACACTCATTATCTTTGGATTTGTTACATTTGCTTCAAGAAAATCTTTATCTCCTGTTAACAGAATCTCTATATTTTCCTTAAGAGCTGCTCGTAAAATAGGTCTATCCTTAGGATCTCTAATTTTTTCCTCTTCTGATAATTTGTCTATTGGTGTTTTTACTTCTTTTATAGTTTGAAGAGCATGAAAAAGAAATGCATCAAGATAAACCATCTTATCTGGAAATTTTTGACAAAACTTACGACGTAATTCTTCAATAATATAATCACATACATAAGGCTGAAATGGAGGTTGCACAACTTTTAAGTAAGCTTTGGCAACCTTACCTTTTGGAAATAAGGCTGATGATATCAGGATATTTGTATCTATCATTACTTTAATCATGTGAATCCTTACGTCTTGAATTAGTGATCCACTCAGCGACATCTTCTTCTGACAGAAGCCCAACATTCTTTCCTGAATTTTTCATCTGTTTTTGAAGTTGCATCATCGCATATACAGCGGAATTTACGATTTTAACTTCATTTCCAGTTACAACAAAAGAAACACGATCTCCAGATTCAATTCCAAGAATTTCACGTATTTTCTTGGGAATTGTTACCTGTCCTTTTGCCATAACTTTTGCATCATTAACGTATAAAGTATCTGACATATATCCTCCAAAAGTAGGGATTTCCTATTTTCATACTTAATTATAGAACACTTGAAACAAGTTACAAGGTACTTGCATTGAGATGCCATTCTCAAGATTCTCTAAAAATATGGTATTTCGTATATTTATGAAATAATTGGATTGTCACTCTTTTAATACATTTGTTTAAGATATTTTTCGACAAAACTCTGCACACTAACTGCCTTAATGAAGTAATACGTATTTTCTCACAAACAAATCTGTAACTATTCTAGAGATACAAATTGTATAAATTCTTGAAAAGTTGACATTTACCTTCTCCGTGAAATAATAACGGCACAAAATACAACCTAAAAGCTAAGAAATTACCATGCAGAGAGATTTAACCAACGGCTGTGTTTTAAAGAACATTACATTGTTCTCTCTTCCCTACTTTTTATCCTATTTCTTACAAACTCTTTATGGTTTAGCTGATCTTTTCATCATAGGTCAGTTCGATGGTGTAGACAGCATTACATCCGTATCCATTGGTTCACAGATCATGCATATGATAACCGTCATGATTGTGGGGTTATCTATGGGTGCTACTGTATGTATCGCTCAGGCTGTAGGATCTAAAGATAAAGAAAACAAGAATTGAACCTAACAGGAAGGTTTAATAAAAACTGATATTTACTACAAGGCCAAGCAATATAGCCTGGCCTTATGATTATATTACTTCAATTGAGCAATCCTTTACTTTAAAAGATTGTCATCTGTGAAATAATCAATACGCATTGCATGTTTTACTTCACTTAAAGTCTGAGCGGCAGTTGCACGAGCTTTAGCTGTACCCTGCTTTAAGATCTCATAAACATCAGGAAGTCTCTTTTCCCAATCATTGCGTCTTTCACGAATTGGGCGAAGTTCTGTCTGGATAACATTGTTTAAGAACTTCTTAACTACCATGTCACCTAAACCGCCACGCTGATAATGAGCTTTTAACTCATCTAGGTTCTTGTAGTCAGGTAAGTACTCGGCAAAATACTCATCCTTGCAGAATGCATCAAGATAAGTAAATACAGGGTTACCTTCAACATGACCAGGATCTTCTCGACGCAGGTGAGTAGGATCTGTGAACATAGACATAACTTTCTTTTTGGTGTCTTCTTCAGTGTCTGATAAGTAGATGCAGTTACCTAATGACTTACTCATCTTAGCTTTACCATCGATACCAGGTAATCTTAAGCATGACTTATTTGAAGGTAAAACAATCTTAGGTTCGACTAAAGTCTCACCGTAAACTTCGTTGAACTTTCTTACAATTTCACAGCACTGTTCAATCATTGGCATCTGATCTTCACCTGCAGGAACTGTAGTTGCCTTAAAGGCGGTGATATCTGATGCCTGGCTTACTGGATAGCAGAAAAAGCCTAATGGCAGACTTGTTTCAAAATTCTTTTGCTTAATTTCAGCTTTTACAGTTGGGTTACGCTGAACACGAGATACGGTTACTAAGTTCATGTAGTAAACAGTAAGCTCAGCTAACTCAGGGATCATTGACTGAATAAAGATATTTGATTTGGCAGGATCGATACCGCAGCTTAAATAATCTAAGGCTACCTGCATTACATTCTGGCGAACTTTTTCAGGATTATCAGCATTGTCAGTTAAAGCCTGAGCATCTGCGACCATGATATAAACTTCATCGTACTCGCCTGAATTTTGCAGACTAACTCGCTCTTTTAGTGAACCTACATAATGACCTACATGTAGGCGGCCAGTTGGTCTGTCTCCTGTCAAAATAATCTTTTTCACAATATTCTCCGTTTTTTATTCTTTTTGCGCTTTTTATGATGAACAAGCTAAATACAATAAATCTCAATTGTAATTTTGCAAAAAGTGAATTCTATACACTATTTTACTAATACCAAAACAGCAGGTAAACACTTATTCAAAAAAGCCCTTTATTATGCAATATCTTTACTGAAATTAAGAGTTTTTAAGCTCGATTGAGGTAATAAGTGTGAACTCTGATACACAAAGAGACTAAATGAAAGAGAAAAGACAAAGCTTCATCTTATCCGTTGTTTTAAATAAGACGTAACATTAAAAGATAAAGGTAAATTGACTTTTACTTATTGCTTCTGATTTTCTACATCAGGATGCCATTTAGCAAAGGCTTTTATTTTTTCAGAAGTATTAGTGTAATAACGCTCGTCCTTGTTGAATAATGCAGTGACTGTTCCTTGTCACCACATTATTCATACCATTTACGAAATATACATATTTATATTCTTTGACTTGCTAGAACTTAGCTTGTTTATTTTCAACGAAACTATTTTCCAACAAATCGATATTTTCCTTTTCCATACCCAGAAACCGGTTCGATAATTTTTAGCTCAAGCATTTTTTTTAATAAGGATGAACTTCCTGTATTTTTTAGACCAAGCACTTTTATTACATCAGCTCGACCAAATACTTTTTCAAAAGCAAAAATTGCTTTTAATTTTTTAATATGCTCAATCGTCCTTATGGATAAGGTTGCTTTTACGTCAGAATTTGCAATATCAATGTTCGTTTTTTCGGAGCCAATGTTCGCTTTTTCATATAAATTTAACGGACATCTTACATGCAACTCTCTATTACGAAGAGGATTGTTTTCATTCAGCAATAGATTCCTTAAGAATAACTCCAAATACTCTGTCGTCTCGTGAATTCCATTTTTTAAATCGTTGTAGTTAGCTCTAACTAAAGCATTACGGAAATACCAAGCATTTTCGGCAAAAGTGCTATTAGTTACGTCAAATCCAAGAGTATGTAAATATTTAATTAAGAAAACAGCTATGGTTCTAGTGTTTCCTTCTCCAAAGACATGTATCTGCCACAATCTAGAAATAAAAACAGCTAAATGGTGAATAATTTCATCCATTGAAAGATTTTTGTATGAAAACTTTTTCTCACAAGAAAAATCGTAATCAAGAGTTGCAAGCAACTCTGTTGCACTACCGTAAATAACGGTGGCACCATCTAGAACCCACTCTTTTTTTGTAATGTTGTAATCACGGATTCGACCTGCGTGTGAGTAGAGCCCTGTAAACAACTTTCTATGGATAGAAAGGTACTCCTGATAAGTAAAACTAAAGGCTTTCTCAGAAATCAAAGTCGCTATTCTTGCAGAAACCTTATCAGCTTCCTCAGTTCTGTCTGAAGTACTATGTGACGTTTTTTCATTGTAGTACTGCTGCAAAAGCGAATTTGCTTCTTCAAACGAAATCTCACCTTCAATATTACGAAGAGCGATACTCAGCAAATATTCTGAGGTTTTAAGACCGTCAACTGCTTGCAAGCCAATAGCTGTATGCCATGCATAGACTTTATATTTCTTCTCAGGTTCAGATCCTATAATGTATTCTTCAAAAGGATCTCTATTCAATCTGTTTCTCCGTAATTTTCTTATTCAGATATAGTCTTCACAGGCATTAAAGGATCGTTCAAAAGTATTGCTACCACAAAACAAATAGTGAAAAGCTGTCATGAACATCTTAATAAAAACGTCTTTTCCCATCTATAGATGGTTAATTTACTTTGATAGTAACACCACAGTCTCAATATGAGATGAGTAAGGAAACATATCAAAGCCTTGCACTTCATCAATTACAAAGCCACTGTCTTTTAAGCTCTTTAAATCGCGCTCAAGCGCCTTTAATGAGCAAAAGATGTAGGCTAGTTTTATAGGTGAGTTTAATTCTGATAGTGCCTTACAAGCATCATCCCCAATACCAACTCTTGAAGGATCACAGATAATTGAGGATATATCTTTTGCTTTTACTAAAGAGTTAATAACTTCTCTGATGTCACCTACGATAAACTCAGTATTCTCAATGTGGTTATGCTTTGCGTTCTCAATAGCATCAGCTATTGATTCAGGCACAATTTCCACACCAATGACCTTTTTAAAGTTCTTAGATAAGGGTAAAGTCATGGTGCCTACGCCACAGCATAGATCTAAAGCTGTTTTGTCTTTATCCTCACCACAAAAAGATACAGCCTTTTCGTACATTTTTTGCGCTACAGGGTAATTTACCTGTAAAAAGGTATAAGGTCCTGCTTTGTAGTCAAATCCACAAAGATCTAGAGAAATCTCAGCTTTACCTGAAATTAAGATCATCTCATCTGACAGGATCTTATTAGAATTAGCTTCATTTACATTAAGATAAAGTGAGTCCACTTTATCTTTAAATTCTGTCTTTAACCTTTCTATAAAGATATTACTTGGCTTTTTAGATACTACTAAAACTGCCATCTTCTCTTTTATAGTGTCACGTAATAATAAAGAGCGTAACAGGCCTTGTTGAGTAGTCTCATCATAAACTGTTAGGTTCTCTTTAGTGAAAAACTCACACAACTCATTAGCAAGACTTGAGAACCACTTCGGTTCTAAGGAGCAGTTTGAGACAGCAATAACTTCATGAGAATGGACTTTGTAAAAACCATTTACAATCCTATCATCCTGTTTTGCAAAGTAACGAATGCTCTTATAGCGGGATGGTTTTGTAAGATCAGCTTTTTCAATAGGTTTTAGGTTACAGTTATCAATACCAGCCTTTTTTAAAGCTTGAGCAATCATTTGCTGTTTACGCTTTAAAGTACCATCATAACTTATAGGACCAAAAGACATCACTGACTGTAGTGACTCATCTTTATAGTCAACTCTGTCAGGTGATTTTTTAATGATCTCAATGACCTTGCCAGGTCGTCTTTTAGAGCCATTTGCAAATGGTACATCAATCTTTACAAGAACAGTCTCACCATCAATTACACCATCTAAATAGATCTCATAGTTCTCATAATGAGCAATACCCTGACCTTTGTCATTTAACTTTTCAACATCAAGTTCTACAGGATCTTTATATTCTGTAAAGATTATCTGTTTTATCTTTTTAGGCATGGGTAAGTACTATCCTCAAGATCTTGTTTTTGTAAAAGCTAATTTATTCATGATATTACTCATGATTTTTTACTCATGCGTTTTTAACATGAGCTTTTACTAAGGACTTTGATGATTATTTTTAGCGTTGTCTCTGTATTTTTACTAAGTTTACACTAAGATTGAATGCATAAGATTAACATATACAAAGTTTTAAACAAAAAGGATCATCCTATGAGTAAGAATTTAATTCTAATTGGATATACTTGTCTTGGAATGTTGTGTGCAACTACTTTAAATGCCTGCACCAATCCAGTTTCAGAAGCTGGTACGGTTAACACTTATTATGAAGGTACCATTACCGGTATTGAAGCAATTGATATTGCCAATAAAAAGAACGATAACACCTCAAATACTATTTTAGGTGCCGTAGGCGGAGCTCTTTTAGGAAATCTTATAAGCAAAAACAGCACCGGCACTGCCGTAGGCGCGGGATTAGGAGCCTTAGCAGCAGGTTCCGCATCAAAATACATGGACAGACATGACGGTGTAAGATTAACCATTGATTCAGACAATGGTCCTTTGATTGTCGATATGCCATTCTCATGCAAATATGCTGTAGGCAAAAAGGTACGTTTAATCTCAGGTAGCTCACAAGGATCTGTAATGGTTAAACAGAACGGACGTTATGTAACAGCAACTGAAGACAGCTATACTAAGTGCCCTGCTGTTTACAATGCAATTAAAAACAATTAGTCTTTTTTGGAAGGATTAAGTGGTGGCCCATTCCTGACTTGAACAGGAGACCAAACGATTATGAGTCGTCTGCTCTAACCAACTGAGCTAATGGGCCATTGTTCGAGGGGTTATTTTACAGGTTACCCTCTCTCCCGTCAAGATTTTAAATCTTTACTCAAAATCTCCTTCTGGATCTGAGTGTACTCAGATAAAGCATCCATCTTACCTTGGCTCATCTCCACACTAAGGATTTTGGCTCTGTCTTTTAGAGGCTTTGTTATAACTTCACTTAAGATATCTGCAAAATACTCTATTCTGTCCACATAAGGGATCTCCCTAATCTCACCACCTGATTCAAAGGTAAGATTCAGTGGAGCACTGATTAACAGCCTTACAATCTTTTCATAAGATGTCTGGCGAGTCTGTTCAATGAATTTAGCTGGAGTTATATCAGGAGTTTTTGCAATGATCTTTAATAAACCTTCTAACTCATCTGCACCCTTTACGCCTAATCGTTTGCACAAAGCTACAAACTCATCTAGTGCAAACTCTCTTTGTACATTAGAGACCACAGTAGGCTGCTGAATAATAAAGGCCATGAGTTTTCTCATAGGAGTTTTAAAGAAGTCCCTTGAGACCTCATTTTTAGCAATCTGTTCCTGTTCTTTTTTCTCTTGAGCTACATAAGCTCGAGGCTGTTCAACATGAGTTTGCTTTAGCATGTCATAAAGCTGATTTTCAGAAATGCCTGATGGCTTTGAGAGCAACTTTAAAGCAACCGACTGTAATGAAACTAAAGGAATAGCTTTAATCAGCTTTATGGTATCTGAGATAAAGTTTGATAAAGAATTAGGATCTTTTAAATCATAGCTTTGAGACTTATGTACTATCAAAAACTCTGGATAGCTCATAGCTTCATCTAAGAACTTTACAAAAGACCCTAAGCCTTGCTCTCTTACTAAAGAATCAGGATCATGCTCTGGTGGTAAGAAAGCAAAACGAATTTCTTTACCATCCTGCAAAATTGGAGTTACGGTCTCTAAGGCATGCCAGGCAGCATGACGACCTGCGCTATCACCGTCATAACAGCACACAACTTTATCAGTATAACGGAACATCTCTTTAATCTGCTCAGGTGTAGTTGCTGTACCTAATGAAGCTACAGCATAGGTACAACCTGCCTGTCGCACTGAGATCACATCCATATATCCTTCAACAACCACAATACGTGGTGGACGGTTGTTATTTGCTTTTAAGACCTCATATAGACCAAATAACTCATTACGCTTACGGTAAATAGGAGTTTCTTTGGTGTTCATGTACTTAGGCTTGTCATCGCCCATGGTTCTGCCACCAAAACTGATGATCCTGCCTCGTCTGTCAAAGATAGGGATCATGACACGGTTACGGTACATAGAGTGCACACCGTAGTCGTTGCGCACTAACATACCTAAATCAATTAACTTCTGCTCTGTTTTAGGATCCTGACATAACCTTTCTTGCAAAAAGTGAGGATTTTTAGGAGCAAAACCTAAGCGACACTTTAAGATAGTATCTCGTGTCAAACCACGATTTTTTGAAAAATACTCAAGACCAGGAGCGCCTTCAGGTGAGTTTAATACCTGAGTATATAAGGTCGCACATCTGTCCATGAGGTCGTAATACTCTTTTTGCAGATCGACTTCTTCTTTGGAACGGGTATTAGTTGTGTCATATTCAACGGTTAAACCTGCATTTTGAGCAATTTCTTCAACTGCCTCAGGAAAACTCAGGTTCTTTAATTTCATGATGAAATCAATGACGTTGCCATGCTCTTTACAGCCAAAACAGTAAAACATCTGCTTTGCTGGTGTGACACTAAATGAGGGAGTCTTCTCATGATGAAATGGACAGCAGCAGGTATAGTTTGCGCCTGACTTTTTTAAAGTTACATACTGACCTATGACCTTTTCAATAGGAACATTTGGCAGTAACTTTTCGGTAATAAAACTTTTCTTGATAAACGGCATGGCAAACTCTTTAAGGTATCTCTTAATACTGTCTTACATCTCTGATTTTTAACAGCATTTTACTTAACATAAAGTTAACGATTACTGTGTATTATATGAACATTCAGGCTGTCTTGATAGCGACTAATATAACCGACAATTAATACAAAAATGGTAGAATAGTGTCAAAAAATACGAATTTTAAGAACTTTTTTTAATATTTCCCAAATTTAAGCTGTTTTAAAGCTACGATAATTGCACTTTTACGGAAAACAAATGTCTACATACATCTTTGGTGATCTTCACGGCTGTTATGATGAATTTACAGCTCTTTTGAAAAATATCAACTACAACGAAAACGAAGATGAACTAATCTTTACTGGTGATTTAATTGGAAGAGGTCCAAAGCCTGTTGATACTTTAAATTTAATCACTGCGTTAAAGGCAAAACACCCAGGACGAATTCACTCTGTTTTAGGCAATCATGACTTAAACTTTTTAGCTGTTTTGTATGGCTATCACAAAGCCAAAGCTAAAGATAATTTAGATGTGCTCCTAAACGCTCCAAAGCTTAATGACTATATTGAGTTTTTTAAAAGCACCCCTCTTTTATATGTTGATCCTGAGAAAAAAATAGCTGTAGCTCACGCTGGTATCTATCCTAAATGGACAATTGATGAAGCGCAAAAACACACCAATGTCATTTCAAAAGTATTAAAAGATCCTCTGCATACAAAAGTCTTATTAGCAAATATGTATGCAGATCATCCTGATCATTTTGAAGAGCAAATGCTGTCATCAGATCTTAACTACTGGAGATTTATCGTAAGCGCCTTTACAAGAATGAGATTATGCTCAAAAGAACTTGTACTCGATTACGGTCATTCAGACTGCACTGTAATTGAGGCTCAAAAGGACAATATTTATCCTTGGTTTAACTTTGGTTCTCCTTTTGAATACAAAAGGGAGAACTTTACGCTGTTCTTTGGTCACTGGGCAGCTTTAAATGCTCAATGTGACAGAGAACATGTTGTAGCTTTAGATACTGGCTGTGTTTGGGGCGACAGACTTTCCTGCTACGCACTCGAAAAACAAGAAAAAATTTCAGTTTTATCACTTCAAAAGAAAAGAGAATCTAAATAGTTAGATTTTTCTACTAACATTTTACTTAGTTAACATCTCATCTTCTAAAGCAGTATTTTGTTTTAATACTGCTTTTTTATTTATTTTCAATAAATTAAATAAAATTTTTGAAATTTTATTTCATTATCATCTTTATCACTTCTAAAGACTTATCATTTTGTTGATCATTTTTGTGCATAATTTTAATTTTTTACACAAATTTGAAATTTAATAAATTTGTTTTAATAATAATCTAACATTTTAGTTTTACTATAACAAGCTAGGATCATTCTAGTAAATAATTCACCTTTTACATACATTTAAACATATAAGTTAGTTAAATCATAACAATCGTACAAGCTTGAGTAAGTGCACTTAAGGTGTACAGATATACGTAAATAACTATGGTGTTCATTATGGAAAAGACAGAAAAAATCATCCGCACAGCTATATTCTCGTCTGTAGGATATCTATGTGCTGGAATTGCAGTTTCTCTTTTTGCAGGTATTAACCTCTGGTCTCAATTTTTAGAAACCGATGAAACTGTGTTTTCACTTGCAGTGGTTCTAACTTTCATACTCTCTGCAATTGCAGGTATTGTGCTAATTCGTTATCTGGTACCAAAGATTGGCGCTAAGACTGTTTATGAACAGGATATCTTAGTTGCCATGATTGGAATGCTCTTTATTGCACTTGCAATTAACATCGCCATGCTCTTTGTAGGCGTCATAGTCTGCACTGGTGCTTTAGCAGTGTTCTTCTATGAGAACTTTACAAGACAGTTAAACTTTGTAAAAGAGCTCAATCACTCAAAGCTTAATCAGCGTAAACAAAGCAATTATAAAGTCTTTTACCTTTCAGGCTGGGCACTAGGACCTATCATTGCAGTACTTGCTATCTCTATTTTTTCAAACCTAATTGGAGTTCTTACTTTAAGAATTCTCTTTGCCCACTTTATCGTGCTCTCTTTTTGGTTATGGATACAGCGTTTAGGTGTTCATGAAGCATTTGAAGATGCACCTACTGCTCTTTTAGCTCATCTGCAAGAAGATGCATCAACTAATGTGGAAACAACTGCTGATATTACTAATAAAGAGACTTCAACTGACAAAGCTTACATACAAGATGGCAATAAGAGTCATGATGCTACTGCAAAGGACAATAAAGATACTTCTGTAGACAGCAATGAAAAGGTAAAGGTTTCTTCTTGTAATCCTTCAGATAAGATAGCCCAAACAGAGTCTAATGTGACAGACAAATCTCAGAATAACTAAAGGATAACAAATGAAAAACGTTTATAAACTCCTGATGCTATCTGTACTGTTACTAGCATCGCCTTATGCCCTTGCAGACGAACCTTTATTTACAAGATACACTTTCTATGGCATTCGCTATGAGATGATTATCTTTGCGCTAATGTTAGTAGGCGTTGCAGTCTTTTACACCAAGACCATGAAGGTAGCTATCATCGGGCTACTCTCATTGTGCTTTTATAAATACGAATTTACTGACGGCTTTTCTGTAATAAAAAAACTAATTGGCTATGTAAATACTGATGGTCAATTTATAAGTGGCTCTTGGAATACTTATCTAAACCTGGCTTTAATGCTGCCTGGATTCTCAGTATTAGCCAAAGTATTCGAAGACTCAAAGTTACCTTCAATAATTCCCCGTTTTCTGCCTAAAGGTCACTGGGGTGGCTTTGCACTCTTACTGTGTATATTTGTACTAAGTACCTTCTTAGATAATATTGCAGCAGCCATGATTGGTGGTTCAATTGCCATGATCGTCTTTAAAGGTAAGGTACATATTGGCTTTGTCGCTGCAATTTGTGCAGCCTCAAACGCAGGTGGTGCAGGCTCCGTCGTAGGAGATACCACAACTACTTTAATCTGGATCTTTGGTAAAGATCCTTTGGTTTTAGCACATGCTTTCTTACCTGCAACTGTAGCTATACTAGTAGTAGCTTACTTTGCTTCAAAACAGCAGGAAAAATACCATCCTATTACTACAGAAATAGAGAGCAACATCACTGTCGATAAAAAGAAACTCTCGGTTGTAGGCTTAATCTTAATTGGTGCTATCAGCTTTAATTATTTCTTTGAGTTCCCAGCTTTAGGTATCTGGATTGCAATTATCTTAGGAGAGATCATTACAAGAGTTGATCTTAGAGTTGTAAAGTCATCCTACGAGAGTACTGTCTTCCTGGTTGCTTTAGTATTCTGTGCAGAATTAGTGCCTATTGAATCAGTTCCTGATGCTTCTATTCTATCTACCATGGCTATAGGTTATGTTTCAGCTGTATTTAACAACATCCCATTAACGCAGCTGTGCCTAATCAAGGGTGGTTATGACTGGGCACTTATTTCCTATGCTGTAGGCTTTGGTGGCTCTATGATTTGGTTTGGCTCATCAGCAGGTGTTGCAGTCTGCGATATGTTCCACAAAGCTCGCAGCTTCGTTAACTGGTTACGTTATGGCTGGCATATACCATTTGCCTTCATGGTAGGCTTTGGTGTTTACCTTCTAGTTTTAGGATGGGATCCTATGAAGGGCAATCCACCAGATCAGATGCCAGAACCTGTTTCATATTCACAGAGTATTGGTAACAGTCAGATCCACAATGCAAAGCCTCATGATGCTCAAGATCTAAAAGTAGAACAGGTAGAAAAAGAATAAAAGATTATAAGTAAGGCAGTTTTTAGGGAGCTTCAATGCTCCCTATTTTTTTATTTAATCCAAGTTTGGAAGTGGTAGTCAAATCCACACTTGTCTGAATGGAAAGCTACATCATCATGTAGTTTAAATGGATATTTAGTAAAATCAGGGAATTTAGTGTCGCCTGCAAATTCCTTGTCGATAGTAGTCAGATGCAGAGTTGATGCTAATGGTAAAGCCTCAGCATACATACGAGCACCACCTATTACCATCAGAGTCTTATCTCCTACAAGATCTATTGCCTCTGCTAGTGACTTTACTACAGTAAGACCTTCAACCTCTTTTGTGAAGGTTGAACTTACCATGATGTTCATTCTGTTTGGAAGAACACGACCAATAGACTCAAAGGTTCTTCTGCCCATAACTACAGGGTGCCCTGTAGTTATTTCTTTAAAGTGCTTAAGATCTTCGGACAAATGCCAAGGGATCTGACCTTCATTGCCAATAACAAAGTTCTTTGCAATCGCTACAATAATTTGAATATCGGCCATGATTAGTTCCTATAGATAAACTCTGGACCTTCATCATCGTCAAAATCGTCATCATCGCGATTATTTTCACGAACTTCAGGCTCAGTCCAGATGAATTCTTCAGCTTTTGGCTTCTCAGGCTCTTCAAGCTCTTTTTGCTTAACCTCATCCACAAGATCTTGTAGTGCATAGATAAGATCATTTACACCGGTCTTAGCTAGGCCTGAAATGATAAAGGTTCTCTCAGGCTTTACTTCAACAGATGATGCGATCTTCTCTAAAATTTCCTGTGCTTCTTCTTGAGTACCTAAATCAACCTTATTGGCAACTAACCAGCGAGGCTTGTTGTAAAGCTCATGAGCGTACTGCTTAATCTCATTTTCGATGATATTAGCATTTTCTACAGGATCAGAACCATCAATAGGATGAATATCAACTAAGTGAACTAAAACACGGCAACGCTCCAGGTGCTTTAAGAAGCGGTGACCAAGGCCTGCGCCTTCTGATGCGCCTTCAATTAGGCCAGGAATATCCTCAATTACAAAAGAACGTCCCTGTGAAGTTTTAACTACACCTAAAGATGGGACTAAGGTAGTAAATGGATAATCAGCAACCTTTGGTTTTGCTGCAGATACAGCTCTTACAAAGGTAGATTTACCGGCATTAGGCAGACCTACTAAACCTACGTCTGATACTAACAGCATCTCAAGCTTTAACTGACGACGCTCACCAGGAGTACCGTTAGTCTTCTGTCTTGGAGCCTGATTAGTAGCTGACTTGAAGTGAGTATTACCAAAACCATGACGACCGCCACGAGCTACGCATAATACATCGCCTTCTTTTCTAAGATCACCAATAACCTCACCGGTTGAAACGTCGGTTACACGAGTTCCTACAGGAACTAAAAGGATCTTGTCCTCACCGCGAGCACCAGTACAATCAGCAGTACCGCCGTTTTCACCACGACCTGCCTGATAAAATTTAGTAAATCTATAATCAACTAAAGTATTGAGATTTACGTCAGCTTTCATGTAAACGTCGCCACCGTCACCACCGTCACCGCCATTAGGGCCACCACGAGGCACGTACTTTTCACGTCTAAAGCTAACAATACCGTTACCACCATCACCAGCTTCTACGCGGATTATGGCTTCATCAACGAATTTCACCTTATGATCCTCCAGATTACAAGATGGCAGCAGGTATGCGCCACTTTACTTATTTGATACTGATAAAAAATCAATACAGACTAAAAAGGCCCGCATCTGCGAGCTCTTTTATTGTAAACCAAATTCGGTATTACTGCTGAGTCTCAACGATCTCAACGAACTTGCGGCCCTTAGCGCCACGAGTTACGAAGGTAACTTTACCGCTTGCCTTAGCAAATAATGAATCATCCTTTGCTAAACCAACGTTTGCACCTGCGTGGAAGTGTGTACCGCGCTGACGAACGATGATGCTACCAGCTGATACAGTCTCACCAGCGTAAGCTTTAACGCCTAAACGCTGAGCATTGGAATCGCGGCCGTTACGAACGGAACCACCAGCTTTCTTGTGTGCCATTTATTCCTTTCTCCTAACTAAATTACTGCTGAATACCAGTAATCTGTAAATCGGTAAACCACTGACGATGGCCAGTAACCTTCTGGTGGTGCTTACGACGACGGAACTTAACAATCTTAACTTTCTCGCCACCGTGTGCGCCTAAAACCTTAGCGGTAACCTTTGCACCATCTAAGTATGGAGCGCCAACTTTGATATTGGTGCCATCTGATACTAATAGAACTTTATCTAGTTCGATATCGCTGCCAGCCTGGGCATCGAGTAGCTCAACGCTTAGCACGTCGCCCTCGGAAACCTTGTGCTGCTTGCCGCCGCAAAAAATAACTGCGTACATGCTCAAACTCCGGGTAAATGCAGGAGTTCTGCTCCCGCAATCAATTAAAACTGTGCCCACTTGGGGCGATAATGGGTCATTATTTTACAGACAAAATAAGTAAATTGCAAGTCTTCTGACAAGACTTGCACTTATTAATTATCTCTGGATTACGCTTTTTCATTAATACATGTAGTTTAATGCATTAATCGACCTACAAAAAGCAGTATGAATTTTATAGCTTATTCAGTGCAATTTCAAGATTTTTATTAATTCATGCACTAATCACTCATTATTCGATGTTACAATTACACTATCTTATGAGAGTTATAGCATGTATACAGTTGATAATGAAATAAAAAACGACTTAGATAAAGTCGAAGAAAACCTATCTACACTCCTGTCAGGTTCTGCCTATGAAGCAAATGTAAATGCAATGTGCCAGCATGTAGTAAAAGCTGGAGGCAAAAGAATCAGACCTAGATTATCAATCTTATCCTGGCATGCCTTAAACTCACAGAATAATTCTCAAAACTATGAAAGAATGCTTAAGTTTGCCTCAGCAACCGAGCTTCTTCATACAGCAACACTAGTTCATGACGATGTCATCGATAAAGCAACTATAAGACGTGGTGTAAGCACTTTAAATGATACAGAAGGCAATCATGCTGCTGTATTAGCTGGTGACTACTTATTTACACGTTGTTTCTTCTGCTTGCATGATGTTCAAGAACCCAAGCTTTTCTCTCTAGTCAATGAGACCCTTGCTGCCTTAGTAATGGGTGAAATCAATCAGCTTCATAATCAGGGAGATTTAAATATCTCAATTCAAGATTACGAACAGACTATCTATTGCAAAACAGGTGCCCTCTTTGAACTTACCACCTCAGGTATTGCAATTTTAGAAAAGGCTCCAGAAAACATTGTTAATGCTTTAAAAGAGTATGGCAAACAGTTAGGTATTGCCTTTCAGGTAGCAGATGACATGCTAGATTATTCTTCTAGTACTCAAACTTTAGGCAAGTCTATAGGCGAAGATCTTGAAGATGGCAGAATTACCTTACCTTTAATTTTAGCTTTAAAGAACACCTCTGATAGAAAGTCTCTTGAAAAAGCCATTAAAGATTGTGATTTAGCAAAGGTATTAACCTTTATTAAAGAAACTGACTCTTTATCTAAATGTCGAAATTTTGCTTTTGAAGCTGTCGAAAAAGCTAAAAAAGCTTTAGAGATTTTAGAGGATTCACCTTATAAAAAGATGCTAGTTGAACTTGCTAAAAAAGCAGCTAACAGATCAAAATAACTATACGCAATGCTCTAGTTATTCTTTTAAAACCACTGCTGTGGCTTTTATTATCTTATCTGGTATCAGACAATGAATTCTAGCCTACACCTTAGCGCTAAATAATAATGCCACGCAGATGGTCAACTTCGTGCTGTACGATCTGAGCAGAAAAGCCTGATAACTTCTTAGACTTCTTTTTGAACTTATGATCTTCATACTCAACTACAATGCTCTTGTAACGAGTAGTCTTTCTTACACCTTCTAAAGATAAACAACCTTCTTCAGTTTCATAAGGATCATGTTTTTCTACAATCACAGGATTATACATAATCACCAAAGTCTGATGGATGTTAACTGCAATAATATTGAGTGAATGACCAATCATGTTAGCTGCAAGTCCTACACAGTTTTCACTGTTATGCTCTAGAGTATCTAATAAATCTACAGCTACCTGTTTGTCTTTAATGGAGGCGTTAACACTTGGGATCTTTAAGAACTCTTCGTCTTTGACAATATCTCTAATCATGTTTTGCTCTTTAAATTCTTTACGGTTTTAGTTTTTTACTTGCAAAAAAGGCCTAGTCATCACTGAGAAGGCCTTTTAGCTTTAATTTGTGGTTCTTCCGCAAAAGTGTTGCTACCTAAAAATAGGTAGTGAAAATTGTCATTAAGATCTTAAT
>OFMV01000270.1_pt1 | contig 48452 bp, 44 predicted proteins | sample 1541881 | NCBI WGS metagenome assembly OFMV01 (sample SAMN04209220, study PRJEB22552) | human gut metagenome | biome: gut; material: feces | host: Homo sapiens | place: USA: Oklahoma
AAAGCGGTACGCGAGCTGGGTTCAGAACGTCGTGAGACAGTTCGGTCCCTATCCGTTGTGGGCGCAGGAAATTTGAGAGGAGCTGTCCTTAGTACGAGAGGACCGGGATGGACGTACCTCTGGTGTACCGGTTGCAGACCAACTGCACAGCCGGGTAGCTATGTATGGAACGGATAAACGCTGAAGGCATCTAAGCGTGAAGCCGCCCTCAAGATAAGATTTCCCATTCTTCGGAAGTAAGATCCCTTAAAGATAATGAGGTTGATAGGTTGGAGGTGTAAGCATGGTAACATGTTCAGCTGACCAATACTAATAGATCGAGGGCTTGACCAAAAAAAGATTACTCAAGGATTGCTAAGTTTGTATTCAGTTTTGAAGGTGTAACACCTTAATAAAAGAAAGATTTCCGGTGATGATGCGCCTAGGGGACACACCCGTTCCCATTCCGAACACGACGGTTAAGACCTAGGCGGTCGATGGTACTTGGTGGGCAGCTGCCTGGGAGAGTAGATGGTCGCCGGAATCCAATTCAGATAGAATCGCAAATGCGGTTCTATTTTTTGCTGTTTTTAAAGAAAAATCGGCATAAAAAGAAGAAATCCTTCCTTATTAAATTAAAGTGGATTTCTTCTTCTTTTTTATTGTGATTTGTTTAGTTTGCTGCTATATTTCTTGCAACATGCACGCCGCTTGCGGATGCGTGGGAGAGGGAATGGGTGATGCCGCTGCCATCGCCGATGATATACAGCCCATCATAGCGGCTCATCAGCTGTTCATTGACGGCAACCTCCATATTATAGAACTTTACCTCTACACCATAAAGGAGGGTATCATCATTTGCTGTGCCGGGCGCAACCTTATCGAGTGCATAAATCATTTCGATAATGCCATCCAACAGGCGTTTGGGCAGAACAAGACTCAAATCACCGGGGGTTGCATTCAATGTAGGTGTAACGAAGGATTCCTCTATACGCTTTGGTGTGGAACGACGACCACGAATCAAATCACCGAAGCGCTGCACAATTACACCGCCGCCTAGCATATTGCTCAGGCGGGCAATGGATTCGCCATAGCCGTTGGAATCCTTGAATGGCTCAGAAAAATGCTTGGCAACCAACAAAGCAAAGTTTGTATTGCCTGTCTGCAAGGCAGGGTCTTCATAGCTATGCCCGTTTACAGTGATAATGCCGTTTGTGTTTTCATTTACAACAGCACCCTTGGGGTTCATGCAGAAGGTACGCACCTTATCTCCGTATTTCTGGGTGCGGTATACGATTTTACTTTCGTAAAGCTCATCGGTCAGATGAGAAAAAACCTCCGCAGGCAGTTCCACGCGCACACCAAGATCAACGCGGTTGGATTTTGTGGGGATTTCCAGTTCATTACAAATGCGTTCCATCCACTTACTGCCGCTGCGTCCAACGGAAATGATACATTTTTCGCAGGAAAAGCTTTCCTCTGCACAATTTACCGCATAGCCATTTTCCAGAACGGTAACGGAATTGACGGGTGTATCAAAGAAGAAATCCACCTTATCCTTTAGATGTGCATAAAGATTTTCCAGCACAATATAGTTTATATCCGTACCCAAATGACGCACAGAGGCATCCAGAAGGTGCAGGTCATTTTGGATGCAAAGCTTTTTAAACCTTGTGCCTGCGGTGGAATACAGCTTTGTGCCTGCACCGCCATAACGCATATTGATGGTATCAACATACTGCATTAAATCCAAGGCACGTTTTTTGCCGATATATTCATATAAAGTACCGCCAAAATCGTTGGTGATGTTATATTTCCCATCGGAAAAAGCACCTGCACCGCCAAAGCCGCTCATGATGCTGCAGCTTTTACAGCTGACACAGCTTTTGATTTTATCCCCATCAATGGGACAGTGGCGTTTATCGAGCGCATGACCTGCCTCGAAAACAGCAACCCTCATCGTAGGCTTTTGCTGCATCAGTTCATAAGCAGCAAAGATACCACCGGGACCTGCGCCGATAATAATGACATCATAATTCATTCCTTTTCCTCCATTATCTCTCATTATCTTTTATTCTCTCTTATTTATAGCCGGATTGTCGTCCAATCCTCGCAGTTCCATACCTCAGTCACAACATCCTGATAAAATTCAGGTTCGTGACAAATCAAAAGAATACTGCCCTTATATGCCTGCAAAGCACGCTTTAATTCTTCCTTTGCATCCACATCCAAATGGTTGGTTGGCTCATCCAGCAGAAGAACATTGGTTTCGTTGTTGATGAGCTTGCAAAGGCGAACCTTTGCCTGCTCGCCGCCGCTGAGTACCTTCACCATGCTTTCGATATGCTTTGTGGTCAGGCCACATTTTGCCAGAGCGGAACGCACCTCATATTGCGTAAACGAAGGAAATTCCTTCCAGATTTCATCAATACAGGTGACATTTTCGGTGTATTTCTTTTCCTGCTCAAAATAGCCGGTATAAAGATAATCCCCCAGTTCCGTTTTGCCGCTGAGAGGTGGGATTTCGCCGAGGATGCTTTTCAGCAGAGTGGTTTTCCCAATCCCGTTTGCACCGACAAGCGCAATTTTCTGTCCGCGTTCCATGGAAAGGGTGAGAGGTCTGGAAAGGGGTTTATCATATCCAATCACCAAATCCTCTGTCTGGAAAATGTATCTGCCTGCGGCACGCGCCTCTTTGAAGTTGAATTCCGGCTTTGGCTTTTCCTTCGCCAATTCGATGACGTCCATTTTATCCAGCTTTTTCTGACGGGACATTGCCATATTTCTTGTGGAAACACGCGCTTTATTGCGAGCAACGAAGTCCTTTAGGTCATCGATTTCCTGCTGCTGCTTACGATATGCCGCCTCAAGCTGCGCCTTTTTCATGGCATAGACCTCCTGGAATTTATCATAATCCCCGACATAGCGTGTCAGCTCTGCATTTTCTACATGGTAAATCAGATTGACCACGCTGTTAAGGAAGGGAATATCATGCGAAATAAGGATGAAGGCGTTTTCGTATTCAATCAGATAGCGTTTCAGCCATTCGATATGATTTTCGTCCAGATAGTTGGTCGGCTCATCCAGAAGAAGAATATCCGGTTTTTCCAGAAGCAGCTTACCCATTAAAACCTTGGTTCTCTGTCCGCCCGAAAGCTCTGTGACATCTCTGTCCATGCCGATATCCGCAAGACCGAGGGCACGTCCGATTTCGTCCACCTTGGAATCAATGATATAAAAATCATGATGCTCCAGAGTTTCCTGTATACTACCCGTTTCCTCCATCAGAAATTCCATGCGCTCTGCGTCAGCCTCCGCCATTTCGGCATAGTAGGCGTTCATCTGCGCCTCAAGGTCAAAAAGATAGCCGAAGGCAGATTGCAGAACGTCTCGGATGGTCTGTCCCTGTTCCAGAACGGTATGCTGATCTAAATAGCCCACACGGACATTTTTGCTCCATTCGATTTTGCCCTCATCAGGCATCAGCTTTCCTGTGATAATATTCATAAATGTGGATTTCCCTTCGCCATTTGCCCCAACAAAGCCGACGTGCTCCCCCTTCAGAAGGCGGAAGGATACGTCTGTGAAGATGGCTCTGTCACCAAAGCCGTGGCTGAGCTTTACTACATTTAAAATACTCATGTATCGTTCTCCTTATGCTCTTTCCTTTAGTAATTGTTCCAGAATTTTTGCCGCGCCAAAGTGATTGCAGTCCTCCGCAATCATATCCGCCGCCGCCTTGATGTGTGCCTCGCCGTTTGCCATGGCAACGCCAATGCCTGCAAATTCCAGCATGGGCAAATCGTTATCGCTGTCTCCCATGGCAAGCACATGCTCCGCTTCGATGCCAAGCAGGGCACAAAGCGTTTCCAATGCCTTCGCCTTGGTGGCAAGGGGAGAGGTGATTTCAATATTTTCCGGTGTAGATGCGGTAACGGAGCAAAGACCGAGTGCCCGCAGCTCCGCCCAGACCTGCTTTCGCAAGTCCATATCCCGAAAAATCAGATTGATATTTTCCAGAATGGCATGGCTTTTCTGCATTTTCTCCCAGAAATTTTCTACAGGGGTGCGGCTGTTCAGAATATAGCGCACATGGCTTTCCGTCAGCCCGTAGGGAGAAAGATTTTCATAGACGCTTTTTGCAATATACGCCTTGCCATGGATAAAATATTCCGTGATGACAGGCAGACGCTTGGCAATGGGAATCACTGCATCGACTGCATTGGGCGAAAGATTATTTTCAATGACGGATTTTTTTTCCACTGCGTCATAAATCGCCGCGCCGTTGCTGGTGATAACATAGCGCAGAAAGGGCAGTGCCTTGATTGCCTGTGGCACTGTGCTGAAGGGTCTGCCTGTGGCAGGCACAAAATAAATGCCCTGTTCGTTCATCTGTTCCAACGCATGATATAAGCGAGGGGTAATTTCCTTATTTTTATCGAGAAGGGTGCCATCCAGATCGGAGGCAACCAGCTTTATGTATTTCATAGTATCACCTGCCTATTCTATCTATTCTATCAGATAAAGGAACACGCTACAATAAAAAGGAAGTGACTTTTTGAAAGAAAATTTCGTTTGAGGGTTCTGTCTGTATTTCTCTGGAAAAAGGCAGGCAGATATGATATGCTAACAGCAGAAGCGGAGGAGAAACGGAGGGATTTACATGGTTTTTACGCCATTTAGGCTGAGAGAGTTGGAATTGAAAAATCGTTGGATTATGCTTGCCATGCACACAGGCTTTGCGACAGGCAATGCGCTGACAGAGCGCGACTATGCCTTCTATGAGGAGCGCGCAAAGGGCGGCGCGGCGGCAGTGACGGTGTTGCTTGCTGTGAATGAAGCAGGGGCACTTAAGGGAATGTATGACGCGGAAACGGTAGAGAAGGAAAGCCTGCGGACACTTGCGGAACGCGTCCACGCGCACGATTGCAGGCTGATTGTGCAGCTGTTCCACTGCGGACGAAACGAAAGCGCGAAGAACCACGGCGAAAAGCCCTTGCTTGCGCCTTCTGCGGTGGCTTCGCCTATTTTCAGGACAGAGCCGCAGGAAATGACGGCAGAGGAATTAGCCAAAACAAAGGCGGCGTTTGCCAATGCGGCGGCATTGTGCAAGGAAATCGGCGCGGATATCGTAGAGGTGAGCGCATCGGCAGGGTATCTGCTTTCGGAATTTTTCTCTCCGTTGACAAATCAGAGAACGGATGTATATGGCTATCAGACAGAAAACGGCATGACCTATCCATTGGAGGTTCTGGCGGCAGTGCGTGCGGCAGTAGGGGATTTCCCAATACTGGTAAAGGTTTCTGCGGCGCAGATGGTAGAGGGCGGCTATGAGCTGACAGATACGCTGCGTTTCTGCAAAAAGGCAGAGGATGCAGGGACGATTGATGGTGTGACGGTAACGGGCGGCTGGCATGAATCTCCGGTGGAGCAGATTTCCTATCATGTTTCCAAGGGGGGATATGCGCCGTTTGCAGGCGCTTTGAAGAAATATCTTTCTGTGCCTGTGATTGCTTGCAATCGGATTCATGATGCGGAAACGGCGGAACGGATTCTGTCGCAGGGTCTCTGTGATTTCTGCGGTACGGCAAGGGCATTTCTGGCAGATGCGGCATTTGCCAATCGCTTGCAGGCGGGCAAGCCCTATCTGCCCTGCCAGAGCTGCAATAAGTGCATCGCGGCAGTGCTGAAGGGGAAGGAGCTTTTCTGCGCCTTCAACCCTGAAGCAGGGAATGAAGCCTTTGAGCATCAGAGAAGAAAGATTGCAACCAGAAAGGAATGTATCGTCATCGGCGGCGGTCCTGCCGGCATGGAAGCGGCGAAAAAATCCGCAGAGCGCGGCTTTGTCACAACACTGCTGTGCAGGGAAAAGGAGCTTGGCGGTCAGCTGCGGCTGGCAGCATTACCTCCGAAAAAGGAGGGGCTGCTGGATTATATTGCCTACATGAAAGCAACCCTTGCGGAGCTGGGCGTTACCGTTTTGACAGAAACAGAAGCAACGCTTGATTTTATTAAAGAAAGAAAACCGTATTTTACAGTTGTGGCAACAGGCAGTCAACCCGAAAAGCAGCCAATTGAAGGCTTGTCTGATGAAAAATATTTTACGGCGCAGGAAATCTTGCAGATGCCGGAAGAAAAAATTGCGGAAATGCTTCAAGGAACTGTGGCAATTCTGGGCGGTGGCGCAGTTGGTTTGGAAACGGCAGCATTTCTGGCGCAGCGTCTGCCGGAGGGCGCAGCGGAATTCGGGATTAAGATTATCGAGCAGAAGGAAAAAATGGGCATGGACATGGGCGCAATGGCGCGTCCGCTGTTAAATGAATTGAAGAAAAAGAATGTCAGCTTTTTGACAACTACCACCGCAACGCTGATGGATGGCAGCAAGCTGTATGTCAAAATCGGCGAAATGACGCTGTTTGTTTCTGCGGATACAGTTATTTGGGCAGGCGGCGGCGAGCCTGTTGTGGATACGGAGCTGACCATGTGGCTGATGGATGAGCGGATGAGCTATGCCGTTGTGGGGGATGCAAATGAAATCGGCGATGGTGGCACAGCAATCAAAGATGCGTATGAATTGTACACACATTTGTACCTTGCATGACAAGATTTGTGTATATTGTATTTTTTCGAGATATTGATGAAATATTTTTCGGCAGATATTGCCAAGAGAAAAACATTGTGCTATATTTAGTACAAGTGTTAAATAATTGCCAAGAAATCAGGGAAAATCGCAGTACATTCTCGTTGGCAATGAAAAAAATACTGAGAAATATCACCATTTTTCTTGGAAAGGAAGCGGAAAGTTATGGATTTTATCAAAAGAACATGGGCAGAAATTGACTTGGATGCACTGGATTACAACATCAAGAGCATCAAATCCAAAATGGAACCCGAGCATAAGGTTATGGGTATTGTAAAGGCGGATGCGTATGGTCATGGTGACGGCTTTGTAGCACGCAAGCTGCAGGCAGGCGGCTTCGACTGGTTCGGCGTTTCCAACATCGAAGAAGGTATGAGCCTGAGAAACGAAGGCATCACAAAACCCATTCTGGTTCTGGGCTATACACCCGCAAGCTGCGTAGAAATTCTTTGCCAGCAGAGCATTACAAACGCAATCGTCGGGATTGAACATGCAAGAAGCCTGCAGGAAGCGGCAGCAGCAGCAAATGTTGTTGTAGAAGGTCATATTAAACTGGATACAGGTATGACTCGTGTTGGTTTCCAGACAGATGATGCAGACTTCGATCAGTCCCTGAAGGATATCATTGAAGTAAGTAAAATGCCCAACGTAAAGATTACAGGTATCTTTACACACCATGCAGTTGCTGACTCCTACACAGGTGATAACCCCGATTTCACAAGAATGCAGTTTGCTCGCTTCGATAAAATGGTAACAGCTTTGCAGGATGCAGGCGTACATGTTGGTCTCCGCCACTGTGCAAACAGCGCAACCACAATCGCTTATCCCGAAAGACATATTGATATGTGCCGTTCCGGTATCATTACATACGGTATGCTGCCCTCTAGCGAATGCGAAGGCATGATTGATTTGAAGCCTTTGATGACAGTAAAATCCACAATCGGTCTGGTAAAGCATGTTCCTGCAGGCTCTCAGCTTTCCTACGGCAGAACCTATACAGCAGAAACAGACAGAAGAATTGCTACCATCCCTATTGGCTATGCAGATGGTTACAACAGAGCATTGTCCAACAAGGCTAAAATGATTGTTCATGGTAAATATGCACCCGTTGTTGGTCGTGTCTGCATGGACCAGCTGATGATTGACGTTACAGATATTCCCGAAGCAAAAATGGGGGATGAAGTTATCGTTGTTGGTACAGATGGCGATAAGCACTTCACATTTGACGATATGGCTGAAATCCTTGGCACAATCAACTATGAACTGCCCTGCGTATTGACAAAACGTGTTCCCCGTGTTTATAAAGAAAACGGCGAAATCGTTGGTATCGTAGACCATGTTCTGCATCAGTACAGATAAGAAAAATTGAAATAAAAGAGGAGTGGCTTTCGGTAGCTACTCATAAAACAGTATCACAACAAACTGAAACAGGGTAGCTGCCATTCGGGGTGCACAGCAAAACGGGCGTATCGTCTAAACGGCGGTATGCCCGTTTTGTTACGCAGTAGAACGCCATTTTGAGGGGTACGAGTATAAAACCCTTACCTACCCTCATTATGCCTTTGTAAAGCCGCATGAATACAGGCTTTTTTGCCCCCTATTGCGTGACAGAGAACCCCATAATTTAGAGAGGGCGCAAGTGGTCTATCCGTTTGCGCCCTCTTGACTACCACATAGCAAGGACATGGAAAACCGTCAAGGGCGGCGCAGCCGTTCATCTTGACCCTTGACGGTTCTTCATGGCTTTGCTACTTATGCGGCGGCTGATAGTCCAGTCGGAACTTCAAAACCGCCATGAGCAGCTTTGCGTTTAATCGCTCTTTCATATCGGCGTTCCCTCTGCTTAGTCTGCCTATGTAGGCTTTGTGTCGTTCCTGTATCGCAAGGAGCGCGATGGTATCGCCCGTAATTGCTCTTTCAATCACTTCATAGGAAACAAGGTTGTATTTGCTATTCTTCATCTTTCATCTTCTCCATTTCTGCCCGCAACTGTTTCAAAGCTGCGTTTTTCTGATAATTGACGGTTGTGCGCGGTTTTCCCAATAACGCCGCTATCTGCTTATCATTTAGTTGCAGATAATAGCGCATAAGGATAATTTCCCGCCACCGTTTCGATAGGCACAATAAGGCTTTTGCTAACTTCTCACTGTAAACAATTACCGTCTGTCCGTTGACCGCAAAGGCAGTCGGCTTGTCCTGCAAAATAAAGTATTCATCTGTGCTGTGTAGCGCAAAAGAGGTATTCTCTTGCAAGTATTCAAAGGATATTTCATGCTTTGCTTTGCGTTTCCTTTCCCTGTAATAATTACAGGCTTCATTGTGCAATACGGCTTTGCAAAATGCGTGGAACCGCCGTTCAATACTTTCCCTGTATTCTGTGGATAACATCATTCTCACCCCCTTCCCGTTTGGAATGAGGGCTATAACAAAAACCGCCTGTGCAGCGCGAAACTGAGCAGGCGGCTATGCTATATGATGTAACAAAGCATTTATGATGATGTGAGGGTTCCTCTTGATAGCCGCAACATCCCGCAGGCAGGAACAGGCTTTTTTTGATAGGCTACTGATTGGAAAACAGTGTTGATATAAAGCAAACATGGCGGTACCTCCTTGATATCGCCGTATCCTTAAAAAAGGGTAACTTTAACACACCCTCCGTAATCCTATTTTTCAAAAAGGAAAACGGCGGCTTTGATTGTTATTCCAAAACCGCCGCCCAAAACTATAACCGCAATTCGCCAACAAGCAACGGTTTTGTAAGTTGCAATCTACCAGCAATCGCATAGGCAGAATGTAGCTGTCAAAGAAAGAGCCGATAACCGCATTTCATATCTGCGTGTTATCGGCTCTGCGTCTTTGCGTCTGGCTCTTTGATAACTGACATATTTAGTTGTTTCACATTGACTAGCGTTTCCTGTTTGCACTTCGGGCAGTACAGGGGGAAGTTTTCAAGTATCGTATCTTCCCGCATTTTCAACCTCGTTTTACTTTGACATATAGGACATATTATCCATTCAGTTTCCATGCTAAATGCCCCAATTACTACTAATCATTTGCAGCTTTACCATATGGGGATAAATCTTGCCCGTATTCATCAGTTGCTTTGGCGCACCTTGCTCCGCAACGCGGCCGTCCGAAAGCACAACCACTTGATCCGCGCCACTGACAGTACGCATACGGTGAGCAATAACAAGCACGGTCTTATCCTTTATCAGTCTTGACAAGGCAGCCTGTATCAGTGTTTCGTTTTCCACATCAAGGCTTGCCGTTGCTTCATCCAGTAAAATGATAGGGGAATTTTTGAGAAAAGCGCGGGCGATTGAAATGCGCTGCCTTTCGCCGCCGGATAATTCACAGCCATTTTCACCAATCATACTGTTATATCCGTTCGGAAGTTTCTCGGCAAATTCTTCACAATTTGCCAGCTTTGCCGCCGCGATCACTTCTTCATCTGTCGCATCTTTTCTGCCTATTCTGATATTCTCCATGATTGTATTGTTAAACAGCGTCACATCTTGAAAAACAATGGAGTACAGCGACAATAATGTTTCCGGTTCTATCTTCGATATATCCATACCGCCGACAGTGATTTTGCCTTTGGTTATATCCCAAAATCTTGCCGCAAGGCGCGACACCGTCGTTTTGCCGCCGCCGGACGGACCGACCAATGCGGTAACTTCCCCTTGTTTTGCAATAAAAGATACATCCTTCAATACGGTTTCCCCGGTAGTGTAAGCGAAGCCCACATGGTCGAAAACAATATCATAGCCTTTATTAGTTACCCGGTTGCTGCCTGTCTGAATTGGGTGATCAAGGATTTCATTCATGCGGTCTATGTTTGTTTTGGTAGAAATCACCGCCGCAAGATTTTGCAATGCGCCTTCAAGCGGAGCATACAGCCTTGAAGCGACAAGTAAAAACATAAAGAACAGCGGAATATCAATCTCCCCGAGAATGAGCAGAGCGGAACCTACAAGCGCAACCGTGGCAATTCCAAACTTTAATATCAGCGTGGACGAGACAACAAAAAGGGCCGTTCCAAGTTCTGAAATAATGTGCCGCTTTTCTACATAATCAATCTTTCTTCCGAGTCCTTTCAGATAACTTTCTTCCGCATTATTGGCTTTTAAGTCCTGCAAACTCTCAATGCACTCCTGCACACCGCTTTCAAGAGCGACATTTGCGGCTACGGATTTACGGTTAAAATATCCTTGTATGCGGGCTGAAAAGAATGTGATTGCAAATGCAATCGGCAAAACCCAAACCGCTGCAAGAGCCATACGCCAATCGTAAACAAAAAGGCAGATCGCAATCAGCGTTGTTGAAATAATGGAGCCTGCTAAGGCGGGGACATAATGGGAAAATGCTGTTTCAAGTGTTGCACAGTCTCCCATAATAGAATTTGTCAAATCGGCAAGGTCTTTTTTGCCAAAAAAGGATAACGGGATTTTTCGGAGCTGCTCAGCTAAGGAAATACGCCTTACCCCACTTTCCACATAGGTTGCTAAATAAGTAGTGTTATATTGAAACCAAGTCGCAATAAAGATAAGGCATAAGCAAACCAAAGCGCCAACTACATAAAAAGCTATGCGATTTTCACTCACACCGCCATTCATAGTATCCATGACAAAGTAATACAGAAGCCCGACAGGAAACATAAAAGATATATCCTGTGCAACGCAGGCAATACACCCTTTTATTAAATCGACGGCCCCCTCTTTTGATAACGCAAAGCGTCTTTGCAATGTCTTAATCATGCTTTTGCCTCCAATCCTATTTTTTCATTCGAGATTCTCCATTCTGCCGCTTCGGAATAATTCTTCCATATACGCGTGAATATGCCGTTTCTCTCTATCAGCTTGCTATGCGTGCCGCTTTCGGCAATTTTGCCGTCTTGCAGTACATAAATGCAGTCTGCGTCTGTGATGGACGACAGCCTGTGTGCAATCATAATCACTGTTTTCCCTTTTGAAAGAGCAGATAATGCCTGCTGGATCAGCACCTCGTTGTCAGGGTCGGCAAATGCTGTCGCCTCATCAAGAATGAGGATAGGCGCATTTTTCAAAATGGCGCGGGCAATCGCTATTCTCTGCTGTTCGCCGCCTGACAGGTATACGCCATTTGTTCCGACAACGGTATCTATGCCGTTCGGTAATTTTTCAATAATATCCAGGCACTGTGCAGCTTTCAACGCATGAGCGATTTCTTCACGCGTGGCGTTTGGCTTTGCCATGCGCACATTCTCCAATATGGACGCTTTAATCAGGTGGCTGTTTTGAAATACAAAAGATACTTTATTCATCAGTGTTTCTTTCGGAATGTCGCGTATGTCGATATTTCCTATCAATATGTGTCCCTTTTGTGGGTCAAAAAATCTTGTAACTATATTTGCAAGGGTCGTCTTGCCGCCACCGGACGCGCCAACTAATGCAATTGTCTGTCCCGGCTTTATCCGCAGAGATACATCATTGAGTGCGTTTTTCTTCCCGTCATAGCTGTAAGTAACGTGTTCTAATGCAATCGAATTATCAGACGGTATATTGTTCACCGAGCTTTCAGACAGCGGCTTTTCGTTCAGCACTTCATCAATTCTGCCCATTGCGTCACTTACAATCATTGCGTCCTCGCTCATAAACATGATTTTAGTGAGTGTCGTACCGATAACAGGCGTAATTACAATGTAGAAAATAAGATTCAGCAGCAACTCATTTGTTACACCGCCCCTTGTAAAGAGAATACCTCCGGCGATTAAAAAGGCGAATACTCCGTTGATTGCAGTTGTGTAGAACATCATAGGCAGTCGCAGCCCTTTAGTGTAGCTGATTACCCATGTTTCGTAATTGCCTATCGCGTCTTTGAAGCGTTTGAAAGAAAAGATTGTCTGTCCAAAAGTCTTTACTACGGGTATGCCTCTTACATATTCAACAGCTTCATTTGACATATCGGAAAGCGAATTTTGATATTGTTCCATTCTCTGCGCCATGTCTTTTCCGGTCATTTTCATCATAATCAGAAAGCCAAGCACAACAGGAACAAGGCTTAGAAGCCCCAACCGCCAATCAAATGCAAGCAGTAAAAAGAGCAGTCCTATTGGCGTGGCTATGGCTCCCGCTTTGTCGGGCAGCCTGTGTGCAAGATACGTTTCGGTAGCGGCACTTGAACTATTTACGGTCCGTCGCAGCTTCCCGCTTCCATATTTGTCCGTCACTCCAAGCGGCAGGGTTGTGATATGCCGCATCAGCTCTTTTCGGATATTTGCGGCCACCCGAAACGCGCTGATGTGTGAGCACATGAGGGCGGCTATATAAACGACAACAGATATAACCGCGAACAACACGGCAGACCAGCCATAACGTGTGACATTCCCCGCCTGTGAAAAGTCCGGGGACACTTCCAGTATGTCGTGAATGATGCGCCATATATACCAAAAAGGCACAAGAGCCAACAGCGCACTCGTTACGGACAGTACCCAAGAAAGATAGGTTAATATTTTATGTTTCCCGGCATACTCCATCAATCTCGATAGATCAGATTGCTTTTTCATTGAAAAAACCTCCTTAAAATGATTTATGATATGAAAACGCAATATGCGTTCCCGAATATCCATTGCAGTAAGTTAGTTGTTGCTAACTTATATGTAAAAATTATAGGGCTCATTGCCCCATAATTTTCATCCACCCAGCGGTGTAAAAAGCTCTCATCTCTTTTAGATAATGCTTTGCTTCTTCAATCGGCATTTCATGTATAATCAACTCAAAAAATGTATTAAACATTCCGGTAATCAATATATGCTCTAACCGTTCATCAATAGGCGGCGACGGTCTGCCTAACTTTTCAAGTACCGCCAAATAGTCATGTGTTCCTTTTGTTTCTATCTCTACCATTTCATCAATCAGTTTAGAAAAACGCGTCCCCTCTGAACAGCAAAGAATGAGCTTAAATTCATTCAAATGTTCATAGGCATACAAAAGCATTTCGTACATACACTCGCCGGAAGTGTTGGCAAGATTATTTGGCTGTTCTTCCGGTGAGATGTCAGCAAATTCCTTCTGTGCCTTGGAAAAGCAGTTCAAAAGAAAATCATACTGTTCGCCTACCAGCGCTTCAAATAAATCTTCCTTGCTGTGATAGTAACCATAGAACGCGCCCGTTGTGACCCCCGCTGTTTTGACAATATTTCGCAAGGAAGCGGATTTGAAACCTTTTTCAAGAAATTCCTGCATGGCGGCTGAAAGAATTAGATTTAATGTTGTCTGTTCCGCTTCATTCATTAACTCACCTCTCGCATATAACGACGTTATATATCACTGTTATATGGTACAACAAAGAGAAGACATTGTCAATAGTTTTAAAATTTTGGCATTAAAGAATTTGGCATTTCCGGCTTGTTACCCGTAGTAGGAAGAGAGAGAAAGTTTTTTCTTAAATTTTTCTAAAAACTTCGGCAAAACCGCCCTGTGCGGTGTTGTAGGTAGTGAAAGGAGGCAACTCATGGAAAACAGAAAACGAAACGTACAAATCATTGTCCGCGTGACAGAGGAAGAACGTGCATTGATTGAGAAGAAAATGCAGCAGATACCGACAATCAATCTGTCCGCCTACTCCCGAAAAATGCTCATTGACGGGTACGTCATTCAACTGGATATGCAGGACATCAAAGCGCATACGGCGCAGCTTCAGAAAATCGGCGTGAATGTCAATCAGATTGCAAGGCGTATCAATGAAACAGGGCAGATTTACGCCGACGACATAGACGAGATAAAGCGTGTCATGGAAGAAGTTTGGAGATTGGAACGGCGGTTGCTTCTGCAATTCAAGGGGCTTAGTAAATGAGGGTTTGGGAAACTTCCCAACAAGCGTTTTGCGGAGCAAAACACGCAACAGGCTATCCTGTTGCTATGCTTGCTACTCAAAAAGAACTACAGAAAGGACGGGAAAGGAATGGAAGGTCAACGAATTATCAAGAACGGGCATATCATGGTAAAAAATCCACTTGCTTATGAGTTACCGAAGCGTGAAGTAGTGATAAAATCCGGCAGGACGCTCTATCGGTTTACGGGCAGCTATGACGGGGAAAGGAGCCTGCCCCACAAGGTTTTGCGCCTTATGGAGCAGGAAAATCCAAAGAAAGATGTTGATTAAAAATGCCGGAGCCGATAAAATAGGAGTATGCAATCCTGTATTGGCAGACTGCCCGCCGATGAAAGGAGCAGAAATTATGCAAAGGCAGTCTGACAGAATTACCGCCCTCTATTGCCGCTTGTCACGCGACGATGAATTGCAGGGCGACAGCAACAGCATTGTAAATCAAAAGGCGATTTTGAGTAAATACGCAAAGGAATACAGCTTCAAAAACACCTTATTTTTCGTGGACGATGGATATTCGGGTACGAACTTCAACCGTCCGAGCTGGTGCGAACTTTTGGAACGGATTGAAAACGGCGAAGTGGCAACGTTGATTGTCAAGGATATGTCGCGACTTGGACGCGATTATCTGAAAGTAGGTTTTTATACCGAAGTCCTGTTTGTGGAAAAGGGCGTGCGGTTTATCGCCATTAACAATGGTATCGACAGTGCAAACCAGCAAGACAGCGACTTTACCCCTTTTTTGAATATCATCAACGAGTGGTACGCAAAGGACACGAGCAAGAAAATCCGTGCTGTGATGAAGTCCAAAGGAGAAGCGGGAGAACATCTCTGTACCAACCCGCCCTATGGCTACATGAAAGACGCTGACAATCCCAAGCAATGGGTAGTGGATTGTGAAGCTGCCGAGGTAGTCAAACGGATATTTGCGCTCTGCTTAGAGGGTTACGGGCCAACACAGATTGCTCGTATTCTGAAAGAGGATAACGTGATAACGCCTACAATCCATTTTCAGCGGACAGGCAGGGCGACAAGGAACATGCCGCCGGACAATCCCTATCACTGGACGGGTGACACCGTAGCCGACATTTTGGAACGTCCAGAGTATCAAGGGCATACGGTAAACTTTAAGACCTACAAGCAGTCCTACAAGAGCAAGAAAACCTGTTACAATCCCATTGAAAAGCAGCTTGTGTTTGAGAATACCCATGAAGCGATTATAGACGCTGATACATGGGAACGAGTACAGGAATTACGAAAGAATAAACGCCGCCCAACGAGGACAGGCAAGACTAATCTATTCTCCGGCACTGTCCGCTGCGCTGACTGTGGGAAAAAGCTATATTACTGCACAAGCAAGAACTTTGAAGCAAGGCAAGACCATTTTGTTTGCTCTACTTCAAGGCTCAAAGGGAAAGAGATTTGCCCGACACATTTTATCCGCGCCGTTGTCTTGGAACAGGGTGTACTTGCCCATATGCGGCTTGTCATTGCCTGTGTGTCTACCCATGAGGAACGCTTTAGGACGGCAATGGGCGCAAAGCAGAAAGCCGAAGCGAAAAAGGAACTTGCGGCGAAGCGGCGGCAACTGACACAAGCGGAGCGACGTATTGAGGAATTGGACAGACTATTTAAGCGTATTTACGAGGATAACGCCAACGGAAAACTTTCTGACAGCAGATTTCAAATGCTCTCCGATGATTATGAGCAGGAACAGACGGAACTGCGGGAAAAGCTGTTGCAACTGAATGAAGAAATTACACAGCAGGAAGAACAGGCAGAAAACATTGACAGGTTTATATACAAGGTGCGTAAATATCTGGATTTGGACGAGCTGACACCCGCCATTCTGAATGATATGATAAAGGCGGTATACGTTCACGCTCCCGACAAGTCAAGCGGTCAAAGGGAACAGCAGATTGACATTTCCTATGACCTTGTGGGAATACTCCCCGCGTCTTTACTGAATGACCTGCAAAACTGAGAAACGGCATAGCCGAAGCTACGCCGTTTCCCAAAAACAATCCTATGCTGTTTTATGAGTGCCGCCCTTTTGCCACTCCTTTTTGATCCTTTTTGAGTTGAAAATTTTCCGGTTGAAAAAGACATCCCATCGTAAAGACGGGATGTCAATTTTTTTGTCTGATAAAGCTGTAGGCTTACAGCTTTGCAATCACTGCGTCCGCAAATTCCTCTGTGCTTGCGGTGCCGCCCATATCCTGCGTCAGTGTTTTCCCTTCGGAAATGACATCGGTTACGGCTTTTTCGATTGCCGCTGCCGCCTTTGCCTCGCCCAGATGTGCCAGCATCAGGGAAGCGGAAAGGATGCAGGCAGTCGGGTTGATTTTGTGCTGTCCTGCAATATCGGGAGCAGAGCCATGGATAGGCTCGAAAATTGCACCGTCCTTGCCGATATTTGCGCTGGGGGTCAGACCAAGACCGCCAACCAGACCTGCACACAAGTCGGAAACGATATCGCCGTAAAGGTTCGGGCAGACCAGAACATCATATTCCTCAGGGTGCATCACCAGACGCATACACATGGCATCGACAATGCTGTCTGTAAATTCGATTTGCGGATATTCCTTTGCAATCTCTCTTGCAACATCCAGAAACAGACCGTCTGTGCATTTCATGATGTTTGCCTTATGTACGGCTGTTACTTTTTTTCTTCCTTCTCTTACGGCATATTCAAAGGCGTAACGGCAGATGCGCTCGCAGCCCTTTCTGGTAATCAGCTTGATGCTTTCCGCCGCATCCTCGCCAACCATGTGTTCAATCCCTGCATACAGGTCTTCTGTATTTTCGCGCACGATAACAAGGTCGATATTATCATATCTTGTGATTACGCCGGGATAGGTTTTGGCAGGGCGCACGTTTGCATAAAGGTCAAAGGTTTTGCGCAGTGCCACGTTTACGCTGCGGAAGCCCTTGCCGACAGGGGTTGTGATAGGCCCTTTCAGCGCAACACCGTTCTTGCGGATGGAATCAATGACATGGTCGGGCAGGGGCGTGCCGTATTTTTCAATCATGGCTGCGCCTGCTTCCATTTCATCCCATTCAATGGCAACGCCGGTTGCCTCTACAACGCGCTTCGCTGCTGCAACAACCTCAGGGCCGCTGCCGTCCCCGGGGATAAGAGTTACTTTATGTGCCATATTATTTTGCCTCCTTTGTATAGTTCAGCAGACCGCCTGCGAGCAGAATGTCGCACTGTCTTGCGGAAATATTCAGTCTTGTGGGAATTTCTTCGCCGGTACGCACCAGTGTTACCATTACGTTCTGTCCCTCTACTGCGCCTTTAATCTGGTCTGCGGCGTATTTGATGACAAATTCGTCACCAAGGCGGATGTTGTCATAGTCCCATTCGTTTACGAATACCAGAGGCAGGATACCGTTGTTAATCAGGTTTGCCATGTGGATACGCGCGAAGGATTTGGCGATAACACCCTTTACGCCAAGCTGCAGGGGAGCCAGTGCCGCATGCTCGCGGCTGGAGCCCTGCCCGTAGTTCTGCCCTGCAATGATAAAGCCGCCGCCTGCCGCCTTTGCTCTTGCGGGGAACTCGGGATCGCAGGGGGTCAGGCAGTAATCTGCCAGATAGGGTACGTTGGAACGGAAGGGCAGAAGCTTCGCGTTGGAGGGCATGATGTGGTCTGTTGTGATATTGTCCTCTACCTTAATCAGCGCGCCGCCCTTGATTTCCTTGGGTATCTTTGTATTCTTGGGGAAGGGCTGAATATTCGGGCCTCTGACAACCTTTACACATTCGCCTTCGGGTGCAGGAGGAATGATGAGGTTATCGTTTACCATGAAATGCTCAGGCATGGAAACCAGAGGGGCTTCTCCCAGTGTATGGGGGTCTGTCACAACGCCTGCCAGTGCGGATGCAACGGCTGTTTCGGGGCTGACGATATAAACCTGTGCGGATTTTGTCCCGCTTCTGCCTTCAAAGTTTCTGTTGATGGTACGCAGGGAAACCGCATTCGTTGCAGGAGCCTGTCCCATGCCGATGCAGGGGCCGCAGCCACATTCCAGAATACGCGCGCCTGCGGAAATAATATCTGCCAGTGCGCCGTTTGCCGCCAGCATATTCATCACCTGCTTGGAGCCGGGCGCGATAACCAGGCTGACATCGGGATGAACGGATTTGCCCTTTAAGAGTGCCGCAACCGTCATCATATCGGTATAAGAGGAATTGGTGCAGGAGCCGATTGCAACCTGATCCACCTTCAGACCTGCAACATCCTTTACCTGCTTGATATTATCGGGGGAATGAGGGCAGGCAACCAGAGGTGCGATTTCATCCAAAGCAATCGTTACTTCCTCATCATAGGTCGCATCTGCGTCAGCGGAAAGCTCGATCCAATCCTCACCGCGTCCCTGCGCGTCAAGGAATCTTTTTGTCACCTCGTCAGAAGGGAATACGGATGTGGTTGCGCCCAGCTCTGCGCCCATGTTTGTGATGGTTGCTCTCTGGGGAACGGAAAGTGTTTTTACGCCTTCGCCTGCATATTCCATCACCTTGCCGACACCGCCTTTAACGGACAGGCGGCGCAACACCTCAAGAATAACGTCCTTTGCCGTTACCCAGGGGGAAAGCTTGCCTGTCAGGTTCACACGGCAAACCTTGGGCATAGCCAGATAATACGCACCGCCACCCATGGCAACGGCTACATCCAGACCGCCTGCGCCAATCGCAAGCATCCCGATGCCGCCGCCTGTAGGGGTGTGGCTGTCAGAGCCGAGCAGGGTTTTGCCGGGCTTGCCGAAGCGCTCCAGATGCACCTGATGACAGATGCCGTTGCCGGGCTTGGAAAAATAAATCCCATGCTTGCTTGTCACTGTCTGGATATATTTATGGTCATCTGCGTTTTCAAAGCCTGTCTGCAGGGTGTTGTGGTCGATGTAAGCAACAGATTTCTCTGTTTTGACACGGGGAATCCCAATGGCTTCAAACTGCAGATACGCCATGGTACCTGTGGAGTCCTGTGTCAGTGTCTGGTCGATTTTGATGGCGATTTCCTTCCCTGCCACCATTTCACCGGATACCAGATGGTTTTTAATCAGTTTTTCGGTAATATTCATTCCCATATTCTCTTCCTCCTAAGAAAACTGTTTGATGAAATTTTATTTTTTTTAACAAATCCTTCTTACAGAAGCCCTGCCTGCTTTGCCAGCTCCGGCAGAAGCGCACATGTGGCTGCCTCCATCTCTTCCTCACTGATGAAGGTCATACGCCCGTTGCTGTACTGCTTATCTACCCATTCCTTGAGGATAGCGGTGCGAGGGTCATTCTTGCTGATTTTGCTTTCGCCCTCCAGATGCAATGTCTGGTTCAGCCAGTATGCAACGCCGGCAAGACCAGAGTTTTTGTTGACCTCTACGCTGAGGGGGCGGTTCAGCAGCTTTGCTGTATTGAAGATGTTATAAATTTCCTCATCCTTCGCAACGCCGTCTGCGTGAATACCGGCTCTGGTTACATTAAAGTCACGCCCGACGAAGGGGGTGCGAGGGGGAATTTTATAGCCAAGCTCTTTTTCATAAAATTCTGCGATTTCCGTAATCACGGTAGGGTCCATGCCATCTAATGTTCCTCTTAGGGAAGCATATTCCATTACCATTGCTTCGAGAGGGGTGTTGCCTGTGCGTTCCCCGATGCCCAAGAGAGAGCAGTTTACGGAGGAACAGCCATACAGCCATGCCGTTGTGGAATTGACAACCGCCTTATAGAAATCGTTATGCCCATGCCATTCCAGTAATTCGGAAGGGATCTGTGCAAAGTGGTTTACACCATAAATGATACCGCCGACAGAACGGGGCAGGGTAGCACCGGGGTAAGGCACGCCGTAGCCCATCGTATCACAGAAGCGGATTTTTACGGGCAGCTGATATTTATCCATCAGCTTTTTCAGCTCTGTTGCAAAGGGAATCACGCAGCCATAGAAATCGGCTCTTGTGACATCCTCAAAATGACAGCGAGGGGTAATGCCCATATCCAGAGCAGCCTCTACAATTTCCAGATAGCCGTCGATTGCCTGCTTTCTGGTTTTGTGCAGCTTATTGAAAATGTGATAGTCGGAGCAGGAAACCAGAATCCCACATTCGGGCATTCCCATTTCCTTGACCAGCTTGAAGTCCTCCTTTGTGGCACGAATCCATCCTGTGATTTCGGGGAATTCATAGCCTAGCTCGCGGCATGCTTCGATCGCCCTGCGGTCATTTTCGCTGTAAAGGAAAAATTCGCACTGTCTGATTTTGCCCTTGGGGCCGCCTAAGCGGTGCAGCATATCATACAGCGTTGCGATCTGCTTTGCCGTATAGGGAGCGCGAGACTGCTGTCCGTCACGGAAGGTGGTATCTGTCAGCCAGATTTCCTCAGGCACATTCATGGGTACCTGACGGTAGTTGAACGTAACCTTCGGCACTTCGTCATAGCTGTAGTTATCACGATACAGGTTGGGCTCAGGAATATCCTGAAGGCTGTATTTATAGCGTCTGAGTTCCAAAAGATTGGTTTTGTCGTTATAAGTGATCAAAGTTCTCACTCCTTCTATCTGGATTTGTTTATCATACAAAAACAAGTGCTTTGCACGATGTTTTATATTTATAGAATATATCAATCATAGTGCCGTCTGTCAAGAGAAAACGATAAAAAAATTGAATATATGACAAAATGATTAAAAATCATGTTTTATTTGAATCTACAAGGTTTTTTAAAAAATACAATAAAAATTTTTCTATAGAAAACAATAAATTATTTCGATATATTAGTTTTTGTCCTAGAAAATAATTCGGAAATTCTATAGATAAATTATGATAGATTTTCTGTTTTTGCAAGAAAGCCGTTGATTTTGCGTGAAAAATAGGGAGACCTGTGCTATACTCAGAAAAGATAGGAGTGAGGTGTATGATTGAGCGATTTCCCGTTTGGGCACCCGGGGAGCATGGCATGGAGCGGCGGAGGGTTTATATCTACCTGCCCGATGAATATTACGAGAAGCCCAAGCGACAGTATCCTGTTTTATACATGTTTGATGGGCATAATGTTTTTTATGATGAAGATGCTACCTACGGCAAAAGCTGGGGGATGGAGCAGTATTTGCAGAAAAGCGGCAGAAAGCTGATGGTGGTTGCGCTGGAATCGAGCCGCGCGCCTGATTATGGCAGACTAAAGGAATATGCCCCTTTTTCGTTTACCACAGAGGAAACGGGCGGAATTATCGGCAACGGGGATATCACTATGGATTGGATTGTCCAAGTTCTCAAGCGGACAGTAGATACCCAGTACCGCACCAAGGCAGACTGCAGGCATACCTTTCTGGCAGGCTCCTCTATGGGAGGGCTTATGACACTTTATGGGCTTCTGGCGTATCCGGAGGTCTTTTCGCGCGGCGCGGCACTTTCGCCTTCACTCTGGATTGATGCGGAAAAGGTCAAGGCGATGATTCGGCATGCCAGAGTGAAACGAAATACTGTGCTTTATATGGATTACGGCGCACTGGAATTTGCCGATCATCCGCACAGTCGCAGTCTCTTTGCGGAAGTCAGTGCATTGCTGATAGAAAAGCGTGTTCTGCTCAATAGTCGTATTGTTCCGCGGGGAACACACTGCGAAGCAAGCTGGGAAAAGCAGATTCCGTTTTTTATGAAAACGCTGTTTGAATAAGGCGCAATCCGAACAAAAGATAACAGGAGGGATGTTCTATGAAAAATTTTGTATTTCTTTCCCCGAATTTCCCAACAAATTATTGGAAATTCTGTAAAGAGCTGAAGGACAACGGTATGCGCGTACTGGGCATTGGCGATGAACCGTATGAGCAGCTGGATGAGAATGTGAAAAACAGCCTGCACGAATATTACAAGGTTGGCAGTCTGGAAAATTATGATGAGGTCTATCGTGCGGTTGCATTTTTTGCCTTCAAATATGGGCGGATTGACTGGCTGGAAAGCAATAACGAATACTGGCTGGAGCAGGATGCTAAGCTGCGGACGGATTTCAATATCACCACAGGCTTTCAGGTGCAGGATATGCCGCGGATGAAATATAAATCCAAAATGAAGGAAGCATACAGAGAGGCAGGGCTTGCAGTCGCGCGCTATACCCTTGTGGAAAGCCTGGAGGGCTGCCGCCGCTTTGTTGCCGAGGCTGGCTATCCCGTTGTGGCAAAGCCGGATAACGGCGTGGGTGCCTCCCATAATTTCAAGATTACGAATGACGAGGAGCTTGCGGCGTTCTATAAGCAGCGTCACGAAGGGGTTGTCTATATCATGGAGGAGTTTGTCAATGGTGAGGTCTGCTCCTATGATGCCATTATTGATTCCAAGGGGAATATTCTTTTTGAAACGGGCAACGTAACCCCCGGCTCCATCATGGATATGGTCAATCAAAGCGATGACTGCAAATTCTATATCGTGAAGGATTTGCCTGAGGACACCAAACGGGCAGGGCGCGCCACGGTGAAAGCCTTTGGCGTGAAAAGCCGCTTTGTGCATTTTGAGTTTTTCCGCCTGCGTCAGGATCAGAAGGGATTAGGCAGGAGGGGCGAAATTATGGCACTTGAGGTCAATATGCGTCCCTGCGGCGGCTTTGGTCCCGATATGATGGACTATGCAAACAGTACGGATGTCTATAAAATCTGGGCGGATATGATTGCCTTCGACCGCTCCACAAAGCCGGAGGGCGCGCATGCGTTCTGCGCCTATGTCGGCAGAAGGGATGGCAAGCAGTATCAGCTCAGCCACGAAGAAATCCTCTCGCGCTATGGGGATGCTGTCCGTATGTCCGGTCGCCTGCCGGATGCGCTGAGTGTTGCCATGGGCAATCAGTTCTATATGGCAACCTTCCCCGAAATGGCGGAGGTAGAAGCATTTTTTGCCGCAGTCTCGGCATTGGTGTAAAATTTTTTGATACGCATAAATAAAAAACGCCGTGAGAGAAGATTGTTCTCTGATACGGCGTTTTTGTTGTTTATTCGGAAATTCATCTGACAGGAATGGAAATCTCCATCAGAAATTTTTCATAGAATTTCCATGAACCTCATGCGCTCTCTGCTGTCGGATTTTTCTCTCGGCAAAATTTCAGATAGAAAAGGATGCAGAGCATTACGGAAAGCAGAGAACCGCCTGCCGATGCCAACCCCATCGGGAACAGCGTATCGGGGAAGAGCATGGAAGCAAGATAGGACCCCGGTACACGCACAAGCAAAACCGAACTGATGTTGTGCAGGAAGGAAAGAACCGACTTGCCGCAGGCGCAGAAATAGCCGCTGAAGCTAAAATGAATCCCTGCAAAAACGCAGTCGAGGATATAGCTGCGCAGGTATTGTCCGCCGAAGCGAATGACCTCTGCGCCGCCTGCCGCCTGTCGGTCGGTAAAGAGTGCGACAAGCTGTTCCGCGCAGAGCTGTACCCCGATGCAGACGCAAAGCCCGAAGCCAACGGTAATGCAGATGGCATAGCGTAGGGTCTGTACAGCGCGTTCCGGCTTGCCTGCCCCGATGTTCTGCGCCCCCAGTGCCGAAACGGTGGAAAGCATGGAAGAGGGGACAAGGAACACAAACCCGATGATTTTTTCTACAATCCCGACTGCCGCAGCATCGTTCAGCCCTCTGCGGTTTGCAATAATCGTAATCACGATAAACGCAATCTGAATTAGCCCGTCCTGCAAAGCAACAGGTACACCAATCTGCAAAATCTGCCCCACAACAGAGCGGCGCGGATGAAAATCCCCTTTGGAAAGAGAAATGCTTTTCCGCCTCAGAATCATAAACAGAGAAACCGCCACGCTGATGGTCTGCGCGAGGGTTGTGCCGAGTGCCGCACCGGCAGGGCCGAAGCCAAGCGCGCCAATGAAAAGATAATCCAGCATGATATTTGCCGCACATGCAATCGCAATGAAATACATCGGGCTTTTGCTGTCACCCATGCCACGGAAAATGGAGCTGATGATGTTATATGCCGTAATAAAGGGAATCCCCAGAAAGCAAATGGTCAGATATGCAACTGTGCCGTCTACCGCCTCCGCAGGGGTGGACATTACACCGACAATCGGGCGCACCAGAAGCAGCAGCACGACCGTCAGCACAATGGAAAGCCCAAAAAAGAGCGTCACAGTGTTGCCGACGTTTTCTGAAACCTGCTTATGGTTTCTGCCGCCCACTGCGCGCGCAATGCTGACGGTTGTCCCCATCGCAAGCCCTATGAGCATAACGGTCAGCATGTGCATCACCTGCGAGCCGATGGAAACGGCGGTTGTGCTAGCAACCCCGTCAAATTGCCCGATGATGAATAAATCTGCCATGCCGTAAAGCGTCTGTAAGAAATAAGAAAGCAGATAGGGCAGGGAGAATATGAGTATATTTTTACCGACATTGCCGGTGGTAAGGTTTCTTTCCATAGGGAACTCCTTTCGTTGCTTTAAAAAATCTTTTGTACAGGGTATATGCTTTTGTAAAAATACATAAAATTTATATGTTTACATTAAACGCTACAACTACTGCAGAGTCAAGAGTTTTTTGCCAAAAACAGGGTTCAAAAGAAAAAGAGCCTTCCGATTTTGTGTTTAATCAGAAGGTTCTTAATTTTCTGTTTTTATTCCTGCTTTTGCTCCTGTGGTAAAAGTTTTTTCGTCAGATATTGTTCTCCCATCAAATCATCATACGTCAGCAGCTCATGCAGCTTGATATATTTGTTTCTCGTTTCCTCATCGCAGCCCTCGGAATAAAGATTGTAATACGGGCTGATGACAGGGCAATGCGCATATAAATCCAGAAGGAAGTTGCTCCGCAGTGTTTCCGGTGCGCCGATGTAATCATACATCAGTGCTGTCAGCAGATACGGCGAAACGGGTGTGCCGTCTGCGCGGTATTCGTGCCCTGTATCGTAATTGCTGAATACAACATAGGGCGTGGAGAACATCTGATATTTCTCTTCCTCTGTCCAGTTTGCGGCAGTGGTGGAGGTGATTGTGCCGGTGGAGGCATAAACACCGAAATCGTTCCCCAGCGTCGGCAGATGGTCGCCATACCAAAGCACAACGGTCGGCTTTTCTCTGTTCATCACGTACTCATACAATCTGCCAAGCTGTGCATCCGAATCGGAAACGCCCTTGCAGTAATTGTGCAGCAGGTTGCTTTCCTCCTCCGAAAGCGTATCGGAGGTAAAATCAATATTCCATTCGGAGGGGTCAAATTTATTCAGATACAGCCCATGGTTTTCCATGGTAATGCCCTGAATGAAAACGCCTTTTTCATGCGGCTGCTCCAGCTGATACATGATTTCCTCCACAAGGCTTTCATCTGTTAGGAAGGGGCCGCTGTTGAAATGCTGCTCTGCGTGTAAATCATATTCCCCCAGCATTTCATCAAAGCCAAGCAGGGGATAGGCGCGGTCACGTTCATAAAATTCCTTCTGATAGGTATGAATCCCAATGGTATCATAGCCCTGATTCTTAAATTCGCGTGCATAGGAATAAATATTGTTGAATACATACTGCTGATACGGCACATTGCCGGAGGGCAGCATACTTGTAGTCATGCCGGTCAGAATCTCAAATTCGGGACGCACCGTGCCGCCGCCGAAGGTGCAGGAAACCATGCTGCCGCCGTGGTTTTCCGCAAGAATCCTGCGGTAATTGGGAATCGGGTCCTCTGTAAAGCTCACGTTTTTCAGCGTGGTAGGGTCCCAGAAGGATTCCGAAAGAATCACAATGACATCGGGATTCTGGAAATCTGCGCCGCTAGCTTCGTCCGGTTGATATTGCGCAAATGCCTTTTCCAAATATCTCTCACTGTAATTATCCGGGTCACCCATGTTTAAGGAAGAAAGGTTTAGCACAAAAGCGGTCAGAAAGCCGTTTTCGGTGTAGTTTTTTGTCTGATCGGTCGGTGCCTCGGAGGAAAGCCCCAGCAGGCTGTAATCGGCTCGTACGGTGCCGTTCATGGTGCAAAGATACAGACACCCCAATAGAATCGGCGCACCAAGCACGCGTTTTTTCCATGCGATTGGAAGTGTCGGACGCAGAATCGCAAGCACCGCAAGATATGCCACCGTGCCGCCCCAGAGCCACCATAACGGTGTGGGGATTTTCAGCGCAGAAAGAAATGTGGTGAAGCTGTCTGCATTTTTTGCCAGCAGCATATCCCAAGGAAGAAAATGCTCCTTGAGGATTTCTGTTTTCAGAAAATCAACCGTCGGCATAATCGTAAATATTAAGCCTGTCAAAAGCGCTGCCAGGGGAACGTGCTTCCAGAGGCAGACCATCGCCCCGAAGAAAAGATAAATCAGAAGCATCCCTAACAGGAACGCCCCGTAATTTTCCGTTAAAAGCGTGCGCAGCAGCACCGCCGCGCCGTCCTCCCCGGAAAGAAAGGAAATGGCGTTGCCGCTCAGGCTCAGCCAGAGGGGAAACAGCAGCACCAGCAGCCACATGATGAAGGCGGCAGGCTTATGCGTTTGTATATACGCATCTATTTTTGTACGAATTTCTCGTAATTTTTTCATGTTTGCAAAACCTCTTTTGTGTAGATTGATTGAATTTCTAAATGGATATTTTAACACGATTTTCACGCGTTTTCAAGAAATTGAAGAATTAAAATTGTGAAATAAGCCAAACGCCTGATTTCGTCTTAGGAAGGCACACGATAAAGAAAATTCTGCCTGTTCGCTTGACAGGGGATGTTTCGTCCTGTAAAGTAAAAAATAGTGCCGTAACTGTGCATTTATTTGCATGCAGATTTCGGCAGAGAACGAGAGGTGGCACCATGAAAAAGCAAGATTCCAATTATAATAATGAAAGCATCACTTCCCTGAAGGGGGCGGAACGCGTCCGCCTGCGCCCGGGGGTTATCTTCGGCTCGGACGGTCTGGATGGGTGCGAGCATGCCTTTTTTGAAATCCTTTCTAACTCCATTGATGAGGCGCGAGAGGGCTACGGCAAAAAGATTGAGATTACCCGTTTCAAGGATGATTCCATTCTCGTGCGCGATCATGGCAGGGGGATTCCTGTGGATTATAACCCCAAGGAGGATTGCTTCAACTGGGAGCTGGTGTTCTGTGAGCTGTACGCAGGCGGCAAATATCAGAATAATACAGGAGAAAACTATGAATTCAGCTTGGGTCTGAACGGTCTGGGCACCTGCGCAACCCAGTATGCCTCCGAATTTATGGATGCAGTGATTTACCGCGATGGCATGTGCTATCAGCTGCATTTTGAAAAGGGTGAAAATATCGGCGGTCTGATGAAGGAGGCGGCGGAAAAGCACCCCACCGGCACGCAGATTACATGGCGGCCCGATAGAGATGTTTTTACCGAAATTCATATTCCCCTTTCCTATTTTCAGGATGTGCTGAAAAAGCAGGCGGTTGTGAACGCAGGGCTTTTGTTTGAATTATATGATGAGGAAAGCGGCGAAACCTTCCAATATTGCTATGAAAACGGGATTCGCGATTATCTTGCGGAGCTGAACGGCGAAAATGGACTGACCGCTGTGCATTATCTCCAGACCGAAACCAAGGGACGCGACAGAGAGGATAAGCCCGAATATCGCCTGAAATTTGAAGCGGCATTCTGCTTCAATAATCATGTGAATGTACTGGAATATTACCATAATTCCAGCTTTCTGGAATACGGTGGCTCCCCCGATAAGGCGGTGCGCAATGCTTTTGTCTTTGCGATTGATAAATATCTGAAAAGCAATAGCTTATATAAAAAGGATGAAAAGAAGATCACCTTTGCGGATGTGGAGGACAGCCTGATTCTGGTCATCAATTCCTTCTCCACCGTAACAAGCTACGAAAACCAGACGAAAAAATCCATTACGAATAAATTCATTCAGGAGGCCATGACGGAGTTCTTCCGCCGACAGCTGGAGATTTATTTCATTGAAAATAAAATGGATGCCGATAAGATTGCGGCACAGGTGCTTGCGAATAAAAGAAGCCGTGAAACGGCGGAAAATACCCGTGTGAATATCCGCAAAAAGCTGACGGGCAGTCTGGATATGAATAACCGTGTGGAAAAATTTGTAAACTGCCGTACAAAGGATGTCTCCCGCAGAGAAATCTATATCGTGGAGGGCGATTCCGCGCTTGGCTCCTGTAAGCAGGGCAGAGATGCGGATTTTCAGGCGATTATGCCAATCCGAGGAAAGATTTTGAACTGCTTGAAGGCAGATTATAATAAGATTTTCAATAGCGACATCATCATTGACCTATTGAAGGTGCTTGGCTGTGGCGTTGAGGTGAAATCCAAGCATGATAAGGGGCTGAATTCCTTTGATCTGGCGCAGCTTCGTTGGAGCAAGGTTATTCTCTGCACCGATGCGGATGTGGACGGCTTCCAGATACGCACCCTCCTTTTGACGATGCTCTACCGCCTTGTACCGACGCTGATTTACGAAAAAAAGGTCTATATTGCGGAATCGCCGTTATATGAAATCCGCCATGGCAAGGATAAATATTTCGCCTATACCGACAGCGAAAAGGCAAAAATCACCGCCAAGCTGAAGGGCAAGGTGAAAATCAAACGCTCCAAGGGCTTGGGTGAAAATGCCGCAGATATGATGTGGGAAACCACCATGAACCCCGAAACGCGCAGGCTCATTCTGGTTACGCCCGATGAAGCGGAGCGCACACAGGCGATTTTTGAACTCCTGCTTGGGGAAAATCTTTCCGGCAGAAAGGAACACATTGCAGAGGAAGGTCATAAATATCTGGATATGATTGACCTCAGCTAAGAGGTGGATGTATGGCAAAGAAAAAAACAACAACGAAAAAAGAATATCACGATAATTTCATACAGGAGCAGCGCATTACCGATACGCTTGAGCTGAATTATATGCCCTACGCCATGAGTGTCATTGTTTCCCGTGCCATTCCTGAGATTGACGGCTTCAAGCCCTCCCATAGAAAGCTTTTGTATACCATGTATCTGATGGGGCTTCTGAAGGGGGACAGAACCAAATCTGCCAATGTGGTAGGGCAGACCATGAAGCTGAACCCCCATGGGGACAGTGCGATTTATGAAACCATGGTGCGTCTGACAAAGGATAATGAAGCGCTTTTGGTGCCTTTTGTGGATTCTGAGGGGAATTTTGGGAAATACTATTCCAGAGAGATGGCGTATGCCGCCTCCCGTTATACCGAGGTAAAGCTGGAGAGCATCTGTCAGGAAATCTTTGCGGATATTGACAAGGACACGGTTTCGTTTATTGATAACTATGACGGCAGCATGAAGGAGCCGGCGCTTCTGCCGACCACCTTCCCCAATATTCTGGCAAACCCGAACCTTGGCATTGCGGTCGGTATGGCATCCTCCATTTGCAGCTTCAACCTTGCAGAATTGTGCGAAGCAACGGCGCAGTATATCAAGGATGATACGGTTGATTTGTGCGAGGTGCTTTCCGCTCCCGATTTTTCCACCGGCGGCGAATTGATTTATAGCCGGAAGGACTTGGAGCAGATTTATAAAACAGGACGTGGCAGTGTGAAGCTGCGTGCAAAATATCGTTATGATAAAAAGGATAACTGTATCGAGGTCTATGAAATTCCCTATACCACCAATATCGAAGCCATTGTGGATAAAATCATCGCATTGGTTAAGGCAGGGAAAATCAAGGATATCACCGATGTGCGCGATGAATCAGACAGAAACGGTCTGAAAATCACGATTGACCTCAAGCGCGGCACGAATGTAGAACTGCTGATGCACAAGCTGTTCGCCATGACACCCTTGTCGGATAGCTTCAGCTGTAATTTTAATGTGCTGATTCATGGCAAGCCCATGACACTTGGCGTGGGCGAAATTCTGAAGCACTGGACGGACTTCCGCATGGATTCCATCCGCAGACAGCTTGCATTTGATATTCAGAAGAAATCCGAAAAATATCATCTGCTCGAAGGGCTTTCCAAAATCCTGATGGATATTGATAAGGCGATTGCCATTATCCGTGGCACCGAGGAGGAAAAAATGGTTGTGCCGAATTTGATGGCAGGCTTTGAAATTGACGAGGTGCAGGCGGAATATATCGCGGAGATTAAGCTGCGCAACATCAATAAGGAATATATCCTGAAACGCATTGCAGAGCTGGATGCACTGGAAAAGGAAATCAAAGGTCTGCATGAAACACTTCGCTCGGATGCAAAAATCAAAAATATCATCTGTAAGCAGTTGCGCAATGTGGCAAAAAAATACGGCAAGCCCAGAAAAACCGAAATCATCCATGAGGATGATGTGACGGTGCTTTCCAAGGAGGACTTCATCGAGGATTACCCTGTAACCTTCTTCCTGACGAAGGAGAATTATTTCAAGAAAATCAGTCAGGCATCTCTGCGTATGGCAGGGGAGCAGAAGCTGAAGGAGGAGGACGTTCTTCTGATGGAGCAGGAGGGCGCAAACCGTATGGATCTGCTGTTTTTCTCCAATCAGCAGAATGTGTATAAGCTGAAAGCCTCGGATGTGGCGGATGCCAAGGCGAGTGCATTGGGGGATTATCTCCCGAATCTCTTGCAGCTTGACGCAGGGGAAACCATTATTTACATGACTGCAACAGCGGATTACAGCGGTCAGATGGTGTTTTTCTTTGCAAACGGCAAGGCGGCGAAGGTGCCGCTTTCCGCCTATGAAACCAAAACAAATCGCCGCAAGCTGGTCAATGCCTATTCCGCAAGGGCAGAGCTAGTGCGGATGGCGAAAATCGCGGAGGAAGCAGATTTTATGCTGATGCGCAATGCGGATAAGGCAACGCTCTTGAATACAGAGTTGATTCCGCTGAGTGCCACAAAGAACGCCGGCGGCGTGCAGGTCTTTACACTCAAGAAAAACAGTGCAGTTACCGCGGTGTTTGCCAAGGCAGAATTTGAAACAGAGGAATACGAATATTATCGCACGAAAAAAATTCCCACCACGGGACATTTTATACAGGAAAAGGATAAAACCACCAATCATCTGCCCGGGCAGATGGCGTTGGGGGAATAAGAAAGGATGACGAGTATGAAACGGTTTATGGCAATTCTTCTTGCAGGGATGCTGAGCCTTTCCGCCGCAGTGCCTTCCTTTGCCGCCGTTGCGACGAATGCAGGCAAATGGGCAAAGCCTTCCATCGAATTTGCCTATCAGCAGGGACTTCTGACGGAGGCGGATTTGCAGAAGGCAAAATCGCCCATGACGAGAAAGGATTTCTGCAAGATGGTGATGCGTTTTCTGAATGTAATCACCGGAAAGGAATGGAAAGCGGCAGGCAAAACGCCCTTTACAGACTGCGATGATGCAGATGTGACAGCGGCGTATGAGCTGGGTATTATCGGCGGCACAGACCCCGGTATTTTTGAGCCGAACAGCACGCTGACCCGCGAGCAGATGGCAATTATGGTGGCGCGCGTGATGAAAACCTGCGGCGTGGATTTAACGGAGAAGGCAAAGAAAAATCCCTTCAACGATACCGCGGAGCTGTTTGCTTCCTCCAATAAATATATCGACCAGCTGTATGGCATTGGGATTCTTGCGGGCTATCAGGATGGCGGCTATCATCCCTTCCGCGAAATGACGGTGCAGGAGGCTGTGGTTTCCTTCGTGAAGGCATATCGTTATATTGAGGAGCAGACCGGCGGCAAGGTGGAAATTACCGAACCAAAGGTGGACAAGGTGGACAGAGTGGACACCCAAAATGACACAAAAGTGGACACCAAAACGGACACGAAAGCGGACACCAAGACAGAGGAAGTGAAGGTGACGGATGCGGCGGCAACAGAAACGGTTACTGTCGGCGAAAAAAAGGTTTGTCTCGGCTGGACGGCGGCAGAGCTGAAGGCTGTCTGGGGCGAACCCGACCGCATTGACGATTCTGTGTATGGCTTAGAGAGATATGTTTATCTCAACAAGTATCAGAATTATTTCTTTGCAACGATGCAGGATGGGAAAATTGTCGAAATTTTTGTGCCGGGCACAGATTTTACCTATAACGGTACAAGCGGCAAGGGCATTGCGGCGAATATTAAGAATCTTTCCCACGTCAGCAGCTTAGAGCACAGCGGTATTGTATACAATGCCAATTCCGAGGTGCATGTTCCTCTGGATTATGAGGGGAAAATCTGTGGTGTGCTTTTGCAGGAAAAGAGCTTTGCCCAGACAAAGGATTACCGGAGTACCTTGCAGTATACCACAAGAGAAGCCATGGAAGCGGAGCTGCTTGATTTGATTCAGGTGTGTCGTCTGGAAAAGGGGCTGTCCCTGCTTACGGCAGACAGTAAGCTGGGGGGCGTAGCAAGAGCACATTCCGAGGATATGACGGCGAAGGGATATTTCGACTATACCGGCTCTGACGGCTCGACACCCTTCAGTCGGATTCTGGTGAAGGGCAAAGCCTTCCGCACGGCATCCGAAACCATTGCTAAACAGCGCGGCGATGTGGTGCAGATTTATCAGGAATGGATGCGTACCGCTGCGAAGGAGAACAGCCTGACAGACGGCACCATGCAGGAGGCAGGCGTGGGGATTTCCGCAAAATCAAAGGAGCTTTATGTAACGGTTGACCTTTGCGGTCAGTAAAAAATGGAATAAAAGAAAAAAGTATACAGAACAGAAAAAAAGCCTTGCACGGGAGAATTTTCCCATGCAGGGCTTTTTTTGATCCGGATTTCAGAAATTTTCTGTCAAAGCCAGAATTTCCTTTTCCAGAAGGGCATAGAACACATCATAGCCTGCGTTGCTCCAATGCACGCCATCGAACTGAAACAGTGCATCATACGCTTCGAAGCCTTGTGCTTCCTTAATGTCCAGAAATGCCTGATATACATCAATGACGGGACAATGATAGCCCTTTGCCAGCTTTTTGACGATTTCCCCATATTTTTCAATGCGGTCGGTTGTGGTGAAGGGGTAGAAATCCGTATCCACCACGGGCGGCGGCGTAACCAGAACGGGCAGACAGACACCGCTGTGGAAAGCAGAATCTCCGTGCTTTTCTGCCAGAAGGCGTTCCAGAATGAACATCATATTGTGTTCATATTCCCAAGGTGTACGATATTGCCCTTCGTTGAGGGCACTGTCATTGGAACCCAGCAGAATTACAGTAAGATGCGGCTTTAACCAAAGCACCTGACTTTCCAGCCGTTCTTTCGCTTCTCTGGTGGTTTCTCCGTTGATGCCGCGATTGTATACCTTCCAACGAAGCTGCGGATTTTTCTCCGGCAGCTCCCTTGCCAAGCGGAAGGGATATGCAATATGGGACAAAACACCATAGCCGTATGTTAAGCTGTCGCCAAAGGCAACCAAACGAAATTCTTTCATGGGGCAGACCTCCTTTTTTCTCTATTCTAAAGAGAAAGCAGGAGAATGTCAATCAAAGCAAGGCTGTCATTTGCCTGTATGAAGATCCAACGTGGGGCGGATAATCTGCATGATGTTATCCTTGAAGGAACGCCCGACGAAGGCAAGCTGCTCCGAACCGAAAAAAGAAATCGTCCAAGGATTTTGAGATTTATCGATGGAGGATGCATTTTTCAGATTGACAATAAAGGAGCGATGTGTCTGCACAAAGGTTTCCTTGGGCAGCACTTCCAGAATACGATATAACGGAACCGAAACACAGATGGTTTTTTTCAACAGATGGATGACAGATTTTTTTTGCTCACTTTCGATAAAAAGAATATCCTGATACGGAATTTTATAGATTGCTTTTTGCGTACTGATGCGGCAATAAAGGGGTTCATCATGTGTGGATTCGCTATTTGTGACACAAACGGAACCCCTGTCAGTACAAAGTTCATTTACAGCAGAAGCGGCTGCTCCTGTCGTATGGATTGAATTTTTGCACATAATTATCTCCTCTTTCGTGGTAAAACTTATGAAATTAGACTTATATTTAAAATTACACCAAGGGAATTTTCTTAAATTTTAACATAAAATGTAATTTCTTGTAAATGTTTTCGTACATAAAAATTATAAAAAGAATACTACAAAATTCGCGCTCTGTGAAATAATGCCATCGCAGGTATTTTTTCACCTTTTCCGCATAGGATGAGAAAAGAAGGGAGGACGAGCCAATGCAGACAGAGGCAGTTTGGCGTGCATTGCCGAGAAAAATACGGGAGGTGCTTGCGGAGAAGGATCTGCACGATTTGCAGGAAATTCGCCTGCGCAGCGGACAGCCCTTGCTTTTAAAAAGAGAGAATCGACTGTTTTCTCTGGGGAAGGAGGGGGTGTTTCTGCCTGCGGCGGATGAAAAGGGGATGCGCATTTCCATGGCGGATCTGCGTGAAACCGTTTCGCTTCTGAGCGGCTATTCTCTCTATGCCTTTGAGGAAGAGCTGCGACAGGGCTATCTTACCATAGAGGGCGGACACAGAGTCGGCTTCTGCGGCAAGGCGGTTCTGGAAAACGGCGAGATTCGCACGCTGCGGCAAATCAATGCCTTAAATATCCGCATTGCGAGGGAAAGGAAGGGGTGGGGAGAGACGCTTCTGCCGCTTCTGTTGGAAAAGAATACGCTTTGCCATACCCTGATTGTTTCGCCGCCGGGATGCGGGAAAACAACGCTTTTGCGCGATCTCATCCGTTGTCTGAGTGAGAGAGGAAAAACGGTCGGCGTGGTGGATGAGCGCGGAGAAATTGCACCGCTCAGAGACGGTATGCCGCAGATGGATGTTGGCCCCTGTACGGATATTCTGGAGGGCTGCCCGAAGGCGAAGGGGATGACGCTTTTACTGCGAAGCATGTCTCCTGATATCATCGCTGTGGATGAGCTGGGCAGGCGTGAGGATGTTGCCGCGGTGGAGGAGGTTTTAAACGCAGGGGTGAAGCTGATTGCGACGGCACATGGGCGGGACTTTGCCGACATTGAAACAAGACCGCAGCTGCGTGCGCTTGTCCGCAGAAAAATATTTGAACGGTATCTTTTTCTTTCTAATCGAAACGGCACAGGCACCATAGAGGGGCTGTGCGACAGGGAGGGGAAAATGATTGCGGAAGAAGAAATGACGATGAAAAAGGAGGAGGAAGCATGATGCGTTTGCTCGGCAGTGTGCTTGTGCTTAGCGCGACGCTCTGGTTCGGGGCATATTTCGCGGCAAAGGAGAAATATCGCTTGCAGGAGCTGGCAGAGCTGGAACGCGCAATCCTGCTTCTGCAAAGCCAGATTGCCTATCTTTCGGCTCCTCTGACGGAGGTTCTGGAAAGCATCGGCTGGAAGGCGGAGGGCGTGATTGGCGAGATTTTCGCGCAGGCGGCGGCAGTCATGGCAGAGAGGAAAAGGGGTTCTGCGGAGGAAATCTGGACAGAGGCATGGTCGAAGCGGCGGAATCAGATTTTTCTGACGGCGGAGGATTTGGATATGGTGCTTTCCTTTGGGAAAACCCTCGGCTATCTGGATAAGGCACAGCAGGAGGGGAGCATTTGTCTGCTGTTGCGGTATCTGGAGGAGGCATTGGCGCAGGGCAGAAAACGATTGGAGAAAAACGGCAGACTTTACTACGGCATCGGCGGACTTTCGGGATTGCTCATTATTGTAACACTGCTGTGAGGGGGGAGAAAATGGAAATCAATATTGTGTTTCGGATTGCGGCGGTCGGGATTCTGGTGGCAGTGTTGCATCAGGTACTGATGCGTGCAGGCAGAGAAGAACAGGCGATGCTGACCACGCTGGCAGGGTTGGTTGTGGTGCTGTTTTGGGTGATTCAATACATCAGCCAGCTGTTTGATACGGTGCAGACCTTATTTCAGCTTTGAGGAGGCGGTCGGATGGAAATTGGTAAAATCATCGCCATTGGTCTGGTGGGGACGATATTTGCCGTTCTGCTGAAAAAGGAAAATCCGCAGCTTGCGATGCTTCTTGCCGCTGTGACGGGGATTCTGATTTTCGGAATAATCTGTGTGCCGCTGGGGAGGCTCATTGGCTTGCTGCGAGAAACGGCGGAAACGGCGGGGGTCGGGGACGGCTATTTTGCAGTGGTGCTGAAGGTGATCGGCATTGCATATCTGACGCAGTTCGGCGCACAGCTTTGCGCAGATGCGGGAGAGGGAACGGTTGCGGCAAAAATTGAACTGGCAGGAAAGATTCTCATGATGACGGCGGCGGCTCCTGTGCTGATTGGACTGCTGGAACTGGTCATGGGCTTGGTATAGGAGGGGGCAGGATGAAGAAATGGGGGTTGCTTCTGATTTTGCTGCTTTCCCTTCTGCCAAGGACGACATTCGCAGAGGAAACGGCGGATGCAATCTGCATAGAAGGCGAAACGGAAGGGCTGGATACGGATGCTGTGGATGCGGCGACGGAGGAAATGGACGCAGGGGTCAGCTTTTCCGATTTGCTTGCGGAAATCCTTTCGGGGGAATTTGATTTTACATTCGCAAATATCAAGGAGAAGGCTCTGGAATTGACATTCGGAGAGCTGCGCATGCAGGGCAGACTTCTGGCACAGCTGGTGCTGATTGTCATTCTGAGTGCAATTTTGAAGCAGTGCAGTGATTCCTTTCAAGGGAAAAACGTGGGCGAAATGGGATTTTATGTTTGCTACATGGTGTTGATTGTGGCGATTCTGACCTCGTTTTACAGCATTTCGCAGTCAGTTGTGGAGCGGATGCGAGGACTATGTGGGGTGTTTGGGGCGATGGTGCCCATTTTTCTGGTACTTTCTGCTTCATCGGGGAATCTGACGCAGGGGGCGCTGATGGGGCCGACGCTGATGGGCGGCGCGACGGCACTTTCCGTTGGCATCAGCTATGTGCTGATTCCTGCGATTCAGCTTTCGATTGCCTTGGAGATGACGGATCATATTTCCGAAAAACCGATTCTGGGGAAATTTGCGGAGCTGCTGCGGCAGTGCATTTCCTGGGGGATGAAGGGGGCGGCAATGCTTTTTATGCTCCTGCTTTCCCTGCAGAAAATCGGCGGCGGTGCGCTGAACGGTCTGGCGGCGAAAACAGCGAAAATCGCAGTCGGGGCGGTGCCGGTGGTCGGGGGTGTGATGGGCGGCGCGGTGGAAACGGCAGCGGCTATGGCAGGAACGCTCAAAAGCGGCACACTGGTTGCGGCGGTGGTGCTTCTGCTCCTGCTTTGTCTGCCATTGCTCATTAAGCTGCTTGTAATTCTGTTTGTGTTTCGGCTGACGGCGGCTGCGGCGGAATTTATCTGCGAGGAACGCTTAGTGGAGTGCATTGCGGCGGCAGGGGAATATATAGGGCTTCTGCTGGGGATTGTTTTTCTGGGCGAAGGGATGTTTTTCTTTTCGGCATTGCTTTTGTTGGGGGGCTTGTAGGCATGATGGCGGCATTTGCGGCATATATTAAAACCATAACTGCGTTGGCTGTTTTCTCTGCTCTGGTGGGACTGCTTCTGCCGGAGGGGAAATATCGCCGCTATACGGAGCTGGTGCTGGGGATTCTGGTGCTGACGGCGGTGCTGCGTCCGTTGCTTGGGCTGTTTCATGCGACGGAAACGGGAGATTTGCCCTTGACGAGGATAGAGCAGGAATGGTCGGATACATACAACGGATACAGAGAAGAAGGGTGAGAGGATGCAAAAGAATTTGTGGAAGGGGTTATTTCGCCCCGAAAACAAAAAGCTGCGGAGCAATATTTTTCTGGCACTTCTGGCAGGGGTGCTGCTTCTGGCAATGGGGAAGGGCTTTTTCGGCGGAGAGAAGGAAGCGCCTGCACAGGCGGAAACGCAGACGGCTTCCGATGTGGCGGAAAGGGAGACAGAAACGCGCATGGCGGAAATTCTTTCCAAGGTGCGGGGGGCAGGTGCGGTGGATGTCATGCTGACCTATTGCAGAACGGAGGAACGCACCATTGCACAGGATGAGGTACGGGAGGAATCGGAGAGGGACGGAAAATTCCGCGTGGAGCAGAAGGCGGTGCTGACCGAGGAAAAGGGCGGCAATACTGCGCCGTTCATCCTTTCGGAAAATGCCCCTGTGATTGAAGGGGTGGTTATTGTTGCGGAGGGCGGCGGAGATGCCACGGTGCAGGCGGCACTGCATCAGGCGGCAGAGGCGCTTTGCAATGTGCCTGCGCATAAAATTGCAGTTTTGCAGATGAAATAGAATTTTTGCAGAGGGGGAAAAGGTATGTTTGTCATCAAAAGGAATCAGGTTGTGGTTACGGCACTGGCGGTGATGATTGCGGCGGCAGGCTATCTGAATTTTCAGGAAAGCCGCTCTTCCGAAGGGAAGCAGACGGCATTGCAGCTGACCGAGGAAGGGGATGTGACGGCGTTGGTGGATTATTCCGCTCTGCCGGATGATGCGGACGAAACGGAGCTGGACCCGATTACGGCGGAAACCACAGGCGACGGTGCGGCGGTTTATGTTTCGGCGAATGGGAATGGCTCTGCTTACTTTGCGGAGGCAAAGCTGAACCGGGAGCAATCTCGCGCGAAGGAAAAGGATATTTTGACGGAAATGCTCAATAACGAAAACATTACCGAGGAGCAGAAGGCAAAATGCACCGAAAGCATGCTGCTATTGCAGGAGCGGATGGAAAAGGAAAGTGCCGCAGAGGCGATGATCCAATCCAAGGGGTTCAAACAGGCGTATGTCCGCATGGATAACGAAACGGTGGATGTGGTGGTGGATGCGGTGAAGCTGACGGATAAGGATGTTGCACAGATTGAGGATATCGTGCAAAGAAAAACAGGGATGCCTGCCGATAAAATCCGTATCAATACATTGCAAAAGTAAGAAATTACAGAAAATCAGATGAAGGCAGTGGGAATAAAATCCGAATACTGCCTTCTTTTTTATGCATAAAATGGTGCATAATTCGTTGCAAAATAGGCGAATATCTGTTATACTCATATCATAATTATGCGTGAATATATTGTTTTGCAAAAACAGGAGATAGAAACAACAGGAGGGATTACACATGTCTGAAAATAAAACAAACGGTCAGATTCAGATTGCGGATGAGGTTGTCGGCGTGATTGCCACAACAGCTGCACTGGAGGTGGAAGGCGTAGTTGCCGGCGGCGGTAAGGGCTTTGTGGAACTGTTTGGCAAGAAGGGCCATACCAAATGTGCAAAAATCACAAAGGATGCGGATGAAGCCGTTCTGGATATGGATATTATCGTAAATTTCGGCACAAAGGTGCAGAACGCTGCCAAGGAGGTACAGGAAAAGGTGAAAACCACAGTGGAAACCATGACAGGACTTACGGTTGCGGCGGTGAATGTAAGCATCTGCGGCATTGTGAAGGAAACGGAAGCAAAGGCAGAGGAAGAAGAATAATCGTGAAAAACGGTGGGTCTCATGGCTATCTGAGGCCCTTGCTTATTTTTTAAGTGTGCCGTTGGTTGGAGAAATAATGGAGGGATACTATGAGCCGTAGAGGTGCGAGAAGAAATGCGTTTTATCTGCTGTTCCAGATGGATTTCAGCGAAGCGGAGGAATTTGAGCAGGTGAAGGAGCTTTTCTTTGCGGAAAAGGAAGAGCCTGTAGAGGAAGAAGATAAGGAATTTATTCTTTCCGAGGTGGAGGGCGTACATGCTCACATGGCGGAAATTGACGAAATGATTACAGCAAGTGCAAACGGATGGGATCCTGCGCGGATGAATAAGGTGGATTTGGCGATTCTGCGCCTGGCAGTGTATGAAATGAAATACGGGGAAACCCCCATCGGCGTTGCCATCAATGAGGCGGTGGAGCTTGCAAAACGCTTCAGCTCTGATGAAGCACCTGCCTTTATCAACGGCGTACTGGGAAAAGTAATCAAATGATAGAGCCGAAGGTGTTCTCGGTTGGGCAGATTAACCGCTATATCAAAAATCTGCTGGAAAATGATTTTATACTGAACAGCCTTCTGGTGCAGGGGGAGATTTCCAATTTCAAGGCACATTCGAGCGGTCATTGGTATTTTACCCTCAAGGATGCACAGGGGGCGATTGCCTGCGTGATGTTTCAGCAGGATGCGGCACAGGTGCCCTTTCTGCCCGAAAACGGGATGCAGGTGATTTTATACGGGCATGTTTCCCTGTACGAAAGGACGGGGCAGTATCAGCTGTACGGCGAATTTCTGGAGCCGGTCGGCATGGGTGCCTTGCAGCTTGCCTTTGAGCAGATGAAGGAAAAGCTTGCAGCAGAGGGGCTCTTTGATGCGGACTATAAGCGGGAGATTCCCGAAAATGTCGGCTGTATTGCGGTAATCACCTCTCCGACGGGGGCGGCGGTGCGCGACATTATCCAGATTGCAAAAAGACGCGACCCGAGAGTGAGGCTTGCCATATTCCCGACACTGGTGCAGGGAGAAGCAGCCGCGGCGGATATTGTGAAAAGCCTGAAGGCGGCGAACAGCTGGGGCAAGGCAGACGTGATTATTCTGGGGCGCGGCGGCGGCTCGATGGAGGATTTGTGGGCGTTTAACGAGGAAAGCGTGGCAAGAGCCATTTTTGCTTCGGAGCTGCCTGTGATTTCTGCTGTCGGGCATGAAACGGATTTTACGATTGCCGATTTTGTTTCGGATTTGCGTGCGCCGACCCCATCTGCGGCGGCAGAGCTGGCAACCACAAGGCTTGCGGACAAAAAGGAGGATGCAAGGGCGCTGGCGGAACGATTGGAGCGGGATATGCAGGCGGTGCTGACGGTATCTAAACGGAGACTGGAATTTCTGAAGGAACGCCCTGTGCTGAAGCGTCCGTTGGAATTGATGCAGAAAAAGGAGCGCGTGCTTGCGGAGCAGGAACGGCTTCTGTATAAAGAAACGGCAGGACAGCTGCAGCGGCTCAGCCGAGGACTTCTGGCGGCAGAGGGCAGGCTGGCGGCGGTTTCGCCGTTTTCTGTGATGAACCGCGGCTATGCCATGCTGATGGATGAGGGAGGTACGCCGCTTACAACGGCGCAGGCGGCAAAAGTCGGACAGGCGGTACGGATTCGCATGAAGGACGGCATTTTGCAGGCAGAGGTGACAGGAAAGGCGGTATTTGCCGATGGCGAGAAAGAAACAAACCTTTGATGAAGCAATGGAACGCTTAGAGGAAATTGTAGAACAGCTGGAACAGGAGGAGGTCTCCCTGGAGACGGCTGTTTCGTTGTATAAAGAGGGGCTGACTCTTGCGGCACTTTGCAGGGAAAAGCTTTCTGCGGCGGAGGGAGAAATCGTTCTGCTGAGAAAAGAAGCAGGGCTTTGGCAGGAGGAGCCGTTTCAGGCGGAGGTGGAAGAATGATGGATTTGAAGCAGGAAATGAAGGAACGCTGTGCCTATATTGAACAGGCGTTGGAGCAGGCAGTACCTGAACAGAAGGACTTTCCGCCTGTGATTTTTGAAGCAATGCGCTACAGCCTTCTGGCAGGGGGCAAGCGTCTGCGCCCGATGATGGTTCTGGCGGCATGCGAGGCGGTCGGCGGCAAAAAGGAGGATGCCCTTCCCTTTGCCTGTGCCTTGGAAATGATTCATACCTATTCGCTGATTCATGATGACCTGCCTGCGATGGATAACGATGATTACCGCAGGGGGAGACTGACGAACCATAAGGTTTTTGGCGAGGATATGGCGATTCTGGCAGGGGATGGTCTGCTGCATCATGCCATGGAAACGATGGCGGATGCCTGCGTGAAAAATCCTACACCGCAGACAACAGGTGCCATGAAAGCGATTGCACACGGCGCAGGTGTGGAAGGCATGCTTGTCGGGCAGGTGGTGGATGTTTTCATGGAAGGGAAGCCTCTGGATATCGAAACGCTTGATTTTATCCACCTGCATAAAACGGCGGCAATGATTCGCGGCGCACTGCAGGCAGGGGCAATCTGCGGTGGTGCGGATGAAAAAACGGTTGCGGCGTTTGCACTGGCAGGCGAAAAAATCGGCATTGCATTCCAGATTCTGGATGATATTCTGGATGTGACAAGCACACTGGAGGAATTGGGCAAGCCTATCCACAGTGATGAAAAAAATCAGAAAACAACGTATGTGACGCTGTTTGGGATTGAAAAATCAAGAGAGATTGCGGCAAGGCTTTCCGCCGAGGCTGTTTCCATCTGGGAGGAGCAGGGCGAGGGCTGTGCATTTTTATTAGAGTTGACAAAATATCTTACAACCAGAACATTTTAAGAAGATCCTTCCGAGAGATTTTTTGAGGTTGTGAGAATAGAGAGTTGGTGAAACTGTGGACGGTATTTTAAAGCATATCCATTCCACTGAAGATATAAAGAATTTAAACGAAAAAGAGTTAAATCAGCTTTGCAAAGAGCTGCGGCGGTTCCTTTTGCAGAAGGTATCCAAAACAGGGGGACATCTTGCGTCCAATCTGGGCATTGTGGAGCTGACTGTAGCACTGGAATACTGCTTTCATCTGCCGGAGGATAAAATTGTCTGGGACGTTGGACATCAGACGTATATTCATAAGATGCTGACGGGCAGAAAAGAGGGCTTCGACCATCTGCGGCAGCTGGATGGACTGAGCGGCTTCCCCAAGCCGACGGAAAGCGACTGTGATGCCTTTGCGGCAGGACACAGCTCCACTTCCATTTCAGCGGCGTTCGGGCTTGCGAAGGCAAGAGACCTGACGGGCGGAAAGGAGCATGTGATTGCAGTCATCGGGGATGGCTCCATGACGGGCGGACTCGCGTATGAGGCGCTGAATAATGTCGGCAAGGAGCATACCAGAATGATTGTCATTCTGAATGATAACCAGATGTCTATTGATACGAATGTGGGCGCCATCAGCCGCCATCTGAACAGCCTGCGGACAAGCTATCAGTACCGTGGGTGGAAGGAGGCGGTCAAGCAGTTCCGAGATAATGTGCCTGTGATTGGTGAAGGGACATATCAGGTGCTGAAAAACGTGCGTGACGGGGCGAAAATGCTTCTGACGGGCGGTGCATTGTTTGAACAGCTTGGGCTTAAATATATCGGCCCTGTGGATGGACATGATTTGCCGGAGCTGATTGAACTGTTTGAAAACGTGAAGGAAATGAACCGCCCTGTGCTCATTCATGTGAAAACGATTAAAGGCAAGGGCTATCCCTACGCGGAGGAGCGTCCCTGGGCGTATCATGGCGTAGGCGCGTTTGATTTGAAAACGGGACAGCCGCTTTCCAAGGGCGGCAGAAGCTGGTCCTCTGTTTTCGGGGATAAAATGGTGGAAATCGGGAAGAAAAACCCGAAGGTCGCAGGGATTACGGCAGCGATGAGCGGCGGCACAGGCTTTGAGAAATTTCAGAGAGCCTTCCCGAAACGATTTTTTGATGTTGCCATTGCGGAGCAGCACGGCACAACCTTTGCGGCGGGTCTGGCAAAGGGCGGTGTAACACCTGTGTTTGCGGTGTATTCCTCCTTCCTGCAAAGGGCGTATGACCAGATCGTGCATGATGTGTGTATGCAGAAGCTGCATGTTGTATTTGCGATAGACCGTGCAGGGATTGTTGGGGCAGACGGAGAAACCCATCAGGGCGTTTTCGATATCTCCTTTCTCAGCCACATCCCCAATATGACGGTGCTTTCGCCAAAAAACGCATGGGAATTGGAGGAAATGCTTGATTTTGCGGTGAATGAATGGAACGGCCCGATTGCGGTGCGCTATCCGAGAGGAACGGCGGAAACCGCTTTTGCAGAGCAGAAGGAGCCGATTACATACGGTAAGGCAGAGGTCATTCAGAAGGGCAGAGACATTGCCGTTCTGGCGGAGGGACACATGCTGAAGCCGGCGGCAGAGGCGGCAGAACGCTTAGAGGCGGAAGGGTATCACCCCATGCTTGTGAATATGCGCTTTCTGAACCCTCTGGATACGGAGCTGCTGAAGGAGATCGCTGAAACGTGCGCCCATATTGTGACGGTGGAGGATAATCTGCGTAAGGGCGGCTTCGGCTCAAAGGTACTGGAATACTACGGGGATGCAGGGATACAGACGGATGTGCTGAATCTGGCATTTCCCGATAAATATATCGAACAGGGCACGCAGGCACAGCTTTTTGAAAGATATGGGCTGGATGCGGCGGGCATTTATAACAGCATCAAGGAAAGATTGGGAGAATGACCATGGCAGAAAAGGTTGAAAAGGAAAGATTAGACGTTTTACTGGTGCAGCAGGGCTTGGCAAACTCCAGAGAGCTGGCGAAGGCGTATATCATGGCAGGGAATGTATACGTTGACGGACAGAAGGAGGACAAGGCCGGCACAAAGGTGGCGGTGACAGCGAAGCTTGAGGTAAAGGGCAACCAGATGAAATATGTCAGCCGCGGCGGCTATAAGCTGGAAAAGGCGATGGATGTATTCGGTATCCGTCTGGATGGGAAAATCTGTCTGGATATCGGCGCATCGACAGGCGGCTTTACGGATTGTATGCTGCAAAACGGTGCAAGCAAGGTTTATGCCATTGATGTTGGCTACGGTCAGTTTGCGTGGAAATTAAGAAATGACGAAAGAGTTGTTTGTCTGGAAAAAACAAACGTAAGATATGTGACGCATGAGCAGGTGCCGGATGAAGGGGATTTTGCATCGATTGATGTTTCCTTTATTTCTCTGACAAAGGTACTGCCTGCGGTGCTTGGCGTGCTGGGCGAAAAGGGGCAGCTGGTCTGTCTGATTAAGCCGCAGTTTGAAGCCGGACGGGAGAAGGTCGGCAAGAAGGGCGTTGTTCGGGACAGCAGCGTGCATCGCGAGGTCATCGAGATGATTGTGGAGTATGTCCGCACACAGAGCCTTGGGATTCTCGGCCTGGATTTCTCCCCGATTAAGGGGCCTGAAGGCAATATCGAGTATCTCATTTATCTGGATAAGAGCCGGAGCGGCATGCACGAGGACGAGGTGCAGGCGAGAGTAGATACCGTTGTTGCACAATCGCATAAAATCCTTTCGGGCGAGAAATGAGGTGCGGAAGATGAAAAAAGTAGCAATTTTACCGAATATACAGAAGGATAAGGGACTGGCGGTGACAAAGCGGCTGGTGCGTTATCTGGAGGAAAAGGGCTGTCAGCCGCGCCTTTCCGAAGCGGTGGCGGATTTGGCGGAGCTGCCGCAGTATGCGCAGACGGAAACGGAGCTGTATCAGAACAGTGATCTGCTGATTTCGCTTGGCGGTGATGGGACACTGCTTGGCATCGGCAGAAGAACGGCGAAATTTGAAAAGCCGATTCTGGGTATCAATCTGGGGACGCTCGGCTTTCTGACGGCGGAGGATAAGAATTATGCCGAAGCGGCGATTGATAAGGTGCTGAAGGGCGATTTTAAGCTGGAAAAGCGCATGATGCTGACCTGCGGCATTGCCAAGGGGGATGAACGCACGGAGGGCATTATTGCTTTGAATGATATCTGCATTACGCGCGATTTATATAAAATTCTGGAGTTTCACGTTTTTGTAAATGATGAATTTGTGGATACCCTGCTTGCGGATGGTGTTATCATCTGTACGCCGACAGGCTCAACGGCATATAACCTTTCCGCAGGGGGGCCTGTATTGAAAGCGGATGCACAGATTATTGCAATTACGCCCATTTCGCCGCACACGCTGACAAGCAGACCCATTGTGGTTTCTGCGGATGATGTGGTTACGGTTGAGGTGAAGCCAAGCAGAGAGGACACGCCCTTTACGGTCAGTGCGGACGGGCAGAACAACTTTACGTTGACGGGGCAGAATGTTGTGCAAATTCGTCGTGCGGATGTCTGCACCACGATTATTAAGACAAAGCCGCAGAGCTTTTACGATGTACTGCGGTATAAATTGAAATAAGAATGGCTGAACGAGCAGCCTTTGGATATCTTTCTGAAACAGTAAGGAGGGGGAGTGCGATGAAGATCGCCAGACATGCAAAAATTTTGGAATTGATTGAAAATTATGACATTGAAACGCAGGACGAGCTGGCACAGAGACTTTGTGAGGAAGGCTTTGTGGTGACACAGGCAACGGTTTCCCGTGATATTCGTGAAATGAAGCTGACGAAAATCGCAACAGAAAAGGGACGGCAGAAATATGCTGTGATTACGGGCAATGATACGGAAGTGACAGAGAGACTAACGCGCGTATTCAAAGAGGCTGTGCTGAAAATGGACTATGCGCAGAACATGATTGTAGTGAAAACACTGGATGGTATGGGCATGGCGGTTGCCGTTGCGCTTGATAATATGCAGAACAGCGAGATTCTTGGTACGATTGCAGGGGATGATACTGTTTTCTGCGTGGTGCGTACACATAATCAGGCGGCAGTTATCATCGAAAAGCTGTATCGTATCATCCATAGTGCCTAAAGGGGGGACGCTTTATGCTGGAACATCTGCACATCAGAAATGTGGCGCTGATTAAGGAAAGCGAAATCTCCTTTGGAGATGGGCTGAATATTCTGACGGGCGAAACGGGTGCCGGCAAATCCATGATTATTGATTCTTTGCAGTTTGCCCTTGGCGGCAGAGCAGGGAAGGATTTTCTGCGCCACGGCGAAAAGCAGGCGGCGGTTGAGGCGTTGTTTTCCGTACAGTCGCAGGCGCTTACGGAAAAGCTTGCGGAAAACGGCATTGTCCCTGAGGAGGACGGGACGCTTCTGATTACCCGTACGCTCAGCGAAGCAGGAAAATCTGTCTGCCGTATTAACGGCTCTACGGTGACGGTCGGTATGCTGAAGGAGATTGCCGAGGATATGATTGATATTTACGGACAGCATGAGCATCAGTCTCTTTTGAATCCTGTGAAGCACATTCGCCTGTTGGATCGCTTCTGCGGCGCAGGCTTTGGTGAGGCAATGGAGGAATACAAAAACAGCCGGCAAAGGCTAAAGGACTTAGAAAAGCAGCTTGCGATTCTGATTGGAGATGAAAGCCAAAGAGAACAGCGGATGGATATGCTGCTGTTTCAGAAGGAAGAAATCGAAGCGGCAGAGCTGCAGGAGGGCGAGGAGGATGCCCTTCTGGAGCAGAAAAAACGCCTGAGCAGCATGGAAAGGCTGATACGGCTGACGGGCGAAAGCGTAACACTTCTGTATGACGGGGATGACCGCGCGCCCTCTGCCTGCGACCAGCTGGGGGATGCCCTTGCGAAATTACGGGAAGCGGCGGAATATGATGCGGCTCTGTCTCCCTTGGCGGATGCATTGGCGGATGGCTATGCTGCCGTGGAGGACTGCGCGCGGGAATTGAAGCGCGAGGCGGAAGAACAGGAGGCTGACCCAGAGGAGCTGGAACGCATTGAGGAGCGCTTGCAGCTTTTTTATAAATTGAAGCGAAAATATGGCGGCAGCATCGAGGCGGTATTGGAATTTTACGAAAAAGCCGTACAGGAGCTGGAATTTCTCTCCAACAGCAGCGAAAAGGCGGCGGAGCTTTCTGCCAAGAAGGCAGCGGAGGAGAAGCGCCTGTCTGCTCTTGCGGAAACGCTGACAGCAAGAAGAAGGGCGACTGCCGAACAGGTGGAGGAGCAGATTGAAACGGCACTGCATGACATGGAAATGAAGCATGCACGGTTTCATATTCAGATAGAAGAAAAAGCCGATTGGGGCGCAGACGGCAAGGATAAGGTGGAATTTCTGATTTCTGCCAATGCAGGGGAGCCGCTCAAGCCCTTGGCAAAGATTGCATCCGGCGGCGAAATGAGCCGTGTGATGCTTGCACTGAAAACGGTGCTTGTGGATGCGGATGAAATCGGGACATTTATTTTTGATGAAATTGATACAGGGGTCAGCGGCAGAACGGCGAGAAGGGTCGGCGAGAAAATGCGCTTTCTGGGCGGAAAACGACAGCTTCTCTGCATTACGCATCTGCCCCAGATTGCCGCGATGGCGGATAACCACTTTCTGATTGAAAAGGAAAGTGACGCAGGAGAAACCGTGACGCGCGTGACGGCACTGGACGAGGAAGGCGCAGTGCGCGAGGTGGCAAGACTGATGAATGATGTGACGGAAACCACACTGGCGGCGGCAAGAGAACTGCTTGCGGAAAAATAAAACGAAGAACACATGATGACACCCTAAGTCGAAATCAGGATTTCGACTTGTTGAAGCAGAGGAATAAACAGACGAGTTCCATCAGCTTAAAAGCCTTGAAACTCGCTGTTT
>OFMV01000278.1_pt1 | contig 47797 bp, 38 predicted proteins | sample 1541881 | NCBI WGS metagenome assembly OFMV01 (sample SAMN04209220, study PRJEB22552) | human gut metagenome | biome: gut; material: feces | host: Homo sapiens | place: USA: Oklahoma
TATAAATTTTTCTGTAGAATCAAAAAAATTTCCCCTAGATATATCGGGTGAGCCAACAACTTGCTAATAAGGAAAAACAACTAAAACAACAAGTACAATATATAACAACACAAATGCTGCTAAAAGGGAAACAACAAATAACAACACAACAGGACCGTAAAGCTGCCCCTACCCTACTGTCTTTTTTCTAAACAACCCTGCTCTTCATCCGTTATTGGGCTGTAAAGGGGCAAGAGGAACAGAAAAACGCAGAAGAAAACAGAAAAAATAACCAAAAATTTGGAAGTACAGAACAATCTACATACCTTTGCACCCGTTTTTCACCAACGAACGTAAAATAACGAATGCAAAGAAAGAAACTTGCATGCATTGCGATGGCAATGCTTTCGCAGACCGCCGTCTTCGCGGGTGGTCTTCTGACCAACACCAACCAGAGCTTCATCTTCGGTCGCAACTTCGCCCGTGATGGTGTGATTGCTATCGATGGAGTCTATTCCAATCCTGCCGGCGTGGCCTTCCTGGGTAAGGGCCTCCACCTCTCTCTCGGTGGTCAGAGCGCCTCACAGACGCGTACCATCCGTAGCGGCATGACGCTCCTCAAACCTGCTGGTATCCCCATGACCGACGAACAATGGATGCAGTCGCCCTACGCCCATCCGCTGAGCCTCAACGGAGGCGATGCCAACGGCATCAAGAGTTTCAAGGGTGAAGCTTCTGCTCCGTTCGTACCTTCGGTACAGGCGGCCCTGAACTACGACAAGTGGGGATTTCAGTTTGCCTTCGGCCTCGTGGGCGGTGGCGGTAAGTGTACCTTCAACCGCGGTCTCGGATCCTTCGAGCGCCAGGTGGCCCTGCTGCCCTCCATCCTGCAGTTGGCCAACACCACCTACCAGCAGCAGTATGGCATCGACCTCGGACTGGGGAGCAACACGCCGGGCTACTCCGTAGAGAGCTACATTCACGGTCAGCAGTACGTCTTCGGATTCCAGTTTGGCTCCACCTACAAGGTCAATGAGAACCTGGCTGTCTATGGCGGTTTCCGCTTCAACTACATCTACAACAAGTATGAGGGAAGCATTTCCAACATCACCGTGAACATCAACGGCCAAAACGAGAATCTCTATAGCTACCTCGGCACCAAGGCAGACGCCCTGGCCAACCAGGCACTCTCCTATCAGGAGCAGGCCAGCAACTATACTCGCTTGGCCCAGGAGGCAACGCTCGCTGGCAACGAGCAGGCCGCACAACAGTATGCCGCCGCTGCCGAGCAACTCACGAAGGGTGCGCAACTGGCGCAGGGTGGCGCGCAGGCCATTGGTGGCGTGCGGAGTCAGGTGGCTGACCGCAACCTCGACTGCACGCAGCGCGGATGGGGTATCACGCCGATTATCGGTGTTGACTACCGCTGGGGCAAACTCAACCTCGGTGCGCGCCTGGAGTTCACAACGCATCTCAACATCGAGAACGACACGAAGGTGGACGATACGGGGCTCTTCGCCGACGGTGTGAACACGCCCAACGACATCCCGGGCATCCTCACCGTGGGTGGTTGCTACGAGATACTGCCGACCTGGCGTGTGATGGCGAGCTACCACTACTACTTCGACAAGGACGCCCGCATGGACAAGGACAAGCAGAAGTTGCTCAGCAGCAACACCTGGGAGTGGGCTTTGGGATCGGAGTATGACATTTCGGACGCCCTCACGGTGAGTGCGGGAATGCAGCGCACGAAGTATGGTCTCGGCGACGGCAGTTACCTCACGGACATGTCATTCACGACGAGCAGCTACTCCTATGGCTTTGGCGCAAAGGTGCGCGTCGCCCCGAAAGTCACGGTGGAGGCCAGTTATTTCTGGACCAACTACGAGACCTTCGACAAGGAGTATGACCAGGAGTATAGCGCAGCCGGCATGTCGGCCAAGGCCCACAACACCGACCAGTTCACCCGCACCAACAAGGTGTTTGGTGTCGGCGTAAACCTCGATTTCTAAGAAAAGCACACACATAGACGCCCATTGCCCAGCAATGGAACAACGAAAGCGGAGAGAGACTACGGTCGGGGCTCAGCCCTCCCACAGTTTTCGCTCCGCTTTTTTATTGCGAGCTATTTGAGGGTGAAAAGAAAAAACACGCGATTTTCTACCCAAATCTATGCCAAGAAGGGAGATTTGGGTAGAAAATCGCCCATTTTTGACCTAAATCAAGCCATCACTCATCCTGTTGCTACAGGACGAACAGTAGTATCATCACGCTATTAATCTATGCCAACATGCTATCTATAGTAAGCAGCTTGCCAAGCGATAAAGGCTATAAAAGCGGTATGGGAATCTTGCTGCGAAATTCCCATACCGCTTATATTCAATGCTTCGAGCTGAGATAAAGATAATCAGCTTGTGAGCGATTAGTACTCGTCCTCGTTGAAGAGGAAATCCTCCTTGGTGGGATAGTCGGGCCAAATATCCTCTATGCCCTCATAAACCTCTCCTTCGTCCTCGATCTCCTGCAGGTTCTCGAGCACCTCCAGAGGTACACCCGATCGTGTGGCATAGTCTATCAGCTCATCCTTTGTTGCGGGCCATGGCGCGTCTTCCAGCTTTGAAGCCAATTCAAGAGTCCAATACATAGTCTTCTGTCTTTAAGTTTATAAAAATTTGCGTGCAAATATACTATATTTTATTTGAACTGCAAGCGCTATGGCGTATTTTTTCGCACACACTGCAAACAAAGTTGAAATAACTACCTATATAAGCAGGAATAACTACCTATATCAATAGAAATAGCCACGAATCTTGGGGGCACATGGAAGCCTTTTGCACTAAAAGTTGATCTTATAGTGCTGCTTATACTTCTTCTTGTCGAAGAAGAGAAGGCCACAATAGTAGAGGTCGAAACTGACGCGCACGCGCTTGTCCTGCAAGATGCGCGCCCAGCTGCGGCGGGTCTCTCCATTGCGGTGGATGCCCTCCACGATGAGCAGGGAAGCATCTGTGGCCCGCTTGATCAGGGCCAAGACCTGCTGCTCCATATCCTGTCCATGGGCCACGACAGCCAGCGAGAAGGAATCCTCAGTAAGTGAGCAAGCCCCCTCCCCCATCGAAGAAAACACCATCCGGAGGCAACCCGCATGAAGGTAGGCCCGCTTGGCCTCCGAGACATCGCCCACCAGCACGGCCTCGTCGGCCTGCTGGTGGTTGGCGATACGGAGGTAGAGTTCGCAGACCCTCCGTTCCCGCTTTGAGAGATGCGGGAACAGGGGGCGGAGGTCGTCGTAGGCATAGTAGGGATAGTGCTCATTGACGACATAGCGCACGAAGCGGTAGGCCCAGGGCGACTGGATACCGAAGCCACGGCAATACTTTGCCCGGCTCATCCACAACACGCCACGTCGCAATCGAGACAACATTGCCATGGTTTCTGAGACAAGACCTAAGGTTACGCCTCGATGGGCTTGCAATGATCCCGGAGCCAGGCCAAGTCTTCGCCATCGAGATGGGGAGCGAGCTTCTCGCAGACCATCTGGTGGTAGTCGTTGAGCCACTGCTTCTCCTCGGCGGTGAGGAGGGAGCAATCGACGGGCGCAAGGTCTATCGGACAGAGCGTCAGCGACTCCATCTGCAGGAATCGGCCCAGTTCGGTCTCCATATAATCCTTGATCAAGCACGTGTTTTCAATGCGCACACCAAAGCGGTCGGCCAGATAGATGCCCGGCTCGTTGGTGACGGTCATTCCCGCACGCAAGGCAGCCGGCATATACTCCATGCGCACCTGGTGGGGCCCCTCGTGGACATTGAGATAGGAACCTACGCCGTGGCCCGTGCCGTGGAGGTAGTTGAGCCCCGCACGCCATAGCGGTTCGCGTGCCAAGGCGTCGATCTGCGTGCCACTGCAACCATCGGGGAACTTTGCCAACTCCAACTGGATATGGCCCTTGAGCACCAGCGTATAGACGCGGCACTGCTCTTCGGTGACGGGGCCCAAAGCTATCGTGCGCGTGATATCGGTCGTGCCGTCCTGATACTGTGCGCCACTGTCGATCAAGACCAAGCCACGGGGCTCCACGGGGATATCCGTCTCGGGAGTGGCCTCGTAGTGGACGATGGCACCATGGGCCTCATAGCCCACAATGGTATCGAAGGAAATGCCACGGAAGAGGTCTTGTTCCGCACGCAGGGCCGTGAGTTTCTTGTCGAGGGAGATCTCCGTCTGTCCTCCTGCCTCCACAGCAGGCTGAAGCCAGCGCAGGAACTTCACCATCGCCACGCCGTCGCGCGTCATGGCACGGCGGTAGCCCGCTATCTCGGCTTCGTTCTTGACCGCCTTCATGGCGGGGATGGGCGACGGGGCAAACCTCACCACCGATTTCTCGAGGGCACAGGAGGCGAGATAGTAGCAAGTCTTCACACTGTCCAGCAGCAGACCGTCCTCGAAGGCATGAGACCGCAGGTAGTCGGCCACGGCAACATAGGGCTGCACCGCCACGCCAAGGTCGGAGAGGTAGCGACGCACCGCGTCGTCGAGTTTCTCCTCGTTGACAAAGAGCGTGGCACTTTCCTGCTCTATCATCAAGTAGGAGACGAAGACAGGATTGCAATAGACGTCGGAGCCACGCAGATTCAAAGTCCAGGCAATGTCGTCGAGGGCTGAGACGAGCATGGCCTCGGCATCACAACTGCGCAGCGACTCACGGATGCGGGCGAATTTGCTCTCCGTCGTCTCGCCAGCAAACTCCAGGGGATGGAGCTCCACCTTCGCTGTCGGGATGGAGGGGCGGTCCGTCCAAATCTCGTTGAGCGGGTCGAAATCGGTACGCACCTGGATATCGTAGCCCTGGAAGAAGGCCTGCATCCTCTGCACCTCGTCCGTGCCATTGACCCATCCGTCGAGACCCACCACAGGATGGGAGGCCCCACGGAGTTGTTCGGCCAGCCAGTCGGTGATCGTCGGCGTGCCCTCCACCTTGAGTTTCATCAGCATGATACCCGTGCCGCGGAGTTGTTCCTCGGCAGCAAGGAAGTAGCGGGAGTCGGTCCAGAGCGCGGCAGCATCCATCGTGACGACGACCGTGCCGGCCGAACCATTGAAGCCTGAGATCCACTCGCGACCCTTCCAATGGTCGGCGACATACTCACTATTGTGTGCATCTGTGCTGGGGAAGATGAAAGCCCCCAGTCCCTCACGCTCCATCACCTGGCGGAGCGCGGCTATTCTTTCTACGATCTTAGTCATTATATATAGGGTATTTGGTTGATGGTTTCTGAAAGTTATTATCGGTCCTACTCACACATCGCCCGGCAGATGCGGTCCTGCAGCCCATTGGCCTGGCTGGCGCGGATGGTCCCCTGGTTGAGGATGCAGAAGGCCAGGCGGTGGCCATTGCTGGCCGTGCAGAATCCAGCAAGCGTCTTGACACTCGTCACCGTGCCCGTCTTGGCCCGCACATTGCTATCGGCCGCCGTGCCACGAAGCCGCTTGCGGAGCGTGCCGTCGCGTCCGGCGATGGGCAGCGTGGGAAGCAGGGCCTCGTAGGCCTCCGTGTTATGGTAGTTGAGGCGCAAGAGGTGGACGAGGAGGTCGGCCGTGACATAATTGTAGAGCGAGAGTCCGCAACCATCAGCCGCGTAGTACTGCGCAGGATCAAGGCCTGCCGCACGCACCACCTGGTTGATCACCTGTCGGCCCTGGCGCGCACCTGCACGCCGCACACCTGTGCTCTTGGCCAACTGGTAGAAGACCGACTCGGCATGGAGGTTGTCGCTCTTCTTCATCATCCGCTGCAACACCCGCTTGAGGTCATGGGTCTCCTCGGCCAGCAGCGTGGATCCTGCGGGGAGCGTGGCGTCATCCAGCGTTCCCTCCAGGACAATGCCTGCCGCTCGCAGGCGCGAAGAGAGTTCGGCCAGGAAGCGGTCGCGACGGTTGTAGAGCAGGGGCGAGAGCGGCGGATTGCTATCGTCGTCGTCCCAGCACCAGCCCTCTCCCATCGGTTTGTCGTCCTTCATCGACTTGTCGGCCAGCAGGTCGCCCGTGATACGACGGATGCCTTTTTCACGCAGCGCACGGACGAAGGCGCGCATATTGGCGTCGCCAAAGAGGGGGTCCATGCCACCGACACAATAGAGCGAACCGTGGAGCACACCCGTGGAGTCGATGTCGCCACGGCAATAGAGGCGCGTGGAAAACTGATAGTCCACGCCGAGGCGGTCGAGGGCCGTGATGGCGGTGACACACTTTTGGACAGAGGCCGGGCGCATCCGCTGGGCCTCGTTGAAGCGATAGACACACTGGTCGGCACTAAGGTCCCAGACCATCACTGCCATTTGGGTGCTTTGAAGCAGTGGATCCTCAACGATGGCGGCCATGCGGTCGGCAAAACTATCGGTCCAAAGGCGGTCGAAATCGGCGCCATCGGCTACGACGGGACGGTCCGCCAAAGGAACCGTATCGGTGTCGGCCACTTCGGCGACGGGGGCTGCCACCAGCCCGGCGTCCTCGGCCAGGAGACGAGCCACGCGGGCACTATCAACATAGACGAGATTGACCTGCGCCTGCATGGGCAGAGCCAGCAGGGCGGTCAGGAGGAAGAAAAGTTTTCTACGAATACTTGTCATTGTTCTTTTGTAGGTTTTTAAGATTAAGATTCTGTTTCTTTTTCTTGGCAAGTGTTCTTGGCAAGAGAGACACGCTTGCCGACTGCCTCGACAAACGAGGCTTCGTTCTCCGGGGTGAAGATACTGATGTTGTGGTCGCCATGCTCCACCATCACATAGCTGCCCGTGAGCAGGTGGCGGGGCATACGGCGAAGTGCCGTGATGGTCTGCAATGGGATGGCCTGTCCCCGTTGGCGCCCTATCCTGCCACTTTGCGTGGTCAGTTGGTCGTCGTCGAGGACATAGTCGGTATGGATGCCACGGTCGATGCCCCGCACGGCCACGGCCACAAGCAGCGCACCAAGCACAGCCATGGGCCACGTGCCGAACCAAAAGCAATAGAGCGAGGCAAGGGCGAGGAGCAGGATGCCGCACAGTTCGCCCGGCGTGAGTCGATGATGAAATACTCTTGTCATAGTTCGACTGCAAAGGTACGAAAAAAATGGGGAGCCACTCCCATTTCGATCCAAGAAAAATAGATCTACACCTTGCCTTGGGCGATAAATTCTCAAAAAACATGCAACTTCCTGCCGTCACAAAGGAACTAAGCACAAAAATCGGGAGAAACATTCGCCCATCTGCCAATAAATGAGTAATTTTGCGGGCGAAACGTTATTCCGCTCCCCATAGGGAGCACAACTGTTTGCTTAGAAATGATTCATAAATACGATTTCCTGATCATCGGCGCTGGTATCGCCGGAATGAGCTATGCCTTGAAGATAGCCAAGGCGCACAAGGGAAGGGTTTGCATGATTTGCAAGACGACGCTCGACGAGGCCAACACCTCGTTCGCGCAGGGCGGTGTGGCTTCGGTGACGAACCTCGCCGTAGATGACTTTGACAAGCACATCAAGGACACCATGATAGCAGGTGACTACATCTCCGACCGCAAAGCCGTGGAGCAGGTGGTGCGCAACGCGCCGGCACAGATCCAGGAGCTGGTCGAATGGGGCACCCAGTTTGACCGCAAGGAGGACGGCAGTTTTGACCTCCACCGCGAGGGCGGCCACAGCGAGTTTCGCATCCTGCACCATGCCGACGACACAGGCGCCGAGATCCAGCGCGCCCTGATGGAGGCCTGCCGCAACCATCCACGCATCGAGATCAAGGAGAACCACTTCGCTGTGGAGATCATCACGCAGCACCACCTCGGCGTTGAGGTGACGCGGCGCACGCCCGACATCGAATGCTACGGAGCCTACGTGCTCAATCCGGAGACCCAGAAGGTGGACACCTATCTGAGCCGCGTGACGCTGATGTGTACAGGCGGTTGCGGAGCGGTGTATCAGACGACGACCAATCCCATCATCGCTACGGGCGACGGCGAGGCCATGGTCTATCGCGCCAAGGGCACGGTGAAGGACATGGAGTTCGTACAGTTTCACCCCACGTCGCTCTACCATCCGGGTGAGACCCATCCGGCCTACCTCATCACCGAGGCTATGCGCGGCTACGGCGGTATTCTGAAATTGCCCACAGGTGAGACCTTCATGGAGAAATATGACGAGCGCCTCTCCCTGGCCCCGCGCGACATTGTGGCGCGGGCCATCGACAAGGAGATGAAGACGCACGGCCTGGACCATGTCTGCCTCGACGTGACCCACAAGGACCCGGAGGAGACGCGCCAGCACTTCCCCAACATCTACCAGAAATGTCTCAGCATCGGCATTGACATCACGAAGGAGATGATCCCCGTGCGCCCGGCGGCCCACTATATGTGTGGCGGCATCAAGGTGGATCTCAACGGCGAGAGCTCCATCCATCGTCTCTATGCCCTGGGCGAGTGTTCCTGCACGGGACTGCACGGTGGCAACCGACTGGCCAGCAACTCGCTGATAGAGGCCGTGGTCTATGCGGACGCAGCAGCCAAGCACAGCCTGCAGGTGGTGGACGGCTACGATTTGAATGACCGTGTGCCGGAGTGGAACGACGAGGGCACGATGACCAACGAGGAAAAAGTGCTCATCACACAGAGCATCAAGGAGGTGGGACAGGTGATGTCCAACTATGTCGGCATTGTCCGCTCCGACCTGCGACTGAAGCGCGCATGGGACCGCCTCGACTTGCTCTATGAGGAGACGGAAGCACTCTTCAAACGCGTGAAGGCGACGAAGGACATCTGCGAGCTACGCAACATGATCAACGTCGGCTACCTCATCACACGACAGGCCATCGAGCGAAAGGAAAGTCGCGGACTCCACTACACCATCGACTACCCGAAGCACGCCTACGACCTCGAGAAGTAGGACTTCGGGGCCAGAGACTCAAGGGACCTAACGGCTTTGAGAGAGAAACAACACGATTTTGAGAAATACAATAAAATAGCAAATCCTAATATCTATCCCCCCGCCCCCATCGGCAAGTGCTGATGTGGGGCGGGGAAACAACCAACCAAAGTATGAGAAAGAACCAAATTTTAGCGGCGGCTCTTCTCTGCCTCACGATGCAGGGCCATGCGCAGACGCCGACCAAGGGTGGTGGCATCTCCAGCGAGATGCTCACACAGATCGAGCGCAATGGCGTTCAGAGTAGTGACCGCGTGATCAGCAATGCGCTGGCAACCAACAAGATCGACGACTTGGCCTTGAACTTCAAGGAGCAGGGCCGTCTGGACACCTACTTCAGCGTGGAGACCCCCGCACAGAGCATCCACAACCAGAAGAGTTCGGGACGCTGCTGGTTGTTCTCGGGCCTCAACGTGCTGCGTGCCAACTTCGCCCGTCTGCACAAGGACAGTATCCGCGTGGAGTACAGTCAGGTCTATCTCTCCTTCTACGACCAGCTGGAGAAGGCCAACCTGATGCTGCAGGGCGTGATCGACTGCGCCGATAAACCCATTGACGACCAGCGCGTGCAGTTCTTCTTCAAAAATCCGCTCAATGACGGCGGTACGTTCTGTGGTGCTGCCGACCTGGCTGAGAAGTATGGTGTCGTGCCGATGGAGGCCATGCCGGAGCCCTACTCCGCAGAGAACACCTCACGTATGGCGGAGCTGATCTCCTCGAAGTTGCGCGAGTTTGGTTTGGAACTGCGCAAGATGGTGGCTGCCAAGAAGTCGAAGCGCGACATTCAGGCCCGCAAGACTGAGATGCTCGGCACGGTCTATCACATGCTGACCGTCTCGCTGGGCAACCCGGTGAAGGAGTTTACCTACGCCTTCAAGGACAAGAACGGCAAGACCGTGGGCAAGCCCCGCAAGTACACCCCGAAGGAGTTCTACGACGAGACCGTGGGCCATCCGCTCAACGGCACCTTCGTGATGGTGATGAACGACCCGCGCCGTCCCTACTGGAAGACCTACGAGGTGGAGTATGACCGCCACACCTACGACGGCCACAACTGGAAGTATCTCAACCTGCCCGTGGAGGAGATTGCCAAACTCGCCATCGCCTCACTCAAGGACAGCACGAAGATGTACTCCAGCTACGACGTAGGCAAGCAGCTTGACCGCAAGCGCGGCTACCTCGCCATGGACAACTACGACTACGGATCGCTCTATGGAACAACCTTCCCCATGGACAAGGCCGACCGTATCAGCACCTTCGATAGCGGTTCTACCCACGCCATGACGCTCGTGGCCGTCGATCTCGACGAGAACGGCCAGCCGAAGAAATGGAAGGTGGAGAACAGCTGGGGCGCCAGCTACGGACAGAACGGCTGCCTGATCATGACCAACGAGTGGTTTGAGAACTTCATGTTCCGCCTGGTGGTCAACAAGAAGTACTGCTCCGAGGAGATCATCAAGGCCGAGCAGCAGAAGCCGATCATGGTGATGCCGGAGGATCCGCTCTTCCAGGCTGACAGATAATTTCTTTGGCCTGAGGGCCAGGGACCAAAAAAGGGGATGGGAAGCAATTGCTTTCAATCCCCTTTTTTCTATATCATAGCCGCCTGCGGCTATTCTATATTAGGCCTCGCTGCCTTCGATACTGTCGCCGTCGTTGGTTTTGGACGCTGTGCTCGCTGCAACCTTCTGCTCCTCGGAAGGATTGGTTATGGCCTGCATGATGAGCGCTTCCAGCTCCTCGCAGAGTTCGGGATTGTCCTGGAGCAGTCGCTTCGTGGCGTCGCGGCCCTGCGCCAGGCGCGTGTCCTTGTAACTAAACCAGCTACCGCTCTTCTTGATGATATTGTAGGTCACACCCAAGTCGATAATCTCACCGGCCTTGGAAATGCCCTCACCGAACATGATGTCGAACTCCGTCTTGCGGAAGGGCGGCGCCACCTTATTCTTGACCACTTTGACGCGGACCTGGTTGCCGATGACCTGGTCGCCATTCTTGATGGAGGAGATCCTGCGGATATCCAGTCGGACGGAGGAGTAGAACTTCAGGGCGTTGCCACCCGTGGTGGTCTCGGGACTGCCGAACATCACACCAATCTTCTCGCGCAGCTGGTTGATGAAGATGCAGCAGGTGTTGGTCTTTGAGATCGTACCCGTCAGTTTGCGCAGTGCCTGGCTCATCAGGCGCGCCTGGAGTCCTACGCTGCTATCGCCCATGTCGCCCTCGATCTCCTTCTTCGGAGTCAGGGCCGCCACGCTGTCCACCACCAGGATGTCGATGGCGGAGGAGCGGATGAGCTGGTCGGCAATCTCCAGGGCCTGCTCTCCCGTGTCGGGCTGCGAGATCCAGAGGTTATCGACATCTACGCCCAACTTCTGGGCATAGAAGCGATCGAAGGCGTGCTCCGCATCGATAAAGGCGGCCACACCACCCATCTTCTGTGCCTCGGCAATGGCGTGGATGGCGAGCGTCGTCTTACCAGAAGATTCTGGTCCGTAGATCTCGATGATACGGCCACGGGGATAGCCGCCCACGCCCAGGGCAGCATTGAGGCCAATGCTGCCCGTGGGGATCACATCGACGGGCTCCACATGCTCATCGCCCATGCGCATGATGGAACCCTTGCCGAAATCTTTCTCTATCTTGGCCATCGCTGCCTGAAGGGCCTTCATCTTGTCGGCCTTCGGGTCCTGCGCGGCATCTTCTTTCTTTGCCATATTTTTTCTATGTGTTATCTTGCTAAACCTCCCTCCTCCCCTGCTTGACCGGAAGCCACAGAGGGTCTTCGGCGAAGCAGGGGGAGAGAAAAGGGATGATTACAACTCCAAGTCCTTGTCAAACTCCTCATGCCAGGGCAGTCCCTGCGTGTTGAGCAGCTCCATGAAGGGATCCGGATCGAACTCCTCCACGTTGTGCACGCCCGGCTTCTTCCAGACGCCCTCCAAGAAGAGTTTCGCACCGATCATGGCCGGGACGCCCGTCGTGTAGCTCACGCCCTGCATACCCGTCTCCTTGTAGGCCTCCTGATGCTTGCAGTTGTTATAGACGTAGTAGGTGTGCTCCTTGCCGTCCTTGATGCCACGGATGCGGCATCCGATGGAAGTCTCGCCCTCGTAGTTCTCGCCGAGGTCCTGCGGATTGGGGAGGACGGCCTTGAGGAACTGCAGCGGCACGATGTTGACCTTCACCTTCTTCGTCGGGTCATCGGCGAGCGGCGCCTCGTAGGTCACCTCGTCGATGCGTCCCATACCAAGGTTCATGATGCAGTCGAGATAGGTGAGATACTGCTGTCCGAAGGTCATCCAGAAGCGGCCGCGCTTGATGGTCGGGAAATTGAGCACGAGGCTCTCCAGCTCCTCGTGGTGCATGAGGTAGCTCTCGCGCGGTCCCACGTTGGGATAGTTGAGCGTCTTGTGGACGGCCAGCGGGTCTGTCTCAAGCCATTTGCCATCCTCGTAGTAGAGGCCCTTCTGCGTGATCTCGCGGATGTTGATCTCCGGATTGAAGTTGGTGGCGAAGGCCTTGTGATGGTCTCCAGCGTTGCAATCGACGATGTCAAGGTAGTGGATCTCATCGAAGTAGTGCTTGGCGGCATAGGCCGTGAAGATACTGCAGACACCCGGGTCGAAACCACAACCGAGGATGGCTGTGAGGCCCGCCTGTTCGAAGCGCTCGCGGTAGGCCCACTGCCAACTGTACTCGAAGTGGGCCTCGTCCTTGGGCTCATAGTTGGCGGTGTCGAGGTAATTGCAGCCGCAGGCCAGACAGGCCTCCATGATGGTGAGGTCCTGATACGGCAGGGCGAGGTTGATGACCAATTCGGGCTTGTAGCTCGACATAAGGGTCTTCAACTGCTCCACGTCGTCGGCATCGACCTCGGCCGTCTGGATGTCCATCTTGTAGCCTTTGTCGTGGATGGCCTTCACGAGTCGGTCGCATTTCTCCACATGGTGGCTTGCGATCATCATCTCGGTGAAGACATCCGTGTTCTGCGCAATCTTGAAGGCGGCGACGGTAGCCACGCCACCCGCGCCGATCATTAATACTCTGCTCATTCTATGTTTCGTTTTATCTTGTTATTTCATCTTTTGGTCTATCTCTGCCTGGGTGATGCCGAGGGCGTCCATGAGAGAGAATCCGAGCATCTCCTCGCGGCAGCCGGCAGTCTGCGTGGGCTGCATGGTGAAGAGCGTGACGTGCTTCTTCTCGTCATCGACATCGCGGAGGGCATGGCGCAACTCCTGCCAGAGCGAGGAGTCACTGCCATCGGGGACTATCATGAGGCGCGTCACTTCCTCTTCCGAGAGCAAGAGGCGGACCAAGTCGGCCAGCACGGGACCTTTCGCCTGTCCCTCCTCGCCCGTGGCGATGCAGTTGATGATAAACTCGCCCAACTGTTCTGAGCGGAAGGCCTTGCCGTCGAGTTCGGACTCATAGTCGGCGGGGGAGAAATGGAGGAGCTTCGGGGTCTTGCGGTCGTGGAGCAACACGACCTGGGTCTCGTGGTCGCCCGGGCGAAGGCGTCCATCGAGGGCGACGTCCACCAGCCATTGACTGAGGTCGGCCTGGGGGATACGACGCCCCAACATGCGTTCAAAGTTGACTATCAGGTCGAAGGCGACGTGATCGACGAAATCGGCATCGACGATGATGATATTCTTGCTCCAATTGACGGGATTGATTCCTTGCTTTTTCATTGGCACAAAGATACGGTTTTTAGCTTAGTGGGCCAAACTTTTCCTTGTTTTTCTTTTGGTTCATCCGATAAATGGAGCGACTGGGGTGTTTTGATCATTGCTTGTTATTGTCCCAACTCCTCTTTCTCATTCTCAGCCTCGACGAGCGGGATTTTATCCTCGGCGGGCTTTACCTCGGTAGTCTCGGGCTTTACCCCTACAGGCTTAGTCTCTACCTTGGTGGGGGCGGGCTTGACCTCGGCGGGGTTGTCCTCGTGCTTGGCGGACTTGACCTTGACTTCTCCCAATTTCAGACAACGCTCCACATCGGAGAGCAGGCGACGGTAGGGTTCCGACTGCATGAAGCCCATGTTGCGGCGGAGCGTCGGCACGATATCGACCGTGCTATGGTCGTAGCAGGACAACTCGTTGAGGCGCTGCGTGTTGTGGACCGCCAGACGGTTGATCTCATTTTCACGGGAGCGGATGAGCTGGTCGCAGACCTTCTGCATCATCGGCACGACGACACCGTCGAAGAGATGATGGCCCTGGATGTAGAGATAGGTGGTCTCGGGCGTGACACCCAGTCGGCACAGGTCGCGCGACAATTCACTGAGCTTCTCCTTCGTCCCCGGATTGCCCTTGCGCAGGGCAGCGAGCTTGCGGTTGACCTTGCGCTGCAGGTTGTCAAGCAGGACGGAGGCCTTGCCCGTAGAAAAGGCGCCGAGAGCCACGACATTGTTGAAGTCGGCAATGGTGAAGAGGTTGTTCTTCCTCCTCCGATAGAAGAAGATGTTCCACAGAAAGAGGGGGTAAATGATCTGACTGTAGCGGCGCAGGAAGGCGTCGAAGTCGAAGGTCTTGCGGTCGTTGAGGGTCACAGAGACACACATATCGTGGAGGCTCGGTCCGTAGCACTGGTAGTTTTCTATCGCATAGACGTAGGTGTGGAGGACGTAAGGATTGTCGCAGACCTGTTTCGAGTCCTCCGTCCGCCCCTGGAGGAGGTAGTCGTAGTCGGCATCGACGCAGGCCAGCATGTCCTTGCCCGTGCCGTGGAGCAGCAGGCTCGTCAGCACCGACTTCTTGCCGCGCGAGAGTTTTTTGCGCGTGGGTAGCATCACCTCGAAGTAGCGATGCTCGTTCTCGTAGCGGGCAAGCACCATGCGCCAGAAGAAGACATCGTCGTAGGCCTCAACGTAGGCCACGATCCTGCGCCTCGCCTTGCGCCCGTTGAGGCGGTTGGAGGCAGTGACGTAGTCGGAGGTGATATTGTCTTTCAGCCGTTTTGCCATATCGCAGCCTTCCCTATTATTCGTCCTCCGTTATCTCCGACACCTCCGTCACGTTGTCGAGCCAGCCGTTCATGATGACAGCGGGACTATGGGTGGTGAGGATGATCTGTACGTTGGGGTTGAGTTCGAGTATCAGGTCGATGAGCCGTTTCTGCCATTCGACGTGGAGGCTCACCTCGGGCTCGTCCATGAAGAGCACGTAGTTTTGCCCGTCCTCGATGAGCACGGTAAGCAGGATGACCAGCATTTGCTTCTCGCCGCTGGAGAGTTGATAAGGCATGAGCGTCTCGCCGATCTGTTCGAAGCGAATTTCATTCTCCGTGCGCACGATCTTCTTGCCTGTCTCGGAGAAGAGGTCGTCGATGAGATCCTGGAACTTCCGCTTCGGTTGGCTGATGCGCTGGGCCTCCTCGGCAGCCTCGGGTGTGGCCTTCTGCAGGGCCTGGATCATGCGGTTGCCGATATTGACCTGGTAGTCGAGATACTTCCGCTGCAGTTTGTAGATCTGCCAGTCGAGTTCGGTGACGAGGGAGGCGTCGATCTTGTCCGTTATCTCCGTACTCATCAGCGGGCGGTCGAAAGAGCGGATGATGTCGAAACGTACCCAGCGTGCTTCCTCAGGCGCCACACGCAGGCGGACCCCCTTGACGGGATGGCTCGGCAACTCGCCGCCACGGGCCAGGCTCCGCACCACCTTGTTGAGAATGGTACTCTTTCCCACACCGTTGATGCCGCTCAGGATGTTGACCTGTCGGTGCAACTCCCAGCAGACGTGTTTCTTGCCGCTCCAGAGCGAGTCGATCTCTATCTCCTTGATGTATTCAGCGTATTTCTGCATAACGTTCAGGTATAATTGTTTGTTGGGAAGCGCGTGCCATGAGGGCTGGCTTCTCTTGCAAAGTTAGTCATTTTTCTTCATACCAACACGCTGTGGGCGGTCTTTTTTCTTCAAAAACACGTTTAAACGTTTACTATGCTATTTTTCCTCATCTTTTATCGTCTCTCTTACTTACTTACTTTTTTCTTTAGCATCATTTGCGCAATCAGTCCTTTTTTGCTACTTTTGCAACGTCAATTTCAACCATCACCAACCAACAACACCACCAAATAGATGAAACGTATCTTCCTCCTCGCCCTGCTCGCCACCGCGTTATGGGCTCTCTCCACGTCGGTCCTGGCGCAGAGTCAAGACGGTCTGAGACAATATGTGGAGCCGCGCATCGGCACGGCCCACTGTCGCTACTTCCACTTCGCGCCCGGCGCGCTGCCCTTCGGCATGGCCAAACCCGGACCCTCCACCAACGGCCACTACGGCAACGTGGACGGCTGGCAGGCCACGGGCTACGACTATCGCGACCGATCGATCGAGAGTTTTCCTTGCACCCATGAGTTCCAGGTGGGCGGCATCAGCGTCATGGCCACCACGGGGCGCCTCATCACCGTGCCCGGAGACACCACGGAGGCGGGCATACAAAAGGGCTACCGCTCCCACTTCAGCCACGACGACGAGGTAGCGACGGCGGGCTACTATAGCGTCCTGCTGCTGGACTACGGCATTAGGGCAGAGATGACAGCCACGCAACGCGTCGCCTTGCAGCGCTACACATTCCCCAAATCGCAGGAGAGCCACCTCATCTTCGACATCGGCCACCGTATGGGAGAGAGCGGAGCTATCAAGGACGCCGAGGTGCGCATCCTCGACGATGGCACCATCGAGGGCTTCGTCGTCACCTATCCCGAATACGTCAAGGCTTACCAGCCTGGGGCGACCGTACCTATCTATTTCTCGGCCTCGACCAGCAAGCGACCGAAGCGCTGGGGCACCTTCCACGACGCCACCATCCATCGGCAGGTGAGAGAGGCGCGCGGCGAGGGCGCGGGAGCCTATCTCTCCTTCGCCACGAAGGAGGGCGAGCAGGTGACGGTGAAGGTGGGCATCTCCTACACCTCCGTGGAGAACGCACGGCAGAACCGACTGGCCGAGGCGCGGACGCTGACCTTCGACGAGGCCAGGGAAGAGTCGGCGCGCCAATGGGAAGAGATGCTGGGGCGCATCCGCGTCGAGACAGACCGCAGGGAGGACAAAGTGAAGTTCTACACGGGCCTCTACCATGCGCTGCTGGGGCGCGGCGTCTGCAGCGACGTCTCGGGCGACTATCCGAAGCACGACGGCACGGTGGGCCACCTGCCGACGAAGGAGGGGCGTCCGGCCTTCAACCTCTACAATACCGACGCCATGTGGGGCGCACAGTGGGGACTGACGCAGCTCTGGGTGATGGCCTATCCCGACCACATGAGCGACTATATCAGCAGCCACCTGCAGGTCTACAAGGACTGTGGCTGGCTGGCCGACGGACTGGCCTGCAGCCGCTTCGTCTCGGGCGTGGGCACTAATCAGCTGAGCAACATGATCGTGGCGGCCTATATGGCGGGCATACGCGACTTCGACCTGCCGCTGGCCTACGAGGCCTGCCTGAAGAACGAACTGGGATGGGAGGAACGCCCGCGGGGAGCTGGCAAGGCCGACACCAAGGACTTCCTGCGCCTGGGCTACGTGCCCCACGTTCATGCCGCGGACGGAGGGCTCTACAACTTCTCGGCGTCCCACACGATGGAGTATAGCTACAGTGCCTACGCCGTGGCGCAACTGGCCCGGGCCTTGGGCAAAGAGGCCGACTACGATCGGCTGATGGGCCTGTCGCACGGCTGGGAGAACCTCTACGACTCGACGTGCAACTTCGTGCGGCCGCGCTACGACGACGGCACCTTCGTCGAAAACTTCGACCCGCTGGAGGTGTGGCGCGGATTCCAGGAGGGCAACGCGTGGCAATACACTTTCTACGTGCCCCACGACCCGCAGGCGATGATCGCCAAGGTGGGGACCGAGGTCTTCAACGCGCGCCTCGACAGCATCTTCACACTCTCGCAGCGGCGCATCTTCAGCGGAGGCACGGAGGTGGAGGCCTTTGCCGGACTGCGCACGCTCTACAACCAGGGCAACGAACCTTCGCTCCACATCTCTTGGTTCTTCAATGAGTCGGGACGCCCGTCGAGGACGCAACACTGGGTGCGCGCCATCCTCAACGAGTTCTATGGTACGGACGGCATCCACGGCTACGGCTACGGACAGGACGAGGACCAGGGAATGCTGGGGGCCTGGTACGCCGTCTCCTCCATCGGCCTTTTCGACGTGAAGGGACTCGACGACCTCCAGCCCTCACTGGGCCTGGGCAGCACGATCTTCGACCGCGTGACCATCCAGTTGCACCCGCGCTACTACCCCGGAGGCCAGTTTGTCATCCAGGCCGTGGACAACAGCCGCCACAACGAGTACGTGCAGCGCTTCTCCCTCGACGGCACGCGACTGACCACTCCACGCATCCCCTTCCAACGCTTCGCCCAGGGCGGCACGCTCACCGTGAACATGGGCTCCACGCCCGTGGACAACTACGAGTAGCCACTGGCCAGCACGCAGAGGAAACAAACAATCCAGCGCGACCTTTAGTTATCACTAAGTGTGGTCATCAGCAACCTTCGGCAAGGTAGCGGAACACGCCACGAGACGGCAAGACAACGCCCTCGCCTCTCGCACGCACCCTGGAAGCCTCTCCAATCAACCAGCAAAAACGGGGCTCTCGGGGGGGGTAAAGCTCAGATTACACCCACGGGCGTACGGCGATGCAAAAAGTGCAATAAAAACAAAACCGGAGCATTCTTTTTCAGTTATTCCCGCAGTTTTTTCAAGAAAAACTCATAACTTTGCATCTGTCTATTAATACTCACAACGTGCCAGTATAGACTACAAGACAAGCGGAATAAAAGTCGTGCCGACCGGCAAGGGAAGGGACTGCCGTTGGCGGCTCGCGCTAAGCCCCTGCAACAGTCGGCAGGAGTGTAGCTACGCGCCACAGTCCATCCTCCTCGCCATGCTGACACGGCAAGCATAGAAAAGGCTCATAACGGCAGGAAAAAGGGGACGCCCCGTTGGAACATCCAACAAAAGCACCAGCCTTCACACTGCAAAGACGATCAAAGAACAAAATATGAAAAAATACACCATCAACTCTCCACTGAGGCGAATCATACTATCGGTCTGCGCCGTGGCATTGTGCGCATGCTCGTCGGAGACAGGAGAAAACGAGCAGCCGGACACGCCGCCCACCCCACCCGATCCGGCAGCGAAATGGCCGATACGCATCAGCAGCGTGCAGGAAACTCTCGGCTCGGACGACGCCTTCGAAGAGGGCGACAAGATAGGCGTGTACGTGGTGAACCGTAACAGCGACGGATCGCAGGTCGCACTGAAGACCGAAGGCAACTATATAAACAACAGAATGTATGTGCTCCGGAGCACCTGGACCTCGGCGGTGCCGGAATACTGGAAGGACGCGGCTACCCACGCCGACTTCTACATGTACTATCCTTACACCACGACAATAGCGAATGTCGAGGCACTGCCATGGAGCGTGAGGACCAACCAAAGCGCAGCGTCGGACTACAAGGCCAGCGAACTGCTCATCGGCAAGACGCTGGACGCAGCTCCGAGCGAGAACGCCGTGAGCATCAGCGCGCAGCACGCCATGGCGCAGGTCGTCATCACCCTGACGGCGGGCAAAGGATTCTCCACGGCCTCGCTGGCGAGCGCCCAGGTCAGCGTGAGGATCAACAACGTGAGGACGCACGCCACGGCCAATCTCGCCACAGGCATCGTGACGGCCACAGAGGGCAAGGGCTATGTCACGCCGATGAGGGAAGGCAGTGTGTACAAGGCGATCGTGGTGCCGCAGCAGTTGGACAAGGGCCACTTGATCACGGTGACGGTGGACGGCACGGACTTCAACTTGCAGAAAGACCCACGGCTCACGACCTTTGAGCAGGGACACCGCTACCAGATGACCGTGACGCTGAGCAAGACCAGCGGCGGCATGAGTGTGGGCATAGTGAACTGGAGCGACGACGGCATCGACTATGGAGGCGTTGCCGAACCGAATTAAGGCGTTGCGAATTCATCATCAGAAAAAAGAAAGATCCATGAGAACTATCATCAATAACAGTCTGTTCTGCCTCCTCGCCATGGTGGCAGCGACGCTCTGCGGTTGTAGCGACAGCATCTTCGATGACGAAGCACAGAACGATGGCGGCAGCATCCGCCTGGCGGCAGACATCGAGCAACTCGCCGTGATGAGGGTGAACGACTGCGGCTTCTGCGACGGCGACATGATGGGCGTGTACGTGGTGGACTACGAGGGTGGCAACCCGGGCACGTTAAAGCTGAAAGGCAACCGTGGCGACAACGTGCGCTACACCTTCGACGAGGCGGCCAACAAGTGGACCGGTGCCTACGAGTTGTACTGGAAGGACGGCCACACGCCGGTCGATGTGTACGGATACTACCCGTTTGCTGCGCCCGAAAGCATCGAGGACTACCAGTTTGAGGTGCAGAAAGACCAAAGCAAAGCCTCCTCCAGCGACGAGATGGGGGGCTACGAGGCGAGTGACTTCCTCTGGGGGAAGGTGGACGAGGTGGCTCCCACCAGCAGCGTGATCCGCCTGCCACTGTCGCACCGCATGTCGAACGCACGCGTCACCCTGCTTCAGGGATCGGGATTCACGGCCGAGGAATGGGCGGCCACGGAGAAGATCGTGCTTGTGCAAAACGTAGCGCGCAAGGCAAGCATCAACCTGGCCAACGGCACGGTGCGCAAGGCGGGCGAGGTGGAGCCCACGGCCACCCTGCCCTCATGCGTCGGCAACGAGTGGCGCGCCATCGTGGTGCCACAGACCGTGCCCCAGGGCGCGGCGCTCTTCAGCATCACCATCGGAGGCACGCCGTTCAAGTTTACCAGGCCCAACGACTTCGAGTACAAGGCTGGCCACATGATGAACTTCAGCATAAGGGTGGACAAGCAGCAGGAAAGCGGACAGTACAAACTGACGCTTGTGAGCGCGAGCGTCAGCGAGTGGGAAAGCGACCTCGTGAGCCACAACGCCACGGCAAAGGAGTATGTCGTGGTGAACGCCACGCCTGGCAAACTGAAAGAGGCCATCACCGCCCTCGGCAAGGACTACACGACGCTGAGAAACCTGAAGATCACGGGCGAGATCAACGCCGAGGACTTCTACTTCATGCGCGACCACATGCCACGGCTCACGGCCCTCAACCTCAAGGAGGTGCGCATCAAGGCGATGTGCAAGCCGGGCGAGGGCGAAGAGGGATATGACGACCAGATACCGGGTAGTGCGTTCTATTATCAGCACACCAATGGTGGCAGCCAGTCTCTGACACGCATTATACTTCCCGACCGGCTAAGAGCCATCGGTGGCAACGCGTTCTATGGATGCAACAATCTCACAGGATCCCTTGTCATTCCAGAGGGTGTGACGGAGATAAGGCGTGGTGCCTTTAATGGCTGCTCTGGACTGAACGGCACGCTCACGCTCCCATCCACATTGAGGAAACTGGGCAACAACTGGAACAGTGACACTGCCGACGAGGGCACAGACTATTATGGTGGCGTGTTCCAAAACTGCTCCAACCTCACGGGAAATCTCGTACTGCCCAACAATCTCGAACTGATCAGAGGTTATTGCTTCGCTGCCTGCTCAGGACTTAGTGGCGAGCTGCGACTGCCCGAGAAGCTGAAGCACATGGGGCGTAGTGCCTTTTCATTCTGTCCTGGACTGACAGGTTCCTTGACGATACCACAAGGATTATCCACAATTCCGGTTGAAGCCTTCAGCGATTCTGGTTTCAATGGTACGCTAACGCTTCACGACGGGATTACAAATATAAGTATTTTGGCTTTCAACAATTGTCATTTCAAGGGAGAGCTTCGTCTGCCGAAAAATCTGAGGACAATCTCCGAGCGCGCCTTCACCAATAATGACTTCTCTGGCGAACTGAAATTACCGCCCAGTGTGGAGCATATAGGCAGTTATGCTTTTACCAACAACTGGCGCATCACGGGCATCCTCAGCATTCCAGATGGCGTGGTGAGCATCGGCCAGGAGGCATTCGCGGGATGCAAGATGCTCGAGGGCGTCATCTTCCCCGAGTCTATGGAGACGATACGCCAAAGGGCGTTTGCAGAGTGTTTCGGCATCGGGTCGATCGTCTGCCGTGGCACCATACCTCCACGGATAGAAAACAACGCCCTTGACGGCGTGGCCAAGGACAACTTCACCGTGGAGGTGCCAGTTTCTGCCGTAGCCAGTTATCAGACGGCGCAAGGCTGGTGTGAGTTCAAGCGCATTGCCGCCCACCACGAACTGACCTGCCGCCCCTCGGTGGCCTGCGCCCTCAGCACCGAGCACAAGCAGACGATCACCGTCCAGGCCGAAGGCGAATGGGAGGTGGCCAGCAAGCCCAGCTGGTGCGACGTCTCGCCCATGAGCGGCAACAAAAAGACCGAGGTCACGCTCACCATCAAGGCCATGGCGAAAGGCTCCGGCAACGACCGCAACGGCAAGGTGGTGTTTCGGCTGAAGGGCAAGGACTACACCCACGAATGCAGCGTGGCGCAGTATGGCTACCAGTATGGAGAGAACGAGTGGCTGACGCTGCAGAAGGCCACGCGCGGCCACCGCGGCGGTATCAATATCGTGTTGCTCGGCGATGGATATGACGCCGAAGACATTGCCTCGGGCGAATACCTGAAGACCATGAAGCAACAGATGGACCATTTCTTCGACATAGAGCCCTACAGGACCTATCGTCAGTATTTCAACGTCTTCACGGCCTTCCCGCTGTCCACGGAGTCGGGCATCGGTACAGTGAACACCATCCGGCACAACCGCTTCGGTACGACTTTCACGGGCAGCGGACTGAAAGCCACATACGACGAGATCTTCTCCTACGCCCTCGGTGCGCCGAGCGTGACGAAGGAGAACCTCCACGAGACGCTTGTCATCATCGTGCCCAACTCCACCGACTATGGAGGCATGACGCAGCTGTGGGCAGACGGATCGGCCATAGCCTTCTGTCCGCTCAGCACCTATGACTATCCGCTCGACTCGCGCGGCGTGGTGCAGCATGAGGCGGGCGGCCACGGTTTCGGAAAGCTCGGCGACGAGTGTATCTACCACAACGCCTTCATAGACGCCTGCGGATGCGCTTGCTGCGGCCATGTGGACGAATTCAGCACCGCCAAGAGCTACGGATGGTACGACAACCTCTCGCTCTCGGGCAAGGCCCACGGCGTGGGATGGAGCCATCTGATCTACGACCGCCGCTACAGCGACCTTGTCGATGTGTATGAGGGCGGCTTCATGCACAGTCGCGGCGTGTTTCGGTCGGAGCAAAACTCGTGCATGAACAACTCCATCCCCTACTACAACACGATCAGCCGCGAGAGCATCGTGAAGAGGATCAAGAGATATGCCGGCGAGACATTCTCCTTCGAGGACTTCGTGCGGAACGACCAGACTGGAAGTGGCGTCTCGCGAAGTCGCGCCCTGCGCCAGGCCAAGGCCTGGGCGGCACGATCGGCCAGCTCGATCCAGTACAGGCCCGTGATACACAAGGGGAGTCCGCTGCGCATGGCGAAAGTGAGAAGGCACAGATAAAAGTGAGAAGGCACAGATAACAAATAGAGGAAGCCATGGGACAAAAAATGAATGGGAAGATGAAGAGACTCCCTATGAAGATGAGAGACCTTATGAGGATGAGAGACCTTATGAGGAAGAGCCACCTTATTATATATATGGCGCTGACCGCCTTGGCACTGGCTTCGTGCGGCGAGGACACGCTGCCGACGGACGAGACGGCGACGGACAAGGGCGTTGAGATGAAGCTGCTGATGAGTCATCCCAGCAACAAGGCGCCCACCGCACCCTCCTACTTCGAAGCTGGCGACAAGGTAGGCCTCTTCGTGAGCGAGGACGGCAAGCCCCTGGAGGTGGGTGGCAACGTGGTGAACAACGAGGCGTTGACATTCAACGGCAACGAGTGGACGGCTGCCAAAACTCTGTATTGGGACGAGGGCCTGTACAATGTCTATGCCTACCACCCATACATCGGCAGGGTGAGCAGCATCGAGGACCAACCATTCAGCGTCAGCCTCGACCAAAGAACGGAAAAGACGGCAACGGCGCTCGGCGGCTACAAGGCGAGCGACCTGCTCTTTGCCACCAGCAAGGGCGTGAGGGCCTCGGACGAGCCTGTGCAGCTCGCGTTCAGACACATCATGAGCAAGATCACGATAAGACTCGTGAAGGGAGAGGACTTCGAGGGCGAAATGCCCAAAAACGCCACGGTATATGTACACAACACCGTGACGGAGGCTACGATAGACCTCCAGGCGGGGGTGGCCACGCGCCATGCGAAGGCTCCGCGACAGACGATCACGGCACACCACGACGGCGACAACCTCTACTCTGCCATCGTTGTGCCGCAACTTATCGAAAACCGCATGCCGTTCATCGAGGTGATCATGAACAACATGAGCTATCTATACGAAAGCAAGTTTCTGTTTAAGCCCGGCATGGAGCATTTCGTCAACCTCATCATCCCCAACAACCCCAATAGCACAAAAATAGAAATCGGCGGGGGAATCAAGAACTGGGAATAAAAGACATTTCAGAGCGAACAAAAGATATAACATAGCAAACAAAAAGTGCTACCATTGCAATGAAGAAAGCTATCTGCATATTATCAGTATTGGCCACCTTGCTCTGCGCTTGGCTCGTCCTATTGTGGCTGCCTGCCCTCAGCCACGAAGGGAAGCCACAGAGCGAGACGCGCTATGGTCTGAGCGAGGGTCTGCAACTGGTAGAACAGACGTTTGCAGGCAAGGAAAAGCGGTATGTCGTGGAGGACGGCGAAGGCAATGTGGTGTTTGACGTGCCCCTGCGCGGCTGCATCCTCGACACACGCTTCCGCGGCGGCAGGCTCCGCTTTCGCGAGCAGCAATCAGGGCGCGAGGGCTACATAGACCGCCAGGGCATCGTGACGCTTTTGCACGAGGGCAAGGCAAGCATTCCGGAGGAAGTGGCTACCGGAAGGACGACAAGGTTTGCCGCGTCGGACATGGCTCCGGCCCAGCAGCTACAGGGCGAGGCCTCCGCTCCATGGCCTGGCGAAGGCGGGGAAAAACCGTCGGCAGCAGCGCGAAGAAACCAGTCTATAGCACAGGTGCCACTGAAGTCTATCGTAAAAGACAATCCTTTCTTCAAGGAGGCGTCGAAGATCATGCAGGGCAAGCTGACGGAGCAGGACGCCAAGCGGCGGCACACCATACTCAACTACTGCGAGCATTTGCGCACGGCATATACGACAAAAGACATCGACTTCTTGCGACAGGTCTTTAGCGACAAAGCGCTGATCATCGTGGGCAACGTGGTGAGGCAGACGTCGGCCGACGGCCGGTGTGTAGCGGACGCGCGAGTGAGCTACGCCATCCGATCGAAGCAAGAATACATAGCGCGCCTCGCCAAGGTGTTTTCCACGAACAGCAAGGTAGATGTGAGGTTCTCCGACTTCCGCATCCTGCGCCACCCCACGATGGACGGCATCTATGGCGTCACGCTGCGGCAGCGGTATAGCAGCGACCGATACAGCGACGATGGCTACTTGTTTCTGCTGTGGGACTTCAGAGACAGGTCGATGCCCGTGATCCATGTCCGAACGTGGCAACCAGCCTCCTCGGTGGCAGATGGCTCAGAGATCATCAGCATACAGGACTTCAACCTGCAATGAGCCATAGAGCCAATAGTGCCTCGCCTGCTCTCAGAAAGAATATCATCGGAAAGAGGCAGGAAGTATTTCATAGGAAAGATATAAGAAGCATATCGACGGAAGATATAAGAAACATATCATAGGAAAGATGTAAGACAAAAGTGTTGACAATAGACATGAAGACAACGACTACCCTTGGCAACGCCCGCCCTCTGCTGCTCGCCCTCTGCCTATGGCTGCTCTGCGGCGGTAGTGCGCGCTCGCAGGAGTTCACGGTGAGCAGCTTTCGCCTGCTGCCCAACGACGTGAGTGCCTTTGTCAATAGCGTGCGCGACCTCAACGACGAGGCGTGCGCCTTGGTGAAGGTAGAGGCGCCGTCAGACTTTGCCTTCTCCACGCCCTTAGGCATCGTGAAGCGCAAGGACGAGGTGGGCGAGATATGGCTCTACCTGCCCCAGGGCACGAAGATGCTCACGCTGAAACATCCCGTATGGGGCGTGCTGCGCGACTATCAATTGGGCACGACGCTGGAGAGCCGCATGACCTACGAGCTGAAAGTGGACGTGCCAAGGCTTGCCCTGGCGGAGCACCACGACACCATCGTGCAGGTGAGAACCATCATCGACACCGTCACCGTGACTCAGTCCAGGCCCAAGGAGCCCTGGACGGCCTATGCCCTGGTCACGATCGGCGCGCACGACAACGGACCGTCCTATGGCGCGTTCTTCTCCCTGATGCGGCGCCATGGTTTCTTTGTGCACGCCAATACGCTCTTTGGCAGTATCGGCAAGACACGCGGCAGTTGCGCCAAGGACGGCAGCCTCGGCGAGGGCACGGAGCGACCCTACTATTCTGGCAAGACTGCAAAGAGCCACTTCACCATCACGGCGGGCGCCACACACCGCCTGACGAGGCAGCTGTGCCTCTTTGAGGGCGTGGGCTATGGGCGCAGCGCCGTGGCATGGCAGTTGGCGCAGAGCGAAGGAGGAGGATATGTGCTCAACGACGGACTGACGCACAAGGGCGTGGCGGGCGAGATCGGCGCGCTCATGGGGTGGGGACGCCTCAGTGTGTCGGCCTCGGCCGTCACCATCGGCGGAAAACAATGGCAAGGCCACCTGGGCATCGGACTCAAGTTATGGAGGACAAAAAAAATGAGAAAAAATGAGAAATAACAAGCACCTACACACGACGGGCCACCCACACACAGGCCATCGAGCTCGCGGACTGCTGGCACGCCCCAGGGTCTGCCGACTGGCCTGGAGGCTCTGTTGCGCAGCCGTGGCGGTTTGCCTTTTCTCCTGTGACAGCGACCAACCCGACTATCTGGAACCGCGCCTCACCACGCTGCCTGCCACAGATCTCACACGGACGGAGGCCACGCTCCACGGATCGGCCACGGTGGCGGGCGAGACGGAGATGCCGCAGCTGTACTTCAGATATGGCGCGACAGAGGCCATGGAGCAAACGGCCCCGGCAGTCTTCGACGACCAGACGATGGTGGCGGCACGCATCACACGGCTCACCGCCGCCACCACCTACCACTATATGCTCGAGGGCACCAACGGCAGGACCACCGTGCGGGGCGACAGGATGAGCCTCACCACGCTGCCCAACGCCAAACCCTCGCTGGGCGAAGCGAGCATCGTCGGCCATGGTCCTATGAGCGTGATCGTAGGCTACAGGATCGCGGACGACGGTGGCGAGACGATCACGGAGACTGGCTGCCTGTATGCGCTGGCCTCCGCTGCCACCGACCAGCAGAGAGTGGTGCTCAAGGACTACCGCAAAGACCAGGAACGGCAGACGCTGCTGCTGCCCGACCTGCGCCGCAACACCACCTACATGATATGGCCCTACGCCACGAGCCGCATGGGCGAGACGGTGGGCGAGGCGATCACCTTCACCACGGGCGACGCCCTGCTGCTGGGCGAGCCAGGCCAACTGCGATCGCTGATGGGCAAGAACTTGTACGACTACTCCCGCCTCTCCATAGCCGGGCCTCTGAATGGCGACGACTTGCGCTGCCTGAGAGAGATGATGGGGCGCGGACGCGACAACGTGGCGACAGCAGGCAGGCTCTCGGACATAGACCTGACGGACGCGACTATCGTGGCAGGCGGCGAACCCTATGACGACGCACGATATGCGGAGGACGACGTGGTGGGGCAAGGCTTGTTTGCCGATTGCGCAAGCCTGTCGAAGATCGTCCTGCCGTCCCAGACCACAACCATCGAAAAGGACGCCTTTGCCCGATGTGCGGCACTTGCGCTGATCGACATTCCGGCCGCGGCTGCGTCGGTAATGCCCTCAAGTGGCTGTTCGGCCTTGCAGAGCCTCCGTGTCTCGGAGGCCAACACCCACTACATCGGCAAGGACGGCGTGTTGCTCAACGCCGACGCCACACAAATCGTGTGGTTCCCGATGGGCAAGAAGGGCAGTTATGCGCTGCCTTCCTCCGTGACCTCGGTCGGCAGTTATGCCTTCAAGGAGTGTAGCATAGAGCGGTTTGTGTTTTCAGACCATGTGGCCAAGTTGGGCACGGGCGTCTTCATGAACAGCAAGGTGAGGGACGTGACCATGCCGGAGGCTTTGCGACTGGTGCCCACGGCCACCTTCCAAGGCTGCGCGCAGCTCCAGGTGGTGCGCCTGGGCAGCAAGACGGAGCTGATCTCCGACTATGCCTTCACAGACTGTCCGCTGACCGATCTATATGTAGAGGCCCGGATGCCGCCTGTCTGCCAACCCACGGCTTTTGCCACCCTCGGGGCAGACGTCCTCGCCTCTTGCCGCGTGCACGTGCCCAAGGGACGGGCCAACATCTACAAGGCGAGCGAAGGCTGGAATTTGTTTAAGAACATCATCACAGACTGATTATGACAACACCAGAAATAGAAGAACTCAAACAACTCGTCAAGCAGAAATACGGGAAAACGCTCGCTACGACAACAGACTTCGAGGAGTTTTCCCTCTATCTGAAGAAAAAGGAAGACAAGAACGTTTCGTCCTCCACGCTGAAGCGCCTCTATGGCTATGTGAGCGACGAGCACAAGCCGAGGCTTACGACGCTCGACCCGCTGGCGCAATACATAGGACACGCGGACTACAAGGACTTCGTGTGCTGGCTAAAGAACAGCACGCTCTACAACTCGTCCTTCTTCATGGCGGACCAACTGACGAGCAGCCAACTGACTGCCGGCACGGAACTCGTGATAGGCTGGAGTCCCAACCGTATGCTCACGCTGCGCTATCTGGGCGAGAGCCTATACGAAGTGGTGACTACGGAAAACAGCAAACTGCTTTGTGGCGACCGCTTTGTGACGGGCTGCTTCATCAAGGGGCAACCGCTTCTGCTGCCCTATGTCGAACGCGACGGAGCGCGCACCATGCCGTTTATGGCAGGACGCCACGGCGGGCTCACGGTGGTAAGGTTGAAGAAACGCAGCGCCAAGGTGGAAGAAACAAAGAAATAGAAACAAAGGGGATTCTGAGAGGATTCTGAGGGGGGCTGCTTGTCGTGCCTGCCTGTCAAGACGAATCCGCCCATAGCCTTATAGCTTATGCAAGACCATACTAAACCTATCCATGACACGATCGGCCCTCCGGACGACGGGCTCACGTCGGGGTTCACCGAGTCTATAGACCAAGAGCGGGCCGTGGACTCCATGTCGGAGGAGAAAGGCTTTGGCAACGTCCAGGAGTATTATGTCTCCAAGTCGGGCCCGACGCGTCTTTTCACCGCCACGCGGTATGGCAAGCGCTATGTGCTGAAATGCTTGAAGACGGACTACCTGCTCACCCCCGTATATCAACAGGCGATAGTGAAGGAGTTTGAGATCGGCCTGCTGCTAGAGCATCCCTATATCTGCCGCACGCTGGCCATGGAGCAGCTCGCCGGCATGGGCCGCACCATCGTGATGGAACAGGTGGACGGCGACACGCTGCAGACGCTCCTCTCGGAGAAGAGGCTCTCGCCCGACCTTGCGCTCAGGATAGCCTCGCAAACGATGGACGCCCTGGACTATATGCACAGCAAGCAGATCACGCACCGCGACCTGAAGCCGTCCAACATCATGGTGACCCACAGGGGGAAGAACGTGAAGATCATAGACTTCGGACTTTCCGACAGCGACCTATTTGGCGTGCTGAAGATGCCGGCAGGCACCTACAGATACCTTGCGCCTGAGCAACTGCTGCAGGGGGCGGTCGCCGACCCCAAGGCCGACATCTACTCGCTCGGCATGGTGATGGAGGACATGGCGGAGGCTACGGGCAGCAAGCGGTTGCACAGGATGGCACGGATATGCACCGTGAAGGATGTCTCGCTGCGCCCCGAGAGCATAGAGGCGCTGCGCAGACGCCTGGCAGGGGGCAGACGCCTCAGGCGCATCGTTTCCTTCCTCGCCGCGCTCGTCATGGCCCTGGCCGCAATGGTGGCAGTCTCGCTCTTCGTGCGCAGCCACCAGGATGCAGAGGAAGCCGAAGGCAGGGAGCAGACAGACAACCACCAGGCGGCTCGTCAAGAAGACAACCAGGTCATCGACTACCATCTATGGAATAGACGATAGTCGATGACCTGGAGAAGGGAGGCCCGAAGGAGGAAAGGCTTGGAAAAGGGAAGCCTGGAGAAGGAAGCCTGAAGGAGAAGACCTAAAGGAGAAGGAAGCACAAGGAGGGAGGTATGAGTGGGAAAAGGCTTGCTCACTCCCCGTTCGTACACTCGCCCGTCTCGTAGCTCTTGGTCATGTCTTGCAGGATGGCTATCATCTTCTGCCGAAGACTTTCCGGCTTCAACACCATCAGGTTGCGTCCGTGCCACAGCAGTTCCTGCAGAAAATCGCGGGTGGGGCGCACACGGAGCGTATACTCGCGGTAGAGGCCGTCGGCCGACTGGCCCACCTTCTGCTGGCTCTCGTGCAGCGGCACCTCCTCAAGGTAGTTGTACTCGGGATAGAACACGCGCAGGCGCACGTTCTCTATCGGCTCGTCCTCCATGCGCATGATGCCAAAGCAACCATCGTAGTAGTTGTCGGGCGTGAGCATCTGCTTCTGTTTGGGCGACAGAGGACGCTTTGTGCACTCCTCATACATCAAGGAGATGCGGTCGAACGGCAGGCAGCGCACCTGCTCTTTCTCGTTCACGCCGATGACGTACCAACGCTGCTTGAAGAACCTCACAAAAGCGGGCGTCAAGGCGACGGACGTCTCCACCCCGTAGGCCGTGGTGTAGCTAAACCTCAGCCGATATTGCTTGTCGATGGCTCTGAGGATGTCGTCGAGCAATTCTGAGTTGCGTGGCGCAGGGTCGAGCATCACCTTGGTGTGGTATTGCAGCATATCGCCCAGCGAGGCCAGCCGCAGGGAGCTGAGCAGCCACTCCGTGACATCGTCACACTTCACGCTGTCTTTCTTCAGATAGTAGCGATAGCCGCCGCTCCTGCCGCTACACTCCACCTTGATGCCAAACATCTGCTCTATTTCGTCGCGATGGCGGTGAAACGTGCGCTTCTCCAGCGACTTGCCTTGAGCGTTGGCCGCAGCCTCCAGCCATGCGGCAGCTATCTCCTCATACGTCATGCGCCTGCGTTCGAGCTGGCCTATCAGCCAGGCGAAGAATCTCATTCGCTTGTCCATACCCTGTAGCCCATTATTTCAAGAAGTTTGCTATCACCCGGTGCCAGTAGTCCCACGAGTAGCCCACCGAGGGATGGTTTACCGCCATCGCCCTCACCGTCCTGCCGCTTGCCAAGGAGTAGGTGCCCGTGGCCGTGCGACAGCCGTCCACGACGATGTCCTCCCCATCAGTCCAACGCTCGCCGGGCAGTTTGTCCCACAGGCGGTTGCCCCATACGATGAGGCATTCGGGCTGGTATTTTTCCATCACGTCGAAAAGGACCTCGCCAGCCTGGCGGTATTGCGCGGCGGTGCCAGCCTCGCGCGGGCCGCCCATGGCCACTTGCAGATAATTGTAGAACACCACCGACTGCCATATCCGCTGACTCTGCGCCTGATCGGTCTCACAGCCCACGAGCGAACGCTCAAACTTCAGCAACGTCTGCATCCACCTCTGCCGCTCCACGCCCCGGTCGAGATATTGCTCCACTACGCCGCTGGTAAACTCCATGCACTCCCGATGGCGCAGGCAGCTGCCGCAGTCGGCGCAGCCCTCGTCGCAGTAGTGGCTCTCGCCAAGCACCATGATGCGCTTGCCAAACAGTCCTCCGCCAGCGTATGACGCTCCGACGAAAGGACGAAAGAATACTCCGTCTTTCATATATTATTGCTTTTCTGTTTTGTTTCGATACTCATCCTGGGTCTTCCAAATCTCCTTGTACACCCATTTCTGCCACCACGACCAGGCAGGACGGGTGTGCCAGCTGCCACAGGCCGGACATTTCAGCGGCGCTGACAGGGCCGTGCATTGGTATTCGAAGTCCATGCCCACAAACTTGTGTCCGCATTCGTTGCAGACAAATTTACTCCATCCTCTTAACATAGCTATTTCGTTTTTAGACCAATTGGCAAGACAAAGGTATGGAGAAGTTTTTATCCCTGCAAGTCCATGATGGTTCACTGATGAAATCCTCACGCCGCCGGTCCCAGCCTTAGTCTGCCACAGTCGTTTTTTTGTTTACGTCGGCAAAGTTACTTATCAGCCATGCCAAAACGTGTCGCAGCTGAGAAGAAAAGTAAAAAAAGCGGGAAAAAGATGCTGCATCGCTTACGGGATTTGCGATGCAGCATCTGAAGAGTGGTTAAAACTATGAGAACCAGGTGGCCACCATGAGGGCCAGTTTCACGACAAGGCAAAGCAATGCGCATACAATGGCGATGAGCACAGCCGTGGCCAAAGCTTTCTTTCTCACTTTGCTGATGATCTCCTTGTCGTCTTCTATATAGCCCGTGATCAATCTCAGGTTGCTCAAATACGACCGCTTGAATATGTCCAGCACGTTGCCTACAAAGGGAATGGCTCCTATCAGGACATCCAGCAGCACGTTGTATATCACTGCCAGTGTCAGCGGTATGGACCTCACCACACACAGACTGTAGTAGATGAACGGCATGGCCAAGGAGCTCGAAAGCACGTCTCCGACACCTCCCGGAATGAGTCCGATGAGCGGATCGAGATAATATTGGTCCATATACTTGGCCGTCTTCACCATGATTCGGTAAGACGAGCGGTTCATCATCTTCTCGCGCTTGGCCTCTTTCTTTGCGACGCGCTCCTGCTCTTTGGCAAGGGCTGCCTCGCGGCGGAAGTCTTCTCGCTCAAAATTCAGCCCCAAGTCGCTCTGGGCTCGTTGTCTTCTTGAACTCTCCATAGTCTCTTACAATTCTATTTGCTTGTTTCCGTTCATAAAATCACTAAAGTCTTGCACGCTCAGCGTGTATCCGCTGAGGTCTGAGAGCATCTCCATCACCTGTTTGCGCTCCTGCTCGCTGTCTGCCAAGTTGATGCGAGTGAAGACCTGGCGCAGGTAGGCGCTCTTGTCGTCGATCCGGTCCAGATAGCCCTTGAACGTTTCCTTGTAGTGGTCGAGCTGCTCGTCGTAGGCTGCTGCCGCTATCCTTCCGTTGAGTTGCTGTAGCTTGAGTTGCGTCACGCTGTCCAGCAAGGCCACGCCGCGCTGCAGCACTTCCTCGGCCTTTGCCTCCACCATGCCCAGCTCCTCGTCGGTATAGGTCGTCGGCTGAGCCTCTTGCCGAGATGTTGGCCCATACAGTCTGTTGTCGATGTCGCCAGCCACCTGCTCCACCCCGTCGAGCAAGCGGACGGCCATGTGGCGATCGGCATGCAGATGGTCGGCCAGGAGATTGGTAAACTCCGACAAGTTTTGCTCTACGTCTGCCGGCAACTTGGCAGTCTCCTTGAAGTCGGCAATGTCCACGCTGCGCAGCAACTTCTCGTCCAGCCTGCTCTCGGCAATCTCTCGGCCCAGCTTCAGCATCGCCACCACGTCGCGGAGATGCTTCAGCATCTTGAGTTTCAGCTCGTTAGAGCAGACGATCTTGCTTCTTATCTCGCGCGACACGGCGTCCAGGCGGGCCGCCAGGCGGGCGTGTTCGCTCTTCGTGGCCTTAGCCGCCTCCTGGTGCGAGAGGAGCTCCTCCTGGTCGAGTTTCAGATCCACCTGCATATTGTCAAACTCCCTGATCAGCGGGGTGCAGACGGCGTCCCACTCCGAATAGTTGCGATAGTAGTTGCGGCGGGCCGTGCCCAGCGTCAGCCAGTTGAGCAGAAAGAAGGGCTTCGAGGGCTTGCGCCGCTTGGCGTCCTGATAGCTGGGGCGCTTCGCCTCCAGCGTGGTGGTGAGCTCGCCGACCAGCGACTGATACACGTCGATGTTCTGCAGATGGTCGTTCATCTCCATCTCGGCAGACCTCATCTGGCGGAGCAGTTCCCTGCGTTCCTCTTCGAGCGGGCGCACGCTGGCCTCGCCATACAGGGCGTCCGTCATCGAGCGGAAGTCGGAGTCCATCAACTGCGAGGCAAAGCGCAGATAGACGTTCGACTTCGGTATGACGACGTCGTTGAGCGTCTTGTAGATCACGGTCAGACGCCCCATGTCGGCCTTGATGCGTGTGGCGTCATGCTTCACGCTGGTCTGCAACTGCTGCAGATCGCCGCGCAGCCGGTTGGCCTTCTCGCTGGCGGCCATATAGTGGTCGAGCATCCCCAGTCCTGCCATGGCGAGTCCGAGCGTCTTGCTGCTGCCCGCGGCCGATCTGTAGGCACTCATGGACCCTTGCAGCGAGGTGCGAAAACTGTCTGCTATCTCGGCGATCAGCACGCCACACTTGTCTTGTATCTTGCTATACTCCAACTCTATTTGCCGCAGCATTTGGTCCACGTCGAGAAATTCCACTTGGTTGAAATCGAAGAGTTCGGGCGACACCATCTTGATGGAGTCTCCGTAGAGGTCTATGAGCCGGAGCGCATACTCGCGGTAGGTAGCCTCGATGTCGCTGCGCAGCGAGGTGAAGTCGCTGATATTGGCGCGCACGCTGTCGCCGGCATAGCGGTAGGCCTCCACCAGTTTCGCATATCTGTCGAACATCACCGAGGCCTTGCCTCTCATCTCTTTCACGCCGCTCGTCCCTGTCAGCCAGTCCGCCGCCTTCGACGAGCCCTTGGCCAAGGCGGCGCCCAGGTTGAGGGCTATCATGCCCTGCAGCTTGTCCAAGGAGTGTTCCGTCGCCTGCAGTTCGTTCTCGGCTATAGCCAACGCGTCGCCCATGTCTCCCTGCTCAAGACAATGGTTCAACTTGTAGTCGGCCACGATCGTCGTGCGCGCATTGTTCGTCACGAAAGCGATGCTGATATTGCAGTCGTTTCCGTAGAAGCAATACGCGTCATAGACCAGGCTCCCCACCTCGGAAGAGTCGCCCGCGACGCCATACTTCTTTAGTTCATAGGCCAGATCGGCCCGCAGAAACGTCTTGCCGTCGCTGCACAATTCGTCGGCAATCGACTTGATGGCTTTGTAAATTTCTCGATTTTCCATATCAATACTATCGTTTGGATGGGTATAGGGTGAGGCAAAGACACAGACAAGTTCCGCCCCCTGCAAGTCCATGAAGGTTCACGGCCTGCAGGCGCTTGCTGTCTCTATCCCCTTCTCCTATATCCATGCTGAGATTCTTGTTTACGTCGGCAAAGTTACACATCAGCTGTGCCAAAGAGTGTCACCACTGGAAAGAAAAGTAAAAAGAGGCTGAAACAAAACCTGCATCAGACCACGTTATTTGTCGGAATTGAGCATTTTGCAGCAGATTATTAGTCGGAATTGAGCAAAATTCCACGAATTATTTGTCGGATTTGAGCAATTATCTTATCTTTGCACCTGATTTTTAATCACTTCTCGCCATGCAAGAATATATACAAAGAAATATAGACGTAGAACTCTTGGAGTGGAAGGACAATCCGATGAGAAAACCACTCTTGCTTAGAGGTGCCCGACAAGTAGGCAAGTCCTCTGCAGTAAGACATTTTGGAAAAGAATTCCAGTTTTTTGCTGAGGTAAACTTTGAACGTCACAAAACTGTCAAAACATTCTTCCAAGGAGATATTGACATACGCTTGATTGTCCAAAAGATTGCAATATATATCAACGTTCCAATAGAAGAAGGCAAAACGCTTCTGTTTCTTGACGAGATACAAGAATGTCCAGAAGCAATAATGGCATTGCGCTTCTTCAAAGAAGACTATCCAGGGCTACATGTCATTGCAGCTGGATCTTTACTGGAGTTCACGCTTCAAGAGCTACCTACCTATGGTGTAGGGCGCATACATACTTTGTTCATGTATCCGATGACATTTGATGAGTTTTTGAATGCGAACAATGAAAACGGATTGATAAGCATGAAAAGGCAAGCTGACAGCCAGCATCCCTTGGATGCAGCTTTTCACGAAAAACTAATAGAATATTTTCGCATATACCTTTTGGTAGGTGGAATGCCCGAGGCTGTGCTGGCATGGATAAAGACACACAACTTCAACCAATGTAGTCATATACAAGAAGATATTATCTTGACATACGAGGACGACTTTAGCAAATACAAGAAAAGAGTCTCTCCTGACCTGCTAAGGACAACGCTGCACGGCATCTGCCATCAGCCAGGAGAAAAAATCACATTCAAGCAGATTTCCGCGGACTACAGAAGTTCACAAATCAGAGAAGCAGTCCGACTTCTGACACTTGCCGGCCTCGTCATTCCCGTCATCGCCACCTCGGGGAATGGCATTCCGCTTGATGCAGAAGCGAACGAGAAAAACATGAAGATTCTGTTGCTTGACTCTGGACTCCTTCTTTCTGTTTTGCAACTTGAAGGAAATCTTGCGCAGCACCTTGTGGAGCTAATCATGACTGGCAGTCCACAAGATCTTGTCAACAAGGGGGGCTTGGTTGAGATGGTGGCAGGCCTTGAACTCTTGCGCAACAAACCATGTGTGCAGCGACAAAAGATGTTCTATTGGGAGAAAAGTGGGAATAGTATAGCCGAGATAGACTATCTTGACACATTTCATCTCAAAGTCACACCTATAGAAATAAAATCAGGCACACAGGGTGGCATGAAGAGCCTATGGCAATTCATGAGAGAGAAACGCCTTACAGAAGCTATCCGTTGTTCATTTGAAAATTTCGGAGAATTCACCTACACCGACCCGCAAGCAGACAATGCCAAGCGCCATATAACCATCATTCCGCTATACGCATTGAAAAATCTGCGGGAAATGAAGTAGCAAAATGGATAGTAGTCTCCGTCCTCCTCATGCTTCACTTGTGTGAGCTTTACAAAGGCATCATTGGATTTCAATATACCTAACGATGCTGAGTTGAGTATATCATTCAATCCAAGTTGCTTCTTTGACAATACCTTGCCAAACAATCCCTATAAAATGTAGAAAAGAAAAGAATGCTGAGTACCTATCCAGTAGAACGCAAGTGACACTATAGTCCAAGCACACTAACACTCCAGTACCAGACAAGTGAAACTCCAGTACCAGGCAGGTGCACAAAAAGTGGTACCAAGAATAGCGTATCGACTGATACGCTTACGCCAAGAAATCCAAACGTCCTATTATCTCGCCATCGTTACTTCTTTGAGTAATCTCTCCGATAATTCTTCAAAGGTGGTTCCTTCTGGCATTTTTCCACCTGCCAATTCATTAGCTACTTTTGACATGCATACTGCGCCGACTGCAGCTATGGTCGACAGATGCAGCTTATTGGCAATGTAAGTTGTCAGCCTTGACAGCAATTTCTCTATTTCAAGTTTATCTGTAATCATAGGTCTAGTATTAATTGTTTAATTCCTTTTTCTGTACAAAAGCAGTATTGAATGTACTCTGGGCCGGGATATTTCAGTAGTTTTGCCAACTTGACGAGATTTGCACTATTGCCGTATGCATTGCCATAACTCCTACGATACTCCTGTAAAATGGCATCTACACGTGAGTCTGCAACAGGACCGATGACAATGTCATAGTTATGCTTGTAGGTATGAAGATGGTCCTTTTCCCTGTTTTTTAGTACAAAGAGAGCCCATTCCGCAGTCCTACCATCAAATTTCTTTATTCTAACATCGCTGGGGCATCTTGATGGGTTGAAGATGAACGGTGACACTTCCGGACTCCCATCGCCCATAATGGCAGTCGTTCTTTGAGCCATGGCGACTGCACGCGCATAATCCTTAGTCAGATAGAAGCCACGACCAAAGTCTTTGAAGTTCTTGCTCTTCGACAAGTCTATTTTGGTTATCAACTGGTTACTGCCGTGATAGAGTATCATAGACGACCACCATTATTTGCACATACACGTGACACATCATTGACAATCTCATGATTGCTGAGGGTCTTCTCAATGTCTTGGTATTGACGCAGGAAGTCCATCCCCTTGAAAGTCACAATGTAGCTGTAAGCCTGAGTAAGAGGGATCTTCTTCTCATCGGCAAAGTTGTTGATAACAGACACTACAAATTCGCTTTCCTCTTGGTTAAAACCAACTTTGTCAACAACATGAATCTGCAATGCCGACCCCAACTTGCCGAGTATGAAAGATGCCACTTCTGGCGTTATCGGCGCGCCATGCTCTATTTTTGACACGCGAGACTCCTTCAGGCCAATGAGCTTACCAAGCTGGGCTTGCGTAAGTCCCTTCTTTTTTCGCTCTTCGCGTATTATCATTCCCAAACTCTTGTTCTCCATATCAATCAGCTTATCTTATGCAAAGATAATGCAAACGAGCGCAATATAAGCTTGCTTACAAATTGCCGAGTGCAGTTTATCTTCTGCAAAGATAGGCAAAACTTTCCATATATGGAAAGTTTGAGACAAGAAAACCGTGCTTAAAAAGGTCAAATTATAGGGCAGACATGATGGCATTACGGCATGATGGAGCATTCGCTTACGCCAATTCCACAATCCTTAACGGCATGATGACATGATGACATTACGGCATGATGACATGATGGAGCGTTCGCCTTTGCCGCCGCAGGCGGGCAACACGCGGCTCTCATACAACGACCGCGGCCCGCATTGGGAAAGCAGCGGAAGAAGAAATGAAAGATGATGATCGGCGGGCGGGCAAACAGCATGAGCCCGCCACTGGGCGTCAGCAGCAAAAAATGGCGGAGGACTTCTGCCCCCGCCACACCAATATTTCGCTATCAGCGCCTGGCAGCTACAGCAAAACAATTTCCACCTCGATGCTCTCCGGAGCAAAGCGGATAGCCCTCAGCGCCACCTTTTCAAACACCTTCTGCAGTTTGTCGAGATCGCCAAGGCGCAGTTTCACGATGTTGCCAGGCCTCTGTTCCACCCATCCAGCCTTCTCCGGCACGAGCCGCTTGGCATAGGAGATGACAGGCGACACAAGCAGGTCGATACCCATCTTGCCGTCATACGACAAGTACAGGTCGGTGCCCTCTATCTTCTCCACCCCGACGTTGATGCTCACAGACTTCGTAAAGGCCAACACCTTGATGGGCAAAGAGACAGACACGGTTTTCCCATCCACATAGCCTACATTGACCGTCTTGTGAAAGTGGCTGGTCACATATTCCTGTAGTTCAGCATAGCTTATTGTCAACTTCATATTATCTCGTACTTTAGCTATTTATTTGCTCTTCTTGCGTTTCCACATATTTCGGAAGAATTCTTTGCATGCTTCCTTGCACATATAAAACAATAATGGCCCAGAAGAATAGGTATTAAAACTGCCACACTTTGGGCATTTTACAGGAGCTGATTCCGCCGTACAATTCAACTCCATGTCCACTCCAAAGAACTCATGTCCGCAATCGCTACATTTATATTTATATATTCCTCTATCCATCGTATGAAACGATTTATATGTTATTAATGTTATATATAGGTATCTTCTGCGCCATACCTACCTTCTATTATTCCTGTATTTTATTTTGTTATTTTCCAGTTGTTGCATCCTTGAAATTATTCTCCTTGAATGCTTTCTTCATATTCTCAATCTGTTGCTTGCAGGATTTGGAAATGCTTATAGTCTTGCTTGCGATATTCTTCAAAAGACGCTCGTCAAGAGTTGTACCTTTATTCTCCAAACTGTCTATAAAGCACTTCTCCACTGCTTCGTTCACTACAGATTCTATGTCTGCACCGTTAAAACCTTCGGTTATCTGACTGACAGAATTCAATACCGTTTCGTCAAGGCTTTTCTTCTTGTTTTCAATATGTATTTTTAAGATCTCCTTTCGCTCTTCCTTATTCGGCAAGTTAACGCAGAATATCTCGTCAAAACGTCCTTTACGCTTCAGTTCAGGAGGCAGATTGTCTGCATTGTTGGCTGTAGCAATAACATAAACGCTACTCTGCTTCTCCTGCATCCATGAGAGGAAATACCCGAACATACGTGTCATGATATCGTTGTTGCCACCGACACCCGAAAAGGCTTTCTCTATCTCGTCAATCCAGAGAACGCAAGGAGCAGCAGCCTCAGCAATCTTGATAGCCTTACGCAAGTTGCCCTCGCTCTCACCAACATACTTTCCCATCATACTGCCCATGTCGAGTTTCAACAAAGGTGTGTTAAACAATGCTGCTGAAGCCTTTGCACAAAGTGATTTTCCACAGCCAGGCATACCAACAATAAAGACACCTTTAGGTATTGACACACCAAAATCCTGAGCCTTTGGCAAGTCTGCAATAACCCTTGACTTATTCTTCAGGTAATCCTTCAGAGCATTCATACCTCCTATTTTATCCAGAGACGCAGGAGTGTCAATCAATTCCAACAACCCGGACTTTTTTACCATCGATTTCTTCTGCTGAAGAATCATCTCCGTATCCTCTGCACTCAACGAGCCATTGCTGCTCATTGCCATGTCAAGCATTCGGTCTATCTCAAAGCTTGTCATACCCTTCAAAGACGGCATCAGTTTCTTTCTGTCCTCATCTTTGAAATTGTCATAGCAGTTCACCTCTATATGCTCGTCTATAAGCTGATTGATTTCCTCTTCTTCTGGGAATGGAATATCCAAGTAGGACACATACTTCTCCAATTCTTGCGGCATCTTAAGAACAGAGGATACTATAATGACGGTAGTATTATATTCTCTGTCATACAACTTCCGTTGAGCTATCAACTGAAGCAAAGTCTTGATAGACGGCTCTTCTATATAATCTTGAATATCCTTCAACACCAAGAACTTTTCCTTGAGATTAGATTCAACAGTATACTTCTCCTTCAAGAAAAACTCCAATGTATCTTGATCTCCCAAACCTTGACATTCCTTAGTCTTGAAGTTGGTCGTACCAGTTGCTGGATTCCATTCAAACACCTTGCTTTTGCCAACAATTTCTGATATGATTTCGTCTATACGGACAAAATCATAGTCGTTGATATAGATGATAGGTGTATTAACATCTATCATCTTCTGAAAATCAGATATAATCTTCTTGTTCATCGCTCTGTGTTTAATAATCAAACAAATGATCAACGATAAAATTCAATTGCTCAGGAAACTTAGCTTTAATGAAACAGAATCCATCAATGAGATTTGACGGGTGATGGAAAGAACGGAAAGGATTGAAAGGATTGCCCCCTATCGGTAGGGTTGTAAAGCCTATCATACTATTCAATCCATTACCAATCATATATTGTGCTAATGGGTAATGATAATCTTCAGCTAACTTCACAAACAAACCTGGTGTTTCTTTACTATAAGAGTAACGTACCAAATCCAGCACAAACTTACGTTCTTTGAAAAATACATCCGATTCATCAAGGTCATCATATTTAGCTTCTGCTTCAGCTATAACATATTTCCAATCAACAAACATCGAAGCTTTCCACAATGAGGTAAATTCCTGTAGTAATTTCTTGACATCTCGAACAAAATCCTCATCATATACTGTTTTTTTTGTTATAAAGCCTATCTTATCATTCTTCCATCTGCAAATCAAATTATCTATTTTCTCTTTTACTTTAGGAGTCAACATCGCTCTCTTCCGAGCAGCACCAAAGGTGTTAGAATTAACAAAATCAACAGCCTTCTGATTGTGAAGCTCTGCAGCCTTCTCTATCAGTTCTATGCCACGTATAATGTCTTTACTTCCATCACTTTTTGAAAATCCCTCAAATGCAAGTTTTCCTTGTTCAAACAAGAATTCAGGGTCTTCTTCATTTTCGAATGTACAGAAAACATCCCACCATTCACCATCAGAGACCTCCTCTGGATACTGCTTAAATATAAACTTGGCACCTTCATATTGGCTAAGCAAGTACTTACGTAAAGAATAATAATTCTTGGAATTTCTCTTTTCGCAATCATGCCAATACTCAAACAGAAAGTAGATATCATGAATTTGAGAATTATCGAATCGTTCTTTCAAGAATAGTTTAAGCACATAAAAATACGCATATTCATCAAGTTCTTCATTTATTAAAGACTCTACAGAATGTGCTAATTCTGTTTCTCCCAACTGCATCAACCATCTTGACAAACGTTTGTCTTTTATCAATGGCCACAAATCTTGTACGTTGAGGTTCTGACGCAAAGAATCAAGCGAGAAGTGTTCCTCCCCGCCTGATTTTATTCTTATTCGTATAGGTTTTGCTTTAGCTATTATACGCATAATATTATAATCCTAACCAAGAAGCCAGTTTCTTACTGGCTTTAACTAAACCTTTAGCAACAGAACGTACTACCGTTTTTGCGCCTTCAGCCACATAGTTCAATCCTTTTCGTACTGCCGCTTTTGCTGCTGGCACGATAAACTTTTCTGCATTCTTTATAACTGGAACGAAAACCGAAGCAGGAGGATAGACCTTTGAAATCAGATCACAAACGCGGTTCAATACTATCGGTACTCCACGCTCTATAACTTTATCAGCTACAGTTATAACACGAGCCACTGTTGCGTCAATCAATTTGTCTGCTACTTCAATAGCATCCAAATCCTCATTGGCAAGCTTATACGAAAACTTTACACGGTTCAGACCTTCGTCTACTGCACTCGCAATAGCAATCGGACTCTTGTCTTCAATAGAAAAAGGTAATGTTCCTTGCTCATTTGCTATTATAATTGCAGCTGCAAATACCTTCTTCAACTTTGCTTCAGAAGCATCACCTACGGGGGAGTCCAGGAATTGCTGAACCTCCTTGAACTCTTTCAGGCTTTCTACTTCTTCTTGTTCTAATTTGCGGCCAGACAACAATGACTGGAGAGCTGAGTACTTGCGACTTTCACCTTCAACATGAGAAACAAACTCATTACGACCTTCATCTTCGTTATATGCTATAAACTTCATAATCCTAGTCCTCCTCTTCGTTTAAGGTTTCATTATTCGCATTCTCACCAGCATCAGAAATGGCAGAGACGATTTCAGCCTTCTCTTGCTCGCCGCGTCCCTCCAATATTCTGTCCATCTCTTCAAGCATCCATTGCTTGCGAGACTTGCCTTCATCCTTAGCCTTTTGCAGTGCAGCCATTCTCTCTGCAAAGCCATCAATATACTCGTTAGTCTCAGAGAGTAATGCCATGCTTTCCTCTGAAACTCCCATTTTCTCACACTCACCCTTAACCAGCACCTCAATATCCTGGTCAGGATTGTTTTCTAATTGTTCCAACATTGAAGTCAGAATCTCGTCAAAATTCTTTGTCATTATTTTTAATTTATAAACCTATGGAAGTTGTGATTGTAATGCAGAATCTAATATTTCACAAAAAGCTCCTTGACGATAAGGTATTTTTATGTTTGTTCTTACCAAATCAACCTTAACAGCAACTGTATCATTTTCATTTTCATGATAGTCAAAAAAGCTCGATATCTGTGGTGGTAAGTTTAAAGTATAATTTCTAAGATATGATGGAGAGCTTTTTACTTTAGCAGTTGCTACTATGTCAACACCATCTGTGATTGCTACAATATCCCCGATTTTCACATCATTCATCATTCTTCCATCTGTGTTTACTTCTTTTACAAAAACAATAGCATTTTGCAAAAAGACATCTAAAATACTATTTTCTTTAGCCCCTTTAGCATGCCAGCGGCTTCCGATTTTCCAATACTTCATAACTATATTATTTTTGAGTTTTAAATATCAAACGTACCATGGCTTTCTATGGCATTTTGCACACTTTTAATATCCGCTAGTGCCTTGAAAAGACTTGATTTTGCCAGATCGGTTATTGCATTCAACGACACAGCCAGAGCTTGTACATTGCCAGTTGCAAGACACTTATCTACAATTTCAAATTCTTTTGCAAACAACATGCGTCGTTCATCAAACGTCTTGTCAAGATAGTTTTGCAAAAATTCTCTCACAGCATCTATCTGATGTATTGCCACTTGTGCCCTTGCTCTTATTTCTGCTCGCTTGGTTCTTTGCTCCTCACAGAACTTTGCAACTTCAGCAGATTTATCTATAAAGAACTTGGTCATCTCCACCATCTGTGCAGGACCAGGCTTTCCATTAGACACAGAAAGCATCTTATTATTAATAGAAGATGTTAGACCATTAATGAACTCATCATCCTTATCCGACTCTCTTCTGTAATCACTTACACCTTTATCGTATTGTCTCTCAGGCATAATTTCATAAGAGTCATAATTCCCGTCAGAGCTATTATCAGCAATTTCGTGATATTTCTTACGCCTTACTTCTGCAAACATCTCCCTAAACAACTGTATATAGTCTGCACCTTCTTTATGCCCAATTTCTATCAGACACTTTTCTATATCATCCAATTGTTCGTCATCAAGCCAATTAACAAAATCAGCCATCATATTATCAAAGTCATTGGATGATGCTGCTGCTTGAGCCAAAGATTGAGCTATTGGACCTTTAATCTGATTGCATACATAATCATTATCAATAGAAATATCCTCCAACTCACAATTAACCATATACGATATAAGGTTACTAATGCGACTTTTTAGTTCATCTCTATATTTGGGACAAACATTATATTTTGAACAAATGTCTCCGACAAAAGAAGCCGCTTTATCAGCAACCATACGGTTTATTGCCTTTTTGCCAAATACATTCCACGCTATTTTCATATAATCAGAAACAGACTTTCCCATACTATAAATTTTTATTTAATATCTTTTGAGTGTTTGTTAATGTCACTTGAGATTCCTTGCTAATTGTACCATTCCTATCTATCAATGGAACCTGGGCTACTTCGCTTAACGCCTTCACCAATAGAGAGGTTTCTCTAAAAGTATTCAGATAGTATTCATCTTTTGTTGAAAAATCATAAATCAATGGCTCCAAATAGAGCAACTTTTCATTGATCCTTTTTCCAAGCTGCTTCATGACGGATTCAAGCTCCATAGCTCTTTGGTTTATTGCCTCCATGGCAGTCCAACCTATCTTTGCCTTTGCACGTGCTTTTCTTACTTCTTCCAAATACGCAGTGGCTTCCGTGTATTTTTTTGAATAATATGCAGAGGCAACAATTCCTGCCGCAGCTAAAGCAAACACACCAGTTGTAGTGGCTGTAATTGTACCAAGAACAACAGAGCCTGCGGCCATTCCTCCTCCGCCAGCAGCTAAAGATCCGCCACCCAACCAAGCCAATGTTGCATTTGTGGCGGCAGCACCAGACAAAGAACTTATTGCAGTACCAGTACTTGCTGCCCCAAAAGCCATTACTGCAGACGTAGTAGCTGCAGGTACTCCACATAATGCAATTGCTGCTACACCTGTAGAAGCCACTGCTATTTTTCCAGCAGTAGAAGCACCCATCTCTATCGATTCTAAGGTTTCAATATCCGATTTTTTTAGATTTACCTTGCCGCCAATTTCATATTCTTTATCTTTAAAATCATTTCCCATAACCTTAAGGTATCCAAGAAATGGAGAAAGGCAAGTTCCTAGAAGTTTTAATTTCGTCTTACCAAAATCAGATAACACCCGATTAGCTTCAGCTTTTCTTCTTGCATTTTCCTCTTCAATGTTAGCTAGCATCCTGTCAGCAAGCTCTTTGGCCTCTTTTGCTTTTTTACGAGAATCATAAGCCTCATATCCGCTTACGACACGGCCCATTTTTCCTGCACCCTTTGCAACTTTTTCAACTCCTTTTGATATCGAATCGGCTGTATCAGCAATTTCACTGACAGCATCTTCGATACAACCGTCTATAAAAGAACTTGTCGCATCAAGGGCTTTGTCTGCTGATTTTGCTATATCACCAATAAAGGTTCCCTTCATTGACTTTGAGAAAGATTTTAAGAAACTCACATCAATAATGTTTTTTAAATTTCACATCGCCATTCAAAGCATATACTGTATATTCTCCTTCAAGTACACCTTGTTTATAGTTACCTTGAATGTAAGGATGACCACTTTTAAAAAAAACAGTAAAAGGTCCATCAGGAATATCATTAATTTTGATTTGTTCCTTGTTTGTTTCTCCAGTAGGATAATACACAAAACAATCTGCAACCTTCTCCTTATCTTGAAACTCACCTTTACAGGCTATCTTTCCATTGTCATAATATTCCACAAAAGGCCCCATCTTCTCACCATTAACCCACATAAACTCAGACATAACTTGATGATTAGGATAATAGGTAGTTTCTTGACCATTCATCACTCCATTTAAAGTAACGTAAGTACGGCGCACTGACTTATCCTCGTAATATTCTTTGTGCGTTATTGGAATATGCTTTCTTCTATAAAAGTAAAGAAGTAAAGCTGCACATATTAATGCAACAATACATATTGATATCAACACCATAGTCTCTGTTTCTTATTTAAATCTCTTACTAATAATGCCTTTCCTTTATCGAAACATTTGTTCATTGAGTCTTATCATCATATCATAAAAAAAGTTTTTAATGTCTGTGCTGCAAACTCTTTCGGAATTTTTCATCATTTGCAAATTACTTTCCATAAAACCTTTAAAATGTTTAACACGGCAATCTCCTCCACAAATATATTTTAGTTCACATTTTTTACACGGCATTAAATTGTTGACATCCGACAATTCTCTCGCTTTTTTCGCTATTTCAAATAGTGAAACCATATCATCTGTGCGTATGTTACCAATAGGTTTAACTTGTTGTATTATTGGACATAAAACAACATTCCCATCGGATGAAATTGCTAAATTACCGTAGTCGCAATTATCCTCTAAACCACCTTTTAGGTGAAAGGACATAAAAGGTCTATCCATGAAATCACCATAAAGTTCATTATAAATCTTTGATATAATTGTTTGATATTGTTCTTTTTGCTCTTTCGTAACAACAATATCCCTACCTTCTAAAATATCAAAGGTAAACTTTACCATAAAATTGGAAGCGTTATACTTTTCATAAAGTCTTTGTGCAAATTCTACATAGCGATGATAGTTAACTGCTAGATTTTCGTCCAAATATGGGGTAACAGAAATCTCTGTGTAAACATTATGCTTCAAAAAACTATCAGCTGTATTTAGAGCTATTCCGAAATTATCTTTCCCTCTAATTAGGGAATTTGTTTCTTCCGAATAACCATCAATACTGATTTGCACTCTTGTGAGCATAGGCGATAGTTCATCTATCATTGATTCTGTCCAAAGAGTTCCATTAGTCAGAATCTCATTTTTGATTCCCAATTTATAGGAATACTTTATGATTTTCTGTAAATCAGAGCGCAATGCAATTTCACCACCAGAAAAGACTACTACCTGCCCCCCGCTTTCACGAAACTTCGAAAGTAACGAACATACTTCTTCGGTTGTAAGCTCGTTTTTTTTCTTTATTCCTGCAAACATATAGCAATGTGGACAACGCATATTGCATGCATTTGTCAAATACAGCTGCATTGTTCCTGATACATGTTTGCTATGTACTTTTTTGTTTTCAAATCTACGGGCTATAATTTGCGTTACTACATACTTTGCATCTTCTAGTCTTCCATGAAAATTCAAGAGGGCTTCGTTCAATGCATAGATTTCCAAAAGTTGGAAAAACTCTAATTGAGTTTTGTTTTGTAAAACAATCCAATTGGCAGTATCTCTTGATGGCGAAAACGGAGCATTCCCACCCACTCGGAATGGTTGTATCCACTCACTTTCGATGCGGGAAAGGGGTTAAAAGAGGCTTAAAAAACGGAGCATTGCCGTTCAACATCGATTAAAACGCCCCAAAACGCCTCAAAAAACGGAGCATTGCCGTTCACCAGCTACGAAGGTGTGTGACAGACCACCTAAATAGCACGAAAAACGGAGCATGTCCGTTCA
>OFMV01000325.1_pt1 | contig 44745 bp, 29 predicted proteins | sample 1541881 | NCBI WGS metagenome assembly OFMV01 (sample SAMN04209220, study PRJEB22552) | human gut metagenome | biome: gut; material: feces | host: Homo sapiens | place: USA: Oklahoma
GTGTGCCGAACGGCTTGCCCGGTGGTGTGAGAGGACGAAAGTTTTATTACTTTCTCCTACTCGATTTTATTTAAGCCATTTTATTTTTCATGCGTAACTACTGCATACACAATATGTGCTATTGTAAAACGAGTAAATAAAAAGAAGGAAATTAATCCTTCTTTGAAATGTAAAGTGTACATGTAAAGTCTAGGTTTTTCGATTGATCAATCAAATATTGGGGTTGTACTTTAGCACCCCAGCTATTGATTCCGCCTACGCCCATTTGTTGTTTTGTGATTCTTAAATAGGTTGTGTGGGTTTGTGGCAGTTCAAATGTGTGTTTTGCGTTATATAAGTGCATAAAGGAATATTTGCTGGCTTGACATTCCATGTTTTCTGACTTTACGTTAAATGCATTTGTTCCATCAGATAGGCAGCACCATTTGCAGTCGGTATGATTGCCGTGTTCTTGTGGCTTTAAGTATGGAATGTAGTTTGTGTCTACATTTTCAGAGTAGAAATCGGTTAGTGCGTGATTTCGATCTATATATGTGTCTTTTTCGCCTTTTCCAAAATACGCAAAGTTTTTAAATGTTTCTTTTAGGGCAAACTCGATTCCGAATAGTGGTAGGGTTTGTCTTTTTGAATTTTTGTCTAAGTGTAATTGGATTTGAATGCTTTGATTGTTGTAGACTGTATAGACAAGTTTACATTCTTCTTCAATGGATTCAAGTTGAATTGTATAGATCATTTGTGCGCATTTGGAGTTGCGTATCATTTTAAAGTCAATAACATTTTGAAATAGGCTTGCGTTAAGCCAGATGGCATAGGTTTGTTTGGCACCATGATCATTGTCGGTTAAGGCTCTGTAGAAGACTGGTTTTGGTGCTTCTTGAAGTAATTCTGTATCATTTACTTGAATGGATACTAAGCCTTTTCGTTTGTCGAATAGATATTCAGTGTCCATAAATTGAATGCCAATTGAATTTTGTCCTTCCACTACAAGCATTGCACTTTCTTTGGATTGGTCTTGTTTGACTTCGAAGACTTGTTGGTCAAAAGCTTGTATACCAAGTGGTGTTTTGTAGTAGATGGTTTTTGTATAGTAGCCTGGCGTATTGATTTGTTTAAATTGTACGGGCATTGTTTTTGTAGTTCCTGGTTCTACACTTGTTTTAAAGATGCCGGATTGAATGGCTAGTCCATTTCGTTTGAGTTCAAAGATAAAGGTGTCTTTACCTAGGTCGTAGAATAGGTTTTTGTTTTTGATTGTTACAGAATCGAAATGGATTTCCATATCGACATATCTGTAGAGTTGTTTGAGTTCTTGGCTTTTGCCAGTTTCTTGTCGATTGGCTAGAAGGATACCATCTCCACAGAAGTTGGAATCGTTTGGATAATCGTCAAAGTCTTTTCCGTAGTAGTATTTGCCGTCTTTTTCAATGGCTTGGTCTAAATAGTCCCATACAAATCCGCCTTGGTATTGTTCGTATTCGTCTTCTAGATTGGTATATTCTTCCATGCCTCCAAGACTATTTCCCATGGCGTGCATATATTCACATAGAATAAATGGTTTCATTGGATGGCTTTCTAGATAGTCTTTTATACTTTGTGGTGTGGCATACATTCTAGATTCGATGTCACTGGCATTTTCAAATGTTCGATCTTGTGTGATGCCTTCATAGTGGACAAGTCTTGATGCATCTTGTTCTTTGAAGTAGTCGTGTAGAATCATAAAGTTGGATCCGCTACCAGCTTCATTTCCTAGTGACCACATTAAAATGCATGCGTGGTTTTTATCTCTTTCGTACATGCTTCTTGCACGATCTAATAGACAATCGGTCCATTCTGTTTTGTTTTGTGGGAGGATGTCATTAGCACCATGCGTTTCTAGATTCATTTCGTCAATGACATAGATTCCGTATTGGTCGCATAGTTTATACCAATAGCTGTTGTTTGGATAGTGGGATGTTCTTACGGCATTGATGTTTAATGCCTTTAGCATATGGATGTCTTCTTCCATTTGTTCATATGTAATGGCTCTTCCTGTTTTGGCGTTCCATTCGTGGCGGTTGATGCCGTGGAATACGATGCGTTTTCCATTGAGTTTCATAATGCCATATTCGAGTGTGAATTTACGAAATCCTACTTGTTCTTGAATGGTTTCAATGATTTCGTTGTTTGCATCGTATAGAACAATTTCTAATTGGTATAGGTTTGGGTATTCACTACTCCAAAGACTTGTATTTTCTACAGGTATTTCAAATGTGTCTTGCATATTGCCATTCCATACAATATTTCCTTGTGGATCGTATAGTTTGGCTTGTAGTATATAGCTTTCATTACTGCTCATTTTACATGTGCATGTAAGAACACTTTTTTTTGTGTCTAAATCAATATTTGTATCGATCTTTAAGTCTTGTATGTGAAGACTTGGTTGTTTGTAGATCATGACATCTCTAAAGATTCCGCTAAAGCGCCACATGTCTTGGTCTTCTAGCCATGTGCCTGTGCATTTTTGAAAGATGCGTACGCAGAGTACGTTATCTTTTTCTTGTGTGTATTTTGTGATGTCAAAACGGCTTGGGGTAAAGGAATCTTCTGAGTATCCGATAAATTTACCATTTAGCCATACGTAGATATTGGATTCTACGCCTTCAAAGGAAAGAATAAGTTTGTTTCCAATGAAGTCTTGTGGACAATCGAATGTTTTACGGTATTGATAGACTTTGTTTTTGTCCATGTCAATTTGGCCTGGTTTTACCACGTCATGTCCATCCCATGGGTATGTCACATCTGTATAGTGGGGATTGTCAAATCCTTGAAGTTGAATGTGTCCGGGTACTTGGATGTCGTTCCAATTGGTATCATTAAATTCTGTGTTATAGAAGAATTTAAAGCTTGTATCATAGTTTTTTGATTGGTTGAATTTCCATGTTCCATTTAGGGAAAAAGAGCTTGGTTTTTTGTCTTTTCCAATTGTATATTTATGATCACTGTATGCTTGTAGTCGATTGACTTGAAAGATACGTGAGTCTTTAAGCCAGTTTAAATCTGGTGTTCGCATTGTATCACTCCTCTATTCGTGTACCTTTCATTATAGCAAACCGCCCTATTGAAAGGAAGGTGAAAATGAATTAAAATAGGTCTTAAATTGGAGGCTGAAAGATGTCAGACATTCTTGGTTTAGTGGTTTCAATAGCTTTGATTTATTTTGCGATTAAGTTTACGTTTAAATGCATTAAATGGATTGGTATTCTTTTGATTGTAGTCTTTGTGTTTAAGATGGTAGCTTTGATTTTATAGAAGGATTGAACTCTTCTTTTTTTGATGCATATCAATTGATGGATGTCTAAGAAATTAGGTCGTGGTGGTGTGTTTTATCGTGAATTCACAAAATTGAATGGTTTTACTGGTTTTACAACATTGTCGGTAGTCCATACGCATTATTTGATTTTAGGTATTTCTATGGTTTTGGTTTTGATTTTAATTCGAAATTGTATCAAGGATTAATTTTGACAATATCACATAATTCAATGAATGTGCTTTATATAAAGTGGATATTCCATCTTAAGTTCAGCTTTTGTTGAACTTTTTTTGTTTCATAGAAATGAGTATGGTATAATTCCATATGGGATTTTGTCCCTATATTTATAGGAGAGTGTATTTATGTATTCTAAATATGGTAAGCGAACGATAGATTTTATTTTGAGTTTAGCTGGAATCATAATTTTATCTCCACTTTTAATTGTATTAATGGTTTTAATTAAAGTGACTTCTCCAGGGCCAATCTTTTTTAAACAGAAGCGTGTGGGAATTCACAAATCTTATTTTAATATTTTAAAGTTTAGAACAATGCGTATTGATACGCCTAAAGATATGCCAACACATTTATTGGAAAATCCAGATCAATATATTACAAGTGTTGGTAAGTTTTTAAGAAAAACGTCTTTAGATGAGCTTCCACAGTTGTTTAATATATTCAAGGGGGAAATGGCAATTGTGGGTCCTAGGCCTGCTTTATGGAATCAATATGATTTGATTGAATTAAGAGATGCATATGGTGCTAATGATGTCTTGCCGGGTCTTACTGGTTGGGCACAGGTCAATGGTCGTGATGAATTAGAGATTGATGTCAAGGCTAAATTGGATGGCGAGTATTGTAAAAATTTAAGCTTTTTATTTGATGTAAAATGTTTTTTAATGACAATTTTTTCGGTATTGAAACATGATGGAGTTGTCGAAGGGGGTACAGGAAGTATCCATAATAAAGATAATAACTAGGGGATAGTTAGAAGGTCTTTAATTCATTTTTATTGGAGAGTAATCTATGGTAGTGGCGTTGGTATATGCGTTTGATACATGTTTGGATCGTGTGCAATTATTGAAGAAATACTATACTTCTAGGGGGTATGAAGTGAAATGTATGACTTCAAATTTTTCGCATAGAAAAAAAACTGTGTATGATCCAAGCACGGATGTAGTCATACCTGTCCGTGAATATCATAAAAATTTATCATTGGATCGAATTTTATCGCATAAGCAGTTTGCAAAAGGGGCAAGGAAAGCTTTGTGTGAAATTCAACCGGATTTAGTACACTGTATTATTCCGTGTAATTCACTTGTCAAAGAAATGTCAAAATATAAAAAAGAACATGGGGATGTAAAAATTATATATGACATTATTGACTTATGGCCTGAATCGATGCCAATTGAAAAATATAAGGATCTGTTGCCTTTTAAAATATGGAAAAACACGCGAGATAAGTATTTATCAAGTGGAGATGTGATATTCTGCGAATGTGATTTGTTTAAGCAGTATTTGCGTTGTGGCAAAGTTTTATATTGGTCTATAGATCGTGATTGTTTACCAATGAGTCCTGATTTAAAAGAGGATGAATTACAATTTTGTTACTTGGGTTCAATCAATAATATTATAGATATTCCAATGATTACTGCATTCTTAAGAGAATGTAGCATACTAAAGAAATGTGCATTGCATATAATTGGTAATGGTGAAAATAAAGATGCTTTCATACAAGAAGTATTAGCAGTTGGTGTCAATGTCATAGATCATAAAGAGGTTTATGATCAAAGAGAAAAACAAGAAATACTTGATCAATGTAATTATGGATTCAATGTAATGAAATCAAGCGTGGTAGTTGGACTGACTATGAAATCATTGGATTATATGTGTGCTGGTTTACCAATTATTAATACAATTCAGGGAGATACAAAGAATTTTTGTGAAGAATGGGATATTGGATTTAATATAAATAAAGGTAATATCAAAGAAATAGCAAGTCAAATTTGTTTGGAGAGTATGGATGTGCAGCTTCAAAGAAGAAAGAATATTCAAACTCTGTATAATACTTATTTTACGAAGAAGCGTTTTTATGAAGTGTTAGATAAAGCTTTAGATTTATAAAAATGTGAGTATTCACATTTTTTTTGATTGGAGGTTGAGTTATATATGAATATATTACATATTTCTCCGTATGTTCCTAGCTTGCATACAAATCATGCAGGAGGGGTTTGCATGGGAAAACAAGTAGAAGCATTAAGAAAAAAACATAATGTTTATGTTTTGTCATTTATAACAATGCCTTTAGAAGAGAAAATAGTAATAGAAGAATATAATACGGATAGCAGTTATTTTGTCCGTATATCGAATAAGGATCGATTAAGAGAAGGTTTATTACATTTAAATAAGCCTTTGATGTTTTCAGCACGAACTTCAAAGGAATTTAAGCAGCAATTCCTTAAAATAATCGAAGAAAAGAAAATTGATGCGATTCATTGCGAATATACGGCAATGGCTCAATACATTTGGATTAAGAAAATGTATCCGAATATAATTTTTAATATAGTTGAACATGATGTGACAAGACAATCTTTTTATAGAAAGTCAATGGACTCAAAAGGGCTTAAACAATTATTTTGGAAATGGCAATTAAATTTAGCAACTAAATATGAAAATGAGTATTGTCAAAAAGCCGATCATGTTATTGCGGTAAACTCAAAAGATCAACGATTGCTTCATGAATATTATGGATTGAATCAAGTTGAATTGATGAATCCATATTATGGTGTTGACTTTGATGAGATTTCAGATAAGGTTGTAAATAAAATTCAAAAATCAATTTGTTTTATTGGACAAATGGGAAGAGAAGAAAATCATTTGGCTGCCATGCGCCTTATTCGTATTGTGAAATCATTAAATAGAGATGATATTCGATTGACAATTATTGGAGCACATCCTAATGAAGAGTTACAAAAAGAAGAATGTGAGAATATCCATATTACTGGTTTTGTTGAGAATATTGAAGATGAAATTCTAAAGAATCAAATTGCCGTATTCCCATTAACATTGGGAGCAGGAATTAAGCTAAAAGTATTATTGGCATGTGGGCTTGGGTTACCTGTTATCACAACTGATATTGGTGCTGAAGGTATTGATGAAGATGGAAACACATTGATTCTTGCTAATACAGATGACCAAATCAAAAATGAAATTTTAGAATTGATTGATGATTCAAATAAAATTAAATCTAAATCAATTGAGAGTAAAGATTTTGTAAAAAAATATTTTAGTTGGAATAAAACGGTCGAATTATTTGATCGATTATATGAGGTGAGAAAATGATAATCACAAAGACACCATTTAGAATGTCTTTCTTTGGTGGTGGTACAGATATGGAATCTTTCTTTAAAGAAAATGGTGGATCTGTATTATCTACTACTTTTGATAAATATTGTTACGTCAATGTTAGACATTTACCTAGATTTTTTGATTATTCGACTGAATTGAGTTATTCAAAGACAGAAAGAGTAACGAGTATTGATGCGATTGAACATCCTGCCATTCGTAATGCGATGAAGATGTTAGATATGCATGAAATTCGATTGACATATGAAGCCGATTTACCAGCCAGAAGTGGATTGGGTACTTCAAGTTCTTTTGCGGTAGGAATGTTAAATGCTTTTTATGCATTAAAAGGTAAATATGCATCAAAAAAACAATTGGCAGATGAAGCCATTTACTTAGAAAGAGTATTATGCGATGAAGCTGGTGGCTGGCAAGATCAAATTGCGGCAAGCTTCGGTGGCTTTAATCGCATTGATTTTAATGCGGATGGTTATTCTGTACATCCTATTATTATTTCACCTGAAAGAAAGAAACGATTAAATGATAATTTAATGATGTTTTTTACCGGCTTTACACGTTTTTCAAGTGACATTCAAAAAGCGAATCATTTGGATGATGAAAGTAAGACTAAGCAGTTAAAACAAATGCTTACTTTAGTGGATGAAGCAGAAAGCATATTGACGGATCAGTCAAAGGATTTAGATGATTTTGGTAGATTGTTAGATGCAACTTGGAAATTAAAGAGACAAACAGGAAAATCTGTTTCAACAAATAATATTGATGATTTATACGATAAAGGGATTACAGCCGGAGCCCTAGGAGGAAAATTGCTTGGAGCTGGTGGCGGCGGATTTTTAGTTTTCTATGTACAACCAGAAAAACAAATGCTTGTAAAAGAAGCCATGAAAGACTTATTGTATATTCCTTTTAAATTTGAAGATGGTGGTACCCAAGTAATATATTATGGACCAGAAGATTACTCGCCTTTGGAGGACAAATGATGAAAGTTGTTATAATGGCAGGAGGGAAAGGGACTCGCATTTCAAGTGTTGCATCCGATATTCCAAAACCAATGATTTTAATTGAAGGTAAACCTGTGCTTGAACATGAAATTGAATGTTTAAGAAAACAAGGCTTCACAGATATCATTTTAACTGTATCTCATTTAGGGGATATTATTATGGATTACTTTCAAGATGGATCTAAGTTTGGTGTTCATATAGATTACTATTTTGAAAAAGAACCATTAGGGAATGCAGGAGCTTTATTTCAAATCAAAGATAAATTATCAGATGACTTTTTATTATTAAATGCAGATGCGATGTTTGATGTAGATTTCAATCGTTTTGTTGAATTTCATAAGAGTCATAAAGGTTTGGTAAGTTTATTTACACATCCTAATAATCATCCTTATGATAGTGGTTTGATTATTTCAAATTCGAATCATCAAGTAGAAAAATGGTTAGCCAAAGAAGACGAAAGACCTGATTATTATAAGAACCGTGTAAATGCCGGTTTACATGTAATCAACAAAGAAATATTAAATCAAGTAATTGAAACTAAAAAGGTTGATTTGGATAGACAACTATTAAAACCATTGGCTGGTACAGGAAAGATGTATTGTTATGATAGTCCTGAATATGTTAGAGATATGGGAACACCTGAAAGATATTATGCGGTATGTGAAGATTTTAAAGAAGGTCGAGTTCAATCTAAAAATTTATCAAATAAACAGAAAGCTATATTTTTAGATCGAGATGGAACAATCAACAAATATGTTGGCTTTTTAAGAGATATAGATCAATTTGAATTATTACCAAATGTATCAAAAGCCATTAAGAAAATTAATGATTCAGGGTATTTAGCTATTGTTGTGACAAATCAGCCTGTTATCGCAAGAGGAGAAGTAACTTTTGATGAACTAAAAAATATTCATAATAAAATGGAAACGTTATTAGGAAACGATGGAGCCTATCTAGATGGAATTTATTATTGTCCGCATCACCCACATAAAGGGTATGAGGGTGAAATTCCTGAATTGAAAATTGATTGTGAATGTAGAAAGCCCAAACCAGGTATGTTATTTCAAGCATCAAAAGATTTTAATATTGACTTAAATGAATCTTGGATGATAGGAGATAGTGATAATGACATTCTTGCTGGTGAAAATGCAGGATGTAAAACAGCACGAGTAACAGATGAAGAATCATTATATGACATTGTAGAAAGGATATTGTAGACATGTTAGAAGATAAATTAAAAAAACATATAGATTTATTAATAAAGCGATATCCTATGTTAGAAAAATGTAGACAAGATATTATTAATGGATATTTGATGTTGGAAGATTGTTATGCACATGGTGGAAAATTGTTAATAGCAGGTAACGGTGGTTCTGCAGCTGATGCAGAGCATATTGCAGGTGAATTAATGAAACGTTTTAAAACTCCACGACCTGTACCTAATGAATTAAAAGAAAAATTAATTAAAATTGATCCTATTCGAGGAGAAAATTTAGCTAAAAATCTTGAAAGACCTTTAATGGCTATTCCATTAGTTGCACATGAAGCACTAACTACGGCTTATATTAATGATGTAGACGGTTTGGGTGTGTTTGCTCAACAATTATATGGTTTTGGCAAAAAAGGAGATGTTTTTTTAGGCATATCTACTTCTGGAAATAGTCAAAATATTATGAGTTCTACTGTAGTAGCTAGAGCTTTAGGTATTAAGGTCTTAGGATTAACTGGAGCTTTAGGTGGTGAGTTAAGTAGTGTTTCGGATGTATGTGTAAAAGTACCTGAAACAGAAACATATATGATTCAAGAATTACATCTTCCAATTTATCATTGTTGGTGTTTAATGTTAGAAGATCATTTCTTTGGAGAAAATCAATGATTGGGTGTGTTGTCTTAAATTATAATGATGCAAAAACTACGGTTGAATTTATTCAAAGAGTAAACAATATGGATTCTATTGATTTGATTGTGGTTATTGACAATTGTTCTACAGACGATTCATATATTCAATTGAAAATGTTAGAGTCAAATAAAGTCCATGTTATAAAGTCTGAAAAGAATGGTGGATATGGATATGGTAACAATGTTGGTATTGACTATTTAAAAGATAAAGTGGACTATATAATGATAGCAAATCCGGATGTGATTTTCGAAGAACATGTTATTTCTAACTTAGTATCTTCATTTGATAAAGATACAGCAATTGTGGCTCCTTTAACTTTACAGCCTGATGGAAAAAGACAGCTACCTGAAGCTTGGAAAGTTCCTACAGTTAGAGATTATTTCTTGTTTTCTTCAAAAATTTTAAATAAGAAATTACGTCCTATGTGGTATCCTAAGGAATATTTAAGTCACGGTGTTGTCGAGGTTGATTGTGTTCAAGGCTGCTTTTTTATGATAAGAACGGATATTCTTCCTGAAACATTATATGACGAAAATATATTCTTATTCTTTGAAGAATCTTGTATAGGTAAATACTTTAAAGATAACGGGTTAAAAACAAAATTATTGATTGATACTACATATATTCATAATCATTCAGCAAGCATTAATAAATCTTTTCAATCCGAAGTAAAAAAAAGAAAGATCACTTTAGATAGTTTTTATGTATATTTTAAAGATTATTATGATTTAAGTCCGTTTTTATTATGGATTATGAGAGTGTATAAAAAAATCATTTATATTGAAAACTATATTATTTTGAAGACATTATATAATTAGGTGGTGAAATTATGATTTCTGTCGCAATGACTACATTTAATGGAGAAAAATACATTGAAAAACAAATAGAATCGATATTAAATCAGAGTTTATCAGTTGATGAAATCATAATTTGTGATGATGGTTCAACGGATAATACGATTGAGCTTATGAAAAAGTACAATGTTCAAATCATTCAAAATAAGAAAAATTTGGGATATAAGTCAAATTTCAAAAAAGCAATGGAAAAATGTAAGGGTGACTACATTTTTTTATGTGATCAAGATGATATATGGAAAAAAGATAAAGTTAAAGAAATGATTTCTATTATGGAAAAGAATAGGAATATTCATGTTTTAGCAAGTTCATTTGAATATATAGATGAAAATGATACTTTGATTATTTCTAAAAATAAAAAAGGATATTCAAATAATAATCTTTATAATAAAGAGGTAAAACAAGATGATGTTGTGCAAGTAAAAACGGATGAATTTATTTATGGAAATTATTTTCAGGGTTGTGCTCTTGCCATTGATAAGAAAACAAAAGATTTTTTTGTGCATCATTTTGATGAAAGAATTCCACATGATTGGATCATTAGTCTATATGGATCATTGGATGGTGGCATGTATTTTTTAAATAAACCACTCTTTGAATATCGTATTCATAGTCAAAATTCGATTGGTGTTTCTACATTAAATCAAGATGCATCTACACATGTAAAGCGTGCTTACCAATTTGAAGAAAGATATCAAAAGGCAAGAGATGCATTATATGTTTTGGATATTTTAAAAATAAATTGTAGGGATTATTATTTGCGTAATAAGGTTGATTATTTAAAAATTGAATCATTTATGAATAATCATATTGAATATCTAAGAAATAAAAAACTGTTTAAATTATTATTTCAAAATAAATATGTTTATTATAGAAAGTTAAAAACAATACGTGGAAGAATTATGGACCTGGTTTATTGCTTAAAATAATGTAGTTGTATATTTCTAGAGTGCTTTATTTTTTATAAGCGTTGTATCAGGTATATAGAGTAATATTGTTAAAATACGAAAAAACGCTATATATAAAGGATATATGTATGTCTTATAAACAGACTCTAATCTTTTTTTAAAGTTATTATTCGATTTTAACAGTATAGAAGGTATGTAGTTAAATATTGTTTACAGTATACAAGTGTGTTAAAATGAATTGAATTGAGGTGTTGAAATGGATTCACAAAATGCGATTGAAGTACGAAATATGTATAAACAATTTAAGGTTGATTATGATAAAGCTCATACTTTAAAAGATAAATTATTATTTTGGAAAACGAGTCATGTTGAAATTCATGAAGTTTTAAAGAATATTAATATGGATATAAAAAAAGGTGAAACAGTAGCATTGATTGGTACAAATGGTTCTGGAAAATCTACTTTATTAAAATTAATGACTAAGATTATTTTTCCTAATAAAGGTACTGTTGAAACAAATGGAAAATTAACTTCTTTATTAGAATTAGGTGCTGGTTTTCACCAAGATTTTACGGGAAGAGAAAACATTTATTTTAATGCTTCTATTTTTGGTTTAACAAGAAAAGAAATTGATGAACGAATTCAAGATATCATTGATTTTAGTGAACTAGGCGAATTTATTGATCATCCCGTTCGTACTTATTCTTCAGGTATGTACATGCGATTGGCTTTTTCTGTTGCGATTAATGTAGATGCTGAAATCTTGTTGATTGATGAAATTTTAGCGGTTGGAGATCAACACTTCCAAGAAAAGTGTTATCGTAAATTAAAAGAACTAAAAGAATCAGATAAAACGATTGTGATTGTTACACATAGTTTAGATGTTGTAAAAGATTTATGTGATCGTGCAGTTTGGATTTATAAAGGAGAGCTTCGATTAGATGGTGATCCAATTTATGTTATTGATGAATACTTAAAGCAGGTAGCCATTGATCATAAGGAAGAAAAGAAAAAGGCAATTGCAGAAGGAAAGCATAAATTTAAGGCTGCTGTCTTTATTGATGCGCCAAAGGATTTTGCGACAATTCAAAAGGATAAGGGAACGTTAGTAAGTCAAGGTTGGCAAATCAGTGATCATGATCAAGCTGTATTTAAGTTTTTCTTAGATGGTAATGAAATCAGTGGAATTAAGCGAAAGAATCGTCAGGATGTTTTTGAAGCCTATCAAGAAGCATATGCGGGTGACATGGATCCGGATGCAATTGGTTGGCAGGTAAATTTAGATTTAAATGATTTAGATTTAGGGAATCATAAGATTGATATTCAATGTTCAGAACCGGATGGAAATATTTTGGCCGATAAAAGTATACAGTTTACTTTAGAGTAGGTGGTGAAAAGATGCATATATTTAAAGATATTTATGATTATCGTGAATTATTGAAGACAAATGTAAAAAAAGATATTCGAGGAAAATATAAAGGCTCTTTTCTAGGTATTCTCTGGTCATTTATTAATCCCTTGTTACAGGTGGTTGTATATTGGATCGTGTTCCCCTATTTAATGCGTGGAGCTGGGGGAGATAACTATTTAGTCTATTTGATTACAGGTTTGATTCCTTGGACATTCTTTTTAACAACTGTAAGTACAGGAACGACTTCGATTAAGGCGAATGCGGGAATTATTAAGAAGGTGTATTTTCCTAGAGAAATCTTATTGATTTCGCAAGTCTTAAGTGGATTGGTCAATTTCTTTATTTCTTGTATCATTATATTTATTTTCTGTTTCGCATTTGGGTATGGAATTTCTATTCAAATTCTAATGCTTCCTGTAGTTGCATTGATTCAATCTATTTTGATTTTAGGTATTATTTTATTGTTAAGTTCATTAAATGCCTATATTCAAGACTTAGAGTATATTGTATCCTTTTTACTAACCATGGGAATGTATGCCACTCCTGTTATCTATGATTTATCTTTATTAGATGGAGCTGGTGTTTTAGGTCAAATCATTCGTATGAATCCATTGACAATATTAGTTACATCATATCGTGATATTTTTATGTATCATGTATGGCCGCCATTAAAACCATTAGGTGCTGTTGCCTTATTGGCTTTGGTTATTTTAGTGATTGGCTATGCCGTTTTCAAAAAATTAGAAAAAGGATTTGCAGAAGAATTGTAAAGGTATTTTTAAAATACCTTTTTTTTGGAGGTTTTTATGATTTCAGTCGCAATCGCCACGTATAATGGTCAAGAATTTATTAAAGAACAGCTTTTATCTATATTGAATCAAACAATGCCGGTTGATGAAATCGTGATTTGTGATGATCAATCGAGTGATGATACAGTAAAAATTATTCAAGAGCTTCTGTGTGATAAGATCTATTTGTATCAAAATGAAAAGAATTTGGGCTATAAGTTAAATTTTAAAAAGGCACTTTCTTACTGTAAAGGAGACTATATTTTTTTATGTGATCAGGATGATATTTGGAAGCCTAATAAGGTACAAACGATGATTGAGATTATGCAAAATCATCCAGAAATCAAAGCATTAGCGAGTACATATGATTTAATAGATGAGTTGGGTAATGAAAAACAGATTGATATTAATCGAAAGTATTCCAATAAGAACATGTATAAGTGTAAGGTAAAAGATAATGCATTGGTAAAGGTCCCTTTTGAAAGATTAGTTGTAGAAAATAGCTTTCAGGGATGTGCACTTTGTGTTCGACAATCGATTAATGATAAATTTCAAAGATGCTATACAGAAGACTTCTATCATGATTGGTTTATTAATTTGTTGGCGAGTGAAGAAAATGGAATGTATTTTTTAAATGTACCTCTCTTTCAATATCGTATCCATTCGAAGAATACGATTGGCTTAAAAGGAAATGTCACCTTAAAAGGAAAAGAGCATTTGAATGCGACAAATACTATAGAGGCGCGTTTGAATACGGCTTTCAATTGTGTTCAAACATTAAATCGACTGGAAGAATTGGATGTAGATTTAAAAAACAACTATCCAAGCTACATACAATATAGATTGTTTTTTATACATCATATGGATTATATTGAGCATGGTAAAGTGTTTAAACTGTTCCTGCAAAATTTTGATTCTTACTATAAATACTTTAAAACAATCAAAGGTAGAATCATGGATATTGTTGTTACTTTAAAAAATATATGTTAATATAGAACTGTTTTGGAGGCTACTATGAAAAGAAACTTTTTTTATACAATAGATAAAGTCATATATAAAGACATTGAAAGTGCAAGCTATATTGCGATTATTGGATGGTGTTATTCGAAGGATGATCTTCCTCTGACATATTCAGCTAAAATTAATAATAAAGAAGTTGCAGTGGATTTGATTAAATCTCATCGTCAGGATGTATTTAAAGAACAGCATGTGGAATTAAAATCTGATTTAGTGGGATTTCGTATTAAAGTCAGTGTTGATACGGATATTGTTAATTCATTTGAATTGCGAGTTACGGATGGTCATGAAAGCGAACAAATCTTAGTTTTAAATAAAAAGAAAATTGATAAGATTCGCAATACGACTGCTATTGAATATAGTATGGATAGTGTTGCCAAAGATCTTGATAAGAATTCAATTACTGTACAAGGGTGGGTATATTCTGAAAATGGAGAACCTGTACAAATTGATGTTTTAGATGAAAATGGAAAGTCATTGGAGTATAAAAAGCGTCCACTGCCTAGACCTGATCTTGTGCGTTATCATTTAGTCAAGGCAGAAAATAAAAATTGTGGATTCCAGGTGAAATTTGATGGTAATCCTGAGAAGACATATTATTTATTATTTAGTACGGAAAAGGAACAGAGAAAGGTTGAAATTGAAGAGAACAATTACACAGCTCTTGGTTTGTTTAAATCGTACTTGACACATATGAATGCGCAAAGTATTCATAATGCGATGAATTATTTGAAACAAAATGGTGTGAAGCGTTTTTTTGAAAGAGTGAAACAAGGACCAAATTTAGTGGGGTATGAATACCAAAACTGGTTCTTAAAGCAGAGGGTAAAGCCAGAAGAATTAGCTAGACAATCTAAAGAGCAATTTGCGTATAATCCAAAATTAAGTATTGTTGTTGCGACATTTAACACAAAAGAAGAATACTTAAAGGAAATGATTGATACAGTTGTCAATCAAAGCTATTCCAATTGGGAATTGTGTATTGCGGATGGAAGCACAACGGATGCGGTAGAGAAATATGTAAAGGCACATTATGCTTTGTATGGGGATAAAATCAAATTCAAAAAGTTAGATCAAAACTATGGCATTTCAGGTAACACAAATAAGGCTTTAGAAATGGCAGATGGTGACTATTTAGCTGTATATGATCATGATGATGTATTGGAACTGGATTGTTTCTATGAAGTTGTGAAAGCTTTGCAGGAATATAGATATGATACGCTATATACGGATGAAGATAAGTTGAATGATAAATATAAGGTTTTTACAAAACCAAACTTTAAGCCAGACTATAGTGAAGACTTATTGCGTTCGCAAAACTATATTACTCATATTTTCTTTGTGAATCGTCATATTTATGATGAAGTGGGTGGCTATAGAAGTGAATATGATGGAAGTCAGGACTATGACTATATTTTTAGATGTATTGAAAAGGCAAATGCTGTTTATCATATTCCGCGTGTTTTATATCACTGGAGAATGCATCCACAATCAACTGCGATGGATCCAGAAAGTAAACTATATTGTTATACTGCGGGACAAAGAGCTATTGAATCGCACTACAATCGTATTGGCTTAAAGGATGTTAAGGTGGAATTGATGCCCAAACCATACTATGGTTTCTATCATACGACATATAGTACAGAGCCTAATCCGTTGGTTTCGATTTTGATTCCAAACTATAATTTAAAAGATACATTAAAGACTTGTGTGGATTCTCTGTATAATGTGAATACATATAAAAACTTTGAAATTGTGATTGTAGAAAACAATAGTACAGATAAAGATATTTTCGAATATTATGAGAAGCTTCAAAAGGAACATGACAATGTAAAGGTTGTTACATATCAAGGTGAATTTAACTATTCAAAAATCAATAACTTTGGTATGAAATATACAAAAGGAGATTATGTATTATTGTTAAATAATGATACAGAGGTCATTGAACCAACGGCCATTGCAGAAATGTTAGGCTGCTGCTTACGTAAAGAAGTAGGAGCTGTAGGGGCTAAGTTATTATATGAGGATGATACAGTGCAGCATGCTGGAGTAGTTGTTGGCTTTGGAGGCTATGCAGGACATGTCTTTACGGATATTGATAAGGATGATCCAGGAATTTTAATGCGTCCAAGAATTAATTGTAACTATAGTGCAGTTACGGCAGCCTGTATGATGGTAAAAAAATCTGTATTTAATGAAGTGAATGGTTTTGATGAACAATTTGAAGTGGCATGTAACGATGTAGATTTATGCTTGAAATTCCGTGAAAAAGGTTATTTGATTGTCTACAATGCGTTTGCGTTATGGCATCATTATGAGTCAAAATCAAGAGGTTATGAAGATACGCCTGAAAAAGAGGCTCGTTTTGAAGCGGAAAAGAAGAAATTCCAAGCTAAATGGCCAGAGATTTTGAAGAATGGAGATCCATACTACAATCGAAACTGGAATATTAATTTAGCACCTTTTAGATTTGAATAATTATGAACTACTATAAGACAGGACAGTTCGCTAAGCTAGCGAATGTGAGTGAAAGAACGATTCGATATTATGACAAAATAGGGTTATTAAAACCCTCTTTTGTTATGGAGAATGGATATCGGCAATATAGTGATTTGGATTTGTTGAAGCTACAAAAGATTTTATCGTTGAAGCATTTGGGGTTTAGTATTGAAGAAATCTTTCCGATGGTTATGGACAATACGGATTTAAAGGAAAGCTTTGATTTACAGATTGATTTGATTGAAGATAAAATGAGTCATTTACAATCGTTAAAGGATGCTTTAAAAAAAGCGAGTCAGGCTCCCGATTTATCTTGGAATATGATTCTTTCTTTAGTGCAATTGTCGAATGAAGAGACGAATATTATTGAGCAGTATAAGAATGCGAAGAACTTAAATGATCGGATTCGTCTTCATGAAAAATATTCTACAAATAAGCAGGGGTGGTTTAATTGGTTATTTGAGAAGATTGATTTTTCTAAGGTGAATCGCTTGTTGGAGATTGGCTGTGGAAATGGGAAGTTGTGGCAAGAGAATAAGATTGATTTAAGGAATCGTGAAATCTTCTTGTCCGATATTAGTGATGGTATGGTGGATGAGGTTCGTAATAAATTGGGTTCGGATTTTAACTGTATTGTGGTCAATGCGGAAAAGATTCCTTTTAAGGATGCATATTTTGATACGATTATTGCCAATCATGTATTATTTTATTTGAATGATTTAAATCATGGATTAAAGGAAATAGATAGAGTATTAAAGCCGAATGGTGTTTTTTATTGTAGCACATATGGAAAAGAGCATATGAAAGAAATCAATGAGATTGTACAGAATTTTGATTCTCGCATCAATCTTTCGAATCATAGCTTGTATAATATCTTTGGATTGGAAAATGGGGAAGAGATATTAAAACATTACTTTTCAAATGTTGAAAGAATGGATTATCAGGATTGTTTAGAGATTACAGAATCGAAGCCGTTGATCGATTATATTATGTCTTGTCATGGAAATCAGAATGAGATATTGGGTCCTAGATTAAATGAGTTTAAAGAATATATTGAATTTATATTAAATAAAAATGATAAAATAGTTGTAACGAAACAAGCGGGCTTATTTATTGGCCATAAAGGATAGAAAAATGGAAAAGAAATTATTTGTGTTCGAATCTGCTCCTGATTTTGCGGATAATTCGAGAGGATTTTGGGAATATTTAAAGAATAATGAAAATGTAGATACATTTTGGTGCGTTCGTGATGAAAATATGTGCCGCAGAATGCAAGAAAAAGGCATTCGCTGTGCTCTATTTGGCACGGATGAGGCGAATGAAATGATTGAACAAGCAGATTGCTTTATTACTTCTTCGTTTGAATTTGCGTATGCAAAAAGGAAAAATCAAATTCATGTTTCTGCTTGGCATGGATTTCCTTTAAAATTAATTGGATATTTTGATAGTGCGAGTCCCAATACAGATTTTATGAATCTAAAAGTAATTACAGCACAGAGTGATATTATTACGGCTACCTCAAGAACGTGTCAGCTAAATATGAGTGGGATGTTGAGTGTAGATCCAAATAAAGTGAAGGTGACTGGATTTCCAAGAAATGATTTATTATATACAGAAAATGGAAAAGAGAATCTTAAGAAGCTGTTGAATGTGGACTTAAATTGTAAATTTATATTTTACTTACCAACTATGCGTAAAGGCTTGAAAGATGAAGGGAAACAGTTTGAAGACAATATCTTTAACTATGATGATTATGATGTGCAAGCATTAGATGTGTTTTTAGCCGAAAATAATGCGTATATTGTGTCGAAATTCCATTTTGCAGATCAAGAATATTATAAGAAGAATAATTTTGAAATTCCTAAGAGAATGATTCTTTTAGATACAAATACTATGAATGAACAGTTATTAACGATTTATCATATTATGAATGCATTTGATGTTTTAATCACAGATTATTCTTCTGTTTATGTGGATTATTTATTGTTAGATAGACCAATTGTATTTTCGTGTCCTGACTTAGAAAAATATAAAAAGGACAGAGGTTTTGTTGTAGAAGATCCTAGTCTTTTAATGCCAGGTACTTTGGTTCGCAATCAAAAAGAGTTGATTAATTCATTAAGGGCATGTGATTTTGAAAAAGATAAGAGAAAGAATATGATGCCTTATTTCCATAAGAATTGTGATTCATATTCTTCAAAAAGGTTATATGATGAAATTGTTAAGAAGTTTTTAAATAACGATTATGATTTTGATAAAAAATTAGGAAAAGCCTATCTTCCTGGTTATTCAGGTTTATGCAGTTATAATATGGATTTACATACGGAGATATATATAGATAAGGGAAATGGATTAAATGAAAATGACAAGCTGTATATAGATAAGAATGTACAAAATAATGGGGATGAAATTGTTTATGAGATTTCTGGTTTAAAGGATGTAACATATATGCGCTTTGATCCAGATACAAATGGGCATTGGGTAATTGAAAATTTAAAAATTAAGGCGAATGATACATTGCTTCCTTTTCATGTTTTTAATGGAGTTCGGGTTGAAAACAAAATATTTTTTCTTGAATTTGATCCGCAAATTCATATTGATTTAAATAAGAAAAATATAGATTCATTAAATATTTCATTTACTATTTATGAAAGTTATCAAAATATGCATTTAATAACAGAAGTGCTTTGTGAGGTAAATGAAAAGAATTTTATTTATAAAAATGAATTGAATTCTATAAAGAATAGTCGTTCTTATAAGGCGACTGAAAAAAATAAAAAGGTAATTAAACGATAAAAAGTTCTTGACCCTAACGTGACGTTAGGGTTTATTCTTTTATTGTGATATAATGTAGTTAATTATGGAGGACTCAACATGAAAGGTATTATTTTAGCTGGTGGTAGTGGTACGCGTTTGTATCCTTTGACTAAGGTTACAAGTAAGCAATTGCTTCCTATTTATGACAAGCCAATGATTTATTATCCAATGTCTATTTTAATGCAGGCAGGGATTCGTGAGATCTTGATTATTTCAACTCCGGATGATACACCTCGTTTTCAAGAATTATTAGGGGATGGTCATCAATTTGGAATTGAGCTTTCTTATAAAGTTCAGCCTAGTCCGGATGGTTTAGCACAAGCATTTATCTTGGGTGAAGAATTTATTGGTAATGATAGTTGTGCAATGATTTTGGGTGATAATATTTTCCATGGTCATGGTTTGACGAAGCGTCTTCGTGCGGCTGCTGAAAATGAAGTGGGAGCTACAGTATTTGGTTATTATGTAGAAGATCCTGAACGTTTTGGTGTTGTTGAATTTGATTCTCAAGGTAAAGCTATTAGTTTAGAGGAAAAGCCAGCTTGTCCTAAGTCGAATTATGCGGTAACAGGACTTTATTTCTATGATAATAAAGTGGTTGAGTATGCGAAAAACTTAAAGCCAAGTGCTCGTGGGGAACTTGAAATCACAGATTTGAACCGTATTTATTTAGAGAATGGTGAATTGAATGTCACATTACTTGGTGATGGATTTACTTGGTTAGATACGGGTACACATGAGTCTTTAGTGGATGCTACAAACTTTGTGAAGACAATCGAAGAGCATCAACATCGTAAGATTGCATGTCTTGAAGAAATTGCCTACGACAATGGATGGATTGGTGATGATGAATTGGCTTCTACGTATGAAATTTATAAGAAAAACCAATATGGTGCTTATTTAAAGAAGATCATGGATCGTAAGTATATTAAGTAATGGGGGTATTAGAATGAAGGTAACTGAAACAAAGATTCCTGGTGTATTGATTATTGATACAGATGTATTTGGGGATCATAGAGGGTATTTTACAGAAACGTATTCAAAGCCTAAATATGAAAAATTAGGTGTTACTGTTGATTTTGTGCAGGACAATATGTCTTTTAGTGCACAGAAGGGTACGCTCCGTGGTTTGCATTGGCAAAATCCGCCTTATGCACAAAGTAAATTGGTTTCTTGTACAAAGGGAACTGTAATTGATGTAGCAGTAGATATTCGTAAGGGTAGTCCTACATTTGGTCAATGGGTAAGTGTAGAACTTAGTGAAGAAAATCATAGACAATTCTTTATTCCACAAGGATTTGCGCATGGATTCTTAACTCTAACAGATAATGTTGAATTTAGATATAAAGTCGATAATGTCTACAATAAAGAGTCTGAGGGTGGAATGCGTTATGATGATCCGACTTGTAATGTAGATTGGGGTTCATTATTAAATGGTATTGAGCCTGTCTTAAGTGAAAAGGATCAGGTAGGTCCAACTTTAGAAGAGTCAAATAATCAATTTGTATATGAAGGAGAATAAAAATATGAAAATTTTAGTAACGGGTGGTGCTGGTTTCATTGGTGGAAACTTTGTACATTATATGGTGAATAAATATCCTGAGGATATGATTGTAAACTTAGATAAATTAACATATGCAGGTAACTTAGAAACTTGTAAGCCTGTAGAGGATAAGCCTAACTACAAGTTTATTAAGGGTGATATTGCAGATCGTGAATTTATTATGGATTTGTTTGAAAAAGAAAAATTTGATGTCGTTGTTAACTTTGCGGCTGAAAGTCATGTGGATCGTAGTATTGAAGATCCTGAAATCTTCGTAAAGACAAACGTAATGGGAACGACTACTTTATTAGATGCTTGTGTTAAATATGGTATTCAAAGATATCACCAAGTATCTACAGACGAAGTATATGGAGATCTTCCTTTAGATCGTCCTGATTTGTTCTTTACTGAAAACACACCTTTACATACTTCAAGCCCTTATTCAAGTGCAAAGGCAAGTGCCGACTTATTTGTGTTAGCATACCACAGAACTTATGGTTTACCAGTAACGATTAGTCGTTGTTCAAATAACTATGGTCCTTATCATTTCCCAGAAAAATTAATTCCATTAATTATTTCTCGTGCCTTAAATGATGAAACAATTCCAGTATATGGAACTGGTGAAAATGTGCGTGACTGGTTACATGTATATGATCACTGTGTCGCCATTGATTTAATTGTTCGTAAGGGACGTGTTGGTGAAGTTTATAATGTAGGTGGTCACAATGAAAGAACAAACTTAGAAGTTGTTAAAACTGTACTTCATGCATTAAACAAATCAGAAAGTTTGATTACGTATGTAACAGATCGTAAAGGTCATGATATGCGTTATGCGATTGATCCAACTAAGTTGGAAACAGAACTTGGATGGAAACCAAAATATACATTTGATACAGGTATTCCAATGACAATCCAATGGTATTTAGACAACAAGGAATGGTGGGAAAACATCATTAGTGGTGAATACCAAAACTATTTTGAAAAGATGTATGTAGAAAAAGGAAGAGCTAAGGAATAATCTTTAGCTTTTCTTACTATAAATAGGAGGATGAATAAATGAAGGTTTTTGTGACAGGTGTGGCAGGTCAATTAGGTCATGATGTTATGAATGAATTGGCTTCTAGAGGATATGTAGGAGTAGGTACAGACTTAGCTGAAAGTTATAATGGAATTCAAGATGGTACTTATGTAACAACAGCTGAATATGTATCTTTAGATATCACAAACTCAGAGGCTGTAATGAATACAATCAAGTCTGTAAAGCCAGATGTTGTTGTGCATTGTGCGGCTTGGACTGCAGTTGATTTAGCAGAAGATGAAGATAAACAAGAAAAAGTAAAAGCGATTAATGTGGGTGGTACACAAAATATTGCCAATGCTTGTAAAGAAATTGATGCGAAGATGGTTTATATTTCTACCGATTATGTATTTGATGGTCAGGGAACAGAGCCTTGGCAACCGGATTGTAAGGATTATAAACCATTGAATGTTTATGGTGAAACGAAGCTTGGTGGAGAACTAGCTGTATCAAATACTTTATCTAAATATTTCATTGTTCGTATTGCATGGGTATTTGGAAAGAATGGAAATAACTTCATTAAGACAATGTTAAATGTTGGAAAGAAATTTGATACATTAAAAGTAGTAAATGATCAAATTGGTACACCTACTTATACTTTTGATTTAGCTCGTTTATTAGTGGACATGATTGAAACGGATAAATATGGTTACTATCATGCGACAAATGAGGGTGGCTATATCAGCTGGTATGATTTTGCGTGTGAAATCTTTAAACAAGCGGGTTATACAAACACTGTCATTCCAGTAACTACAGCTGAATATGGTTTATCTAAAGCAGCTCGTCCTTTTAATTCTCGTTTGGATAAATCAAAATTAGTTGAAAATGGGTTTAAACCTTTACCTACTTGGCAGGATGCACTAAAGAGATATTTACAAGAAATAGAAGGTTAGTATAAGATATGGACAGATTTAAAAAGGGCATAAATAATAATAAAAAGTTTTGTATAATTCTTACTTTATTTCTATTTGTTTTTATTTGTTCTTCTTTCGTAACTTATATTACATATGTGAAGAATTTTTTACCTAATGACAATATAGTATATAAAGTAAGAACTAAAGCAGAGCAAGGAGTCCCTTTGGAGAACAATGTTTTTAAACAAGAAATAGATAATGTTTCATCTTCATTAACAGGTGTTGGACTTGGTTTAAAAAATGTTGATAAAAACTCAGATAGTATTTTAAATGTTTCCATAAAGAGTCAAGAGGGCAGTCTTATTCGAAAATGGAGTATGAAAGAAAAAGATTTGAATGATGGTTTTAATGTGCTTCATATGGAATCGTTAACTCTTCCTGATCAAAAATTACTGATCGAAGTATCTTCTTCTGGTTTTACAAATATGCAAGTAGATGTAACTGCTGATGTAGAAGATAATTATCTACAACTGTCTAAATGTAAATTGAATGACGAAAATACAGATTATTCGCTTGTCTATGGTTTGGCGAATGGAAATTGTTTTGCGATAAGGAGATTATATTTCTTAGTTGTTTTGTTATTTATTTTATTGATTGTTTTGTTTGGAATTTTAAAAATTCTTGAAGTGCACTTGGCTAAAATTTCATTTGTGGTTATTTTTATTACAGGTATTATTTATTCACTTGTATTACCACAATTTACAGTTCCAGATGAATGGACACATTATTTAACGGCTTATTCTCAAAGTAGTGTTTTATTACATAAAAAAGCATTTGATGAACATGGGAATGTTATTTTGTATGAAGATGGTTCTTATTACTTTGTTAGATATGATTGTCCTAATCAATCGACTTATGCGATGGAAATGAATGAGTTAAGTGGACATCAAATGGTGGATATCAAAGGTCAAAGAGCTTCAAGAGCACCATTGAGTTTGGCTACTTTTGGGTATATACCACAAACAATAGGTGTTACGATTGGTCGTCTTTTACATATGAATTCGATGCAAGTTGCCTTTGTAGGAAGAATGTTTGCGTTAATCGCATATGCAATATTGATTTCGTGGGGGATAGCGTTAATCCCTAAGTTTGCGAAACGAATTTTCTTTGCGGTATCTATGCTTCCAATGTGTATGCAGCAAGTTTGTTCTTTTAATTACGATTCAGTGTTATTCGCGTCTTCCTTTTTCTTGTTTGCGTATTTATTATATTTAGCCTATAAAAAGGATGAAGTGAATAATGTAGATTTAGCTATAGTTACGATTTGTACGATGGCCATTGCCACAATCAAGTTTATCTATTTACCAATTTTAGGTATTGGATTACTGATTCCGACTAAAAAGTTTAAACATAAAAACACGAAATGGATATATATAGTCTTATTGATGGTAATTAGTGGAATATCTTTTGGTTTAATCACAAAATATAATCAATATTTTTGGACAGTACATATAAATGAAACTAAATCTATTTGGGACGTAGAAACATACAAAGCTTCTTTTATCTTGTATCATCCTATTAAAGAAACGATTGTATTCATAAATACAATTCAATACTTTATGAGTGAATATATTGAACAAATGTTAAGTTCACCATTAGGTTGGTTGGAAATAAAAATGCCAAGTATTATTACAGCTGGATTTAGTAGTGTTTTATTATTATCTTCTATGTCTAGTAAAGATGAGGAAAGTTTAAAATGGCAAAATCGATTGTGGCTTCTAGTACTTTGTAGTTTGATGTTTATAGCTGTTATATTGGCTTTGCAAATCACATGGACTCCAGATCAATTTAATTTAATTATTGGTGTGCAAGGACGTTATTTCTTGCCGATACTGCCTTTATTTCTAGTGTTGATTCATAGTTATTTAACATTAAATATGGAATCTAAATTTATAAATGTAATTACAATTATGAGTATACTTTGTCTTAATATTATGGAAGTTATGACGATATTAATAATTGTCATAGGACGATAGAATATTTTAATAGAATGTGATAACATATAGAGCGGTTATTACATTCTTTTTTTAATGGATGGGGGTTACACAATGGAGGAAAAAGTATTAATCATTATTCCTGCATATAATGAAGAGGAAAGTATTTTAAATACATATAAAACAATTTTAGAATACAATCAAACTCATACTCGTCAATTGAGTACGATTGTGATCAATGACGGATCTAAAGATAAAACAGAACAAATTCTTATTGAAAATAAAATCCCACATATTCAATTGATTCATAATTTAGGCATTGGTGGGGCTGTACAAACAGGTTATAAATATGCTTATGAAAATGATTTTGATATTGCCATTCAATTTGATGGAGATGGTCAACATGATATTACATTTGTAGATGCGTTGGTTGCACCTATTGAAAATGGTAATGCGAATATGACAATTGGTTCACGTTTTGTCGAAGGCTCTACTAGTGAATTTAAATCGACAAAAGCGCGTCAAATGGGAATTCGTATGATTTCTGGATTTATTAAATTTTTTACGAAAGTTAAATTGTATGATGTAACATCTGGATTTCGTGCCATTGATAAATCTTTAATAAAAGAATTTTCTATGAATTATCCAACAGAATATCCAGAGCCAATCTCAACCACAAGAGTATTGAAGCATGAAAAGAAAGTAGCAGAAGTACCTGTTAAGATGAATGAAAGACAGGGTGGTACTTCAAGCATACATAGTTGGAAAAATGCATATTATATGATCAATGTTTTAATGTCGATTATTAATATTGGAATTTGGAGGGATTAGTATATGCCATTCAATTTGAGATTCGCAATTTTTATTGTTGCGTGTGTTTTAGCTTTTACAGTTATGCGTATTTTGCATAAAGATATGATTCCTGTTAAATATTCATTATTATGGTGGATTGCGATCCTTATTTTAGTTGTATTGGCACTTTGGCCGGATTTCTTCTTATTTTTTGTGAATTTATTAAGATTTCAAACGACTTCGAATATGGTGATTGGTGTCTTTATTGTCATTTTAATTTTTATCACAATGTCATTAACGGTGATTGTTTCTTCACAAAAGGATAAGATTAATTTATTAATACAAGAAGTTTCGATATTGAAACAAGAAATAAAGGATAAGAGTAATGACTAAAATCCATAAGTATTTATTAAATAGAGAGGTTTCGTTAAAGGAAAACACTTTATGGTTTACAATGGGAACATTGTGCAGTTCTGCAACAAGTGTTTTATTAATGGTTTATGTAACACATCTTTTAGGGGTAGATGAAGCAGGGGTATACTCGATTGCGTATAGTATTGCTCAATTGATGCTTACAATTGGATGGTTTGGAACTAGACAATTTCAAGTATCGGATGTCGAGGAAGAATATTCTTTTTCGGATTACTTTACAATGAAAATCATTACTTCTTGTATTGCATTATTGGGCGGCTTGATTTATGCAGGTATGCTTCATTTAAATGCGCACAAATTTATGATCACATTCTTATATTGTAGCTTTATCATATGTGATATTTTTGCGGATTTATTTTCAGCAAGATTTCAACAAGAAGACCGATTATACTTATCAGGAATTTCATATATATTAAGAATTGGTGGCTATAATGTCATCTTTTTGGTGAGCCTATTAATTTTTAGGTCGTTATTCATATCTATTTTACTGGCATTCATTTATTCTTTGGTAGAACTGATTCTTTTTGATTATCCATTTATTAAAAGAATGTCGGATTTAAAAGTACACCTTGATATAAAGAAAATCATGAATTTGTTTAAGAATTGTTTTCCTTTATTCATCAGTTCTTTTGTGAGTACTTTTATAGTCAATATTCCCAAAAATGCGATTGAATTGAACTTAAGTAGTAGTATTCAAACGTATTATAATATTATTTTTATGCCTTCGTCGATTGTGAATATGTTTTGTATGTTTATATTTGTACCAATGTATACTCAAATTGCGAAGAAATGGCATGAAGATGATAAAAAGAGTTTTATAAAAGTAGTTCAAAAAGTATTTTTAATTGCGATATTGTTTTCTGTCTTTGTATTTGTAGGATGTGCACTTTTAGGAATTCCATTCTTAGAAATATTATATGGTGTAAATTTAGATGGATATAAAACTCCATTCTTAATTTTGATTGGAGCAGGTTGTCTAACCAGTATTAATTCCATCCTTTCCTATATAATGACGGTTATGCGTAAACAACAATATATTCTATATATTTATATTGTTGCATTAGTAGTTTCACAGGTTTGTATTCAATTTTTAATTACAAGATTTGGATTTGTTGGTGCAAGTATAGATTATTTGATAGGAATGCTTTGTATCACAATGTTTATGTTCATTGTTTTTGTTCATAACTTACACAATAAATCATAAAAGGAGGATAACAATGATAAGAGTATTACATGTAATTGGAGCTATGGATCGTGGTGGTGCTGAATCTATGATTATGAATTTTTATCGTAAAATTGATCGAACAAAGTATAGCTTTGATTTTTTAGTTCATGAAGATCGAGAGTGCGACTTTGATAAAGAAATTAAATCACTCGGTGGAAATATATATCGAGTACCAAGGTATAAAATATATAATTATTCTCATTATAAAAAAGAGATAAAAAAATTTTTTGAACAACATCATGATTATGATATTGTACATGGACACATTTGTTCATGTATCAATATTTATTCTTCTATCGCAAAAAAATATGGAATTAAGACAATTGCACATAGTCATTCGTCCAATTTTGGCATTAGTTTAGCAACGATATTTACTAAAGTTGTGTCATTTAAGACAAAATTTATTGATGATTATTTTATTGGTTGTTCTAAGAAAGCTGGGTTGGATCGATATGGATCAAAGATTGTAGAATCAAATCGATTTGATGTTTTGTGTAATGGTATTGATGTTACTAAATATCGTTTTGATGAGATGAAAAGAAATGAATTGAGAGCTAAATTAGGTATAGAAGATAAGCTTGTATTAGGTCATGTTGGGCGTTTTACTTATGCAAAAAATCATGAATTTTTGATAGAAGTCTTTAATGAACTTCAAACGGTGAGACCAGATTCTGTGCTGTTATTATTTGGACGAGGCGAATTAGAAGAAGAAGTGAAAGAAAAGATTCAATCATTGAATATCCAAGATAAGGTTCGCTTTATGGGCGTAGTCCCTAATGTATATGATTATTTAAATGCATTAGATGTATTTGTTTTTCCATCTAGATTCGAAGGACTGCCTATAGTTCTTATTGAAGCGCAGGCTTCAGGATTATGTTGTGTTATCAATGATAGTTTGACATCAGAAATTGATATTACACCTAATATACATCGCTTATCTTTAAATGAGTCAAAAAGTAAATGGGTTCATAAAATTTTAGAGGTTGATAATAATAATAGGTTAAAGGGATATGAGTTAGTAAAGAATTCGCCTTTTAATATTGATAAAGAGGTTCAACATTTACAAGAGATTTATGATAATTTGATGAAATAAAGGAGGGTATATTTTGAGTACAGTATTATTTAAACAATATGATCCTGTAGTATTAAAAAAATTACAAGGTGTACAAACACAGATGTTGAAAGATGTACTTGATGTTTGTGAAAAATATGATCTTCCTTGTTTTTTGATTTATGGTACAGCCATAGGTGCAGTTCGTCACCAAGGTTTTATTCCTTGGGATGATGATATTGATGTTGGAATGCTTCGTAAAGATTATGATAGACTAATGGAAATTTTCGATAAAGAATTAGGGGAGCATTATGAATTATTAACGCCAGAGATTGATTCTCGTTATGCTTGTACAGTTACGCATGTACAACGTAAAAATACAGTTTTTATTAGTGAGATGACAAAAGATTTAAAATGCAATTGTCGTATTTTTATGGATATTTTTCCTTTTGATAATGTACCTGAATCTGTTGATGATCAAAAGCGTTTATTAAGAAAATCCACATTATATGGAAAGCTATTATTTCTTTCGGGTTCCGGATCACCTCACATTCCTTATACAGGCTTGAAATATCATATTTTACATTTTGGATGTATGGTTGCTCATTATAGTTTGAAGTTATTTCATATTACTCCAAAATTTTTGTACAAGAAATTTAAAAAGGTGAGTACTTCATTTAATGATGTGGCTTGTGAATATGTAACGTCTTATGAGTATACGGGTTGTTTAAAGGATAAAATCAAAAAGGCGGATTTATTGCCACTTAAAAAGGTTCCGTTTGAATCGATTGAGGCATATATTCCTGCAAATAATGATGAATTTTTAAAGAAGGTATATGGTGACTATATGCAGATTCCTCCAGTGGAAAAAAGGGTCAACCATGCACCGTTAGTCATTCAGTTTGAGGGGGAGGAACCGATTTATGGCGAATAAAAAAGTTTGTATTTTTTCTGCACAGCATTTACCACATATGGGTGGTGTCGAAAGATATACTTTAAATTTATGTAAAAAACTCATTGAAAAAGGCAATGAGCCGGTTGTCGTTACTTCTAAAATTGGGGATATGCCTAATTTTGAAATCATGCATGATACTCGTGTATATCGATTTAATTGTTATCCTTTTCTAAAGGGACGTTATCCATTTTTGAAAAAGGATAGTGAATATAAAAAGATTATTTCTATATTGGAAAAAGAACATTTTGATTTAGTGATTGTAAATACACGTTTTTATCGTCACTCTTTAGTGGCTATGAAATTTGCCCAGAAGAATCATATTCCATGTATAACGATTGAGCATGGTACTTCGCATTTATCTGTCAATAATAAAGTATTAGATTTCTTTGGCTCTATTTATGAGCATGGCCTAACAATGTTAGATAAAAGACATTGTGATCGTTATTATGGAGTTTCTTTAGCTTGCAATGAATGGTTAAAACATTTTCATATTGAGGCAAGTGGAGTTTTATATAATTCAATCGATGTACATGAGGTGGATGAATTAAGAAAAAATAAATGTGAAGATTATCGTAAGAAATATAATATTTCGAAGGATGCAACGGTTATTACATTTACGGGAAGATTATTACCTGAAAAAGGAATTCCTCAATTATTGAATGTGATGTCAGAAATCAATAAAAAAAGAGATGACGTATACTTGTTTATTGCAGGTGAAGGGGATTTAGAAGCGTATATTGATCAAAGAAAGAATGATCATATTATTCCTTTAGGTCGTATTGATTTTAATCATATTGTTGCTCTATTAGATGATTCTGATATTTTCTGTCTTCCTTCTTTTTCGGAAGGTTTTTCAACCTCAGTATTAGAAGCGGCTGCTTGTGAGTGTTATATTGTCACAACGGCTCGTGGTGGTTCTAAGGAACTTGTAATCAATAAAGATTATGGGACGATTATTGAGAATAATTCTGAGGAGTTATTGCTTCCTGCATTAGAAGAAGCAATCAATGATAAAGAGAGTCGAATTCAGGCTACAAAATTGTCTTATCAAAGATTGTGTGAAAATTTTACGTGGGATACTGTAGAGCGTAAGGTTGAAATGATTATGGATGAGTTTAATAAATAAGGGGTAGACAAAAATGGGTTTAAAAAAATTGGCATGGATTCCAATGTTTATGATTTTGTCTGCAGGTATGCCTATATTGGCTGAGGAAACAGAAGTCCAAGAACCTGTAGTAGAACAGACAGAAACAACATTGGGTTGGAACGAAACACACGATATGTATACAAAGGAAGATGGTTCATTTGCGATTGGTTGGCAAGAAATTGATCAAGAAATGTATTATTTTAATGAATCAGGAATTCTTCAATGTGATCAATGGATCGATAATCATTATGTTGGTTTAGATGGTAAAATGGCTAAAAATCAATGGATTAATGATCGTTATGTAGATAGTAATGGTTTGTGGCAACAGAATCGTTGGGTTAATAATGGTAAATGGTTGTATCGCTATGGTGATGGAACGTATGCTCAAAATAAGTTTGAAGTTATCAATGGTTCTACATATTATTTTGATGCAGATGGATATATGGTAACAGGTTGGAGTACTATTGAATCGAATTGGTACTACTTCAATGCATCTGGATGTATGGTAACAAATGCTTGGGTTGGTAACTATTATTTAGGATCCGATGGTGTAATGGCTACAAATACTTGGATTGGTAGTTATTATGTGGATGAAAATGGTTTGTGGTCTCCATCTAAGTGGGTAAAGAAAAATAATAAATGGCATTATCGCTATACAGATGGTACATATGCTACAAACAAATTTGAAAAGATAAGTGGTTCTACATATTATTTTGATGTAGATGGAAATATGGTTATTGGTTGGCAAGAGATTGATTCCAATTGGTATTGCTTTAATGCATCTGGTTGTATGTTAACAAACACTTGGGTTGGCAATTATTATTTAGGTTCGAATGGCATAATGGCTACAAATACTTGGGTTGGTAATTATTATGTGAAAGAAAATGGATATATTGCGACAGATGAATGGATTGGAAATGATTATGTAGATGCAAGTGGCAAATGGGTGCCAAATCGTTGGATCAGTAGTGGTCGATGGTGGTATCGTTATGGGGATGGTAGTTATCCTGCTTCTAAATTTGATGTCATTAATGGTTCTACATATTATTTTGATAAGTCTGGTTATATGGTTACTGGATGGAAATCTGTTGAATCAAATTGGTATTATTTCAATGCATCTGGATGTATGGTCACAAACACTTGGGTTGGTGATTATTATTTAGATTTTGATGGAAAGATGGCTATAAGTCAATGGATCAATGATCGATATGTCGGTCAAGATGGTGCTTGGGATAAGTCAAAAGAGCTTTATGTGATGGAACAAGATTCTTTGGGAACGCGTTTTGTGAATCAAAGAACTTTGGAATATGAAAAAGATGGTTGGATCAAAATTAAGAGTGGTTCTTATTATGTAGATTCGAATGGATATGCATTAGTGGGAACGCAGATTCTTGAAGATAAAACATATCATTTTGATGAAAATGGAAAATTGATTACAGGTTGGTACATGGAGAATGAACATACGTATTGGCTTGATACAAATGGTCAGAAAGTTTCGGGTTGGAAATTTATAAATAGTATTTGGTATTATTTTGATTCAAATACTTTTGAAATGGCTTGTAGTGGCTGGCAACAAGTAGGTAGTGGAATGTACTATTTCTTAAGTGATGGTACTATGAAACAAGATTGGTTATTACTAAATGGTTCAGATTGGTATTATTTAGGACAAGATGGAGCTAGAAAAACGGGGCTTGTGACACTGGATAGTAACTCTTTCTATTTCTATGTAGAGAATGATTCAAATGGTGGTTCTGTTGGTTTAATGGCGGCGAATAGAACGATTACTTTAGGAAGTAAAACATTATATATTGATGGAAGTGGATATATTTATCGGAGTGATATTTCGAATATTCCATATCTATCTCAGGTCGATTATAGATGGAAGAATACTTCAATTGGATATTCAACAATTGGAAGTTCTGGTTGTCTTCCTTCTACAGCGGCAATGATTATAAATTATTATAAAGGTACAAATTATACGCCAGTCGACATTGCTCGACAATTATATAGTGCTGGATATATGAATACGCCTACTTATTTTGGTTCAACTTCAGATTCGTATAAAGTTGTTCAAGATAATTATGGGCTTTCCTACCAAAATAACTTGTCATATAGTCAGTTGATTGGTTGTTTAAAGGGTGGAAAATTAGTGGCGGCAGCCGTAGGGAAAGGTGACTTTGTCTATGGGTATGGTATTACGCATGTTATATTATTAGCTGGCTACAACAATGGATATGTATATGTATATGATCCATTGGACCCATATAAAAATGGATATTATTCAATTGATTCGATTTGGAATCAACAATCTAGTGATTATGGAGATTTACAGAATGGAGGTCCATTCTTCGCTTTCTAGGAGGGGTTACATGAAAAGGTTAATGGCAATTTGTTTATCTATTTTAATGTTTTCATCATCTATAACTGTATATGCCAATGAAGAGGAGTATACGGCAAATAGTTGGCGATATGAAAATGGAGAACCTATTGTTTCTCAGGAAGAAATGATTTGTGCACAAAATGATTCTTTGGCTTGGGTCAAAGAAAATGGTGTGATTTATAATGGGGTAGGTGATCCTATTCCCAATGCAATCTCAAAAGGTATTGATGTCAGTGAATGGCAGGGGAATATTGATTGGGATAAAGTAAAAAAGACAGATGTTGAGTTTGCGATTCTTCGTTGTGGTTTTGCGGGTGATTATGCAAAATATGATGATAAAAAATTTGTAAGAAACGTAAACGAATGCATACGTGTAGGTATGCCATATGGTATATATTTATATTCGTATGCACAAACGGTAGAAGATGCTAAGGAAGAGGCAGCACATACTTTAAGATTACTAAAGGGTTTAAATCCTTCTTATCCTGTTTTTTATGATTTAGAAGATTATAGTGTCATGTCAAGTGTGAGTAAATCAACGATTGCTCAAATTGCTAAAACGTATGTAACTACGATTCAAAATGCAGGTTATAACTGTGGTGTTTATGCCAACTTAAATTGGTTTACCAATTATTTAACAGATCCTTATTTTGATTCTGTGATGAAATGGGTGGCACAATATAATACGGAATGTACCTACATGAAACCTTATAGTATGTGGCAAGGAACTAGTAGTGGTTATGTAGATGGTATTGCGGGTCGTGTTGATATTGATGTGACTTTTAATTCTTTACGAAAACTTGGTTGGGTTCAAGAAAATGATGGTTGGTATTACTATTCTAATGAGGATACTAAACTTACTAGTCAATGGATAGGTAATTATTATGTGGGTGAAGATGGTAAGATGCTCACAAACCAATGGATTGGTGATCGTTATGTAGATGCGAATGGATTATGGTCACCGGATCATTGGATCAATAATGGCGGCAAATGGTGGTATCGTCACCAGGATGGATCGTGTACTAAAAATGATTTTGAGGATATCAATGGGCAAACCTATTATTTTGATCGTGATGGATATATGGTTACGGGTTGGATTCAAATCAAATCTGATTGGTATTTATTCAATAATTCTGGGGCTATGGTAAAAGATCAATGGTCGGGTAATTATTATCTTGAAAAAGATGGTAAGATGGCTAAAAGTACATGGGTTGGTACAACTTATTTTGATAAAAATGGAATCGTACAGCCAGATCGTTGGATCTATAATGGTCGTTGGTGGTATCGTTATGGAGATGGTAGTTATCCAAAGAATAAATTTGATGTGATAAACAATAATGTATATTACTTTAATTCGGATGGCTATATGCTTACAGGATGGCAAGTGATTCAGGGAAAATGGTATTATTTCAATGGTTCTGGGGCAATGGTAAAAAATGCTTGGGTAGGTAATTATTACTTACAAAATGATGGAACCATGGCTACAAATACTTGGATTGGAAATTATTATGTAGATTCAAATGGATTGTGGCAACAAGATCGTTGGATTCATAATGGTAAATGGTGGTATAGACATGGTGATGGATCTTATACTAAAAATGATTTTGAAGTCATAAATGGTCAAACATATTATTTTGATCAAGATGGCTATATGGTAACTGGATGGAAAAGCTTGAATGATACTTATTATTTCTTTGATGCATCTGGTGCTATGGTAAAGAATCGTTGGATTGGAAATTATTATTTACTTAATGATGGTACTATGGCAAAAAATCAATGGATTGGAAGTTACTATGTAGGTAGTGATGGTTGTTGGAGATAGTCAAAATTTTTGGCTATCTTTTTTGTTTCGTATTATGTTATATTAAATATTGATTGGAGACTAGAAATGAAAAGATTAATTACATGTTTATTTACGTTTGTAGTAGTTTTGGGTTTTTGTACACAATCTATATATGCGACAAGTGCAGGTACAGATGAAACAAATAATAATAGTTTTGTTGGGTTTGATGAAAATGGAAATTTGATTCAATATGATCCTGAAGAATTAGAGGAAGAACTAGCTTCTTCTATGGTTTCAACTGTCATGCTTGCTGAAGAAACTAAAGATGTTACGTATGGGGTTGTTAACTTTAGAACTAAGGCTTCGGCTAATGAAATCACAACCTATACGAATTGTACAAATGGTGAGCAAGGCTATATCAATGGGTATACGATGAGTGATGGTGCTTATCTTGGTATGGTCAATGGGAAAGTAAAATTTAAGGCAGCTGGTGTTACTGGTTTGGTGGATGCTAGTGAAGTTCAAATTGTCGATTATGCAAATGCCAATACAATTAGTTGTTATAAGACAAATGGTGGTTCTTTATATCATTATGTGGCGAATTTGATTTCACAATCTTCAAATTATTATTCGAAAACCTATGTTGGTAATAAGCCGGCTTCATTAAGTGATAATGCGACATATTATAGTTATGATGGTCATTATTTTTATGCAGACTTTAAAACAATGATTCGGGATTATAAAAATGGTGTGTATACAAATGCAGTAAATTCGAATGCACCTTATTATAATTATTTTCAATATTTGCCGGCTCGTACAAAGACAAGTATTACGGCAGCTCAATTTGATCAATATACTTCTAGTCAAGTATCGAGTGGTAAATTGTTGAATGCGGGGTCTTCTTTAGTTTCAAATCAGAATAAGTATGGTGTAAATGCTTTGATGATGTATAGTAATGCCGTACTTGAGAGTGGTTGGGGTCAAAGTCAGATTGCGATGGATAAAAATAATTTATTTGGTCATGGTGCAGCTGACAACAATCCTTATTATGGTGCTAATGGCTATGCAAGTGTGGATGATTGTATTCAATATCATGCAAAGGTATTTATTTCGGAAAGTTATTGTGATCCAAAAGATTATATTGGACGTTATTACGGTTCTCATTTAGGGGATAAAGAGAGTGGTATCAATGTTAAATATGCTTCAGATCCATATTGGGGTGAAAAGATTGCGAGCGTATGTTGGCAAGTACAAAATGGTTTGGGTATCAATGAAGTAAATGCTTATTCTATTGGTATGGCAAATGGTAGCGTTTCTTATTATACAAATCCGGGTTCAAATTTATTATTTACTTCTAAAAATGTTGGGTCATATCCAATTGTTTTATTAGGTAAACAAGATGGGTATTATAAAGTACAGTCGGATGCTACATTGAATTCAAATCGTACAAGTGTTACTCAGGATAATGGAGCCTATGATTTTGACTTGTATTATGCTTATATCAGTGAAAGTGCAGTGACTCCTTTAAACTCTGTTAAAAAAGAGAGTAAATGGGTTCAGAATGAAAATGGTAATTGGTATTGGTATGAAAACAATTCGTATGTGACAGGTTGGAAACAGATTCAATCGAAGTATTATTATTTTGATTCAAATGGTGTTATGCAGTCAAATAAATGGATTGGTAACTATTATGTAGGTTCGGATGGAGCTATGGTTAAAAACCAATGGATTGATGATCGTTATGTAGATTCAAATGGATTATATACGCCAGCTCAATGGATTTACAATGGAAAGTGGTGGTATAGACATTCGGATGGATCTTATACAAAGAATGATTTTGAAGATATTGATGGCCAAACGTATTATTTTGATGGTAATGGCTATATGGTTACGGCTTGGAGACAAATTAAATCCGATTGGTATTTGTTCAATGGTTCTGGTGTAATGGTAAAAAATTCTTGGTCAGGAAACTATTATCTTGAAAAAGATGGTAAGATGGCTAAAAGTAAATGGGTAGGCACTTACTATGTGGATTCAAATGGTGTTTGGCAACAAGATCGTTGGATATATAGTGGTCGTTGGTGGTATCGTTATGGAGATGGTAGTTATCCAAAAAACAAATTTGATGTCATAAATAATAATGTCTATTATTTTGATAATGGTGGTTATATGCTTACAGGATGGCAAGTTATCAATGGAAGCTGGTATTATTTTGATGGTTCTGGCATTATGGCTAAGAGTCGTTGGATTGGTAATTACTATGTTGGTAATGATGGCATCATGGCTAAAAACCAGTGGGTTGGTAATTATTATGTAGATGGTAATGGATTGTGGACACCATCAAAATGGATGTATAATGGCAATTGGTGGTATCGCTATACAGATGGAAGTTACCCTACATCAAAGTTTGATACAATTAATGGAGCAACCTACTATTTCAATGATGCAGGTTATATGCTTACAGGATGGCAAGTAATTAATAACAACTCGTATTATTTTAATGGTTCGGGAGCTATGGTTAAAAATGCTTGGGTAGGTAATTATTATTTACAAAGTGATGGAACAATGGCTACAAATACATGGATTGGAAATTACTACGTTGGTAGTGATGGCTGTTGGAGAGGTTAAATGAGGCAGAAATCAATTTGATTTCTGCTTTTTTGGTTATGTTAGAAAGATATAAACTTATTAAAGTTCTTAATAAATGAGCTGCTTGTTAACATATGGTTATAATTTATGTATACGAATCGTGATAAAATTACAAGTGTAAACGCTAACAAGGAGGAATTATGAAGGTTATTAATGTAGGGTTGAGTATATTGATTTCCATGGGATTGGCTGTCTCACCAATTCATGCCAATGAAATTGATAGCACGGATGAAACAAATGAAGTAGAGACCGTAAATCAAGAAGAAACTACTGTGAATGATGAATCGAATGTAGAATCACAAACGGATGAAAAAAAGATTAGAAATATTTCTGTTAGAAGTGAAGATAGTCATACGGAATATACATTAGATGAAAATGAGACTAAAACTATTAAATTAATTGTTACTAAATGTTATGAGGATGGTACAGAAGAAGAAACTACAGATTATCAATATAAAACAAATAATACAGGTTCCAATATTTTTGTATCGAATTCTAAAGGAAAGATTCAGGATAATGTCTTATATTCTGGAAGTGATAATGTACTAAGTGTTAAAAAAACATCAAGGGGTGAAGCTTTTTTAATGTTGATATAAGTATGGATGGCTATTATGTGAGTACATCTTTTACTTTTAAGGGTACGAATTTAGTAAATATCACGTTAAATACAGGTGAAGGACATTTTGAAGATGGTACGACGACTTTTACTTATAAAGGTGAAAATGGAAATTCATATATTAGTCCTGTCGTTGTTGCTCCAGATGGATATGGTTTTAAGGGTTGGTATGATGAAAAAGGTGTTGAAATCTATAATCATAAATTGACTTTGGATACTACTTTTTATGCGAAATATGTAAAATTAGTTAATGTAACTTTTGATGCAGGAAAAGGACATTTTACCAATAATGAAACTATCGAAACGAGAGACTTTTTAGAAAATGAGCATGCACATTATAATGCACCAGTTGCTCCAGATGGACTTGTTTTTTGTGGATGGTATGATGCAGATGGAAAGAATTTGGACGATATTGTATTAACAAAAGATATGACTGTTTATGCCAAGTATGGTCATAATGTAAAACTAACATTTGATGCAAAAGAAGGTAGTTTTGAGGATGGCACAAATAAGGCTGAAAAGGAAATAGCAGAAGGAACCTATGCATCATATAGTAATCCAACTCCACCTGAAGGATTCCGCTTTTTAGGATGGTTTGATAAGGATGGGGTTCCTATATATCAAAATCGTTTAGAAAAAGATACCATTTTTTATGCGAAATATGCGAAGGTTTATAATGTTATTTTTGATGCCAAAGAAGGTCATTTTGAAGATGGAAGCACAACATTTACCACTGAGACAACAGAAAATGGCTACTATCCTTATTGTCCGACTCCTGTGGGTCCAGATGGTATGATGTTTGTTGGTTGGTATGATGTGAATGGAAAATCAATGTATGAGTGTACAATTGATCAAAAAATGACTTTTTATGCGAAATACGCAAAAGCTTATGAGGTTACGTTTGATGCACAAGAGGGTCATTTTGAAGATGGAGAAAAGAAAGTAACTATTAAGTCATATGAAGGACGATATCTCTATCCAGGTAACATTATTGCTCCAGAAGGCAAAGTTTTTGATGGTTGGTATGATGAAAGTGGAAATAAAATAAATGATAGTGAGTATAAAGGGAATACGACTTATTATGCGCATTATAAAGATGCGATTACTATCACTTTAGAGCCAAATGGTGGAACAGGGAATTCAATTCAATATAAGCTTGGTGTAGGGGATTATCAATATTTTAGTTATTCTAATTCATATTTTACACACCCTGATGGTAAAGTATTAGTTGGATTCAAAGATAAAAAGACGGGTAAAACATATGCTCTTGATAGTGGGGATCAATTCTATAAAGATGTAACGTTATATGCGCAATGGGCAGATCCGGTTACAGTAACGTTTGATTGTAATGGTGGATCAACAGATAAGGGTAGCTTAATCAAAGAAACTTGTGGGAAGAATAGTGGATTGCCTTATAATTCAACTTTACATCAAACCCCTGTAAAGAAAGGTAAGGTATTTACAGGTTGGCACATTGGTTCTGTTGATGGTCCTAAGTTAGAAATGTATGATGCTACTTTTGATAAAGATACAGTTCTTTATGCATCCTATAAAGATGCGGTTACACTAACAATCAATTATGAAGGATTGGATCAGGAATCGACTACGGTTGATGTTGCCAAGGGCGAAATGGTCAATATTCAAAGTTATGTAAATATACCAGATGATAAGTATATTGCTGGTTATAAGATTGATGGTGTTGCGACAGGTATTGAAACTTATCAAGGTGTTGTTTTTGACAAGGATACAACAATAACTGTGGTTGTAGCTAACAAAATTAAATTAACATATGATTCAAATGGAGCTGGATTTGATGCTGTAACGCAAACTGTGGCAAAAACGAATCTATATGGTGGTATTTTTAATAATGTGTTTGGTAAAACTCCAGAAGGAAAATATTTAGCTGGTTGGGCTGTAGGTTCTCCTGATGGAAAGGTCTATACTTCAACGGCTTATGGTGTGCCATTTAGTGAAGATACAACGTTGTATGCTGTTTGGAAAGATGGATGTACGATTAACTTAGATCTTGGCAATGGCGCTGATGGCTATGTTCAAAGTGGTAAAACAGTTAAGAAGGGGACTTCAATTCGTCTTGATAATATCGCAATTACACAACCTTTAGAGGGTAAAGAATTAGTTGGTTGGCGTATTGATGATAATGAAAAAATCATTGATAAATATGCATATTATGTTGTTAACAAAGATATTACTTTGCATGCGGTATGGGCAGATACGATTACGGTTACTGTACAAGATCCAGAAACGGATGAAGTATTGTATACGAGTCAAATCGCCAAAGGAACATCTTTTAATGAGGGATATAAAGTAGAAAATCATCTTCCTGAAGGAAAATCATTATTTGGATGGACTTTAGACAAGAATAAAAAGTATGCAATTGATTTATATAAGACAAAATTTGATAAGGATGTTGTTTTATATCCAATCTATGTAGATAGTGTAAAAGTAACATTAGATTGGGGCAATGATGGTGGAAGCGGACATCTGTTTGGTTCAAACTCAAATACTTTTGAGTCTGGAAAAGGTTTAGCATTAGATGGTTTTAACTTTAATGTTCAATCCACTCCAAAAGGAAAGGAATTAGCTGGATTCAGAATTGGTGATACTAATCAAATTATTGATGTGAGTGATTCATATGCACAGGCAAATGGTAATTATATTATTAATCAAGATACGACTTTGCATGCGGTTTGGAAGGATTCTGTAACAGTTACTTTTAATGCGAATGGTGAAAAGTTTGAAAATAATCAAGAAATAATGAAAATAGATTATATAAAAGGTTATTCAAACTATAATGGTTCTGGAACTCCTTGGGAACAAAAGAATTTAAAAGGTACAAAAGTTATTACTGGATGGAGAATTGGATCACCAAGTGGACCGTTATTAAAGAATACGCGATATAGCGAATTTGATTCAGATAAGACATATTATGCGGTTTGGAGTGATTTGTTTACAGTTACTTTTAAAAATGATGGTATTAAAGTAGCTGAGTTTAACAACACAAATACTTGGACGTTAAGAAATATATATTATCGAATGACTGGAGATCAATCATTATTTTCTGATTTTGATGATGAACTTTTAGTTGGTTGGTATAACGTGGAAACTGGTGAAAAACTTACGGAAGATACAGTTTTCACAAAGGACTGTGTATTTGAAGCAAGAACGGAAAAGAAACCAGTAAAAGTTATATTAGACTACAATGGTGGTTTTGGTGAATTAAAAGAAGTCACTACAATGGGTGGTTATTTCACAAATGAAATGTTAAGTGATCCTTATCTTGAGGCACCTAAAAATAAAGTGTTTGTAGGATGGTCACTTGAAAAAGATGGTGATATATTAGAGAAAGAAAAAGAATTAAAACCTTTCTATGTGGATAAAGATACAACTTTGTATGCAAAATTTGTAGATGAAGTGATTCTAACGATTCATGATAATACTAAGGTGTATACAGAAAAAGTTCCTAAGGGCGAATGGATGCGTTTTAGTCGTGGAAAACGTTGCGAAATTGATGGAAAAACATATTATGCGGGTCAATGTTTTAAATTCACAAAAGATACAGATATATAATTAAAAGAAGGCGACAAAAATTCGAATGTATATGTAAGTTATAAAGATTTAACAAAATTAACTGGAAATGGTTATGGCTGGCTAGTTGTAAACACATTTATAAAATCACATTGGTTTACCTACAATGTTGAAGAAGATGTTGGTAAAGAAGTAAATCTAGAATTAGATGAATCATATATACCAGATGGTATGGTATTTGATAAGTGGGTTACTGAAGGAAATATTACAGTAAAGGATCCTACAAGCAAAAAGACAACGTTTACCATGCCTAAAGCAGAAAATGGTAAAAGATATGAAATTTATGCGACATTTAAAAAGGAGGCTCCAATTCAATTTGAAAAGGATTCTGTAGAATTAACTAAGGGAGAAAGAAGTCAACTTAAGGTTAATGGTGATTATGAAACATTAACATGGTCAAGTAGTGATCCGACTACTGTACAAGTAGATCAAAGTGGTAATATTCATGCGGTTAAGAGTGGTAAAGCTACAATTCGTGTTACAGATCAAAAGGGTAAACGTATTGAATGTGTTGTAACTGTTACGAATAAGTTGAAGAGTCTAGCTTTAAGTGAAAATAAACTTGAATTAAAGGGTAAAACAGATAAGAAATTGAGTGTGACTCTAACTCCTAGTGATGCTGATGATGAAAAGCTTACTTGGTCTTCAAGTAATGATAAAGTTGTTAAAGTAAATAATGATGGTATTGTTACTACTGTATCTTGTGGTGAAGCAATAATTACAGTGAAGAGTGAGAGTGGTTTAACAGATAGTTGTAAAGTAGCAGTAAGTCATGATTGGAAATTGGATTCTAAGGTGGATGCAACGGTAGATAAAGAGGGCAAAAAAGTCTTTAAGTGTACTTTGTGTAATGAAACGAAGGAAGAAGTCATTCCAAAATTGAATGGTAAATGGGTTACAGATAGTAATGGTAAGTGGTATCAATATTCGGATGGTACTTATGAAAAATCTGGATTTAAAGAAATGAATGGTAAAACTTATTATTTCCAAATTAATGGTTGTGTAAAAACTGGCTGGTTGTTATTAAATAATAGTTGGTATATGTTTAATGCTGATGGATCCATGATTACTGGATGGCATGGTGATTATTATTTTGATGAAAATGGTAAGATGAAGGCAAATGCATTCGTAGAGGGTTATTATCTTGGTGCTGATGGTAAGTATGTAAAAAATCAATGGATTAAAGATGGTGGAAAAGACTACTTTATGGATGCCAATGGTAAAGTTAAAAAGAATGATTGGCAAGGTGCTTACTATTTAGGATCTGATGGTGCAATGTTAACAAACACATTCACAAAAGACGGATATTATGTAGGAAGTGATGGAGCTTACTATACAAATCGTTGGGTTAAAGTAGATGGAAAAGACTACTATATGGATGCGAATGGTAAAACTAAAAAGAATGCATGGCAAGGTGCTTACTATTTAGGAAAAGATGGTGTAATGCTTACAAATGCATTTACTCCAGATGGATACTATGTCGGTAGTGATGGTGTCTATGTAAGAAATCAAAAGGTTACTGTAGATGGTAAAGTTTACTATTTGAATGCAGATGGCAAAGTAGCTAAGAATCAATGGTCTGGTGATTACTATTTAGATGGAAATGGTAATGTTGTTAAAAATAAATGGATAGGAAACTATTGGTGTGGTGAAGATGGTAAGTATGTTAAAAACGCATGGGTAGACAACAACAAATCTTATGTCAACGAAAACGGTGTATACGTAACGAACCAATGGATTGGTGATTACTATGTCAATGGTTCTGGCGTTAAAGTCACAAACGCATGGGTAGGAAGCTACTGGTGTGGTAGTGATGGTAAGTATATGAAGTCTAGTTGGGTAGACAACAATAAATATTATGTAGGTGCTAATGGTATTTATGTCACAAACCAATGGGTAGGCGATTACTATTTGAATGGTGCTGGCCTAGTTACTAAAAATGCATGGGTAGGAGACTACTGGTGTGGTAGTGATGGCAAGTATGTTAAAAACACATGGGCAGGTAACTACTGGTGTGGTGCTGATGGAAGATATGTTCGTTCAAGTTGGGTTGATAATGGTAAATATTATGTAGGATCAAATGGTGTTTATGTCACAAACCAATGGGTTGGAGATTACTATTTGAATGGTTCTGGTTTAGTTACTAAAAACGCATGGGTAGGAAGCTACTGGTGTGGCGAAGATGGTAAGTATGTGAAGTCTAGTTGGGTAGACAATAATAAATACTATGTAGGTGCTAATGGTATTTATGTCACAAACCAATGGATTGGTGATTACTATTTGAATGGTGCTGGCCTAGTTACTAAAAACGCATGGGTAGGAAGCTACTGGTGTGGAAGTGATGGAAAATACGTTAAATCATCTTGGGTAGACCACAATCGTTATTATGTAAATGCAAATGGAGTATATGTAGCAGGTGCTTGGCAACAGGATAGTAAAGGTTGGAAGTATCATGCAGGAAGTGAATATGCAAAAGATATTACATTGAATATTAATGGTACTGCTTATACATTTGATAGTAATGGTTATATGAAATAACAATAGAATTGGAGTTAGATTTTGGGCCTAACTCCTTTTTTGTTTTCTAACTTTTTATAATTTTATTGACAAGCCTTTTTTTCTTTATTTTTACTTTATATAAAGGTAATAACTATATTTTAATATTGATTTGTTTATGTGCGATTTTAAATGAATTAAATATTAAAAATATAATGGAAAGGTATTTATTATGAAGAAAAAAGCTAACTATATAAAATTCAAGTATTTTTTTAAAAAAGTTTGAAAATATAAAAT
>OFMV01000331.1_pt1 | contig 44246 bp, 70 predicted proteins | sample 1541881 | NCBI WGS metagenome assembly OFMV01 (sample SAMN04209220, study PRJEB22552) | human gut metagenome | biome: gut; material: feces | host: Homo sapiens | place: USA: Oklahoma
GTCACAGCCGTTTCAGATGCACCAACTTTGTATTTATATACGTTATTGGAGTTTTCCTTAGCCGGATTTACAGTGATTTTTGTATCACCAGTTGCTGTTCCTTCCGCAGATGTTACTGTCAGAGTGCCGAGCGTTGGTGTTTCGTCAATGGTAATTACTGCAATTGCATCAATGTACTCTGCAAAAAGAGTAAGTCCCATAACCGCAAACGCTTCGGATACTGCTGTGTGGTAGTTGCCCTGTGTATGGAATCCGATCAGGTTTGTTTCGCCAGATACGGTATACACAAGACCTGCTCTCGCAAAGTCAGACTCGTTCGGGTCTACATAGTAAAGTACGATGTTCTCAACAGGGGTAGCAATAACCTGTCCTCTCGGAATCTCGCTGTCGGACAGTAAGAAGATTGTATTGAATCCCATAAAGTCCTTCATGTACTGGAATCCGAACTGATTCTGAATAGTGATCTCAGCTGCTCCGAGATATTCATATACGTCCAGAATGTTGACAAATCCAACAACGCCAGTCACATTTCTGTGCATCTGTTTAAATTTGTTTTCAACACGACCCTTAGCCATTGCCAGAGCCATCTGGAATGTTGTTTCTGTGGAAGTAAGTGTACCGGTTTTCAGATAGTCATAGAATCTGCCGGTAACATCAGTCTGAAGCTGGAAAAGAAACTCGTCATCAGTCATCTGAACAGCGTTCTCATAACCGTGATCCTTGATTGCTTCAATGGATACAGCCTTTGCGTACTTTTCGATAGTCATTTCCGCATAGGTCTTTTCTTTTACAGTAAACTTGCTGTAAGGGATTTCCTCACCCTCACCAACATTTCCACTCTGTAAAGTACCCTCTGCGTACTTAGACTTGAGCACAGCACCCGGCTGTTTTTTGATAGGTCTCATGATACCCAGAATATCACGTAAGTGCTGCCAGTTTCTTTCGAATCTGGTAACAAAGTCAATCTCACGTGCTGTGACCTGGATATCATTTGTCATAATAAGATTAGCTTTTGCTGCCATATAAAAATCCTTTCTACCCATAATTTTTTAAGGTATTGGGTTAGCGGCTATACTCTGTCGTACAGTCGGTGTAAAAAATCACTGGAATAACTGGATATTCTGAGCAATTGCAGCCTGTCTCTCAGACGGGTCTTTGATTGCTTCAATATCTTTTTTAGTCATACTTCCCGGTGTCTGCTGCTGTCCAACATGAGTGGTAAATCTTGCCTGATTCTGCTGAGCCTGCTGCTGAGATTCATCTACAAAAGCAGATGCATCAGACTGTTTCATCTGTTCAATCAGGTCATTTAATCCAAGAATTTTACCGTCTTTCAGTTTAAGACCTGCTTCTTTAATGTCTGCCATAACAGACTTCTTTGCCGCTTCGCTGGAAAACTTAACATCGTCGAGTGCTGCTTTGAGTGCATCTGAGAAATCACGGTCGTAGATTTTCGCATTGAATTCTTTCTCTGCGTCTGCTGCCTTCTGTTTCCAAGTCTCTAACTCGGTCTTAACATTTGCCGGGTCGATACCGTCAAAACTTTTTAAGGTTTCTTCTGCTGTCTCGGCACGTTCTTTCCAGTCATCACGTTCATCCTCGACTTTCGACAGAGTTTTCGCTACTTCTTTCGCATTCTTATAATGCTCAGAGAGTGCCTTTTTCACATCTGCCTGTTTGTCCTCCGGGATTTCAATTCCAAATGATTTTAATGTGTCAATAAGTTTCTGCATAATATCCTCCTGGTCGTGTTTATTGACCTGCCGCCGCAGGTAAGTGGATTAAGCCAGTTAGACCACTGGCAGGGTAATCGGAATGGCAGGAATCGAACCTGCGACGCTAGTTTATACATTGCTCTGCCACTGAGCTACATTCCTATAACCCGGATTCCCGGGTTAGCAAGGTGTTTAACGTGTCATGCCTGCCACGAGTTGTTTCGGGCACCTGCCGCCCATCTACCTTTTTACAAGGAGGTGCGTACTGTCTATGCGAGCGAGCAAGTCATATAGACAGCAATGATACGTGTCGGAAATTGCATCCGCTTTTCAACCTCCAGATTCCGCCCGAATCTGTTTCTGTTAAGGACACGTACCCGTGAAAGGAGGAATCAATGAAAAAAATGTCTATGTCAAGTGGCGTCAACCACTTACGAATCTTCCCTATGAATATATTTTACCACAGACCATCCAAAAAGTTGTGGTACATGTTTTGACTAATTAGAGCATATCCCGGAGTTTTTCCACGTATCTCTTGACAAGATCGCGTTCCTCTCGGCACTCTGCGTCCTTGGACATATCGCTCATTTCTGTTGTAAGTTCGTCAAGATGTTCTTCCAGGGCGGCAAGCATCTTTCTTTTGCAGTCCTCAGATTTGCCGGAACGATAGCTCTGCTTCTGTGTCATATAGTCGTCGTAAGCATCCCGTCCGTCAGAACGGCTATAATGTCCTCTGACATAATGTTCACCACGTCTGGCATAAGAACTGCCCCGGTCATAATCCGGCATCATTCTGCCGTCATTTGAACTGTATCTCCCCATACTGTCGCACTTTCTTCCGCGTTCGCTGTAATCGTCATTGTATCCACCACGCATCTCATCAAGGACAGTGTTGTAATATTCCACTTTTTTGTCCCAGTAATACGTATTCTTGATATCTTTATACATATCAATCAGCTTGTATGTCATTTCCAGATTTCCGGTGGTCAGTCCATTATCAGCGATTTTGGACAGTTCGTCTTCGATTCTTGCACATAAGTCTTTAATGTCTCTCATAATCGCACCTCCTACGCTTCCCTGGTCACAACAATGTTTGCGTTCGCAACAGAAATTGCCTGATCGCTAGTGTTCTCTACCGCGATGTTAACGCAACATCCGCGAGGTACGTCAATATAAATGCCAGAGGACACATTGTTGTACTGGTCTACTGCCGCCGGCGTGGAAATCATCTGTGAAGATAATACAGGTTCGCCAGAGATTGCAATCGCCAAAGAGATAGCTCCGACAGTTCCACCTGTTGGAATTGCGATATTACCAGAAAAATCCACAAAGAATCTAGCCTTGCACTGGTTAGTCAATCCTCTCAGAGTGATGATTCCACTTCCCTCTCTGTGCTGAATGCAGTTAGAACCCTTAACTGCTGTATTTGAAAATACTACGTTTCCATTAGCTGCTACAGTCTGAGCAGCTACACTTGTAAATTCTGCCATAATTTTTACCCCTTTCATATCACAAAAGGACAGGTCTCAGCCTGCCCCTCTGTGTAATACGGCATAAGCCGACATCCGAAATCAATCGAAAGATACTCTCGATATGAAGTTATCAGCAATTGCATCCAGTGTTACATCCGCATCCGTAATATGTGTTCGGATTAGGGACCTGATATGCCGGGATCGGCGCTGGATTGATTGCATTAATGAGCTGCTGCGTCTGAGAAGCCATTGCAGTTGTGAGCAGTGCGCTCTGGCGATCCTGAGAAGCGGCACGTCTGAGATCATTGTTCTCGGCCTGCAGGTTAGAAATCTTTTCATTGCAGAGATAGTCAAGAATCGCTCTTGTTCCGGCGTTCTGGCTGTCGATAATGTCTCTTGTGTTGCTGTTCATGGTGTTCTGGATTGCACAAGCGTTGGTAGCCATATCATATCTGATCTGTGCCTGTCCCGCCCTGTTGTCGCAGCAACACTGAGCTAACTGTGCCTGTAAAGCATTTGTATTCTGCATATTCGCTACAGTATCGGCATTAATTGCCTGCTGGATTCCAAATCCAGTCTGCATGATGTTTGTGTTGATTCCATTGAATCCGGTAAGCATACCGTTGTTCACTGCATAGAATCCATCACAGAGACCATTGTTGATTCCGTCAAGCTTGCTAATTACTGCGGAGTTATCGAATCCTCTTTGAATATCTGCCTGAGTAGCTGCTGTGGCTGTATATCCACCGCCGTTGCCGTTATTGCCCCAGCCATTGTTTCCCCATCCGCAGAATACGAACAAGAAAAGCACGATAAGCCACCATGCGCCATCTCCACCAAACATGCCGTCATTATTTCTACCGTTTCCAGTAGCAGCGGCAATATCTGCTAAGCTATAATTTCCATCCATAATATAATCTCCTTTATTGTGTATTTACATCAATCTGGCCAGATTGTAATGTACTATTTCATTCCTTTCAACATGTGCTGAAATTGTCCTGCCATCTGCTGAACCTGATTAAGTTGCTGTTGGGAAATCTTCCCGGATTGCAACATCTTCTCAACTTCTGCTTTCGGGTCTCCCTTAAAATTCTGCTTAAACTGTATAAACTGCTGTATCATCTGCATTGGCCCGTTTCCCTGTGGCATCCCACCACCGAGCACGTTAAATAATGGATTACTCATCTGCATTTCCTCCCTTGACTGCTGATTCCTGCGCGGTATTAGCTCTAACAGGTTCAGAAAAAGAATTTAATCGGTTTATGATAGCTTCGTATTTACCTTTTAAATCGTCATATTCCTGTCTGGTGACATATTTACTGTCCATGTTCTGAACAGGCTGTTTAGGTGGCATCTGAGAGCCTATTTCATGGTATTCAAATGTTCGTAATGGCTGTGGCATACCGGAAACGTCTGTGGATTTTATGTAGAACTTTTCGCTTTCACTGTCCATCAGTAAAACGCTTGTCCCGGGTGCTACTAGATAGGATTTTGCGCCGACTTCGCCAGATACCCACAGGATACCATTGTTATTCTGCTGGGGTTGCTGTACTGGTTGAGCTGGCATCTGGACAGGCTGTTGCTGAAATTGGTTCATCTGCCCCGGAACGCCAAAACTATATTGATAAGGATTGTTATATAATGCCATCTCGTACACCTCCTATGACTTATTCTATGACTTTCTATGACTATTTTTACATAAAAAAAGAGCCTTAGACAGTTCGTCTAAGACCCATATAAGTATCTGAAAAGTATCAGCATACTTTAATTATTTTATTGTTCACCCTCCGGCTTAATCGTTTTGCCGTGGATATGCTCACGTTCATTTCCTCAGCGCAGTACTCAAGAGTGTGTTCCTTACATCTCAGCCGAAACAGTTTTTCTTCGTCCGGCGTAAAATTACACTCTGTCAAGAACCTGTCTATATCTTTCTTAGTGAATACATATAACTTCATGAGCATACCCCTTATTAATGCAATTAACGTTGATTCTGTGCAAGATACTCCGTGAGCTTCTGTTTTGTTTTTTTTAGCTCCTCGACATTGTTCCCACTGATTTGGCTATCCAGCATAGTCGATAACACTTCCAGAATTAATGAGTCACGTTCTGCAATTCTCTGAAGACTTTCATAATCTCGTCTATCATGTTCTTCCAGTGTCTCTACTCGCTTATTAAGTCGGAATGCCGGAGTAATCCATTTAAAGATTACAGCCGCCGCTCCTCCGACAATAGACACCCCTCCGCAGATAGAGAGGAAAATCTGTACAAATTCTGATATGCTCATTTAACTACTCCTTTTCCCAGTAATATACCGGGATCTCATTACCGGAATCCCATGTATCAAAATATTTGCCGTTCTGTGCTGTCACCACATGACCATCTATGCAGAGGATATACGTACCTGTCGGATGGTCTGTACAGAAGTCGTTGACTGTATAGATATATCGCTCTGACTGTTCTATCAGTTTGCGTCTGTATCCATGCTTATAGAGATACGCACCCCAGACATAATTCGCGCTCGGCATATCTGACAGAGTACATGCCTGTACCATTAATCCAGCGAATACCGTTTCCCAATCGAAGCCGGTTGCTTTGCATATTGCCCGGACAACGCAATCTCCTGTTCTCTTATCCTTAACAGGATTCGGATTGAAATATTCCCATCTATCCATCAGCCAATCCCCTTTGCTGTTTCATATCTCTTTGCCGCTCCTCTGGCTTTTGCGGCGCTCTGACGGTTCCATTTCGCTATCATAAGGCGGTCTTGCAGTTCTCTTAGGTCGTTCTGCTCGCAGTAATCTTTGTATGCAGCATTTTGTTTCTGTAAAAGATAAGACTTCCGGTCAAGGTCTTGCTGGAGTGCGAATTTCGCCTGTTCGTCCTTGCAGTTATCAACCGCTGCTTGCATTCCGAGGACTTCGCGCTTCGTTTTTCGGATTCTCCGCTCATAAGTACGTTGTCGCTGTTCTTTTTCGTACTGTTTACCTTTGTCGGCTTTGTCCTGCGCTGATAATTCCGCATAGGGATTCGGCATTCCTTCCACCCAAACCGAAAAATGATGCCTGCAATTTACTCCACATATTCCATCGGCTTCGCCATAATGACAATTTTCAATAAAATCAGGATAAGTATGTTTTTTATTCATAAATAGCCACCCCATAATTACTCAATATTTGTATATCCCCAATATTTTAATTCCATTTGTTTCCTTGCCATCACTGCTTCTTCTTTGGTTTTAAAAACTCGATCTTCTACGCGTTTTCCGCCTACAGAAATATAAGCTCTCCATTTTGAATGATTATTGTCAAATAAAACTCCCTTTATACCACTTTTATTGTTCTTGTTTAATGTTGTGGGATTTTTTATGTTTTCTACAATTTCGTCAAAAGTCCATCCATGATTAAGCCTTTTTCTTATATATTCACGATGAACGCCAAAGAAATGTTCCCATTCACCTACGGTTTTTGTATCTCCTTGGTATTTAATTTTCCAACTGCTTTGTTTGTTGTTGTTTTGCCATTCTAATGGCACCCACCGACAATTATCAGGAGAATACCCTTTATTAACATCTATCCTGTCTATTGTAAGTTCTTTTTCGTACCCGCTTGTGTAAGCCCATAATAAAAAAGGTTTGAATTCTTTCCATTCATCACATACTGTTATTCCTCTATCAAAATACGCCACTTTGTTATGAGGCTGTGCCTTTTCAGATGTTCTTATTTTCATGCCTGCCCATATTTTGTATAATCGAGTTTCTGCCATTCCGTGAGAATATCTGTAGGATTTCCCTGAAAGTGGTTTTTCTTTTTTACCATTTTTAATACAAAATTCTTCAAAAGTCATTGTGCTTTCTCCTTTCAACTGCATTTATCTACATTCAATTATATCATTATTTTATTTTAATTGCAAGTAGTTGAAAGTTATGATAAACTTTAGTATGAAAGGAGTTGAATAAAATGTCAAATAACAGAGGTTTAAAAAACCGTGTAGCAATATCAAATGCTATTGATCGTGAAATTTATGAAAAATTAAAATCGTATTCTGATGATACTGGAATACCTATCAGCAAAATACTCGATAAAGCAATTTCATTGTATCTCGATTCTGTTAAAGATAAGGCTTGATTTCTTTTAATTTTTCCCAGTCTATAGAAAATACCTGCCCTTGCCACACTTCATGGCTTGGGCGGCTTCCTATATGCGCCGATGTCAGCACTAAGCCATATCCCATTTCTTTCATTCTTGCCAACTGAATATCAGCGCACGCCTGTGCCACACCAGTTCTGACAGAACGTGCTACTGCTGTTTCAATCGTGTCTTTTCTGCCGGATGGATATGTGACAGTAACGCCATCTGATACAACGTTATTAACCGCCTCTTTGATGGCTTGCGTATACCCAACCGCCCCAGTCATCACATGATTATATGCAAGGTCGCATTGCTCGATATAGAGTCTCTGAGCGGCACTTGCGGTTGTTCGCGTGAAGTTCTTCCACTCGCCCATAGTCGCAAGCATATTCCGCTCCATGAGTCTTATCATAGTTGGGGATTGTTCGAGCGGTACAGGGCTTAATCCCGCCGCCTTATATACCTTGTCATCATAGTTCATTGCAGTGATTCCTGCATCTTCAAACGCTTCAAGAAGTTCCTGCTGTTCACGTTTGGTATATTTGGATAGTTCTGCCAGAATGTCCTCTAACAGTTCACCGGATTCCTGTAATGTTCTGATTCTCCATGCATCGGCATTGGTCTGAATATAGTCCTCACCTCTGCCAATTCTTGTCATCATTCGAGACACGATCTCAGAGATGATATACTGATGCAGTTCTTCCGCAATTTGTTCACTGCCCTCTGTAATTTGCCGTAAATATTCTGGGCTTAACATAACTATTCATCTCCAAACAGTTTCGGTTCGTCTGGCTGAGCTTCTTTGACCATTGCTACCGCCTCGTCTTTCGTCATTCCCTCGAACTTCACGAAATACAACCACGCCGGTACCTTGCCAGTAGTCACATACTGCCACCATCTCGCACGGTCGTTTTCTCTAACATAGAGAATATCTCCGAAATCATAATTGACTTCATAAGCCCCGACAGGTGCAAGTGCGTACAGGTCAGCGTAAACGTTCAGTGCGTAGATAACTTCGTTCAGGCAGGATTCCAGTTTGTCTCGAACGTCTTTAATGAACTGCACTGTCCTCTGCTGTTCCGCTTCTACTCCTGTAGCTGTCTGAATACCGCTAGATTCGTTAAAAACAAAATACCCGTTGGAGAATCCAATCTTGTACCCCAACTGGCTTAAAATGGCATTTATGCCGCTTATACGGGTATCTGTGTTAAGTATCGGATTTATTTCCTGATAGAAAGACCCTGCATCATCTCCAAAAACATTCTTCACATAATCTGGAAGCCCAAATTCTTTTGATCTAAGCTTCATGGCTTGTGGTGCCATAGAGGATACAGGTGATCCGCTTGGAAGGAGTAACCTTTCATCTGCCAGAACAATCCTCTTAGAATCAAGGATTTCTTTTGCATTACGGCTGTATGCAATGTCGAGGTCCTTCAGTTCTTCGATAGCTTCGGCAAATATTGGCAAACCCAATGGTGCGTTAATATCCACGTTATTTGCCTGTGGTGTCCGTAGAACTCCGTACAGAGACCCGTCCAGCTTCTCACCGTTTGCTTTGAGAATCGGTGGTGTATCTGCCATTAGGTCAGCCCATTTGGTCTGTTTAAGGTCGATTCTATCTCCGATGCTCTGAGGAGATTTTGACACATAGGCTCTGTTGGAGACATAGTACGGATAGGTTGTCACGCCGTCTATTGTAGTCTCGACAAAACGATGATATTCAAGCCGTGTGTAGTATTTCCGACCAACTGTATAAGAATCCTTAAATATAATCCCTTTAATTTCCTGATTATCATAATCCACAATCATCACGTCTGCCGGAGTAAATACGTCAAGGCTCTCCCCGTTTGGCTTAATAAAAACTGTTCCGTAAGCGCAGCCGTATTCTACCCAGTGCCGAATCTGGAAATATACCTTGTCAATCTGCTCCTGTAGCCATGTAGCCCTTGCAGAACCATCTATCTGAATGCCGATCGCCAGTGTTGCGAGTCTGGCAGTCTCTGAGCAGACAGATTTCGCAAAGTTAATCGTCTTGATATTATTCTTATCATCTAGCCATTCCGGCGCGCCTCTGTAGATGTTCGCGCACCGGTTAATCAGTGATTCCATCTCCGGGAATTCTGCTGCCTGGATATTAAAATCCTCTTCGGCTTGTTTTTTGAATATCATGTTAAACCACCTTTTTAGTGTTGTTATAAGTCCCATTTAATCTACCTTTTAAAATCCATCCATCTTACAGAAGTATCTCGCACAATAATGTCTTCATATTCTACAACTTTTAAGATTTCGTTAATGTCAGATGATCCATATATTTTTAAACCGATGCTTAAGAATTCATTTATTTTATCTGAAAAGTACCTATCTAACATTTTATGCACTGTGTCCCCTTCTCATCGACAATGGGCTTGTCGCATACCTGAGAGAATCTATCCAGTGATCGTTACCATCTGGATAATCTGCGATAACTTCTCCATTGCTATCTACTTCATGTTCATAATTGATAATTTCCTTGTATGCTCTAGGCGTTCGTGCCGGATCAATGACTAATGTTCGGCACTGTAACCACTCAAAAGTATATTTGCGGCTTCCCGGTGTAACAATGGCCCTACGCGCTGGAAGCCCTGCATCTCGGAAGTCAATAATACTTTCTTCTTCATCAACTCCGCAAGATATTGAATAATCATTATATCCCTTTTGTTTTATCTGGCCAGCCATTGCTGTATTTCGAATTTTACATCCGCCAAGCTCATCCAGCAGGACAACTTTGTCCTGATTAGGTACATAAGCCACACGAATAAACGCTTTGGGATCTGGATACCATCCCCAGTCTTGTCCCTGATAGACACTTTGATACTTCTGAATTTCTTCGTCTGGAATCGTTCGGATTTCCAACAACTCAAAGATATTTGTACCGAGTCCGACAGGTAATCCAAGATATTCATGCTGATAGGCTCTTGGATTTGTCTTTTTAAGATGCTCCGCATCATCAAGGAATTGTTGACCAAGCCATTCAACAGGAACTGATCTATAATCGCTCTTATGCCTGTAACTGTCGTCTCGTGGCTCTTCTACATACACATTCGCCCAGTTACTCCGGCTAATTGGCGGATTGAATGTCTTAAATACAACAAACTTACTGCCACCTCGAAGGACTGACTGCTGCACTGTACGAATTTCTTCAATGCCCGAAAATTCGTCAAGTTCTTCGAACCAGAGATATTTGAAATATCCCTTGCTTGCTTTAATAGATTTGGTCTTTTTTGCCTTGTCCAGTCCTCTGAATATGATTTTCTGTCCAGTAGGCTTATAAGTGTACTGCATAGGGCTTACGCTGGTATCCCACAAGTCATTAACTCCAAGCGCATCAATTCCCCATGCTATCTGTTCATAAACGGATCCTCGAAGTGTATTTCCAACCTTACGGAAAATAACAGCATTTGACATTATGCCGTTCTCTGCGTCCTGCATCATCAGGAAAGGAATCATAACACCCACAAAGGATGATTTTGTGGATCCACGCCCACCATACAAATCATAATAGGTGTGTTTTCCGTCCAAAATGTCCCAGAACACATTGTAAAAGGCAGGAGCTATAATTTCATTCAGATTAATCGGATTCTCATTCATTCTGTTTCTCCGGTCTTGGAATATTATTTACAATCATAATCTTTCCATCTCCAGAATCATCATTTTTCTTGTCAGCATCCCATCCCTTAAAATTGTTCCTTAAGCTGAATTGAGCACCATTCGACCCGTCACGATCAAATAGTCGTTCTTCTGCGTACTGTTCTACCCTCGCTTTCGCGCGCGTAATCGTGTTACAAAATTCCTCTTTTCCTTGATATCTCAATAAATCCAATCTGCTTGTAAATCCTAATGCGAGAGCTAAACCAGTTACTGTTGGAGGCTTTCGATTAATAACCACCGGATTTCCAAATTTATTCAATACAGTTTTTCCATTATCATCTTTTAATATTTCGCCTTCGCATTCTTTGAAATAGGCGTCAATTTTTCCTTCAATTTCGTTCACCGTCTTATATATTGGTGGTCTTCCTACCTGTTTTCCCACGTTCTCACCTCCAACTGGCTATAAAACCCCATAGTAACACTTCTGAGTATAGTTTATCACAGGCCAGTAGAAAAGTTGTGGTACATGTTTGAGGAATTTTGCGCTAAAAAAGAGCCGGTAAATACCGACTCTCTAATTTTATTCGTTGCTTTGTAATTTACTGATTACCTCGCCCTGATCTCCCGGACACCCCATAAAGCACTCCGGACAATGTTCGTAGAATGTGCATCTAATACAGTCATGTGGACTAATTGAGCTGCAATATTGATGTAGTACTGTGAATGCTGATACGGCGAGCTGCGGGGTTACTTCTGGTGTAAGTTTGTTATTCATTCTTCATCTCCTCCAACTTCTTCTCAGCCTCCTCGTGGGTGAGAAATACTATTCTTCCAATATCTTCTAAACGGTAGCAACTTTCTCCCATATATTCTTTGTCTATTGCGTCAAACCTTACAGTACGTTCATTTTTGTAACATAGAAAATGAATTTCTGAAACAGTCATCGGAATAATCGGTTGCTTGGCTCCGGCATTCACTCTATAAACCGTGTCTCCGATTTTACACGGCAATCTCACAAGCAAGCCCTGTTCTTCTAAGTTTCTCCACGCTCTAATTTCTTTTGCCATTTCTGCTTTAGACATTTTTAAAGGCTTAAATTTGGGCTTTAATAATTCTTCTCCCGTCCATCCACTATTGATTCTGCCTGTAAAAGCATTTTGTGAAATTCCAATTTGTCTTGCCCATTCAGAAGTTGTTTTTGTTACCCCGTTTATCGTTACATAATTATTATTTCTTCTATTGTTCGCCTGTTCTTCTGGTGTTACCCACCGACAATTACTAGGTTCGTAATTTCCATTTACGTCTATTCGATCAATGCTGCGCCCTTCTTCCCATCCATTTTCAACTGCCCATTTTTGGAAATTGCCATGTCCTTCTTTTTTATCCATCCACTCGTCACAAACTTTAATGCCACGTCCACCATAATCTTTATAAAATTTTTCTTCTGGATTATAGCAACGTCTTTTCATATCACAAAGCTTTTGTTGTAAAATATGTCGTTGCTTTTCTGTTAATCTCTCCATCTACTTCACCTCTTCCAACTGACTTTCTACGGTATCTGCAAGTAACTTCAAGGACTTAATAAATGATTCCGTCAATGCTGTTCTGTCTGGGTATTCAGCAAATATTCTGACAAGTTTTACTGCATCCTTGATTTTTTCTTCATCTTCGACGATTTCAGATGCTTCACACAATGTTTTTTCATTGTCTCTGTAAGTAACAACCTTGCTACTATAAAAATTCAATAAGTTTGGAAACGGAATTTCGATAGGGTTTAAATGGTCTTCTCTCGCCCATGTGAATCCCTGAAGCTTTGCCATTTTTATAACACTCAAATATTCTCCCTGTGTCTTTACGAACACGCTTTTTCCTGTTAAATCAATCATCAGAATTTCCTCCTGTAATCTCATCAATGCACTGATTCCGACCATCGACCATCCCGCACTGATAATCCGTCATATCATTCTCGGTAGTGCTTTTCTCCGGCAGCGGCTTCAAAGGGCACCAATCAGGAATCGTTTCTGTTTTTTTATCAAGTACGCATTTTCCCGCGATCGGGCAATAAATACAGGTTTCCAGACTGTTACTGTGATTTTGCCCAATTAAGCAGGAAACGCAACCATGCTCTGGCGTATCAATCACTAATACTGATTTACTCATCTGATTCCTCCTGCAATAATTCTTTATTGTCAAAAATATTTCCGACCACTTCAAAATGTTCCAGATCAAACTCATCAATATATTCTCTATCTACGCTACCATGTTCTCTATCTATGCTGCTAGTTTCGTGCGCTACCCATCCAGCAATGCCCCATTCAACGGTTTCATATGTTGTATCTTCTGGGTAAAATTCATCCAAATGCGCCATCAAAATATCATTTTCCCAAATCTTATTTCCATTCTTGTCGCAAAGTCCCGTAAACTGGCAGAGGGTTTCTATATCAATTATATTGGTATATACTGTAAACCGATCTGAATCCTTCCGATAAAAAATAATGTCCTTCCCACTTATGTGATATTGATCTCTTAAGTAATATCCTTCAACCCATTCGCCGTTATCAATCCGTTTTGCCTTGAAAAGAATTTCTCTCATTCAATTCCGCCACCTTTCACGATCTCATCAATTGTTGTATCTCCTTCTATGCAATATTTTTCAAATAAATAATTCTCTAATTGCTCTACAACCTTGTCCACATCAAAAACTGTCGGCTGCTTATTGACGCAATCAATAAACTCTTTCTGGTCAGAACTAATACTTGTGCCAATTTCCCAAATTTTGATGTATTTGATTAATTCGTCTGCATCAATCAGTCTACTCATTTAATTCCTCCCTGTGTTTACATTTTAGGTCCTCTAAAAATTACTATCATTGACGGAAACGGTGCGCTATTCTTGCTGTCTCCGAATTTCAACCTTCCTCTCAAAAATCTAATCTCCAATCTGTGATATACAAAATCTTGAAACCATTTCGTATCTGTCCTTGCCGGAACCAGTAAAACAACAAGCGTATTCTCTTTATGTCCTTCCTGATAGCTCTTTTCAACCCATTGATATATTTCTCTTCCGTAGGGCGGGTTGCAAAACACTCGCATCCCTCCCCAATCCTGTGCAAGACCATTTTCATTTTTAGTAAAAAATTTCTCGCATTTATGGTTTTTTGCGTCCGCACATGGGTCTAGTGTGAAATCAAACTCTTTATTTAATTCATCGAAAATATATTTAGGTGTAGCCCATTGATCGGAATTGCTGCTAAACAAACATTTTTCCATTTTGCCCTCTTATTCCTCCCACACTCCCAACAACCGCATCTTCTCATACAGTACAGCGACGGTCTTGCGCCTGTATCCGTAAAAGTCCTTTGGATTCATCGGGATATATCTTTCTTTGCTGATCTTCCTGTAGCTTTTCCGGTGCAGGATATTCTCAATAACCATATCCGCTATCACCGTGTTTTTCGGGCAAGCTGACAAGGCGGCGCTGGTAAGCAGGTATCCGTACTCTGCCGGGAAGTCTTTCAGCATCGTATTCAGTTTTTCAATGTCCTCTGCCGGAATGCCGTAATCTTTCAGCTTTTTATTCCTTGTCAGCATACCGTTGCTCCTTTCTATTCGTACGGGTGTGCTTATCGTACATGATCGCTGCACATACAAGGCCAGTCACTCCGACTATGATTCCAAGTGTGAATCCTAATAAGAATTCAGTCATTCCTCCACCTCCTCGTAAGTTTCTCTGAATATATCTGGCTTACACGGATAAAATTCACCGTGAACACCGCGGATGATATAATCACCAATATTCGCCAGATGTTCACCCTCTAATGTCTTAATAACCAGACCGCCTGGAACCTTCCAATGGTCAATATAGAAATTCTTACCTTCTGCCGACATGTACTGGTCTGTACACTGATAGTCCGTCAGGAAATCGAACATTTCTCGATGATTTGTACCAGTCCACTGTACTGCATCAATTACAACTGGTTTCTTTCTGTACTTCATACTTCCACGCTCCCATCCTCTGGCATTTGATAAACAATACGCCCGTTTAAATAGGCTTTCTGAATCATATCCAGTACTTTTATGGCTTTTTCTTTGATAGAATATTCTCCGAGCAAGCAACACCACCCATAATCTTTTCTTGCGCTTATTACTCCACCTGAAACTTCGATATCAAGTAAAAGTTCAAGTGCAACTAAAGATTCCTTGTTCTGACTTCTGATTAACATTTTGTGCCCTCCTTATCACTTACTCTTCGATTCCACTGCTCTACGGCTTCTTTCTCTGTTTCTCTCCAACGTTCAACCATTCCATCACATTCTGTACAAGCTACAAGATATTCTTTTCTTGAATCGTTATATTCATTAATCAGCATTTCTGCCTTTCCTCCGCAAAACGGACAAGGTTTTAATTCCTCCATTTCCATCCTCACTTTCCATAACTTTTCAGAATTTCTGCAACTGCATTAATGTGTTCTGATAATGCGTCTAAATCTTCATCTTTAATTACTCTCAGCCCACGGCTCGACTTAAAATCTTCAATGGCATATACACCATCTCTGATCTCCTTGAATTTCTTTGCCATTTCACTTTCTTTTATGGCTTCGGAATCATATTTATAAAATGTCTCATATTTATCGTGTTCTCCGAACTTGTCGGTTTCGATTTTGGTTCGTTTAGGAGTTATACGAATGATCTTTGCCGGATACACCATGACGTGTCTAAAACTTGTTCCCCATCCACACCGTACTTCCCTTGCAACTCCAACTACATCTCCGACTTTTAAATCATTTTTATTTATCGGGTTTAATTTTACTATTACCATCCTCTTGCCATCCTCACTTTCCCCATGTAAGCAACTGACACGCTATTGTGCAGTTGATGCATGATTTTATACTCCCATCTTCTTAACCAGATTCTTATTCGTCTCATCAAATATTACATCTGTGTTCTCTTCAATATCCTGCATCATGCTCAGAACGCTCATTTCACCCCTATTTGCCATTTTGACGTATTCGTTGGCAGTCTGCATGACTGTGAGCAAACGTTTCGTAGAAAAACCATATAAACGTCTCAGAGCCATCATCGTTGTAACGACGTTAATCGTATCAGCCCAATCTTCTCCATCGTTGAATCCATTCTCATAAGCTTCTCTCTCCATGCTTTTGATCTGGCTATGGCAGTTAATCATTGCCCGTCCGAACGCTTGAGCTGCCTGGTTGGGCTGAGCTAGAGGAAGTCTCTGCTTTCGTGGCTTTGCTTTAAGTTTACTGCTCACGCTTCACACACCTCCTAATCTGCCCTGTAACGGCTTCAAACTGCTTGAGCAATGAGCCATCATCGTTTCGGTTCAAAGTCCGATCATAAGCCGGAGAGACGTCCCACAAGTCATTTACGAGGACGCCATGTGCCACGCTGTTGAGCAGTGCGCTTCGATGCGCTCCTGTGATGCTTATGATCTCGTCAAGAGTGAACTCTCCAACGTACTCAGTGCCTTTGAACAGCTCATACAGTTTCATGCTTCTTCCTCCTTGGTACGAATTCATATCCCGTCAGCCGGAACGCTCTCGGTGTCTTCGGGTGATCTGTTTCGATCAGTCCATCTGTTCGCAGCATATCCATGTGGCGAAGCACCGTGGCATTTGATACGCCGACGCCGTCAGCAATCTCTTTGTAAGACGGTGCGTACCGATGTTCTTTGATATACCGGCAGATGTACAGATATATGTCTTTGTGGATCTGCTGACCTTCTTTATATTTCTGTTTGTACATTTTTTCTCAACTCCCTTTGTTTGGAATCAATAAATTTGCAAAATGCTAAAACAAATTCTTTGGCTAATGGATCTGGGTATATTTCCATCAATTCCATACAGCGATCATAAACTGCTTTTGAATATTCATCCGTGAGTTCAACCAGATAAAACTCTTTTATTAATTCCCATAATTTAGGCATAAACATTGCCATCATTGGAATATCATCTTTTCTTACACTTGCCATTTCTCCTCCCATGAATGTGTAACGTGTAACATAAGTATTTAATTTTCCTTATAATTACCTTTTTATATAATATTAAAATATACTTTATAGTAAAATATTAGTTACATTAGTTACACTAAGTAAAAAATCCAGTATTTATAAGGGTTTGAGGGTGTTTCCAGAGTGTAACTAAGTGTAACTAGCCGTAACTAAAATCATTCAAATGGTATCTCACACTGACACATTTTTTCAAATTCACTTAATTTTCTGACTTTTTGGTAGCATATCTGTGGACCATACTTTCCACATCTCACCCGTTTCCCGCCGTTTTCCCTTTCCCATCCGTCAATGCAGTTCTGCATGATGGAGTGAATTTCATTGGACTCGAACCTTGTGGGCTTGCGGCCCTCGTTACCCAGCGCCTGTTCATATAGCATTGCGACACAAACGCGAGGTTCTACTGTATGGTCTAACCATTCTTGAATAATTCCGACCCTCACATCCTCTTCCATAAATTCCTCCTGCTTGTCCTCTATATATTGCTGCAAATTCTTCGGAAGAATTAATTTAGGCGTTCTATTGGCCTTTTCAAAAAGCTCCATGGCTTCTCCCCAGGCATTTGTAAAGTCGGACGCTACGGCTTGTGGATCATCGAACATGGATTTTAGAACATGTTCTTTCCTCGTGACTATCGGAAGGAATCGTCTGTTGCCTGTTCTATCAGTCAGAAAACGGTCATTATTGGTTGTTCCGGCAAACACACACACTCTTGGCCTTTGCTCTGTTCTGCGCCCATATGGAGGCCTATACGTGTCTACTGTGGATGTTAGAAATGCTTTGATACTCTCGACTTCTTTTGCTTTTTTAGTAGCCAGTAGTTCTGCCAGTTCCACCATCCACATGCCACGCAGTTTTTCCGGGGCTTTGTCACCCTCGACTGTATTGAAGTTGTCGTTATACCATGCGTTATTGAGTGATAAGAGCCTCAAAAATGTAGATTTTCCAATTCCCTGCGAACCATACAACACTGGCATGTAATCAAATTTACACCCCGGATGGAATGCCCTGCTGATCGCGCCTAACATAAACAGTTTCATGCACTCCCTGGAATACTCTGTGTCTTCCACTCCCAGATATTCTGGAAGTAATTTGCTGATATATCCCGTCTTTTTATTCCACTTATTCTTATGAATGTCAGTAAGCATATCAACAACAGGATTGAATCTGTTTCTGTTTGCCACGATATTAAGTGCTTCCATGATCTTCTCCAGACTCTTTAGTCCGTATTTTGATTCAATGTACGACTTTAAATTACTGTCGTCGCTGTTACTCCATTCCCTGTACATGTTTACATGCTCCCACGGGAGACTTCCGCAAACAAAGGGTGCGTATGATAACTCATTATATTTGATATGTCCATATAGATCAGGGTCGTACTCAATGGCTTCACACATATTCTTAATGCTCTGAATCATTGTTCCTTTTTCTGTAAAATCAAACTCCGGCTCCCTCCACCCCTGTGTTGCAACCCCCTCTGAATCAATGTGAATGGGTTTTCCTTTATCGTATCTAGTCGCGCTTGATACAATGACTTTGACTTCCTGCTCAGACAATGGAGGTGAACAGGAGCTTTCATTCTCAGCCATGGTAGCGGCGAACACTGATTGGTCTGATGCCCCCTTCGCTTGCATCATACACGCAAAACGAAAAAGCATCTGATTTCTTTGTCCTGCAGCCACGATAGTTGGCATGGTAAAAGCTGTACTCTGCTTCTGATCGTCATGGTTCAAGAAGTATTCTACATTGTTATCAGCCTTTGCAATTTCAAATTCATCCGGTGAATATTCCCATTCATACCGATTACCATTCTTATGTATTGATGGAGGAGCTACTACATACCCGCCATTTCCACGAATATCTACACCGTCAATAATTCCGGCTCGGTTCTTTATTTTGCCATTTCCACGATAGTACAAATGGTATCCGCCACGCCCCGTGATAGCCGTCCATGTTTCTGGGAAATCACCGTGTTCACGCTGCCAATCTTCAAGTGAATGGTACCCATCTATTCCACGGTCTTCATCAATGTCTAAATCGATTACAAATACGTTTTGGCTAACTGATCCAGTCGCAAGACCTATATTTGCATTTGGGTATTTCTGCCACCAAGCTTTTATCTGAGCTGCGTCCGTAGTTGCGTCTTTGCATCCATTCCTGGTAAGCGGAACTTTATCGCGGTATTTTAACGGGAAGACAGCAAATCCTTTTTTGGCATATTCGATAGCCGCATCATACATACTTGGATATTCATTCATTGTAAACTCCTATGAGCTGATTTAATGTCCCTGGATTGTTTAAAAGATTAATGAAATCTACTACCGTCTTTTCTCGAATGGAATATATTTTATTATTTGCATCGTGAGCAACGATTGTTCCAGAAGTATAAAAACTCTGAATTATGCCGTTTTTATCACGTACATTAAATTGCTTTCCATTATTGAATACTTCCGCACTGAATCCTGCATCTATTAATTTTAAATAAACATACAGGCTTTTATCCATCAAACTCGCCCCTTTCAAGTCTTTCTTTTAAATCTCTGTATAAAATTTCTTTTATCAGTCTCCCGGATGTTTCTTCCTTGCAAAAAACCACATTCATGTTGTATCGGACCATCCACGCAACACTAGAAGCCAGGAACGCATTGGAGTTGAATTTACTTCGATATTTACTGTTTAGAAGGTTTTCCCAGCTTGAATTTTCACAAATGAGATAAATCCTACACTTCTGGTCTAATGCTCGTTCAAACTCTCTTTTGAATCTCTCGCGTCCTCTGGTAAAACATGCAGCTAATTCATCTAAATTCATTTTTCGTTCTACCACGCAGAGTGGCTTAATTGTGCTATTGGTATCAAACAGCAACTCACCACTCGGCAACACTGCATTATAGGTGTAGTCACCATAATCCAATGTTGCTCGACTGTATGGAGCGGAAAAGGATTTATACCGCTTATCCGCTCGTTCAGTCGCTTGTTCTCTGGAATCAACAAGAATCTGGAAAGACTTTAAGACTTCTTTTTGATCGAAAATATCCATTAGTTAAATGGCAGCTCCTCATCTGTACCGTCTGGAACACTCATGAAATCATCTGAATTAGCGCGTGAAGAATTATTGCTACTTAAGATTTTGTCTTTTGGAAGTTTGTAATCACCGGAGCGGATTTTATCGACTTTGCAGAAGGCTGCCAGATTGGTAGCTCTTCCAATACTTCCGTCATTCTTCTCATATTCTCTTTCGTTGAAAAGACCGCCAGCAATTTTGCCTTTGAATTTCTGCTCATCCCAGTCAAAATGGTAACCCGGATTAGATTCTTCAATAGCTTCTGTAAATGTTTTAAAACGTCTCTTTGTCCAGTTATCTTTTTCTGATCCATCATCATTTGGAATGTTCAGAAGATAATTGCAGTGCCATTTTTTATCCTCACTCTGCTGAGCTTTATATTCTTTTGCATAGAAGCCCGCATATTCGCCTTCTGCGATATCGCAGCTGATTTTTACATACTGGCCCACGCTGTTGCTGCAAAGCTCAGCTCCAAGAATTTTCACCACATAGCCACCTTTTGGAAGTGCTTCATAATCTCCATAAGCCTGTGTTTTTTCATAATCTCCAAATCTTTTAATTGCCATGTTTTTTATCTCCTTTTAAAATATTTGTTATAGTCATAGCACATAGAAATAGCTTCTTCTTTATTCGCACATTTCCTGTACTCACGAATTGCTTTGTCATGGTATAATTGATGAATATAATACGATTCGCATCTTATTCGATAGGCGTATCGGCCTATTAAAAATACATACCAGTTTTGTTCTCTCATCAAAACTCCTTCATAACTTCAATGACCTTCGTAATATCATTCGGAATATATTCCTCTTCAAACGCTCCCAGCGGCGTTCTTGCAGTGTCGTTATGAGAAGTGGTTGAAAAACAATAGGTGTTCTCCTGCTTCGTTGATCTGAGCAACCAGTTGAATTTACTGTCAATGTTATTTTTTTCAGTCTTTCTTCCATTGGTCTTAATTCTGGTAAACTCATAACCCGCGTCAGTCATTTCTGTTTGTGTATGGAACAGCAGGATCACTGTCAAATCGTCTCTGAGCTTCGACGGAATGTCCACCAAGTCCCAGATGCTCGATGCAAGGTCCATCCACTTGTCATAGCCTTTCTCTTTGCACCTTCTCATTTCGTCAGACACCATTAAGTTATTTACGGTATCAACAACGAAATAATGGATATGCGGCGCTTTTTCTGCAATGTTTAAAAGATATTTGACTATAGTCTGCGGAAAACTGGTCTTTACATAATTACTCTTATCAGTGGAATACTGATCTCTCCAACCTTTCCAATTCAGCCCTTTTCCGTCACAATCACAGTAATAAGTTTCTTCTGGATTGAGATTGCGAAGGGATGTGCTTTTACCACTTCCAGGCTCTCCCATGATTCCAATTAAGTTCGCCATGATTATTCCTCCTCTTTGTCGTATACGATATGTTTGCTGCCTTCTAATATTAAAAGGCTTGCAATCTGGCGCATGGACAATGTGCTTTCGTTGTAGATTTCGGTTAATGCATTATAAGCTTTTCCTGTTACTTTTACTGCTGCGTCTTTTTCAGTTATCGTCTGCTTCTTCCTTGCCGGAATATGGATTTTAAATTCGCTCACCGATATTTTCCTCCTTATATGATTTCTGAGCCGTTAAAAGCCCATTTAAGGCCTGTACGTAGCTCGCCAGCGTCCTCGCCTTATATGAACTCTCGATGTAGTTATCAGCTACAAGGGAAAGCTGCTCATCTATCAGAGCAAGGATTTCGTTAATTCTATCCTGCATCTTTTCTCACCTCACTAAAGAAACAATACACATTGTCAGATCCATCTCCTCTCGCCGGATTCTGCTCGCCGCTTGGAAAGATTCCACCAGCGCAATGATACTCAAGATGATTCAGATACATGTCCGGGTTCTCCCAGTCAAGAATGTACGCTTTCCGCCTGTTCAGCTCCTCCAGAAGCTCGTTCACTGTCGTTATCAGTTCCATTGTCGGCAGGAGCTTCAACTCTGTCTGATTCAACATTTAACGGGCACCTCCCATCTATCAGAAGTTCTAGTAAGAAAGTCTTGATTATTTTGAGACTTTCACGACTCTCTTTCTCGTAAAATGGATTAAAAGATACACTCTGATACAAATCCCATTTAAATTTGTCTTCGGGAAGATTGACATCTTCCTTCCTTTTAAGTCCACATACACTCATGCCATAAATCGAATAATTGAACGAGGCATTTGCTGTCGGAACTTCATTCGCGACTCTTTTACAGAGTTCGTAAATTTCGTCAATCTCTTTTTTAAACATTTCCATCTTCCTTTCTCTCTGGCGTATCAATATCCCAGAGGATTCCATATACGATCATCGTTGTCATTGCCGCCGCAAAAAGCTGCCTGCCCGATCCGCCCCATTGCCAAAACGGAAGGAACGTGGAAAAACCTCCTATCAGTGCGGCACAGATGATGTTCTTCAGATTATTCACTGATACCTCCTATGATCCACGCGAGGTTGCTCGCCACCAGTGCAGTGGCCGTCACAATCCATGCCGTGAACCATTTTCTTGATTTCTTCTTGCTCTCCTCAACGATTTCGGTCGCAAGTGCTACTTCAATATCGGCCCATGTTGGCTGATTTTCGTTTCTAATTTCGCTCATATCTAGCTAATTTCTCCTTATTTGTTCTTATTTGTCTTTACAATTAGCAGATAGAGGCTTATAATTAACCTGTATCTACTAAGCACGATTTAGTAGATGCAAAGCTCCGGGGTGGAGGTTTCAGCTCCCTCCGGGGCACCTACTCGATTTCCCCGACATACTCCATGTCGGATGTGTAAATTTTCTTTCCGTCAACATACAATTCCTGACCGGATTCCAATGCAAACTCCATGCAGATTTCCGTATACGATGTTGCCGGAACGTATTTCGTCAGATCAAGCTTTCTCATCCAGAGCCGCCTTTCCTTTCCAGACATACCCAAATTCTTCCCAGAGTTTCCGTGGTGAAATTACATATTCTGTTCGGACGTTCGATTTTGTCTGAGAGGTAATGATCTTGTTACCCCGGTAAGCTGTTCCGATCGGCAGCCAGCCATAGACGATACCAGCCCTGACTGATGATTCCGGGATTCCGAGAATCTTGCTAACGGATTTAACCGTTAATCGCTCATTTGAGAACTCCGGCATCTGTGGGATTCCCGAGATGATTCTTGCAATCTTCTCGGCAAAATCGTGAACTTCTGCGTTCTGCTGTATGAAGTTATCAACTTCGCTCATTTCGTACTCCTTTCTTGTGATATACTCCCTATAGATGGGAGGTGATAATAATATGAAACCGAATATGGCAAACGGCTCCATAGTTCCGCACAGCGTCCTTGAACAGCAAATAAAAGAAGCTAAAGAAAAAGAATTACGGAAACAGCAATGGCGACATGATTTCCGAGTAGCTTTATTTAGTGCTGTTGTTGGCGGATTTACTGGATTCCTGGCTACTGTAATCACTCAGATGTTACTTTAGCATCCACTGTGCGAGTAGGCTTCCAAGTGCTCCACAGGTAGCCGAAAGCACAAAACAAAGAATCCAGAATGCGATTCTGTTTTTCAATTTGTTTTCACCTCCAAGTTAAGAACTTTGTAGATGGTTTTAATCTGCCTGATTACTTTCTGGAATCTTCGGCTCAAGAAACTTGTCAGTCCCAACAGATAATGCCCCACAGATTAATTCGTATTCATCGAAATCTAATCTACGATTTCCATTGAGAGAAAGATTGAGCTTCTGAACAGGGATGCCAGTTTTGTTGGCAACAAATGTCTGTGTTATGCCGTTGTTTTCAAGGTATGACTTGATTTTCTTACCAACGCACATTTTTCACCTCTCCTTTCTACTTGAATTTCGTTCCTATCGAACAATTATAGTATAACTTCGAAATATCCGAATGTCAAGAATAAATTTCGAGAAAATCGAAATTATTTTATTGACAGTTCGAAATTTCTATATTATTATTAGTTAGGAAGGGAGGAACCGATAATGACATTTGGTGAGAAAATCAAGCAAGCCAGAACGGCAAAGAAGCTGACCCAGAAGCAACTTGCAGAAAAAATCAATGCAAAACATAATTCAATTAGTGACTGGGAAAAAGATAAGTGCAGGCCAGATATGGACACTATCGAGCTTCTATGTGGCGTTCTGGAAGTAACACCGACATACCTCATGGGTTCTAAAAGCGATGACGATTATGCAGCCATAATTGGAAATCTTATGTCAGAACCTGACATCTTAGACTTTATCGAGGAATACAAAGCACTCGATAAAGAAGATAAGAAAGCAATAAAACAAATAGTTTCATCGCTAAACAAAAGGAGCAAGGGTTAATCCCCTTGCTTCTTTGATTTTAGATATTTGATAAGAATCGTATAGACAAATTTTAACTTGCCCTCATTTTCAGTATTCTCTATCATTTCAATAATTTCTTTCTTATAATCCATACTATACCTCCTACCGCACAAGAACATTTTCCGAACATTTGTTCTTTTTATTATATCTCATCTTTAGTACGATAGACCGGAGTTTTAGATAAACCACACCTCGCTAACTGCCAGTGATAAACCGGAATATGTGTGATTGCAAAGAAAATATTTGCAAAATCAAACTTTAAGTGCGCTATAAGCAGAACTGATGCGAGAAGAATTGCATCCAAATAATTCTGAGCAGGAACACTCTTCTTAACGACAGTCTTGGCAACCGAACGCAAATGCAGGCGTTGATATGCGTAGTTTGCGCTACGATAGCTCTGTGATGTGACTTTGCTGTTATAACTATCCCTAATCCTGCATGAAATGGCGTGTTGCAGTAACAACAGTGTCAGAACGAGCAGAAAAAGTGAAAGCAGGCGTTTAATAACGCTCATATAATCCCTCCTAATAGGTCTATTATACTCTTCAATAAGTGAATATACAATTCTTAATATTGCACAAATATTGAGAAATTTAATACAGTATTCGACAAAAATCGACATTTTGTCTGTTTAGTTACTTGCCTTTAATATCATAAGTCAAAATTTTTTTTGATTATTTTCGTCTAAATCATTCTATTTCTTTCCTATCTGTTGTATAATGTTCAAAAAGGAGGGAAAAAGATGAAGAAAAAGACTATAGCAATGCTCTTGACAGCTGCACTTACTTTAGCTTCTTCCAGTCCAGTTCTGGCAAGCGGAAAAGATATCACTGTTACCGTCCCAAAATACGGGTTCGAAGAAGATGATGATGCTTCATCAGTACCAGAAGCAAAGGAAACTGTTGTCAATGAGGATGGTTCTACAACTTACACTCTTACAAAGAAACAGCAGAAAGAATGGAAAAAGACCGTAAAATCAAATTTTGATGATTATATCAAAGACATCCTGGATGATGATACCAACTATCCGAACGTTGAGGATATCACATATAATGATGATATGACTGAGTTCGAAATTGATCTTGCTACCACTAATGTGGCGCAATCCGAGTTTTTTATCGGATATATCGCATTGTTCACAGCTCCGGTATATCAGCAGGTGAACGGGGTAGCCGAAAAAGATGTAGATTATAAAGTTACGGTCAAGGATTCCTCAACTGGCGAAGAAACTGTATCAACTTATGCAGAAAATAAGGCTGACTGGGAAAGCTTCAATGATTCTTTTACCATGTATAGCGAAGATACGCAAGAATAATCAAACGGAGGGATTAACAATATGGCTAAGAAAATCAAATGTCCACGTTTCGGATGTGGCAGTACTGACGTTGAATATCTGTCAGGCAATCAAAAAACAACTATTAATTTAAATCCACTACACCCTTTTACTCTTGTCAACACAAAGCCAAAGGGGAAACAAACATTCAGATGTAAGAAGTGCGGACGGGTATTCGAAGTAAAACTTTAAGAGGACTATATGAAACACATATTTAATTTTTACAAAAAACATAAGCTCGCAGCACTCTTTACAGCCTTGTGGTTTTTGTTTATGACGTACATTACCGTTTCTGGATTAAGAAACGAAAGCACTCAAGACCCTGTCGAAGTAGGTTCAGGAATCTTCGCAGGAATCATCATGTTCGTTCCCGTAGCGTTGATTATCGCTGCATTATCGGCAATGCTATCAAAGATAATTACTACTTTAAGTGAAATCGTACATATTAGCGGAACTGATGACAATAGTTCAGTCGAACCCGCTGTTTCAGAAAAAGCTATACCCGCACCTGAAATATCCCCGAAAGTAGTTATCGAACCTGAACCTGAAATTCCTCAATTCCCAGTCTACGACACGATGGAAGGACATGATTTTGAATATTATTGTGCAGATCTGCTCAAGAACAACGGATTCTACAATGTCAGTGTGACACAGGGTAGCGGAGACCAGGGAATTGATGTTTTAGCCGAAAAAGGTGGCGTAAAATACGGAATACAGTGCAAATGCTATTCTAAGGACATTGGCAACAAAGCTGTGCAGGAGGCGTTTGCCGGAAAGACGTTCTACCATTGCCACGTTGCCGCAGTCCTGACAAACCGATTTTTTACAAAATCTGCTCAGGAATTAGCTGCCGTAAATCAGGTTCTTTTGTGGGACAGAAATCAGCTAGAGAAATTTGTGCAAAATTCACATTAAAAAGAACCGCTCCTGCTTAACGGCAGGGGCTGTTTTTATAAGGAGGAAATCATGGCAAAAAGAAAGAAATATCCGAAGTTGCCGAATAGTTTTGGGTCTATCCGCTATCTTGGCAAGGGTCGAAGAAACTGCTATGCAGTACACCCGCCGGCAACGATTGACGCAACGGGAAAAGCAATCCGTCCACCTGCAATCTGCTACGTTGACGACTATCTGAAAGGATTTGCAGTCCTGACAGCTTACAAAGCCGGGACGTACAAGTCAGGCATGGAAAAGGAACTTGAGGTTGCCCCTACAACGGACACAGACGCCCTTATAAGCCGTATTCTATCAGACTACAATACATTTAAGGGCACAGAAGAAAAACACCCGGAAACGCACAAATTGACGTTCTCAGAGGTATATGAACAGTTCATGAGATGGAAGTTTCCTGAGGGGACAAAGCTATCATACAGTTCAAAGAACGCATACCGGAATGGATATTCAAACTGCGCAGTACTCCACAACCGCGTATTTGAGGATTTAAAGGCTCCTGACATGCAGGAGGTATTAGACACCTGTCCACTCAAAAGAGAAAGCGTAATGATGATACTGACACTGTTTAAGCAGATGTACAAGTACGCCATGTATGCTGAAATTGTCACGGAAAACAAAGCTCTCTATGTTCGGAACAATGCACCTCATGATACGGAACACGGCACGCCCTTTTCGGATGAGGAATTGCAAATTCTCTGGAATAACGCCGATGATCCAGAAGTGCAGCTCATTCTAATCATGTGTTATTCCGGCTGGAGAATCGGCGAAGTATCAAAGCTTTCAATTAATCTCGAAGAAAAATATTATCAAGGCGGTATTAAAACAAAAGCCGGAAAAGACAGGATTGTACCTATTCATTCAGCCGTATATAGCTTTGTCCAGTCAAAACTAGCAACTCAAGGAAAGCTTCTAATGTATACGCAAAAGCATCACAGGGATAAACTCTTCTACCCTACACTGGAACGCTTGAATATAACCGGCAACCCGAAACACACGCCGCACGATTGTCGACATACCTTTTCTGCCTTGTGCGAAAAATATGGCGTCCGGGAGAACGACCGGAAGAGGATGTTGGGTCATTCATTTGGAAACGATGTCACGAACGCTGTGTACGGTCACAGAACCCTAGAAGAACTCCGGGCGGAGATTGAAAAGATAAAAGTCCCATTTGTGACTAACTGTGACTAACCGTTCCTATTTTTATCTTTTTTAAACTGTCTTAATTACTCTAACAAAAGCCTGCAAATCCTTGATTTTACTGGCTTTTCCGCATTTTACAAGGGATTTCGCAAAGACATTTTCTTTAATCTTATTTTAATGAAAATCTTCAAGAATCCTTTGTTTATGCGGGTTTCAGGACTTCGTTTGTGACTAATTTGTGACTAACCGTGTAAATCTATATCTGTTCACAACATCGTAATTTGACGTAAAAAAAAGAGAGTCGGGTTTTTAGGCCCAACTCTTTTCTGACTGTCCGCTCGTGCCGCTGCTAACAGCCCCCGAATTGGGACATACAGCTCTTCCGTTCATGCACGGTGGAATCAGTCTGCACTCTTCACTTGTGCGTAGCCACACAGGATATTATACATCATAAGTTCAACCCCTGTGCGGCTGTTGATAGTATACCTTGTTCTGAAGGAAAAATCAATCAGAACGTTATTTCGTATTCGCCTTCATGTGCTCAATCACTTTCTTCCAGGTATCAATGCCGCAAGTTCCATTTGCCTTTACGCCAACATTTTTCTGGAAAACTTTAAGGGAATTATATGTGTCATTCCCGAACTGTCCGTCAACTTCCACTCCCAGCATCGCCTGAAGCATTGCCACAGCTGTACCGGAACTGCCCTTTCTCAGAATCGGAAGTCTTGTCTGGAAGGTACCGGTAAGCGTAGTTGAAGGTGTACTTACTTTTGCACCGGTGGTAACAGCAATAGCCACGTGGTGATTATCGTTCAGGAGGATATCTCCTGCCTTTAAATAGTCACCGGATGTCAGATACTTGCTATCCGTCAGTACTTTTGCGCCAGCAGCCTTCATTGCAGCTCTCATGTTCCGTGTTGTCAGATAGATGCTGACCGCTTTGAGTTTTGCGTTATTTAAGCGATACCCAGCCCCCTTGACGATAGCTGCTGTACTCGCACTGCAATCAGATTCGCAAGCTACCGTGATCTGCGCCGGATCGTAGTTACTTGCCTTTAAGTGCTGCCAGAATGAATATCGGTCATTGCTGTTTCCGGCTGTGCCCTGATCGTACCCGATGAGATTGTTCTGCGCCGCTTTTGTCGCCATGTCTGCGATCATGGCTGCGATTTTGGTGTCATTGAATCTCAGGACACAGAGCCACGGTCTGCTGTACCAGTTCATGATCTGATACTCTGTCCCAGTCTGATCTCCTGCTTTTCCACCTGCATATCTTCCGTTTTCGTCATGCCCACAGTTACTGATTTTTACCATTTTAGTTTCTCCTTTCTGTGCTGTTCCTCTATAGTCCTTGTAGAACACATCCATGTCAACGTTGCCGCTGATTCCAGATACTTTTCCTTTGCTGGAATACTGCCAGCCAATTCCTGCTTTTGGTTTTACCCTTGTCTGCATTGTTCCATTATCGGGGTCTGGGTAATGTGCAATCCAGCACTCATACTTTCTGAGTGCATCAGTCAAAACGTTATTATACCAGTCCAGATTGCAGTAGATACCGACCTTATAGCCAGCTTTCTTCATCCTTGTCAGAAATGCGACTGCAATGTTTTCGACTGCCTGTTTACCGAGTTTTCGTTGATTAGACCATTCGAGATCATAGAACACCGGGAAGTCCAGTCCTCGCCCGTTCAGTGCGGCAATCACATCCTCCGCTTCGTCAATAGCCTGAGCTGGTGTCAGAGCGTATGAATACTTATACCCACCGATAAGGATTCCGTTGTTCTTGCACCCCTTGTAGTTGTACTCGAATGAGCCGTCAATGCCGGACCTCTGATGGATTCTCAAGATTGCGAATTTGATGCCGGATTTAGCTACTTTCGCCCAGTCCGGTTTTCCTTGGTTAGATGATACGTCGATACCTTTAATTTCCAATTCTATCAACTCCTTTCATGTTTTCATGAAACATATTTGTGGTGGCTGTAGCGTACAGATTCCTGTGCTACTTTTGCGTAAATCATAGTCGTGTCAAGTTTTTCATGTCCGAGCATCTTCTGTAAGTCAGTGACGTTCATTCCCCGCTCGAGCGCCATGCTTGCTGTTGTGTGGCGAATGAGATGCGGGTATAAGTGTCTGCCGATGCCGGAACGTTCGCCAATTTGTCGGACTATCTGCTCAATTTGCGTCTTTGTGATGCCCCGATACGGCTGACGGACGGTGGATATCACGCTGTCGGAATCGCCCTTCCGACTGAGCCAGTATTTCTTCAGAGCCACTTCCGCACGAGCATTGATGTACGATATCCGGTGCTTACTGCCCTTTCCGAACAGGTGGACTTCCTTAGTCCGAAAGTCAATGTCAGTTTTCTTCAGAATCACCATTTCCGAGACACGGCATCCGGTGCTGTAGAACAGTTCCACAAGGGCTTTTTCCCGATAATCCTTGCAAGCATCCCGAACTAATTCTAGTTCGATATCAGACAACGGCTCACGTGGTTTGGCTTCAAACTTGATTGGATTTATTCGGCTACAAACATTTTTGGTCAGATACTCTTCCTTGACGCACCAGTCCAGAAACGTGTGAATAATAAGACGTTTCCCGTCAATCGTCCGGTTGGTGTTGCCTTTTGCCGACAGTCCGAACAGATACACACGGATATCATTTGTGGTTATCTGGTTCAGTGGTTTGTTGACTGTCTGGAAGAAGTCGTCAAGGTTGCACTTGTACGTCCTCAATGACTGTGGGGACATACCCTCAATCTTTTTCGATACCAGATACACCTTGTAGCACTCCGGTATGCAGTCTTGATACGGCACGATTTCTGTGATTTTCTTCTCAATGTCGAAGTTTGCCGAAAACATTTCCAATTCCATCAGCACGGTTTTCATTTGCTCCGGTGTCAGCTTTCCGTCCAGTTTGGTCATAAATTCAGTCGCAAAATTTTCCATGAAAAAAGCCCTCCTTTTGGGTACACAAAGGGAAGGCACTGTGATATAATATACCTGTACCCTTTGTGGTGCTGTTGGAGTCGAACTTTTTGATTGGTAGTCGGGAGTTCGGCTCCTTTTTTGTTATAATGTTTTGCTCGTATTATAACACTTAGCACATTACCGTGGTAGCTTTTTTATGAAATTTTCAAAGTTTCTTAATCAACAAAATGGGAAGTGGAAAGTGGGAGTTTTTACGAATTAAAAAATTGCTACCCATGATCGCCACTCGCTACTATCAGTCACTGTTGACCTTATCCATGCACGATCATCATTACCTGGCAGTATTATTTGGCAAACTCTAGTTGGTCTTGATGCAAAAACCAGCATATAGCAATTTGTACAATCACCTGGTCTGTTTTTTGCTAAAGCGGGGTCGGAACCATCTAAATAATACAAACCAGTAGTTGTAATATCATTGTAATCGAATGCAGTATTTAATGGTTTAGTAGCACCAAACGGCAGGTTACTATTTTATATGAATGTAAAATCAATCTTTTGTATAAATACACATTACATTTACACTAACCTCAGAATCCACCATAGGAGCATATACGCTCACTATAGAAAAGTGGACATTAATTACCGCAGTATTGGAACCAGTTCCTGTGATTGAACCAAGAATGTAATGTCTTGTGTATCCTGTTTTTGCAGGAAACTCAAATTTCTTTTCGACAGTAGACCCTTTTGTAACTTTGATTCCGCTTATAGTCTGTTCTGTCGCAAAAAACCGGTTACTATTTAATTCATTAAGCGCTCCAATCACCGTCTTGTCGTTCGTCTGCAAGTTGCTGATGACCGCATTGGTCAGTTTCTCAACAATCCAGTTCCAGATTCCGCTGAACGGTGAAAGCTTGTTTGACTTTGACGCCGCATCGTAAATCATCATCGTGTCGTTGTCCGCCGGTGTTGCTTTCTGTGAATACTCGTTAAATTTTCCCATTACTGTAATCTCCTTTCTAACTCTTTGATACGTTTCTCTTGCTCGTCAACCTTTGCGCTAAGTTCCTGTATGGCTTTAATGGCGTAGTTGAGAAGATACGGACTGTTAATCTGCTTAACATCCATCTCGCCGTTTTCGTCATATCCGCCGCCCAGAGCCAAGTTCGGGTCGATTTCTTCCAATTCATCCGCTACAAAGCCAATGTTCTGATGCCATCCACCCATCCGCTCTTTCCAGTCAAACTGACGGACTTTCATTTGATTGACCGTTTCGAGGGCGTCTGTTTCGCTGTTTTCGATGTTTTCTTTTAGGCGGATGTCGGAAACTTGTGAGGTTGTATATAAATAGTCTGTGCTAAAGCCAGATCCACCCCATTTAGCACGGATTCCTAAACGTCTGTATGTTGCCGCATCTCCATGTTTACTACCCGTTCCTGAAAAAAGATATGCCACTTGCGAATCATCTGCGCTTACGGACGCTATCGGTTGTCTTTTGACTTTGCCGGATGTTTTTGCTTGATTTTCCAAGTCGTAAAACATAAGGGTTCCATTGACAGTTGAGTTTCCGCCTACGCTCAAGCTTTTGCCAATAGTTGCACTTCCATCTGTCGAAAAATTTGCTCCAAGTTCGCATCCGTCCGTAAAAAGTGAGTTTGTATTTATTCGGACTTTGTTGTTCAGATAGCGAACAATATAGCCTTCCCATTTTTTGCTCGTATCACCTTCCATCCAAAGTTCAGGCACGTTATTTTGGACTTTCTGTGCGTACAGCCCGTATTTTCCAAGCATCAGCGCATTGTAGTTGTCTGCATCTGTGTAGTCCGTATACAATCGCAATCCGGCAGTATTAAGAGATACCATCGGGTTTCCGGTGTTCTTGTTAAGTACGACATATCCGGTATATCCTAATCTCGATATCTGATTTCCGTCAGCATCGTAAATCTTCAACTGACCATTTCCGTTATTCGTGCCGCCAAGACTGATAACGCCACCTTTCATGGCATTGAAAGAAATATACAGCGTCGTGTTCCCGCTTTCGTCCTTTTCGTAGTACAGCCCCTTAAACTTCCCATCATCTGACAGGATATCAACTATCTGTTCCTGTGTCAGTGACGCCACATCAACCGCAACGGAATATGTCTGATAGTCCGCAAGTTTTGTTTTCGACTGGTCAAAATACAATGAAACCTTGAGCATGTCATGAGCCTTGAGTGACAGGTTATTGACATTGATGCTCAACCGGTCAAGCGCCGCAGTCTGTGATACCGTGAGTGCCGACCACGTAGCGCCGTTGTTGGTGGATTTTTCCAGTTTCCACCAACCTTTTTGTGACTGTGCAACTTCGCCGTTTCCGTCACGATAGAACGAATCTACAATGAGCGGTGCCGGTGTTATCTTTTTGTCTGCTCCCATCAACAGTACATCCGCATTGCTCTGGAAGAAGTAAGTCCTTCCGGCAGTACCCGGTTCACCCTTAATCTTTGTCCAGCTATATTTCGTCGGGTCGGTGCTATCGTCTGGCGTGTAATCGGTATACTGCCCGATGTACAGCTTATTGACGCTATCATCCACAGAGAAACCTGTTCTACCATCAGCACTATTCGCATATGCGATATGGAAGTACGGCGTCTTTCCGTTCGCCCCCGGTGTTCCCGGCACGCCCTGCGCTCCGTCTGCCCCCTTAATCAGTGACCACGTATACTTCGTTGGGTCGGTACTGTCAACGCCAGAAAAGTCCGTGTAAATTCCGATGTACTTGTCCGGTGTCTTGCTCATCTGTGCCGCAGTCGGGTTCTGTACCGGTGCGTACTGGATATGCAGATACGTTGTCTTTCCATCTATTCCAACGCCCGGAATCCCCTGCGGTCCGGCGTACTGTTTCGCAAGTGAGAACTGTTTCGATACGACAAGGTTGTTCAGATATGCCGCCTTGATGTTCACCCATCCGCTGTCTGCGGTCAGTCCGGTAACGGTGTATGTCTTAGTTTCCTTATTCCAGTTTCCCTGTATGTTCTGGGATGTCGTAATCGTGTACGTGCAGTTATCCGTGATATCCTGTGTGCCGTACATGACGGTCGCCGTTGTGGTGCACTCCGGGAACTCTGTATAGTTGCCGTCAGAGTCTACCGGGATTCCCTGATAGTCGTTATCAAGCTGCATGGTCATGTTTCTGGCCAGAGCTGCCATGTTCTCAACATCTTCAATCTTTTCATCAAGTGGTTTACCGCCGATCGTCACATAACTTCCGTCAAGAGTAACTGATCCAGTATCCATATCTGCTTCAAATATCACATTTCCACTCTTATCTCTTACGATGAGCGTTCCTGCGTTGATATAATCAGCATTAATGCCCTCTGCGTAGAGCAGTCTGGTTATTAATTCGCCAGTCACCGCAAAGCCGTAAGGATACGTTTTTCCGCCATCAATCGACACGGCAAACGCTTCTGCTGTCAGTTTCCAGATTATGTTAGATTCTTTTATGGTCGGCTTATTGTGCATGTAGTATATAATACTGCCATCCTGCTGTGGCTCTTGCGTCATATACAGACCGCTCGAAGAACGGAGTGTTTCAGCTAATCTCTGTATAGCCTCTTCTCTTGCGGACGTTTCTTTTTGTACCATCCGGCGCGCTGCAACTATAGCTTTCGTGTTATTCCCGTAAAAGTCACTACTGCCTCTGATCGGATCATCGGCCTGTGTCTTAACTGTAGTCAGGCCGCCCACGTTACCTGATACATCTGTCAGAGGAGTAAGGTATTTGTTCCCTAACCGGTCGTAAGTATACATCATGTCGCCAAACTCGACGAGCGGGTCGTATACCAGATCGCCCTCAAGATTCCGGAATCGTGCCCCTACAATCTGTTCGCCGATAATATTCGCCACCGTCTGAAGCTGATCGGTGTCAATCAACTCGTTCTCAAGTTCAAGGACGTACCCTTCCTCTCCGTACATGCCGGAATAATCAGTCTCAGTATCGTCGTTTGACTGCCCGTTCGTTACCTTAATTCCGGTTATGACTATATCATCACTGGAAAGCGCAGGCGGGTTCGCATAAGCCATCAGTCTCTGAACGTCACTACCCGGGCCGGATGTGAGAGCCAGGAACCCCTCTGCGTTAATAGTCCATCCTGGCAGAGAAACAAAACCGTCGGTATCAATAGACGGGCTAGCATCACCGAAATGAATAAACCCATCTGCGTCCACGGTCGCAGCATTGTCAGATTCCATTTTCCCAAAGTCCCATTTTACAAACTGTAGATTCCCGGAATAATCAATCCGGGCATTCGCAGACTCAACCATGGCCGCATATCCAAACAGCTGGCGAAACGTCATACTGTCAGGAACGCTTCTTATTATTATAATATCGCCATGGTCCATGGTTAGATTCATGCCTATGCCGACAGTCTTACAAGCATCTCTGACAAGGTTAATGAGCGACTGCGGTAGTTTCAATCCGCTGGTATATGTCTTATTTGCCTTATACATATCATCCAACGCCGTAACATTGATGATATCCGAATACTGCTCCGGCGTAGTGACTGTATAGACTCCCTTGTCTATAGTTTCGATGATGTCTTTTGTAGCTGCCTGCGTTGCGATGATAGGATCGCCGGTACTGTCCAGAATCGGGTTATAACTTTCGTCCAGCAGCGTGCTTACAGATTCCGGTGCTGCATACGACGTCTGAAGCTTCAGATAAGCATGAACCTTAGCTCCGTAAAAGTTGTAGTTCTTCCACTGCTCCTGATCGTTATTAATGCTCAGCGTCAGCGTTTTACAGATAGTAGCGCCGACCGGAAAGCTACTGCTCTCTGCACAGTCAGAAAACCCGTTGTCGCCGTTCATGATATCTTTGTTGATGGTCTTTTTTGTTCCGTCAGGAAAGGTGATATCCACTACCATTCTGACTGGCTCACCAGCTTCAAGCTTTTCTCTAAATGCGTTACTTACGTTAATCACAGTGGATTCACCCCCGTCATGTTAAACTCTAATGTTGACATAATCTTTCTATCGTCCGACAGTTCCCCGATAGCTATGTTTTGTGTCTGGCCTACGTAGAACGGAGCATCTCTCCAAACTCCGTAATACGGCGAGAAATAATGTAGCGTAAATTTATATCCTTTTGCTACCATCTGCAAAATTTTGGTTGCTTCTTCCATTGGGAGATCACTACCCTTGTATGTGTATTGTTCCACAGTAAACATCGGCGTAAAGTAGCCTACACCGTATTGCGTCCTCTGACTGGATTCCGTGTAAGTCGTGGCAAAGGAGAGCGCAAGGTCTTTATCTGGCTGCCAAATCACTGTTCCATTGATTTTATACTTTTCCATGACGCCCTCCTTTCTATGCCATCTCAAACGGGTTTCTGCCGCTTGTATCTCGTCTCATCTGTGCTTCTTTCATCATCTCGTCAAACAGCGTCCTGCGATTGATCTGAGCTGTAAACCGGTAGTTTCCACCACTGGTCTGTCGTCCTGCTGTTTCTTCCCGGACAATCTTTCTGAGCAGAGCTTCCGGTGTCTCGATATTGTTACCCTGTTTCTGGTCGCCCAGCACTGCAAGAAACTCACTTCGAGGTGGAATGACCGCACCTTTGGCTAAATACGGAACTGTTGGAACTCGTGGAAAAGTAGCTTTAAACCCGATAGTCTTTGAACCAGTCGGAGTTGGCACTTTCCATGGGCCAAACGAAAAAGCTGATTCCACGGTACTGATTGCACCGTTAATAGTTCCAATAGCGCCGTTGATAGTACTGATTACTTTGTTGAATACTGACACTACGGTGTCTCTTATTTTTGTGAATATATCAACTACGGTATCCCTCGCATTAGAAAACTTGTCGACAATAGTGTCCCTAATAGCTCCTACTTTTGTAGTTACCGTATTCCACATGTTTTTGAAAGTGGTCGTGGTTTTTTCACTCACATACTTCCATACCCCACTGATTTTTTCCCTAAGGTTTGTTAATTTTTTTGTAACTCCGTCAACAAGTCCCCTTGTTTTTCCAATAACCCAGTCTTTCAGTTTTGTAGCAGCTTCTTTGATTTTGTCCCAGTTCTTGTACAGCAAAACGCCGATTGCTATAGCTGCGCTGACTGCGATTACGAAAATTCCGGCAGGACCGATAGCTGTTGCAATAGCTTTAATTCCGCCCATGATGCCACCTGTACCAGTCATTAACGAGATAAGCCCTTTTGCGGCCATAGCTATTCCAGACACGCTCTTAATAACACTCGATGCCAATCCTGCAATCTTTGCTGCTGCGAACGCCCCAATCAAGGCCGCACCGAATGCTTCAACTATCGGCTGATGATCGGCAAGAAACGTAGCTACTTTTGCGACCAAATTAACCACTGTCGGAAGTCCTACCTCAATGACCCATTTCAGCATCGGAAGAACAATATTTTTGTAAATCCATTCAAGGACATTCCCAATAGATTCCAAAATTGGAGCAAATGCGCTCGTCAAATTGCTGATGGATTCCAGCAATGGATAGAAGTCCAAATTTGCCGCCCATGTTGCCGTATCCTCTGCAATTTTCTCAACAAACTGCATAACTACTACAAGAGCATCTGCAATGTTCTGAATAATCTGTGTCCCGACATTGTTCTTGTTCCATGCGTCAGCAAAGCCGGATGCAATGTTACCGATAGTCTTAAGCACATTCTGAGCAATCTTCAGCATGGTCGTAAGCATCGTTGTGCCTGTACCATTTGTCCAGACTTCAACTAGGCTTTTGCCTACACTCTTGGCGAGCTTTGCAATTCCAGACAGGGCAATCTGTGCCGCATCAATGGTATTCTTGCCCTCTTTTTTCCAAGCATCTTGAAATGGTTTCCAGAGTTTTTTTAAGAGCTTCGCAAGCTTTTCAGCTGATTTGCTGATTTTATCCAGAGCGGTTTCACCCTCTGCTACTTTTCCGTAATCTACGTTGCTGACTGCACTCGGAAGAGATGTTCCGCCGCCGCCACTGCCACTACCGGATGTCGACGGAGTTTTACTTGCTGTTGATGATGTATCCTGTGTAGAATACCGATTAATTTCATCGAGCGGACTAAGATATCCTTTCGCCGCTTTTGCCGCATCTTTTGTTGCATCAGCTACATCTTCCGTAGAATCCGCTAACTTGCCGGCGTTGTCTGCTGCCTGTCCGTAAGCATCTGCCGTATCCTGCACGCCACTGGCATCGCCTGTAAGGCCTGCCCCACTTCCACTTGTCTGACCGGAAGATTTCTTGCCAGTGATAAGCTCCGTGAATGACTTGAAGGCATTTGCCAGAGTTGCCAGTTTGCCTAGCAGAATATTAATAACTTTCAGAACAGGCGTGAAAATATTAATCAATCCCTGTCCGACTGTTGCCTTGAGAGACTGTAACTGCAATTGCATCACTCGCACCTGGTTCGCCCAGCTGTCAGAAGTACGAATAAAGTCACCAGATGCGGCAGATAGCTGCTTCTGCACAAAAGCCAGACGGAGAGCCACTTTTTCCTGTTCTGTCATTTCAGATGTGGTTTTTCCGTAGCCATTGGCAAGTGCATACTGATCAAGTGCCGACTGGGTCATTACCACGCCGAGGTCCTTGAGTGTTTCCGTTTCACCCGTAAATACTGATTTCAGCTTGATATAAGCCAAGTCCTGACTAATGTTATAGAATGATGCCACATCACCAGTCAGCTGTGTCAGGGCTGTTGACATGTCGTAAGCCTGTGCCTCAGAGAAACCGAACGACTTAGACATTGCTCCGAATGTTCCGACATACCTTTTTGCCATTGTCTCTGACAGTCCGGCTGAGGTCATGGCGTTCTTTGCAAATTCATTGACCTTATCCGACATGGTTGTAAATGTAACATCAACCACGTTCTGAACTTCTGCGAGGTCGGAACCAAGCTCCACACACTCTTTCCCAAACTGCGCTAATTTGCCAACTGCAAAAGCCCCACCAATCAGCAGACCGATTTTTTTTACAGCACTCCCAAGGCCGTTAAATGACTGTTTTATAGCTGATACGCCATTTCGGACACCGGTTGTATCCATTCTGGTATCAATAATGACTGAGCCATCAGCAGCCATACGTCCACCTCCTAACTATTTGAGGTTCAACATCTCATTCAACTTATCTTTATAAGCTTGCTCTTCTTCGCTGAGACGTGTTTTTATGTCAATTGTGTTTTTATTTTCTTGATAGAATTTCTTTTCCCATTTATCCAGGCGTTCGCCTTTTGCCTTTTTTGACCGGATCCCGACAACTGTATTAAATAGGCATTCCCCAGATTCCATAAAGTAGCCAAAAAACGTCCACCAGTGCATATACGGTACGGCTCTGATTTCTTTACCAGCAACCTTGTTTACCGCCGGCACGATCATATCTCCGTCCTGTTCCCAGTCCATTAACCGAGGCTTTGGGTGGTTCGGATTATCGTCCAATTGTCCGCAGTCGATGAACTCCGATGCTTTCTGGCAAGCTTCGTCCCAGCACTCAGACGGTATGCTTTGCCAGTCCTCAAACAGAATCTGCAACATAACAACTGCTTTCGCCTGCTCGTCCAGTTCTGGGTCATTCATGGCTATGAGAATATCAATAATCGCTCGAAAATCGGTTCTAATAGAAAAATCCACCCCACTGATGTTTAGTGAGGTGGGAAGCTCATAGGCGGTCATTTTGTATACTTCTCCGTATACTTATTGACTGCTGCCTGCATTTTCTTTTTTCTCTTTTCGATTTCCGGTGCGATTGCTCCTGCAATCTTATCCAGAACAATGTAAGCGAACACCTGGCCATTACCAAAAACAGTGGTTGCTGTGATCGGTTCCTTGAACAGGTCCTTTGATGCTTCATATCCGAGTAGATAGTTGATTTTGTCCTCAATCTGTCTATTCAACTCTGCCATCTCTTTACCAGATGTGACTTTCTGAATAGAATCTTTGAGCTGCTCAAAATATTCTGTCAGTTCCTCTGCACGTGCTGCTACATTGATGTCCGTCGGGTTCAGCTTAAAAGAAGAAAAAACTTCGTTTTCGTTGTTAGTGAATGTGAAAATGAGAATTCCATCGTCAATTTTGGTATTAATTACTTTTGCCATTTAGCATGTCCTCCTTGTATATGTGCTTATTCGCTGTCGGCTGTGAATGTACCGGAACTGATATCAAATTTTCCTTTTACACGTTCGCCAACATAGTTGACAGTAAACGGAATCTGATAACCGGATGTATCACCGCCATAGGAGGTCGGCACAACATAACAATCCTGCTGGTATGCTTCATACTTTCCTGCTGTAGCTTCTGTCCACAGATGAACCTCAACTGCTTTTGTTTTGAGGTTGTCATCTTTGAGACGTCCATCTACAATCTTCTGCAACGCTGTGAACAGGTCTGATGTGGTATCTGCATAGAACGGATCAGCGTCAGAAGAAACTTCGTAGCCATTGTGTTTGAACGTGGATTCTCCGAGAATGTTTTTAGATGTTTCAGTATCTGGATTGAGTTCTACATTGTACTCTTCCAGATCCTTTCCAAGGCGCTCATACTTCGGTGTCAGTCCTCCGCAGAGGGAACCTGCATCAATGTAATGAGCCATATATTTACGGTCAATCTTGCCTGTAACTGCCATAGAAATGTCCTTTCTGCCTATAACTTTTAAAAGGCTGTGTAAGTTAGCGACTATCTCCGATTGATAGCCGGTTGTTACTTGTTATATTACTTCATAAGTGTTTTCGTAGCGTACTGACAATGGCAATAACCAATCCTGTACGCCATTCTCCTGCGGCTCTAAACCATAGGAGTTATCACGGGTGATACGTTTTATCACTCGCCCCTGCGAAAGCTCGGGAAACGCATTTAAGCGTGTCTCAGAGCCATTTATGACAACTGGCTCTCGGCATATCCATTTACCGAGACTATCCAGAAACTTCTGAACAGATAGCTTCTGCCGTTCTTTGTCGGATGCTGTTCGGTATACTACATAAAATGGGTACTGGCATACCTGATGCATCGTTCCGCAGACATCTTCTTTTTCTGAATAGATCAGTGCCCCGTTGTCTGCCGAGAACGCAATTCCGGACTCCTTGCCAAGTTCCTCAAACTTGATTGTTTCATTTTCATATAGTCCCGGATACTGGTTCAGAAGTGCTTTCATGGCATCTGTCAGAATCTCGTATCCGGTTGCATCTTTTCCGATAGGTTTATCCGCCATGTCTGCCACCTCCTGCCTGTGCTTTTACTTTGCGAATCCATGTGTTACCATATTGTCGTTTAGCAGCATCGAACCACTTTGCCTGTGCCTGTGGGTGAGCCTGTTTGGTGTATTCAAGATTTTTCTTTGCAGCTGTCTGGCCAGAAAACTGACTAACAAGAACCTTCTTTGCTCCACGTCTTGCGTAGGGACTTCCAGTTGCTTCGTCAACCATTCCTTTTCCCTCATACAGAAAACGTCCATAAGGTGCCGCCGCTGCGCATACTTTCCCAGTTCCTTGCAAGGATGTACTTTCAACTCTTGTTCGGTTGATAAAGTCACCTGTAATCATCGGCATAAACGGTACCATACTGTCCATAACCATTCCGTCAAGGAGATACTGGGCTTCTTGATACTGTCTGGAGAATCTGTCCATATTTAGCTTGATTTTCATATCTCCATTAACCACGGAGAATCCTTTGAAATGATGAATTTTGCTCATATTACTTACCCAGAATCTCAAAGTGTGGAATCAGTGTATATGGACCGCCAACACTGGTAATCTTAAACACATTATCCTTGTTCTCGTTCATGTACTGGTAAAATCCATTCCGATAATCACCATCAGTTACCGTCCCACCAGTCCACTCGCCCTCCCAGAAGAACGATTCATCTGAGAATGTGATAGTATCCTCTAGAGCGTTGTTGATCTGCTGTTTCCACTCTTTAGGCGGTACCCATGGAAGAATCTTACCATCTTTATCAGTAATGGTTATATCGCCGTTCTGGACAGTGTATCGAACGTGTAACTGTGCGTTGTCTGTTGCATCTGGCCCGTACTTTTTGAGGATTGCTCCCTTGTCGGTAATGAGGTCGACACCGGATAAAACATGAGGATACCAGTACGCATCTCTTGTTGTGGCTGATTCGTAATAATTAAAAATCGTCACCGTTTTTTCGTACATGATACCCTCCTATCCTTCACATATTGCTTTTGAAAATCTATCAGAGAATGATTTTATTCGAACAATATTGCCTTTGCACTCTTCTGGCACTTTTCCATAAAAGACAATGCTTTTTGGGTGTAACTTCTCAATCATGGCATTGTAACCAGAAAGAAACAGTTCTTTCTTTTTCTTTCCGTTCATACAACCAACAGAAGATACTGCAACTGTTCCGCCCTCTGGCTCCCCACCGAAACACCAATCGTAAGAATCTGGCGTGCTCCATGAGATTGTTGGAATCACGCGGCAACCATATTCTTGCAGATATGCACCTATCCAGTGTTTGCGGTAATGGTTGTATATCTGGATAGCTTTCGGAAAATCGGTGTAGGTGCTGAAATCTGGTGTCAGAATGTACCGGAATTTGCTCAGCTTATCCGCATATCTGTCTGGATTTCTCCATAGTGCGTCAAACTGGTAATCATCTAAGAAGAAATGAACAGCTTTCTCTTCTGGATTATTGCATTTTCCTCTGGCATAATTAAAACCGACAAATTCGCAATTGCCCTCGAATGTCTCAGGTTCTATCTGCGGTATACCGTATTCGCCGACACCGGGAAAGATGCGACGATTCAGATTTTCATAAGCTATACTTGTCTCTCGGTTTGCCATAGATTACTTCTTTCCGCTTCCAAAGAACCATGAATCAAAGTTTTTCATTCTGCGCTTTCTGGCTCTGTCATAAGTGGTAGTAGTGCGACTTGTATCGTGAAAAGCACTTACATCGCCTTTTTCAGAAGCCTTTGAAAATTTGTGCATTTCATCTCTCATGGCTACGCTGGCATTAACTAATTTTCGATGTTCTATAGCAAGCCTTTGATTTTTAAATAACGCTTCTGCACTTCCAAGTTTTGCGATTTTCCTTTTACTCTCACTTAATCTGTCATTTATATAATTCATTGTCTTTACTGCTTCGCTCTTTGTCTTGATTGACTTAAAGTAGCTAGTGTTTTCCGAATTAATAACCTTCTCAAGTTTACTGTCTTTTTTAACAGTTCCGCTCCCTCTTAAAGCGTCACTTTTCTTTGAAGAATTAAAGTACACCTTCGCAATAAGCTTAGAAACCGGCTTCTCGTTACTTAACCCACTACTGCCACCACGTCCGCCCATAAAATCACTCTTTCTGCACTGTCTGCTTAATAACCTGATTCACGCCAGTAGCCGATAATCCGTTAAACATACCGACCGCAACTGCTGTTATATAATCCGTTGCCGGAAAATCTGGGATAATTCCCATTCCGACAGCTCCGAGAATTCCACCAATAACCGCCATGATCACGGGAATCCATTCATCAGGGATTTTTTTTGATGCTTTGCAGCCCATTCCTACAATATAGCAAATCATAACGATTGCTATACATGAGCCTAATGTTGAAATGTCCATTATTTATCACCCCTTAACGCCTGAACAGCATTCATAAAATTAGCTGTATTTTTAGCCATTTTCTCAATATTTTCAGGCTTTTTAAGTTCTTCAATAGTTTCGCGAAACGTCTGCTTTATTTCTGGGTTTTCTCTGAATATCTTTTTCATGTTTTCCCTTGAACACTCAAGGCAAATGTCGGTACTCCAATGTGGTTTAAGCTCTTTTCCACACTGCCTGCATTTCATACTCACACCCCCGCATAAAGAATCGGTATTCCATCATCTGTCCTTGCTCCCATCAGAAGTGGCAAAGCTGTCTTTAAGAGTAAGTCATTCGTTTTCTGTACATCTCCGGCGGCGGCATATACTGCACTCCATTCCTTTGCGCTCGCTCCAATTTGCTGAGGTGTTGCATAAGAGATGGATTCACTGCCAGATGATACAGATGTTACAATGCCTGTCGTGCTACCACCGGACCCGATTGCGGTTGACGCACCACTCACAGCGGCATTGGTAGCATTCTTTTCAGCAAGCTCAATCTGATACATTAATTCAGCCAATGAACAGACCGCCTTTTTGATACGCTTCTGTGAGCGTTCGTTTGTTGGCAGTCCGTCCACCAGTCTGTCAAACGTCATTGTGTCCACAAAATCACTGGCTCTTTCTGCTAGTCGTGGAAAGTCGGCTTCTGGCACGACTGAACCGAAATATGAAATTGTGTAAAATTCATAATCTACATAAGCCATGCCAGTTACCTCTCAGATTCATCATTTTGCTGCCACGCTTGCGCTTCCGGCATTCAGTGCTTTATATGTTCCATCACACTCAACCACTGTGATCTTCTGTCCGGTTGTTGCCTTAATGTCAGCTTTTCCGTCCCAAGAAGTCCAGTTTCTGAGATTCTGTCCATAAGTCACAGCCGTTTCAGATGCACCAACTTTGTATTTATATACGTTATTGGAGTTTT
>OFMV01000343.1_pt1 | contig 43890 bp, 29 predicted proteins | sample 1541881 | NCBI WGS metagenome assembly OFMV01 (sample SAMN04209220, study PRJEB22552) | human gut metagenome | biome: gut; material: feces | host: Homo sapiens | place: USA: Oklahoma
AAAGAGAAGAGGCGGGGCATGCCCCGCCTCTTACACCACATCTCTGCGCGCTACCTTCGAATCGCTCAAAGTAGGCAATTTGCTCTCGATTTTGCTGCTACTAAAATGGTGACAGTACTCATATTTGCCACTTTTTGACCACGAGGTGTTCAGAGGGGCTCTCGACAAGCATCTAACGCTACAATATCTACCACGTGGCTGGGTTTTGCCGGCCGAATGTGCGATGTCGTGGGAGGGGACATGGTCGAGTTTACAAAGACGATTAAAGATCCGTTGGGATTGCATGCCCGCCCGGTTGCGCTGCTCTATGACATTATCGCCAAGCATCGTAGCGACGTGTCGGTTTCGATTGGCAATCGTCATGTCGATGGCCGCGACGTTATAGGGCTCATGGCACTCTGTGGCGAATGTGGCGAGGACATCGTGTTCCGCGTTTCGGGCGTGGATGAGGCCTCGTGCGTTACGTCGATTAGAAACCTCTCGCTTTAAGCATGACGGGGCGCGGCAAAGGACAGCTCTTTGCCGCGCCTTTTTGTTTCGTATAGGAAACTTTTTCGAAATCTGAATAGGGACCCTTTCCAAAAAGTTAACCACGTGCTAGTTTACTAAAGCGAACATAGACGTGGTTAACTTTTATCGCGTCGATGTTGAGGACGAACTGACGTTAGGAGCAACTCATGTCTTGCAGACCGCAGATGCCGGCCATGCCGCTTTCGATGGTAAAAGCGGGCGAAACCGTGCGCGTGTCTCGTGTAAAGGGCAATGAGGACATGAAGCACCACCTCAAGGACCTCGGCTTTGTCGAGGGCAACGAAATCCACGTGGTGAGCTCGAGTGGCGCCAATATCATCGTCACGGTGCTGGGCGCACGCTTTGGCATCGATTCCAAGGTTGCCATGCACATCATGACCGTCGGTTAGTCAGCAGCATTTCATAAAAACCGAAAGGGGGACAAGAGGATGAAGACGTTGGGTGACGTTAAGGTGGGCGAGAGCTCTACCATCGTCAAGCTTCACGGTGAGGGTGCGCTTCGCCGCCACCTTATGGACTTGGGGCTCATCAAGGGCACTTCGTTCAAGGTCGTGAAGGTCGCGCCGCTCGGTGATCCGGTCGAGATCAACGTGCGCGGCTACGAGCTTTCCATCCGCAAGGAGGAGGCGGCCGTCGTCGAGGTCCAGTAAGGGCTTGCGACGTATATTTCTGCAGATAAAGTTAGGTATTTCTAACTTAATGTTGCAACTTTGAAGCACATTATCCAGCTTGCGCGGAGAAAGCAGCGCAGGCACACAAGGAAGAAGGATTGAATGGCGGATTCTCAGATCCATGTCGCGCTGGCGGGTAACCCCAACTGCGGCAAGACCACGCTTTTCAACCTGATTACCGGCGCCAACGGCTACGTTGGCAACTGGCCCGGCGTCACGGTTGAGAAAAAGGAGGCCAAGCTCCTAAGCGACAAGAACGTTACCATCACGGACCTCCCTGGCATCTACTCGCTTTCCCCCTATAGCCCCGAGGAGCAGTGCTCGCGCGATTACCTCATGAGCGGCGAGCCCGATGTTGTCGTCCAGGTGGTCGACGCCACCAACCTCGAGCGCAACCTGTACCTGGCGCTTCAGGTTATCGAGACCGGCCTGCCCGTGGTCGTTGCCCTCAACATGGCCGACCTGGTCGAGAAGAACGGCGATAAGATCGACACGGACAAGCTCTCCAAGAAGCTCGGTTGCCCGGTCATGATGATCTCGGCCCTTAAGAACAAGGGCATCAAGGAGCTGTTCGAGCAGGTCAAGAAGTCCGCTGCTTCCAAGGGCCAGGTGCCGGAGCACAAGTTCGACTCCTCCATCGAGGACGTTCTGGACCACATCGAGAACAACCTTCCGGCGAGCGTTCCCGCCAACAAGCGTCGCTACTACGCTGTCAAGCTGTTCGAGCGTGATGCAGACGCCTGCAAGCTCATCAACCTCACCAAGGAGAAGGCCGCTCGCGTGGAGCAGCTGGTCGCCCAATGCGAGCAGGACTGCGACGACGATGCCGAGTCCATCATCACCGGTGAGCGCTATGGCGTCATCGCGCACATCATCGACGAGTGCATGACCAAGGCTCCGGCCAAGATGAGCACCTCTGAGAAGATCGACCGCGTGGTTACCAACCGTATCCTGGGCCTGCCGATCTTTGTGGTCATCATGTTCTGCGTGTACTACATCGCCGTTTCCACCCTGGGCGGTACGGTGACCGACTTCACCAACGACCAGCTCTTCGGTACCGACGGTTGGTATGTGCTCGGCCAGGGCCGCGACGCCTACGATGCGGCCGTCGAGGCTGCGGGCGACGATGCCGACTCGGTCGACCCGGCGCAGTACGGCCCCTATGTCCCGGGTATCACCACCGTGGTGCACGACGCCCTTGTGGCGGGCGGCACCGAGGACGGTGGCCTGGTCGATTCGCTGGTCTGCGACGGCATCGTCGGCGGTTTAGGTGCCATCTTTGGCTTTGTGCCGCAGATGTTCCTACTGTTCGTCATGCTGTCCTTCCTGGAGGACTGCGGTTACATGGCCCGCGTCGCCTTCATCATGGACCGCGTGTTCCGCCGCTTTGGTCTGTCCGGTAAGTCCTTCATCCCCATGCTCGTGTCCTCGGGCTGCGGCGTCCCTGGCGTCATGGCCACCAAGACCATCGAGAACGAGAAGGACCGCCGCATGACGGTCATGACCACCACGTTCATCCCCTGCGGCGCCAAACTGCCGATCATTGCCCTGCTCATGGGTTCTATCATCGGTGATTCTTCCACTACCGCCGCGTGGATCAGCCCACTGTTCTACTTCCTGGGCGTCTTTGCCGTCATCGCTTCGGGCCTCATGCTCAAGAAGACCAAGCTCTTCGCCGGCCGCCCGACCCCGTTTGTCATGGAGCTCCCGGCTTATCACTTCCCGGCGATCCGCTCTTGGGCGCTGCACGTGTGGGAGCGCTGCTGGGCCTTTATCAAGAAGGCCGGCACGGTCATCTTCGCGTCCACCGTCGTCGTTTGGTTCCTGTCCAACTTTGGTAGCTACAACGGTTCCTTTGGCTTCCTGCCTGCGATGGACGGCATCCCCGAGGAGTTTATGGACTACTCCGTGCTCGCTATGTTGGGCAACCTGGTTGCCTGGATCTTCGCCCCGCTCGGCTTTAGCACCTGGCAGGCTACCGCGCTGACCGTCTCTGGCCTTGTCGCTAAGGAGAACGTCGTCGCCACTGCCGGCTCGCTGCTGTCCGTTGCCGATGCCGGCGAGACCGATCCGAGCCTGTGGACCGCGTTCGCCGGCATGTTCCCCACCATGGGCGCTTGCGTTGCCTTTGGCGCGTTCAACCTGCTGTGCGCTCCGTGCTTTGCCGCCATGGGCACCATCCGCAACCAGATGGACTCCGGCAAGTGGACCGCGATTGCCATTGGTTACGAGTGCGCCTTCGCTTGGGTCATCGGCCTGTTCATCAACCAGTTCTACAACCTGCTTGTCCTTGGCCAGTTTGGTATCTGGACGGTTGTGGCCATTGTGCTGCTGGTTGCGATGCTCTTCCAGATCTTCCGCCCCATGCCCAAGCACGCTTGGACCGACGAGGACGAGACCAACACTGCTTCCGCCGCAGTTTCCGCTTAAGTCCGAATAAGGATTAGCCCCTTTCCACGAGCCCGGGTGTCCCAGTGACACCCGGGCTTTTTGGTGGGGGAGATGTGGCGTTTCCGCAGATAAAACCTGCCAAAATAAACCTGTCCCTTTTTGGCAGGTGAAGAATGGAGTAAAGTAAGTGGCGGTTAACTAGAGGAGGCTTGCTATGGCACCTATCGATATTGTTGTACTGGCTGTTATCGGTATTGCGTTTGTCGCGGTATGCGTGCGCATTTACCGCAAGGGCACCTGCGCCGACTGCGCTCAGGGTGGCGTTTGCACGGGGCATTGCTCCAACAAAAAGACGTGCGCCGCGCTTAAAGGCGTAGACAAAATCGCCGAAGACTTGGGTCGCGGTATCAAGTAAGGCCCAGACATCCAAGTGCCCCGCGGACATCCGTTCGCGGGGCACTTTGCGCATTTGGATGCGAGCGCGGCGAGTTGAAGAGTATTTTTGGGTATCGTTAAATCAGTTGCGGTGAAATAAGGACTGTTTTGGCTGTCAAAGGCCTTATCTACTCCGTATTCCACCGCAACTTTTTGTGGGGTGGGCTAGAGACGCTGCATGCGGTACCCGACACCCATGTGCGTCTGAATCATCTTGGGGTGAGAGGGGTCTGCCTCGATCTTCTTGCGCAGGGTGCGCATGAACACGCGCAGGCTCGCCAGATCGCTGTCCCAGCTCGTGCCCCATATCTCGCGGGTGATGAAGGTGTGGGTGAGCACCTTGTCGACGTTTTTCGCCAGAAGGACGAGCAATTTATACTCGGTTGGGGTGAGCGAGAGCTCGCGCCCGTCTTTCGTCGCGTATCCCGCGGCGTAGTCGATATGCAGCGGACCGTTGTCGAACGTGCTCGCTTCTGTCGACTCGCTCGACGCCATCGAGGAGCGCCTCAAATTCGCGCGGACGCGCGCGAGCAACTCATCCACAGAAAAGGGCTTGGTGAGGTAGTCGTCTGCCCCTGCGTCAAGTGCTGCAATCTTGTCGGAATCTTCGGTGCGCGCCGAAATGACGATAATGGGGACTGCCGACCAGCTTCGGATCTTCGTGATGACCTCGATGCCGTCAATGTCGGGAAGGCCTAGGTCGAGCATGATGAGGCTGGGACCGTGCGACACCGCATCCATGATGGCGGCCTGGCCGTTGCAAACCTTGCTCACGATATAGCCGTGGAGGTCAAGCGCGGTCGAAACGAGGTTTTGAACGGTCAGGTCATCTTCGACCAGAAGGATGCGTGGCTTAGCGGCATTATTCATGAATCTCGATCTCCTCGGCGGGCAGGGTAAAACGGAAGACGGCCCCATGGGGGTGGTTGTCGCGAACTTCGATGACGCCGCCATGCGCCTCCACGATGGAGCGGCAGAGCGACAGTCCAAGGCCGATGCTTCGACGCGAATCCACGGGCCGCGTATTGCTTGAGGTGAAGAAGCGCTCAAAGATATGAGGCTTGTCGCAGTCTGCCACACCCGGTCCATCGTCTGCGACGTTCACCACGACGAATGCACCCTCGCGACGTGCGCTGATGGTGACAGTCGAGTCCTCGGGTGTGTATTTGAAGGCGTTCATGATGAGATTCGTAAGCACCTGCATGATGAGATGGACGTCGATGCGTACCAGTAGGATGTCGTCAGTGTGCTCGATGGTGACGGCACGTCCATGCGATGCTTGGGCGACATGACTGAGGGCGGCCTCGATGACTTCGTCGATGAGCTCGGATGTGAAGTTGAGGCGAATGGTGCCGTCCTCGACGCGTGTGATGGCGAGGAGGTTCTCCACGGTATCGATAAGCCAGAGGGAGTCGTCGTAGATGGCATCGGCAAGATCGCAGCGTTGTTCGAGGCTGAGCTTCTCGTCGCTCTTCCGAAGGATTGCCGCAGATCCGGATATAGCCGTGAGGGGTGTCCTCAAATCGTGGCCGATGGAGCGCAAAAGGTTGGCGCGCAGCTGCTCGTTTTTCGCCAAGACCGCAGCCTCTTCGCGCTCTTGCGCCGCCCGGTCGCTTTCGAGCGCCAAGGCGCATTCACCTACGATAGATAGGACGATCGAATGCTCGAAGGCTTCGATCTCGCGCCCCTCCAGGGCGATACCGATGACACCGAATACCTTGTCGCCGGTGCGAACCGCGAGGTAGAGACAGCGCGCCTCAGGCAGGGTCCGCGTGCTTGCGCCCGCGCGCTTGTTGTTGGTGTAGGTCCAGGTTGCAACGGCGCGCTCGTAGTCGGTGAGCAGCGACGCAGATCGGTTTTCGGTGCCAGCGGACTCATAGAGCGCCTTGCCGAGCGTGCAGTGTTCGGCGGGGTAGAAGACCACGTCGAGTTTTAGCAGTTTGACGAGTTGGTTCATGGCGACGCGGGCGCACTCCTCCGCGCTATGGGCTTGCTGCAAGAGCTGGTTCGTTTCGAGGAGTACGCGCGTTTTGAATGCGTTCTCGGCGGATGTACGGGCGTTGTCGGCGATGCGCGCAGTTAACTCGCCGGCGACCATAGCGGTAGCGAACATGATGCCGAACGTGACCAGATAGCTTCGGTCGTAGCTGGCGAGCGAAAACAGAGGCGTGACGAAGCAGAAGTTGTAAAGCACTACAGAGAGCACGCTCGATACGATCGTGCAGATACGCCCCGTTGTGGTGACGGCGGTCAGCAGGGCCGTGAGGATATAGAGGGATATGATGCTGGAATCGGCAAATCCCAGATGGCGGAAAGCCGTGCCGATCGCCGTAGCGACAAGAGAGAGGGCCAGCGTGCGAAGCACGTTTCGGCTGCTGGGCGGCTGCAGGGCGAGCGCATGGCGGCGTCCTTTGGGTCGGGAGGGCGGAGTCGACTGGTCTGGAATGATGTAAATGTCGAGGTTCGGGGCGAATGTTATGAGCTGTTCTACGAGAGATTTGCGGCCGAAGAGGGCCTGACGGACGCTGCTGCGCTCGCCCGTGCGCCCCATGACGATCTTCGAAATACCCGACAGGCGCGCGAACTCGGAGATCTGAAACGCGATGTCGTCGCCATAGACGGTTTCCATATGTGCTCCGAGCTGCTCGGCTAGGGCGATATTGGCTGCAAGCTTGGCGCGCTCATCATCGCTCATGGCTTGCGTGCGCGGGCTCTCTACGAACAGGGCGACGAGCTCGCTGCGAAACGCTTTCGCCATGCGTGCGGCGGCACGGACGATGCGGGGATTGGTCGGCGCCGGGGAGACACAGACTAAGATGCGCTCCCTGGTGTAGTAGTCACGGTTTCCCAGCACGCGTGCGGCATCTGTGAGGTGGCCGGTGCGATCGGCGCAGCGGCGCAGCGCGATTTCTCGGAGTGCGGTGAGGTTCTCGACGGTAAAAAAATGCTGTTGCGCTCGGTCGGCTTGTGCGGGACGGTAGACGAGGCCGGCGCGAAGGCGCTCAAGTAGGTCTTCGGGCTCTATGTCGACGAGCTCGACCTGGTCGGCATCATCGAAGATACGGTCGGGGATTCGTTCGCTCACGACAACGCCGGTGATGGATGCAACCATGTCGTTTAGGCTCTCGATATGCTGAACGTTCACGGTCGTATAGACGTCGATGCCCGCATGTAGAAGTTCCTCGACGTCTTGATAGCGTTTGTCGTGGCGAGACCCCGGCGCATTCGTATGGGCGAGCTCGTCGACAAGGATGAGCTGAGGGGCGCGTTCGATAGCCGCATCTAGATCGAACTCGCTGAGCGCAATGCCGTTGTGCTCGATGAGTTTACAGGGCACGTTCTCAAGCCCTTGTGCAAGATGGGCGGTTGCCGGACGTTCGTGCGGCTCGATGTATCCCGCGACGACGTCGACACCTCGCCGCTTGGCGGCGTGGGCGGCTTGAAGCATCGCATAGGTTTTGCCCGTGCCAGCAGCGTAGCCAAAGAAAATCTTGAGGTGTCCCCGGCTGGTTCGAGCGTCATCGGCGACCTCGTCTTTCTCAATTGCCTTGAGGATGAGGTCTGGATTGACGCGAGTGTCCGATGCGTCGCGCTGCATAGCGTAGCCTTTCTGAAGTGTTGTCCATGCGTGCATACGCGGTGAGGACGCCACTGTATGCTCGCGAGGTCGAGTATAGGCGCACTGCAGCAGCAATAGTGCTTTCTACCTGCATCTTTACGGCATCTTAAGGTCGTGAGCCCCAGCCCTCACGCCTCTTTAATCCCTAGAAGCGTTTACTGTCCCCAGACGCTTGCGAGAGCAGGCGTCCGAGACATCGGACCGCGCGTGAAAGGGGCGGTAAATGGACATCCTCATTCCCATCATCGGAGTCGTCTGCATTGGACTCCTTATCTATTACATCTACATTCTGATGAGGAGTGATTCGTAAACTATGGACGCTGCGATTCAGTACATCTTGTACTTTGCCGTGCTCGTCGTCCTGGCCGTTCCGCTCGGTCGGTTCATGGCCCATATCATGGATGGTGAGCATACGTTCCTGTCGCCTGTGATTGCTCCTGTGGAGCGTGGCGTCTATCGTCTGCTTCGCATCGACGCGACAGAACAGATGGGGTGTAGGCGCTATCTGGTGAGCGTGCTGGTCTTTTCGGGGATCGGCCTCGTGGCTCTTGTGGCACTCCAGGCGCTTCAGTCCTTCTTGCCAGGCAATCCCCAACACCTGCCGGGTGTGTCATGGGACCTGTCGTTCAATACGGCTGCTTCCTTCATAACCAACACCAACTGGCAGTCCTACTCCGGTGAGACCACCCTGTCCTACCTTGTGCAGTTCATGGGTCTCACCGTGCAGAACTTCTTGTCCGCTGGCACCGGTATCGCGGTCATGTTCGCGCTCATCCGCGGTTTCCGTCAGGTCAAGGAACAGGGTCTGGGTTCCTTCTGGGTCGACCTCACCCGCACCGTCCTGTATGTGCTCATCCCGCTGAACCTCGTGTTCGGCATCTGCCTGGCTGCCGGTGGCGTTATCTCCAATTTTCAGCCGGCTCAGAAGGCTGAGCTCGTAGAGCCCGTTGCTGTCCAGCCTAATGCAGACGGCGGTTGGAGCGTTATCGACGGCGCTCAGATCGAGGGCGACACGGTCAAGGTCGACGGCAAGGTCGTCGAGGGCGCCCGCGTGGTCACCGAGCAGTTTTTGCCCCAGGGTCCTGCGGCCAGCCAGGTTGCCATCAAACAATCCGGCACCAACGGCGGCGGCTTCTTTGGCGCGAACTCTGCGCATCCGTATGAGAACCCCAATGCCTTCACCAACATCATCGAGATGACCAGCTTGCTGCTGATTCCGGTCGCCTGCTGCTTCACCTTCGGCATCGGTGTCAAGAATGCCAGGCAGGGCAAGGCCATCTTCGCGGCGATGTTTATCCTGCTCGTGGTCTTTACCGGCATCATCGCCGTTAACGAGCATATGGGTACGCCGCAGCTGGCAGATGGCGGCGCGGTCAACATCGAGATGACCGATGGCCAGGCGGGCGGCAACATGGAGGGCAAGGAGAGCCGCTTTGGCATCGCCTCCTCTTCTACCTGGTCCGCTTTCACGACGGCTGCTTCCAACGGCTCGGTCAACTCCATGCACGACTCCTACACCCCGCTCGGCGGGTTTGTCCAGATGCTCCAGATAGCGCTGGGCGAGGTGGTGTTCGGCGGCGTGGGCTGCGGCCTGTACGGCATGATCGGCTTCGCCATCCTCACGGTATTTATCGCCGGCCTTATGGTCGGCCGCACGCCCGAGTTCCTGGGCAAGAAGATCGAGCCGACCGAGATGCGCTGGGCGGTGGTTCTGTGTCTCGCCACCCCGTTCGCCATTCTGGTGAGCTCCACTATCGCCTGCATGGTGCCCGGTCTTGTCGACCAACTCAACAACGGCGGGGCGCATGGCTTCTCCGAGGTCCTGTACACCCTTACTTCGGCTGGCGGCAACAACGGCTCCTCATTCGCCGGCATGAACTGCAACATCCCGTGGATCAACGTGCTGCTGGGTATCGAGATGCTGTTCGCGCGGTTCCTGCCGATTGCGGGCACGCTCGCCATCGCGGGCTCGCTGGCCGGGAAGGGCAAGGTCGCCGAGGGCGCCGGCACGCTTTCCACCACCAATGCCATGTTCGTGTTCCTGCTGGTATTCGTCGTTCTGCTGATTGGCGCCCTGAGCTTCTTCCCGGCGTTGGCGCTTGGTCCCGTTGCCGAATTCTTCCAGATGGTTGCGTAAAGGAGTCGCAGATTTATGGCTATGCAAAAAGACATGATGAGCCGCGCGGTGCGCGATTCATTTGCCAAGCTTGACCCCCGTGTCCAGGTCCAAAACCCGGTCATGTTCCTGGTGTGGCTGTCGGCCGCCATGACCTCCATTCTGGCTATCGCCTCAATTATTGGGGTACAGGACGCCGACGTCCCCACGTACTATGTGATCGCCATTGCCGTCATTCTCTGGCTGACCGACCTCTTTTCAAATTTTGCCGAGGCGCTTGCCGAGGGCCGCGGTAAGGCGCAGGCAGATTCCCTGCGCGCGGCGAAAAAGGACGTCGAGGCCCATCGCATCGAGTCCGTCGAGGATAAGGACCGCTTCACGGTCGTTCCCGGTACCGAGCTCTCACGCGGGGATCTGGTGGTCGTGCGCGCCGGCGAGCAGATTCCGGGAGACGGCGATGTCATCGAGGGTGCCGCCTCGGTTGATGAGTCGGCCATCACCGGCGAGTCTGCACCCGTGGTTCGTGAGGCTGGCGGCGACCGTTCTGCCGTCACTGGCGGCACTACCGTGCTTTCCGATTGGATTGTGGTGAAAATTACCAGCGAGCCTGGCCAGAGCTTCCTGGATAAGATGATCGCCATGGTCGAGGGCGCCGCCCGCAAGAAGACCCCCAACGAGGTCGCGCTCGAGATCTTTCTGGTTGCTCTGTCCGTCATCTTCATCCTCGTGACGATCGCACTGTATTGCTACTCGAGTTTCTCTGCAGGGCTCAACGGTATGGCGAATCCCACCGCTGTGACCACGCTCGTTGCCTTGCTCGTCTGTCTGGCGCCCACCACCATTGGTGCGCTGCTGTCCGCCATTGGCATCGCCGGCATGAGCCGACTGAACGAGGCCAACGTGCTGGCCATGTCCGGCCGCGCCATCGAGGCCGCCGGCGACGTCGACATCCTCATGCTCGATAAGACCGGTACCATCACCTTGGGCAACCGCCAGGCCGCTGAGTTCATTCCGGTCGACGGTGTCGATCCGGCAGAACTCGCCGATGCCGCGCAGCTGTCCTCTCTGGCGGATGAGACCCCCGAGGGCCGCTCCATCGTCGTGCTCGCCAAGGAGCAGTTTGGGCTGCGCGGCCGCACACTCGAGGATAAGGGCATGGAGTTCATCCCCTTCACCGCGGCGACCCGCATGTCCGGTGTGAACTACGCCGACAGCGAGATTCGCAAGGGTGCGGCCGATTCCGTTCGCGCTTATGTGGAGGCTGCCGGAGGAGTGTTTTCGAAGGAGTGCGACGAGGCCGTCGAACGCATTGCGAAGGTGGGCGGCACCCCGTTGGTCGTGGCAAAGGACCGACGTGTGCTGGGCGTCGTCTACCTTAAGGACATCATCAAGTCCGGCGTGAAGGAGAAGTTCGCCGACCTGCGCCGCATGGGTATCAAGACCATCATGGTGACGGGTGATAATCCGCTGACGGCCGCCGCCATCGCAGCCGAGGCGGGCGTGGACGACTTCCTGGCCGAGGCCACCCCCGAGGGCAAGCTCGAGAAGATCCGCGCGTTCCAGCATGAGGGCCATCTGGTCGCGATGACCGGCGACGGCACCAACGACGCGCCGGCGCTGGCGCAGGCGGATGTCGCCGTGGCCATGAACACGGGAACCCAGGCTGCCAAGGAGGCCGGCAACATGGTCGACCTCGACTCCAGCCCCACCAAGCTCATCGATATCGTGCGTATCGGCAAGCAACTGCTCATGACCCGCGGCTCGCTCACGACCTTCTCGGTCGCCAACGACGTCGCCAAGTATTTCGCCATTATCCCGGCGCTATTCTCGCCGATCTACCCCGGGTTGGACGCCCTCAACATCCTGGGGCTCACTAGCCCGTTGACTGCCGTGCTGTCCGCCATTATCTACAACGCGCTGGTCATCGTCGCGCTGATTCCTGCCGCCCTGAAAGGCGTGAAGTACTGTGAGCTTTCGTCCGACCAGCTGCTGACCCACAACCTGCTGGTGTGGGGTCTGGGCGGTATCGTGGCGCCGTTCGTATTCATCAAGATTATCGACATGCTGCTGGCCTTGTTCGGCATTGGCATGATGTAGACGGAGGTTTGTATGTTCAAAGGTATCGCATCGCGCGCACTTGGCGTGTTCGCGCTGTTTACCATCGTCTGCGGCCTGGGATACACGCTCGTGGTGACCGGCGTCGCGCAGCTTGCGTTTCCGTACCAGGCGAACGGATCGCTTATTACGGTCGACGGCAAGGTTGTGGGTTCCGAGCTCATCGGCCAGAACTTCGATGATGAAGCCCACATGTGGGGTCGTATCCAGAACGTGTCAATTGTCGAAGGCGAAGACGGCGAACTCATGGCGTATGGTGCCCCGTCCAACCTGTCCCCGGCGAGTGAGGAGTATCGGCAGCTGATAGATGCGCGCGTGAAGAAGATTCGCGCCGCCAATCCCGATGCCGATATGGACGCTGTGCCCGTCGACCTGGTGACGTGTTCGGGGTCCGGCCTCGACCCGGAGATCTCTCCGGATGCCGCCGAGTACCAGGTCCCGCGCCTTGCCAAAGCCACGGGCAAAAGTGAGGACGAGGTGCACGACATCATCGCCGCGTGCACCAAGGGTCGTTTCCTCGGCGTGTTCGGCGAGCCCACGGTCAACGTGCTCAAGGTGAACCTTATGCTGGACGGCGTGCTGTAGGTGAAGGAGCGGCGGATGAGGGCATGACTGACTATCTGAGCCCTCAATTCCACCCCGCCCATCAGTTGCGGTGAAATACGGACTGTCTTGGCTATCAAAAGCCTCGGTTGGGGGTGCGAGCGGGTACGGACGCGGCAGTTGCTGATACGATAGGTGTGTTAGCAACTGCCGCCGAGCGGCTCAAACGAAAGGAACCCTGTATGGAGTCCTCCGCCTATCCGATGCTCTTTAGCCCGATCAAGGTCGGTACGACCGAGGTCAAGAACCGCGTCTTTATGCCGCCGGTGTCCACGAACCTGGCCGATCATGGCTATGTGACCGATGACTTGGTCGATCATTACCGTGCCCGCGCCAAGGGCGGCGTGGGCCTCATCATCACCGAGGTCGTGACGGTCGAGCCCACCTATACCTATCTGCCGGGTGACATGTGCTGCTACGACGACACGTTTATCCCCGGCTGGGAAAAGCTCGCCGCCGCTGTGCACGAGTACGGCTGCAAGATCATGCCGCAGCTCTTCCATCCCGCCTACATGGCCTTTAATATTCCGGGCACGCCGCGTCTGATCGCTCCGTCCTTTGTGGGTCCGTCCTATGCCCGCGAGGCGCCGCGTCCTATCACGGTCGATGAGATTCACGAGCTCACGCATCAGTTTGGCGACGCTGCCGTGCGTATGCAGAAGGCTGGCGTTGATGGCGTCGAGGTCCATGCGGCGCACGCCCACGGCATGCTCGGCGGCTTTTTGACTCCGCTCTACAACAAGCGCACCGACGAGTACGGCGGCTCGCTCGACGCCCGTATGCGCTTCTTGCTCGAGGTCATCGCCGAGATTCGTGAGCGCTGCGGCAAGGACTTTATCATCGACGTCCGCATTTCGGGTGATGAGTACACCGATGGCGGTCTGACCCTCAACGACATGATCTACGTCTCGCGTCGCCTGGAGAAGGCCGGCGTCGACATGATTCATGTGTCGGGCGGCACCACCATCAAGCGCGGCTCCGCGATTCCCGCCGCCGGTACGCAGCAGGCCTCGCATGCCGCCTGCTCGCGCGAGATCAAAAAGCACGTCAACATTCCCGTCGCCACCGTCGGACGTATCAACGAGGCCTGGATCGCCGAGGAGCTGATCGAGGACGGCGCTGCCGACATCTGCATGATGGGCCGCGCCAATCTGTGCGATGCCGAGTTCTGCAATAAGGCCGCTGCCGGCAACGCCGACGACATCCGCCCCTGCATCGGCTGCCTGCGCTGCCTGAACGGCATTATGTTCGGCAAGCGCATCTCCTGTACCGTCAACCCGGACGTGGAGCGCGACGAGGCCGGCTACGAGCCTGCCGCCGAGGCCAAGAACGTGCTCGTTGTGGGCGCTGGTCCTGCGGGCATGGAGGCAGCCTACATTGCCGCCAAGCGCGGCCACAACGTGGTGCTCGTTGACAAGCAGGATGAGCCGGGCGGCGAGATGCGCATCGCGGCCGTTCCGCCGGCAAAGCAGGAACTCACCCGCGTGATCAAGTATCAGTATCGTCGCCTGGCCGAGGCCGGCGTGAAGTGCGTATTTGGCACCGAGCTTACTGCCGAGGACATTCAACGCGACTACGCCGGCTACGAGGTTGTCCTGGCTTATGGCGCCGAGCCCATCGTTCCGGCCTTCATGCAGGGCTTTAAGCAGGTTATGACGGCTGACGACCTGCTGGGCGGCAAGGCTTTCCCGGGCAAGAAGATCGTCATCGTGGGCGGCGGCACCGTCGGTTGCGAGACGGCCGATTATCTGGCTCCGCTGGTCAACGATCTGTCGCCGGCCAACCGCGATGTCACCGTCATCGAGATGACCAAGACGCTCGCCGCCAACGAGGGTGGTGCCGGTCGCGCGGTTCTCATCACGCGCATGCTCTCCAAGGGCGTTCACGTGCTGACCGAGGCCAAGGTGACCGAGATTACCGAGGACACTATCAGCTACGAGAAGGACGGCGAGGCCCACACCATCGCCGGTGCCGATACGCTGGTGCTTGCCATGGGCTATCGTCCCAACACCAAACTGGCCGACGACCTTGCCGCTGCCGGCGTTGCCACCCACGTGCTGGGCGACGCCAACAAGTGCGGCAACATCCGCGACGCCATCGGCGATGGCTACAAGGTCGCCTGCGAGCTCTAGTCGCTCCCTTGGTGCATGGGAGTCAGGTTAGTTTGCACCAAGTTGATGCATGTAAACCTGATTCCATTGCGCCAGTCGATAGCAAAACACGGCGGCCGCCCCGTTTTGGGACGGCCGCCGCTTGCGTTTTATCAAAGAAAGATCATTGTCGAGCCTTAAATGTCTTTTGTCTGTGCGACTTCCGCAATCATGTTGCGGTTGTACACCAGATGCAAATACATCGCGTCGTGCGCTACGGTGGGGTTGCGCGTGGCGATGGCGTCGGCCACGCCACGGTGAGCGCGGATGGTCTCCTCGACGAGGTTGCCGCCATCCCAGGGCGGCTTCATGGAGTAGCGCCCGTACGCATCGAATTGCTCCTCTCATAGATGTGCGGCACAAAGAGCCCCGAGTTCATGCGAGCTCGGGGCTCGTTTCGTTTGGATTGCAGATGTATTGACAGGCGAAAACAGTCTGCGTCCGATATTGAGCCATACGAAAGCGAAATTATGCGTCTTAATTCCGTACGCAAATCAAGACGAAAACCGTTTACGTCTTGGATAAATCAGTACGCAAACGGTTTTCGTCTTATAATACGGTCATGAATAGTACGAAACGAAGAGGTTGTGCATATGGTTGTTAGAGAGAGCCCTACAGTCGAATATAAGGAAAGCGTTACGCCGACGTTTCTTAAAACGGTGAGTGCCTATGCAAACTACGGGACGGGCAAGATTGAGTTTGGCGTTGATGACGAGGGCGTGGCTGTCGGCCTTGCGGATCCGGTCGCAGAGTGTCTCCGCATCGAGAACATGATTAATGACAGCTTGGACCCCGCTCCCCGTTACACGCTCGAGCCCGATGAGAAACACGGGACCGTAATCCTTACGGTTTATGAGGGCCAGGACAAACCCTATCGAAGCAAGGGAAAGGCCTACAGGCGAAACGATTCGGCAACAGTGGAGGTCGACCGGTTTGAGTATGGCAGGCTGACGCTCGAAGGCAGCAACGTAACGTTCGACGCGCTCACGTCGGCTCGCCAGGACTTGAGTTTTCATACGCTCGAGCATAAGTGTGTTGAACATCTCGGCATTTCTGAACTAACGTCGGATATTATGCGCACGCTTCGCTTGCTCGGCAAGGACGGCTATACCAACGCTGCGGCGATTTTGGCGGATAAGAATGATTTTCCGGGCATCGATTGCGTCCGTTTTGGTGATACCGAGGATGTGATCTTGGATCGCGAAGCGGCGACAAATGTATCCGCAATTGAGCAGGTGGACAGGGCGGTAGCTATGTTTGCACGCTACTACCGTTATGAGCGTATCGAAGGGATGGAGCGCGTCCAAACCGATCGAATTCCTCTCGAGGCGTTTCGCGAAGCTGTCGCAAATGCTTTGGTGCATCGGACGTGGGACGTTCGAGCGAACGTTCAAATTGCCCTGTACGATGATCGCGTCGTTGTGACCTCTCCTGGATCGCTGCCCGCCGGTTTGACGACGGAACAATACCTGTATGGGCAGATATCCGTGCTCAGAAACCCCATCGTTGCAGAGGCCTTCTTAAAGCTGGATTACATCGAGAAATTTGGTACGGGAATCGCGCGCATTAGACGTGCCTATCGCGATTCGGTCAATCAACCAATTTTTGATGTTCGCGGCGGCATGGTGGCCGTCACATTGCCCGTTACCGATGCCCTTGAAGGGTCCGAGGAAGAGGTCCAGGTTCTCAAAGCCTTGTCGGGCGGTCGAATTATGTCGCGAAGCGAGATTGAAAAACAGACGGGGCTGAGCCGCATGCGGACGTTGGCGGCACTCGAATCTCTGCTTGAACGGAATGCAATCGTAAGGCAGGGAACCGGGCGGGCCACGAAATACGAGCGCTCATAGTCAAAAAGAGCCATGGTACAAGACGGACTCCAAGCCAGCGTTGGCTTGGAGTCCGTTATATCCCGGATGGTAACGGGCCGATTATTGTCAAGTTATAGCAAAGTATAGCGACGTACAGCAAAGTATAGTGAGATATAGCAAGCCGTATAGCGCGCCTTGATTATCAACCGTCCGTATTTCACAGCAACTTACAACAGGCTCGAGGTACCAATTTGGGGTGCAGTAGTGCTGCGCCACGAAAAGGGCCTATCTACTACGTTTAAGCCGCAGGGGTCAACCATAGTCGGCTTTTTCGAAAATCGACAAGCTGTCTACCTGCGGTTTTGTTTTCACAGTTTTCGGTATGGCCGAGGCTATCCGTGTTAACGTAGTAGATGGGCCACTTTTGTGACAAGGGGGCCGATCTTCGGGCCAGGGTAGCTAAAAGAGCCCCGTCCCAAAAAGACTGATTGGGAGCCGGGGCGTGTCGATGCGATAGTATTACGTGGTGAAATTCGACAAACCGTGAGCTTCATCCGAGGGCTTTATGGAACAACACCAGCATTATCAGAGCTTGCAAGATCAGGCATACAACGCATTACGCTCCAAGATTATCTATGCCGAGCTCAAGCCCGGCACGCGCCTTTCGGCGATTGGTCTGGAAAAGGAGACGGGAATCGGGCGCACGCCCATTCGCGAGTCCTTTGTGCGCCTGCGTGAGCAGGAACTGGTGGAAACTCGTCCCAAAAGCGGCACCTATGTCTCAAAAATCAGCATGGAGCGCGCCGAGAACGCCTGTTTCTTGCGTGAGAAACTCGAGAGAAGCGTGCTCATTAAATGCTGCTCGGCCGCCACGCCCGTGCAAAAGCATCGGCTCGAGCAGATTCTTGCCGAGTCCGAGTCGCTCGACCATAGCGAAACGCGTCGCTTTTTCGATCTGGATAACCTGTTCCACGAGACGTGCTTTGAGATTGCCGGCCGCCACATGTTGTGGGATTGGATGAAGAGCATCAACACGCATTTTGAGCGATACAACTGGTTGCGTATGGTGTCGCAGGATCTGGATTGGGAGCCGATTCGTCGGCAGCATCGCCGGATTCTCGAGGCCATTAAGAGGGGCGATACCGATGCGGCGAGTTATCTGGCAGAGACGCACCTGCACCTGATGCCCGAAGAGCAAGGTCCGGTTATCGCCTTGCATCCCGACTATTTTGAGCTGTCCAAAGACTCGGCCATCTAACTCGTCCCCTTCATTAGTTGCGGTGAAATAGGGATTGTTTTGCGGCTCTGATGGTGTAAGCAGTCCGTATCTTACCGCAACTGCCGGGGCACTATCGGGGCACAAAAAAGCTGCGGCGCCGCTTGGAGGAAAAGACCGGAAGCAAGGGTCCATTCCTCCAGACGGCGCCGCAACTGTTTTGATGGCTCGGCTTTTACCGAAGTGGCTCAGTTGGACGCGGTTGCCAACCGAGTAAGTAAAGCGGCTCGGGGGCGTGTCGCTTCCGTCACGTTCTATCAGCATACAAGACGGTTTCGGTTCTTGTTCGTGACGGAAACGGCGCGCTTCCGAGCCGCTTTAAAAGAAAGGGGACGAGGTCTAGGGCACGCCCCCTTTCACGATAGAGAGCTAAACCTAGCCGCGGACCTTCTTGACGACGTCCATGGCCTCGCGGGCAATCTGCTCGACCTTGGAGAAGTCGCCGTCGGCAAACAGGGCCGGCTTGACCATCCAGGTGCCACCGCAGGCGATGATGGCGGAGGAGCTCAGGTACTCCTCGACGTTGGCAGTGCTCACGCCGCCGGTGGGCATAAAGCGGTGACCGACAAACGGAGCGGCGAGGGCCTTGATGGTGTTCAGGCCGCCATACTGGGACGCGGGGAAGAACTTGGTGACCTTGAGGCCCAGGTTCTCGGCTGCGGTGACCTCGGAGGGGGTCACGGTGCCGGGAAGGACGGGCAGGTCGATGTCGATACAGTGCTTCACGACGTCCTCGTTGTAACCCGGAGAGACGATGAACTTGGCACCGGCTGCGCGGGCCTGCTCAACCTGCTCGACGGTCAGGACAGTGCCGGCGCCGACGCACATCTCGGGCTCGGCCTCGGCCATAGCGGCGATGCCCTCGGCGGCGCAGGCGGTGCGGAAGGTGACCTCGGCGGACTTCATGCCGGCTGCCATAAGGGCGTGGGCGAGCGGAGCGGCGTCCTCGACCTTGTCGAGCACGACGACCGGCACGATACCCAGGGACTCAAGCGTGGTGTAGAACTGATCGAACATGATGTTCCTTTCGATGTGTGGCGCGCGGGTGCGCGTAATTGCCAAATGTGCTGGTCAGGAGCCGATTTTGGATTGGTTATCGGAGGCACTGCTTGGGGTTCAAGCAATTCCAAAACCGGCTGCTCGACCAGTCATGTAGGGAATGCCAGGCAAAACCGGAATGGGACTGGTGGTTTTGCCCGGCCGGAGGAATCGGGGAGCGGGCCGCAGAGGTATGGGATTGGAAAGCCGCGGCCCGCGGAATGGAGACGGACTAGCGCGCGACGCGGGTGCCACCGTCGGCGGCGGATGCCACGGCTGCGATCTCGTCTGCGGTCACCAAGTTGGAATCGCCCTTGATGGTGAGCTTGAGGATCGAGGCCGCAATCGCGTAGTTGACGGCATCCTGCGGGTCAAAGTCGTTGATGAGGGCATGGACGAGGCCGGCGTTGAAAGCGTCGCCGGCGGCAACGCCCTCGAGCACGTGCACGTCGTGAGCAGGGGAGAACCAGTGCTCGCCGCTCTCGGCGTCAAAGAGCATGCCCATCCAGATGGAGCGCTCGACGCAGGAGATGTTGCGGACGACCGAGGCGACCTTCTTGCAACCGTACTCGGCGCAGATCTGACGGGCCATCTCGACGTAGGTGTCACGCTCCTCGATGCCGTGGGCAAGGGAGCCGGAGACGCAGGTCATGCCAAGGCCGGCAGGCGCATCCTCGTCGTTGGCGATGCAGATGTCGACGAGCGGCAGGAGTTCCTTCATGGTGGCCTGCGACTTCTCGGGCGACCACATCTTGCCGCGATAGTTCACGTCGCACACGGTGGTGATGCCCTTGGCGCGGCAGACGGCGAGCGCCTCCTTGCAGGCGGCGGCCATCTCGTCGGAGACGGCGGGGGTCACGCCGGAGAAGTAGAAGACATCGATGCCCTTGAGGATCTCGTCCCAGTCAAAAACATCGCGCTTGGCCATGTTGATGGCAGAGAACTTGCGGTCGTAGACGCAGCCGTTGCCGCGCTGCGAGGCACCGACCTCAAACACATAGGAGCCAAGGCGGTCGCCCTGACGCACGACGCGCGTGGTGTCGACGCCGTAGGCCTTCAGCGAACGCAGGGCGCACTCGCCCAGACGGTTGGCCGGGACAACGGAGACGTAAGCGGCCTTGTCGCCCTGGTAGGCCAGGGAAAGCGCGGTGTTTGCCTCGGCGCCGCCGTAGCGGACATCAAACTCGGTCGCCTGCTCAATGCGCAGGTGGTCTTTGGGCGAGAGCCTCATCATGATCTCGCCGAAGGTAAGAACCGTTTTACCCATGGTCGCGTAGCTCCTTCTTGCTCGTGCGTACACCTTTGATATGGCGTTGGCACGCAGGTGCCAAGACGGTAGGGTGCGTCTTTGCACCTGCGTGCCAACGCTCACCGAAATCGGTTTACGAAATCGGTTTCGTTTCGAGTTGTAGTATACTCACCTACAGCGTTTTGCAACCGAGATTTTTAAAAAAATGCCTAAAATGGCTCAGACCGCCGACAATTGGGAAACGGGGTGCGTTATGGCGCAGATGAGAATCAAGGACATTGCCGCCGAGGCGGGCGTGAGCCCGGCCACGGTCTCGCGCTATCTCAACAACCGCCCCGGGCAAATGACCGAGGAAACCCGTGCTCGCATCGCGGCGGTTATCGAGCGCACCGGCTATCGCCCGCGTGCCGCCGCGCGCAATCTACGCAGCTCGCGCACCAACCTCATCGGCGTGATCCTGGCCGACATCGCCAACCCGTTCTCCAGCGCCATGCTCGAAGGGCTTTCCGTCAGCGCCGCCGCGCGCGGCTGCTCGCTTATGACGGCCATTAGCGGCAACGACCCCGCTAAGGAAGCGGAGTCGCTTACCAGGCTTATCGATGCCGGCGTGGACGGCCTGGTCGTCAACACCTGCGGAGGCAATGACGAGGCGATCGCCGCGGCAGCGGGACGTCTGCCTGTTGTGCTGCTCGACCGCGACGTTGCCGACGGCGGTGTCGATCTGGTGACATCTAACAACCGTGAGCTGGTCGCTGGCTTGGTAGACGAGCTCGCCGCTGCTGGCAGCGAGCTCCTGTGCCTGCTCACCGAGGCAAGCGACGACAGCCCCGTGCGTCGAGAGCGCGCCGAGGCCTTTACCGACGAGCTGTCGCGCCGCGGACTTGCGGGCGAGGTTGTCACCCTGGCCGACGGTGGCGCCACGGGCATCGGCCGCTTGGACGAGACCATGCGTGACTATGCCGGTAAAAAGCTCGGCCTCATTGCCGTCAACGGCCTGGTCTTCCTGCGCCTGACCGAGGCTCTGGCGCAGCTTGGTCCCTCGTTACCGGCTGGTCTTAAGATTGCGACGTTTGACGATTATCCTTGGAACCACGTGCTCTTTGGCGGTGTGACCACAGCAGCGCAAGACACCCTCACCATTGCCGAGCGCGTAGTCGAGCGTCTGTCCGAGCGCATCGACGTTGTTACCACCACCGTGGGCGAAGCCGCAAAGCTCGCCCCCAAGCGCATCGAGGTTCCTGGTCACATTGAACACCGCGCTTCGACTTCGCGCTAGCCGCTCGTTCGCAACGGCCTGTTCGCACACGTTTTTTGAGCGCTTGATACGCTTTAACCCTGCGGAAACATTTTTCTGCGATAGTATCTGCGATATAGACCAGTCGAAACCCGCCCGAAAGAAAGGGGAGCGACATGAACCAGCAGAACATCGATTACGTACTCCGCTCCGTAGAGCAGCGTGATATCCGCTTTGTGCGTCTGTGGTTTGTCGACATTCTCGGCCGCCTCAAGAACTTTGCCATTAGCCCCGAGGACCTCGAGGTCGCTTTTGAGGAGGGTATTGGCTTTGACGGCTCCGCCATCGAGGGCTTTGCCACGCCCGAGGAAGCCGACATGCTGGCGTTTCCCGATGCTTCGACCTTCCAGATCCTGCCGTGGCGCCCGAGCCACAACGGCGTCGCCCGCGTGTTCTGCGACGTGTGCACCCCCGATCGCAAGCCCTTTGCCGGCGATCCACGCGATGCCCTGCGCCGCATGTTCCGCAAGGCCGAGAAGGCTGGCTATCTGCTCAACGTGGGCGCCGAGCTGGAGTATTACTACTTCCCCGACGAGCACACGCCCGAGCCGCTCGACAACGTGGGCTACTTTGACCTTTCGGTAAGCGATGCCGCCCGCGACCTGCGCCGCAACACGGTCCTCACGCTCGAGAAGATGTCCGTGCCCGTGGAGTACACCTTCCACGCCGCCGGCCGCTCGCAGCACGGCATGAGCCTGCGCCATGCCGAGGCCTTAAGCATGTCCGACGCCATCACCACGGCAAAGCTCATCATTAAGCAGCAGGCCTACGAGAGCGGTTGCCACGCCTCCTTTATGCCCAAGCCGCTGGCGGGCGAGGATGGCAGCGCTATGTTCCTGTGCCAGTCGCTGTTCGACCACGACGGCAACAACGTCTTTTGGGGAGAGGACGACGAGAAGTACCATCTCTCCGATATCGCCAAGCACTACATGGCCGGCATCCTGGCGCACGCGCGCGAGATCAGCGCTATCACTAACCCCACGGTCAACTCGTACAAGCGCATCACCACGGGTGGCGACTCCGTGCCGCAGTACGCCACGTGGGGCCTGCGCAACCGCGCGAGTATGGTCCGCATCCCGGTCTACAAACCCGGCAAGCAGCTGTCCACGCGCATCGAGCTGCGCAGCCCCGACCCCATGGCCAATCCGTACCTGGTCAACGCCGTCACGCTGGCGGCTGGTCTGGACGGCATCGAGCGCAAGCTGGAGCTCCCGCCTGAGGCAACGGCCGAGACGCTCAAGCTCACCGACCGCCAGATGGTCGAGGCCGGCTACACGCCGCTGCCGCGTTCGCTCAAAGAGGCGCTCGACGTGTTTGAGGACTCGCAGTTTATGAAGGATGCCCTCGGCGAGCATATCCATAGCTTCTTCCTCAAAAAGAAGCGCGACGAGTGGCATAAGTTTGAGTCTACGATCACCGAGTGGGAGATCAAGCACTACCTGGCGAACTCCTAATCGCGCTGGCTTGTTCCAGTACGATTGAGCTCATTTCTTTGGAGGCCGATATGTCCGAAAAGAGTGCCCTGTTCATGGCGCGCACGACGCGCTTCCACGAGTTTGCCCGCAGCTTGACGACCACCCTGGGTGTCGAGGTGAGCCTGGCAACCCCCGATTCGCCGACTGCGGCGCACGACTTTGACCTGCTGATTCTCGATTCCGATGGCATCCGCAGCGACCGCATCGATCAGATTGCCAAATGGCTCGACGACCGCGGCGGCGTCCCCATGCTGGTGATCGTCGACGACGAGGCGCTCGGCACCCTGCGTCTGCCGAACCACGCGCATGCCGACTTTGTATGCCCCACGGCGACGCCCAACGAGCTCAAGGCTCGCGCGCAGCGCTTGATGGGCGAGGAGGAGACCGTTACCGCCGACGATGTGCTCAACATCGATAACCTTGAGATCAACCTGGCTACCTACCAGGTGACGCTCGATGGCGAGCCCATCGACCTGACGCTGATGGAGTACTCGCTGCTGAGCTTTTTGGCGACGCACCCCAACCGCGCCTACAGCCGCGAGGTGCTGCTGCACCGCGTATGGGGCTTTGAGTACTGCGGCGGCACGCGCACCGTCGACGTGCACATTCGACGCATCCGCTCCAAGGTGGGCCCGCAGATCGCGGCGCACATCACCACCGTCCGCGGCGTGGGCTATCTGTTTAAGGACTAGCTTTTCACCACAAAGGGGATAGGCACCTTTGTGGTGGTTTTGCCGTAGGCCGGGTCCTTTTGGGCCTGCAGCAGAACTTAAGCCTTCCTAAAAGATTGCGTTCTCATACACGTGCATCCGCATATTGGGGTACAACTCAACGTGAACAATGATGGCCCGCCACATGTTTGGCGGGCCTTTGGTTATTCGACGAAAGGATCGCAGCTATGAGCGAGTACGATTCCCAGCGTCCCCAGGATGCGGGCAACGCCGGCGAGACCCAGCAGCAGCCGCGTGTGCAGGTGGAGTCGACGCCTGCCGGCAGCAACATTCCCTACGTGCAGGCCTACGACACACAGACCGGCAAGCCGCTGGGCGGTGCGCAGGTCGTGAACAAGCACACAGTGGTCAAGACCAAGACCAAAAAGCTACCGATCTTTATTACGGCACTCGCCGGCTGTGCCTGCGGCGCCCTGCTGGTCATTGCGCTCATTATGAGCGGCACGCTCGATATCGGCGGCGGAAAGAATGCCGTGACGGCGGGTGCTTCGGGTTCGTCGACGCAAAAGATTACGATCGACTCCGAGGACACCACGCTGGCCGAGGCCGTTTCTGCCAAGGCATTGCCCTCCGTGGTTTCCATTACCGCCACTTCGAGCGGCAGCCAGAATGGCTCGCTTTCGCAGTCTGCTGATGAGTCGGATAGTTCGGGCAGCGTCGGTTCGGGCGTGGTGCTCGATACCGAGGGCCACATCCTCACCAACAACCACGTGGTCGATGGCTATGACCAGTACGTGGTGACCATGGACGACGGCACCACCTATGAGGCCGAGTTCGTGGGCAACGACGCCTCGAGCGACCTCGCCGTCATCAAGCTCAAGGATGCAGACGCCTCCAAGCTCACGCCGATCGAGATCGGCGACTCCTCCAAGCTCAACGTGGGCGAGTGGGTTATGGCGATCGGCTCGCCGTTCGGCAACGAACAGTCTGTCTCTACGGGTATCGTGTCGGCGCTCTATCGCTCCACGGCCATGAGCTCTACCAGCGGCAACACCATCTACGCCAACATGATCCAGACCGATGCCGCCATCAACCCGGGCAACTCCGGTGGCGCGCTCGTTAACGACAATGGTGAGCTCGTGGGCATTAATTCGCTCATCGAGAGCTATTCGGGCTCCAGCTCGGGCGTGGGCTTTGCCATTCCGGTCAACTATGCCAAGAACATTGCCGACCAGATTATCGACGGCAAGACGCCGGTGCATCCGTACCTGGGCGCTACGCTTTCGAGCGTCAATGCGCTCAACGCCCGCACCAACAAGCTGAGCACCGATAGCGGCGCGTATGTGGCGAGCGTCGTTGAGGATGGTCCTGCCGCCAAGGCCGGCATTCAGGAGGGCGACGTCATCACCAAGCTGGGCGACGATGAGATTACGAGCGCCGATGGCCTGATCATCGCGCTGCGCAGCCACGAGGTGGGCGAGAAGGTCGAGATCACACTCATGCGCGGCAAGGAAGAGAAGAGGGTCACCGTCGAGCTGGGCTCCGATGAAGAGCTGCAGAACCAGCAGCAGGACGACAGTTCGACCGATACCGGCAACGGCGGTATTACCGACGAGCAGCTGCGCCAGTATCTGGAGGAGCTGCTGGGCCAGCAGGGCCAGGGTCAAGGTTACGGCCAGGGGTTCTAGCGAGCCGTTTCGCACATACCAATGCCAGAGGGGCTGTCCCACCAATGCGGGACAGCCCCTCTTTTCTTATTGATCCGTTGGGGACGGAGGAAAACGGATCATGTAGAAACGGCAAGGGCATGGTTTGATCGCGCGATCCACCCCGATCCGACGGCTGCCGATTCGGTGCGGTTTGAGACCGCTATTCGGCCCCTTTGCGACCGGTGGTACTCTAGTATCCGTTTGAAATCGAGCGAAGGAGTGCCGCTATGGAGCAATCGAGCCTGTTTGGGGACGGCGTGGACATCGATACCGAAACGCCCGCGAGCGCGGATGCCGCCGCACCGGCCGACGCCCGTGCCCAGGCGGCAGCGCGTGCGGCCGAGCTGCGCCACGAGCTCGATTACCACGCCTATCGCTACTACATGCTCGATGCGCCCGAGATCACGGATGCCGCCTTTGACAAAATGCTCGTTGAGCTGCAGGAGATCGAGGCGACCTACCCCGACCTGGTGACGCCCGACAGCTATACCCAGCGCGTGGGCGGCTATGTGAGCGAGCAGTTTACGCCGGTCACGCACATGGCACGCATGTATTCTATGGACGATGCCATGGACCTGGACGAGCTCGACGCTTGGCTCCAGCGCACCGAGGATGCGCTCGGTGCCGGTAGCGTCACCTATACCTGTGAGCTTAAGATCGACGGTCTGGGCGTGGCGCTTACCTACCAAAACGGCACCTTTGTGCGCGCCGCCACGCGCGGCGACGGCACCACGGGCGAGGACGTATCGCTCAACGTGCGCACCATCAAGGATGTGCCCATGCATCTGTCCGAGCCGGCGCTCGCCCACATGGCCGCCGATCGCGAGCGCACCATCGAAGTACGCGGCGAGGTCTATATGCCCAAGGGCAGCTTTGTTCGTCTGAACGACGAGGCCGATGCCGAGGGTCGCGACCCCTTCGCCAACCCGCGCAACGCCGCCGCCGGCAGCCTGCGCCAAAAGGATCCCAAGGTCACGGCACGCCGTGACCTGGCCACCTTTATCTATGCCATTGCCGATACCGACCCGTTGCACGTCCACAGCCAGCGCGAGTTTCTGGACTGGTTGCGTAGTGCCGGCTTTAGCGTCAACCCCAACGTGGCTCGTTGCGCCACGCCGGCCGAGGTCCACGAGTTCTGTGCCCAGGCGCTCGAGCATCGCGGTGACCTGGATTACGACATCGACGGCGTGGTTGTAAAGGTCGATAGCTTCCAGCAGCAGCTCGACTTGGGCTTTACCGCCCGCGCGCCGCGCTGGGCCATCGCCTTTAAGTTCCCGCCCGAGGAAAAGCAGACCGTCCTGCGCGAGATACGCATCCAGGTGGGTCGCACCGGCGTGCTCACGCCGGTCGCCGAGTTCGACCCGGTGACGGTTGCCGGCTCCACCATCGCGCGCGCCACGCTGCACAACATCGACGAGATCCGCCGCAAAAACGTGCGCGAGGGCGACACTATCATCGTGCACAAGGCAGGCGACGTAATTCCCGAGGTCGTGGGCCCGGTGCTCGATAAGCGCCCGGCCGATTCGGTCGACTGGCACATGCCCGAGGTCTGCCCCGTGTGCGGCAGCCCCGTGGTCCACGAGGACGGCGAGGTCGCCTACCGTTGCGTTTCCATCGACTGCCCCGCGCAGCTCAAGGAGCGCCTGCTCCATTGGGTGAGCCGCGGCTGCATGGACGTCGACGGCCTGGGCGACGAGATCGTCGACAAGATGATCGCCGCCGGCCTGATTCACGACGTCGCGGACTTCTATCAGCTCACGGTCGACGACATCGCCGGCCTGGACACGGGGCGCACTTATGCCAGCTCCAACAGCAAAAAGGGCGTCAAGAAGGGCGATCCCATTCCGGTGGGCCTCAAGACGGCCGGGAAAATCATCGCCGAGCTCAACAAGTCCAAGAGCCAGCCGCTCGGCCGCGTGCTGTTTGCCCTGGGCATCCGCCACGTGGGCAAGAGTGTGGGCGAGGTCATCGCCGAGCGATTCCTGTCGATTGACAAGCTCATCTTGGCGAGCGAAGAAGACATCGCCGAGTGCGAGGGCATCGGTCCCAAGATTGCGGCGAGCGTTAAGCAGTTCCTGGCCGTGCCCGAGAACCTTGCCGTGCTGGAGCGCCTGCGCCAGGCGGGCCTGTCGCTCGAGGTCGACCTGGGCGCCGCCCATGCGCAGGCTGCAGCCGATGCCGGCGTAGCAGGCGAGCTCGCCGACGCGCAGCCACTCGCGGGCCTGACGTTTGTGTTGACCGGTACGCTCGTCAACCGCACGCGCGACGAGGCGGGCGCCGCGCTCAAGGTGCTCGGCGCCAAGGTTTCGGGCAGTGTATCGAAGAAGACGAGCTACCTGGTCGCCGGCCCCAAAGCGGGCTCCAAGCTCACCAAGGCTGAGCAGCTGGGCGTACCCGTGCTGGACGAGGACGCACTCGAGCAGATCCTTGCGACCGGTGAGGTGCCGGAGGCTTAGCGCATCGATAACCAAATTGAAGAACCGCCCGGAAGCACGATGCCTTCCGGGCGGTTCTTATTTGGACGGGGCAACCGGCACCGTGATCTGCGTCACGTAGGTCGCGGGGTCGTCGCTGACGATGTCGTCGATCAGGGCGATCTCGCGTTGCCTCGCTACGCTGCCAACCTGTCAAAAGCCCCGCGCCGGTTGAGCACGGTAAACGCGACAACACAGATGACTGCCGACAAAATCGATCCGCATGGCGAAGCGATGCCCATGGGAAACAGCGTGTTGGAATAGGCGTTCGACAGCAGCCACGCGCCCGGCACGCGAATGAGCGCCACGGCCAGCACGTTGTGCGCAAAGCCGATGTAGCTCTTGCCGTATGCAGCGAAAAAGCCGCTAAAGCAAATGTGGATGCCGGCAAAGATTGCGTCGAAAATATAACTGTGCATATAGCCGGTACCGGCCGCGACCACCGCGGGGTCCTTGGCAAAAAAGCCGATAAACGCCGGCGCCACCAGCCACATCAGCATCGTGATCAGACAGCCGTACACCACCGAGATCGTCATGGCATCCTTGAGTACCTGACGCGCACGACCGCCCTTTCCTGCACCGGCGTTTTGCGCCGTGAGCGCGCTGACGGTGGCGCCCATGGAACTCGGAACAATGAACAAAAAGCTGATCATCTTCTCGACCAGGCCTACGGCGGCGGCGTCGACGAGCCCTCGGTGGTTGGCGATGACGGTGATAAACATAAACGCCACCTGGATGCAGCCGTCCTGTACAGCCACAGGCACGCCGATCTTAAGAATGCTGCCGAGCACCTCGGGCTGGGGGCGCAGGTCGCTGCGCTTAACGTGGATGTTCGTGCGGCGGCTCTTGAGCCACACGAGCGCGAGGGCAACGCTGGCCGTCTGGGCGGTCACTGTGCCGAGCGCCGCGCCCACGGGGCCGAGCCCCATGTGGCCGATAAATAGAAAGTCGAGCGCGATGTTGATGATGCATGCCACGCCAATCACGTACATAGGCGAGCGCGAATCGCCCAGCCCGCGAAAGATGGCCGAGAGAATGTTGTATGCGGCGATAAACGGAATGCCGACAAAGCAGATACGCAGGTAGGCGGCGGTGCCTTCGACCGCCTCGGGCGGCGTGCCAATGAGCGCCACAACCTGCGGGCAAAGTGCAAACAAGATGACGGCCAGTACTACCGAGACGCCCATAAACAGCGTGATGGTATTGCCGATGGCGGTCTCGGCGCGGTCAAACCGGCGCGAGCCCACGGCGTGGCCGACGATGACCGTCGTTCCCATGGCCAGGCCCACGAGCGTCACGGTAATGATATAGAGCGTCTGCGCGCCATTGCCCACAGCGGTGATGCCGGCGGCGCCGCTAAACTGCCCCATCATATACAGGTCGGCCATGCCGTAGAGCATCTGCAAAAAGTACGAGAGCATATAGGGCAGGGCAAAGACCGCGATGGTCTTAAGGACATTGCCGCGTGTGAGGTCGTGTTCCATGAGCGGGGGCACTTTCTGACTGGGTTTGTTTATGTACCAGTGTAGTGAAAACCCTACAACGATTGTAGAGTCAAGGTTTGTGTTGGGTGCCGGGCGAAAAAAGTCACGCGCACCATTATTCCGAGTGAATATGGACACACGTCACGAGAACTCGCCGCCGGCGTTAACCTTGCAGAAAACGATTTCGGAATACTTGACACCATTATTCGGCGCGCAATAATACGTGCGTTTGCGAACAACGTTTGATGGGGGTTGAACCTGCGTGCGCAATCTCAAAATACTGTTTTCTTATCTAGGGGCATACCGTCGCGATGCCATTCTCGGCGTGTTCTTTGTGTCGGTCGAGACGGTGCTCGAGCTGTTTATCCCGGTCATCATGGCCAACATCATCGATGTGGGCGTGCCTGCGGGTGATATCAACTACATGCTGCTGCAGGGCGCGTACATGTTGGTGTGCGCTGCGCTTTCGCTGGTACTGGGCTTGGGTTATGCACACACGTCCGCCCGCGTTGCCTCGGGCCTAGGCGCTAACCTGCGCGAGGCCGAGTACAAAAAGATTCAGACGCTCGCTTTTGGTAACCTGGACAACTACGACGCCAGCTCGCTCGTCACTCGCATGACCACGGACATCACCGTTATCCAAAATGCTGTGAGCAACGGCTTTCGCCCTATGGTGCGCGGCCCGGTGACGCTTATCGTCGGCCTTATCTACGCGCTGATGCTGTCGCGCCCGCTCGCCACCGTCTTTGCGATCATCTTGCCCGTGCTGGCAATCGTGCTGGGTGTCATCACCTATCGCGTCAGTCCGCTCTACCGCCAACTCCAGACCTCGATGGACCACCTTAACGGCGTGGTGCAAGAGGACCTTACCGCCGTGCGCGCCGTGAAGGCTTACGTGCGCGCCGAGCACGAGTGCGACAAGTTTGACACCGTCAATACCGAGCTCGCCGGCACGGCGACCAAGACCTTCGGCACCGCCGTGCTCAACCTGCCGGTGTTTCAGCTGTCGATGTACGTGGCTGCGCTCTCCATCTTGTTGATTGGCGGCCGCATGATTCTCGCCGGCAAGCTGGGCGTGGGCTCTCTCACGGGCTTTATGAGCTACGTGCTGCTGATCATGAACTCGCTCATGATGATTTCCAACGTGTTTTTGCTGCTCACGCGCGCTCTTACGAGTGTGGGCCGTATCGCAGAGGTGCTCGATGAGGAACCCTTTATCGCCAACCCTGTGGGAGACCTCGCGACTGCGGCACCAGCGGACGGCGGTATCGAGTTTCGCGACGTGTCGTTTAAATACCGCGCGGATGCAGTCGAGGATGTGCTCGAGCATATCGACCTTCGCATCGAGAGCGGCTCGACGGTGGGCATCCTCGGCGGCACGGGTTCGGGCAAGAGTTCGCTTGTGCAGCTGATTGCGCGCCTGTACGACGCCACCGAGGGCGCCGTGCTTGTGGGCGGACATGACGTGCGTGACTACGACCTGGCTACCTTGCGCGACGCGGTGGGCATTGTGCTGCAGAAGAATGTGCTGTTCACGGGCACCGTGCGTGAGAACCTGCAGTGGGGCAATCCGCAGGCGTCGGACGATGAGCTCCTCGCGGCTTGCCGCGCGGCGTGCGTGGACGAGTTCCTTGATCGCATCGGCGGACTCGACGGCGAGTTGGGCCAAGGCGGCGCCGGTGTCTCGGGTGGCCAGAAGCAGCGCCTGTGCATCGCACGCACACTGCTCAAGCATCCGCGCGTGCTCATTTTTGATGACTCCACCAGCGCGGTCGATATGGCGACCGACGCTAAGATTCGCGAGCACATCGCTCGGATTCCCAATACGACCGTGCTCATCATCGCCCAGCGCATCGCGAGCGTCATGGATGCCGATCGCATTGTGGTGTTGGATGACGGTCGTGTCCACGGCGTGGGCACGCACGAGGAACTGCTGGCGGGCGACAACATATACCAGGAGATTTACGCCTCGCAGATGGAGTTTGCGGGGAACACGGACGCCAGCGACGGCGGCGACGATGGCTGCGCGAATGATCCGTTTTCCTCCGTTCCCAGCGGATCGCCCTTGGAAGGGGGTGAGCGCCATGCCTAAGACCGCAGCCCAAGCACGCCCGGCCGACCTCAAGCGCACGGTGCGCCGCCTGCTCTCCTACATGGGGCATGCCAAGTTCTCGTTGCTCGCGGTGGGCGTGCTCGCCTCCGTCGCCGCCATCGCGAGCCTCGCCGGCACCTACATGGTGCGCCCCATCGTTAACGGTTTGGCCACGGGCGGGGAGGAGCTGCTCGCCAAGCAGGTCATCCTGACGGCGATCATCTACGCTGCGGGCGTGCTCTCGGCCCTGGGCTACTCACAGATCATGGTGCGCGCGGCCCAACGCGTGGTGTCCGATATTCGCCGCGACCTGTTCGCGCACATCCAGACGCTGCCGCTCAGTTATTTTGACAGCACGCGCTCGGGTGACATCATGAGCTTTTTCACCAACGACGTCGACACCGTCTCCGAGGCGCTCAACAACAGCTTTGCCAACTTGATTCAGGCCGCCATTCAGGTTGTGGGCACCACGGCCATGCTCATCATCCTTAACTGGCAGCTCACGATTATCACGCTCGTGTGCGATGCGGCCATTGTGCTGTATGCGCGCTACTCGGGCGCGCGCTCTAAGCGTTTCTTTGCCGCCCAGCAGGCATCGCTCGGCGACTTGGACGGATACGTCGAGGAGATGGTCTCGGGCCAAAAGGTCATTAAGGTCTTTAACCACGAGCAGGCCAATGTTGCCGGTTTTGACACGCGCAACCAGGAGCTGCGCCGTACCGGTGGCGCCGCACAGGCCTACGCCAACTCAATGGTGCCCATGACCGTGGTGATCGGCTACGTCAACTACGCCATCGTTGCCGTGGCGGGCGGCATGCTCTGCATCAAGGGACTTGCCGACGTGGGTGCACTCGCGAGCTACCTGGTCTTTGTGCGCCAGGCGGCCATGCCCATCAATCAGTTCACGCAGTTGGGCAACTTCCTACTCAACGCGCTGGCCGGTGCCGAGCGCCTGTTTGCCGCTATGGACCTTAAGCCCGAGGTGGACGAGGGCTGCGTGGAGCTGGTGCAGACGGGCGACGCGGCGTGGGCGTGGAAGATTCCCGAGGGCCAGGGTGTGGGCACGTACGGGCATCTGCACGACGTGGCCGCCGTTGATGAATCGGGTCGTGCGGTGGCGGCCGATGGTACCGAGCTTGTTACCGGTCTGGTCCCGCTCGCCGGCGACGTGCGCTTCCATGCCGTGGACTTTTCCTACGTGCCGGGCACGCGTGTGCTCACAGATCTCAACCTGTTCGCCAAGCCGGGGCAAAAGATCGCCTTTGTTGGCTCGACGGGCGCCGGAAAGACGACCATCACTAACCTCATCAACCGCTTCTACGAGGTCGATGACGGCGAGATCACGTACGACGGCATCGACGTCAAGCACATTGCCAAGGCCAGCCTGCGCGGGTCGCTCGGCATCGTGCTACAGGATACGCACCTGTTTAGCGGCACCATTGCGCAGAACATCCGCTTTGGCAAGCTCGACGCGACCGACGAGGAGGTGCGCGCCGCTGCCGAGGCAGCCTGCGCGGATTCATTTATTCGCCGCCTGCCTAGAGGGTACGACACGCCGGTCACGGCCGACGGCGCCAACCTGTCGCAGGGCCAGCGCCAGCTGCTCGCCATTGCGCGCGTGGCCGTCGCCGATCCGCCGGTGCTCATCCTGGACGAGGCCACTTCGAGTATCGACACGCGTACCGAAAAGCTCATCGAGCGCGGTATGGACCGCATCATGCGCGGTCGCACCACGTTTATGATCGCGCACCGCCTGTCCACCGTCCGCGACGCCGACGCCATCATGGTCCTCGAACACGGCCGCATCATCGAGCGCGGCACGCACGAAGAGTTGCTCGCCCAGCACGGCGAGTACTGGCAGCTGGCGCATGGCTTAAAAGAGCTGGATTAACCCGTTCGAGCACGATGCTTTGACCCCTCCATGCTCCTCACCTCGCCTCAAACCATCACAACATTCGACGTTTTTTGCCAAAATCGGGAAAAGCATCGAATGTTGTGATGGTTTTTCTGCCACTCGACCGGGTGGAATCGCTTTCTTGCGCACGAAGGTGTGCGAATCCGCGAGCAGGGGAATAAGGTTGGTTATCCGACCCATTGGAGGGCTCATGGACCTGCCGATTGTCCTGTCCCATAAGACTGCCTGGCTGTACCACAACGTGGCGCGCCTGTCCGAGCCGCTCTCGCGAGCAAGCAGCCTATACGATGAGGACTCGATTGCCGACGAGGCGGAGCCGACTGCGGGCTTGCCCAAATTGGGACTCGATGCCAAGGGGCTGAGGGCTTCAACGGCAGTTGGGATCGTTACCGACTATCTGGTTTCGCTCGGTATTCCACGAGAAGAGCTCGATCATATCGACACGCTCGTCAACTTCGATTTTGAGCGCTCGACGCCGGCTGGATTTAGGTGCCACGTGTTTGGAGCGCCGATACCTCCAGGCCATCTTATCGAGGTGGCAGAGGGCCTTCTGGTGGTTGATGAGGCCATGTGCTTTGTCCAAGCGGGTTCGTGGATGAGTGAGCCCGAGCAGCTGGAATATGGCTACGAAATTTGTGCCCGATACCATTTGAATCATCTGTCGACAGGCGATTATGTCGAGATGGGGCAGAGGTATACCGTTGCCGACTTGATTGCTTATTGCAATGAGAACCGATCTCGTCAGGGGGCTATACGCGCGGCCGCCGTGCTCAGGCGCGTGCACGATGGCGCGCGATCTCCCATGGAGACGGCCACCGCAATCATGGTCGTAGCAAAACGTTTCCAGGGAGGGCTGGGATACGCCAAGATTGAACTCAACCATCGGGTCGATGTTCCCAACGAGTTCAAGTATCTCGCAAAGGCCGGGTATTTCGAGATCGACGTATATACGCCTGCGAGCGGTACGGGGATTGAATACAACGGCTCGGACCATCTTGATAAACAGCGCAGTGCGTCGGACGCGGAGCGTATGACCGTGCTGAGCGCGCTGGGCTTTAGGATGATCGTCCTCACCGGGACTCAGTTTGCCCATCAGCTGCAATTGCACCGGGCGATGAATGCCATCGCGCTCGCTATGGGCCTTAAGTGCGACCGAAGCGAAGCGTTCCAGAAACGTCAGAACGACTTGCGAGAATTCGTGATTCGGCACTGGGACGGCGGCCTTTAGGGACGCTTTGGTCCTTCTACGGGGTGCCGTGGGCAAGCAGACCATCACAACATTCGACGTTTTTCGCCGAAAACGAGAAAAGCATCGAATGTTGTGATGGTTTACGTGCTGAGGATGGGCTTGGGAAGCCGGTCTTGCTCGAAGCGACCTGTCCTGTCGTACGGGTGTCGGCGTGATCCTCTCGTGGGGTATTATGTTTTCCGAAGAATAAAATGCCGCGTGAGGGGAGGGCTGCGTGGACGGGCACGTGCAACATGATGGTTTTGGCCGCGACATCAACTACCTGCGCATTGCCGTAACTGACAAGTGCAATTTCCGTTGCATTTACTGCATGCCCGCCGACGGCGTGGCCCCTCGTGCGCACGATGAGCTCCTCAGTGCCGAGGAAATTGCCCGCTTTGTGCGCCTGGTGGCGGGGGAGGGCATTCGCCGCGTGCGCCTGACGGGCGGCGAGCCGCTGGTCAGCCGCCGTATCATCCCGCTTATTCGCGACATCCGCGCGATTCCGCAGATCGAGGACATCTCGCTCACCACCAACGGCGCCCTGCTGCCCAAGCTGGCACCACAGCTCAAAGATGCCGGGCTTAACCGCGTCAACATTTCGCTCGACACGCTCGACCCTACGCTCTTTGGAAAGATCACGCGCCTGGGTCGGCTCGAGCAGACCATGGCCGGCATCGATGCGGCGCTGGCTTGGGGCTTTGAGCCCGTTAAGGTCAACTGCGTTGTAGTGCGCCGGCTCAACCAGGATGTGGCAGCCCTCGCGCGCTTGACCGTCGACCGTCCCATCCACCTGCGCTTTATCGAATACATGCCCATTGGCGACGAGCGCACGAGCTCGCATTGCGCTGTGGACCCGCATGCGCCCACGCTCAATCCCGAGCTGTGGGACGCGAGCGACACCGTGCCGAGTGACGAGCTGCGGGTGCGCATCAATGCCGGGGCCACCGCGGCGGGACTGGGCGAGCTCGAGCCGCTCGACATCAACGACGCTCCTGCCGGCGCGGGCCCTGCGCGCTACTGGCACTTTCCGGGCGCGGCGGGAACGGTCGGCTTTATTAGCGCCATGTCCAACCATTTTTGCGCGAATTGCAACCGTCTGCGCCTGACGGCCGATGGCAACGTGCGTCCGTGCCTGTTCAGCGATGCCGAGTATTCGGTGCGCGACGCCCTGCGCCGTGGTGATGATATGCAGGTACTTTCGATTTGGCGCGATGCCGTGGCCCACAAACCGCAGGAACACGCGATAATTGAGGGCACGCAACGATTTATGTCCCAAATCGGAGGATGATCATATGGCCAAGAGCAGGTACGCCGATGCCACCAAGGCCGCTCGCAGGGCCGCGATGTCTGCCCACAAAGTCACGGCTGCGACGAATGCTGGCAGCGCCGACGCGTCCGTGCAGCCGACTGCCAGTGCTGCCACCGAGCCCGTCCGTGACGCCCGCGACGCCCGTCGCGACGAGCTGACGCATGTGGACGCCAAGGGCGAGGTGCGCATGGTCGACGTGTCCGACAAGGCCGAGACCCATCGCATCGCCATCGCCGAGGGCACCATCCTCATGCATCCCGAGACGCAGGCCATGGTGCTGCAGGACCGCGCCAAAAAGGGCGACGTGCTCGCTTGCGCGCGCGTGGCGGGCATCATGGCCATCAAACGCACGAGCGACATCATCCCCATGTGCCATCCGTTGCTCATTACCAAGAGCAAGTGCGACATTGCGCCCATCGCTGCGGCGGGGACGCCTGCCGAGGACGTGCCCGAGGGCTGGGCACCGGCGCGCACGGACGGGCAGGTTGGCTTTCACGTGCTGGTTACGGCCGGCGTGACGGGCAAGACGGGTATCGAGATGGAGGCCCTGACCGGCGCGAGTGCCGCGTGCCTAACGATCTATGACATGTGCAAGGCAGTCGATCGCGGCATGGAGATCGTCGACGTGCGCCTGCTGCACAAGGAGGGCGGCCGCTCGGGTGTGTGGGATCGCGCAGAGCGTCAGGCTGCTGCTGTTGAGGCCGTGGCCGCTGACGGTGCCGCACCCGCGAACGTACCCGTCGCCGTCGCGCCCGCAGCTCCCACTCCGGCCGTCCCCGCGATCGCGTTTATCGGCTACCAGAACTCGGGCAAGACCACACTCGTCGAGAAGGTTATCGCCGAGCTCACTCGCCGCGGCCTGCGCGTGGGTTCGCTCAAGCATCACGGGCACCACGGCTTCGATATCGACGTGCCCGCTAAGGATACGTGGCGTCATCACCAGGCCGGATCCAAGCACGTGGGCCTCATCTGCGCCACGCGCTGGGCGGAGTACGCCGACACGCGCGAGGAGGACGAGATGCCCGCGCGCGAGCTGCTGTCGCGCTACAACGATGTCGACGTGGTGATCATCGAGGGCTACAAGACCGAGGGCTTCGACAACATCGTGGTCGCGCGCTCCGGTGTCGACCGTCTGCGCGGCAAGAGCTCGCTCGACCTGGTTGATGGCCACACGCTGGCCCTTGCCTGCAACGAAGCCCTGGCACGCCAGGCCTTCGACGCCGGCTTTGCGACCCGAGCCATCAACATCAACGACGCCCGAGCCATCTGCGACCTAATCCAAGACCATCTTTAGGCTTGACGCTGCGCCGGCCCCAAGCACCCCATCTCGCCCCTCAAACCGTCGCTCGCGTACCAAAGTACGCGTCGCTCCTCTTTCGGGGCGACCTGGGACACTTGGAACCGGCTCGCTACGCTGCCATATCATTGGGCCACCACAGGCAGGCACCTTTGTGGTGGTTTTGCTTTGGTAGATGTTTGGGACATGCCTTAAAATCTACCAAGAAGTTCATCCGGGCGAAGACGGAGAGAAGGGGCCCGATGCGTCCTTAGCGTTGCATACAGAAAGATTGAGTCGATGGTCGGCGGCCAATGCCCGCGGCCCGTATTCGTATGCAACAAGGAGCTCTTATGCCCATTCCTCTATTCTCAAAAACCAACTCGTCGTTGTCTGCTCAGGCTAAGCGCCTGGTGGCGATGCGCTTTCTGATCTATACCGGATTCCAGACCAGTTACTTTATCGGCGTCATCGGAACGCTCACCTATGCGGACGGCGCTTCGGTCGTCGCGACGTCGCTGGCCGTCCTATTTATGAACGTCTTCGTGATCCTGGGATCCTTTGCGGGTGGCGCGGCGCTCGACGCCTGGGGTCCGCGCCGTCATTTTCTGCTGAGCATCGTCGGCACGCTAGCAACGGGCGCGGCAATCATCGTCTTTGGCGACGCGACCGGAACAATCCTTGCCGGCGCGGTACTCTTGGGCTTTGTAATGGGGTTCGCCCAGCCCATCGCCACGTCCTATCCGGCCTACCTCACCGACGACCCCGTCGAACTCAAAGACATCAACTCCGCCATCACCATGTTCTCTAACGTGAGCATCATCGTCGGCCCCACGCTGGGCGGCTTTGCCGCGGCGGCTTCATCGTCGCGCGCGGTGTTCGTGCTCATGATGCTCTTTACCGTGCTGGCGTTCATCGCCGGCTGGGGCTTTAAGCCGCGGGCGGGGCATGCGGGTGCCGATTCGGCAGAGGAAGGGGAGCGCGCAAGCCAAAGCCCCGACCCCAGCACGTCCGCCCGCGCCACCTTCGCGACCAGCATCAAGACGGTCTTCACCAACAGCGTCCTCGCCCTGCTCTTCTGCATCATCTTCCTTTCGAACTTTGGCTACGGCGCCTTCGATCCGCTGGAGTCGTTCTTCTATCGCGACGTCTTGCACGTCGGAGTCGAATGGATGGGCTGGCTCTCGTCAGCCTGCGGTGTGGGCGCGGTGCTGGGCGCCATCCTGGCGCTTCGCATGCCGCCGCGCCTCGTCAGTCTTAAAACGCTGCTCGTGGCGCTTATGTCCGTGGGCCTGGGAAGCCTGCTTTATGTGGGGACGCCGTACGTGGGTGTGGCTCTCATCGGCCAGATTGCCCTGGGCGTTGCCTGGGGTGTCGTCAATCCGCTCCACAACACCATCGTGCAAACGACGACCCCGCTCGAGCAGCTCGGCCGCGTCAACTCGGTCATGGGCTTTGGCAACATGTTCGCCGGCGTGGCCCCGCTGGCGATTGCCCCGTGGCTGGCAGCAACATTTGGCGTGCAGCAGACGCTCGTAGGGGCGGGCATGGTCGTGACGGCGGTTCCCACGGCGTTGCTGCTGTTTGGACGCCGGCATTTGGATCGTGCCGCAAGGCAGTAAAACCATCACAACATTCGATGAAAATCGCGATTTTGACGAAAAGCGTCGAATGTTGTGATGGTTTGCGCTCCGGGCAGGCCGCCCTTCGGGTCCGGCCACCACAAAGCGGCCAGGCTCCTTTGTGGTGGTTTTTGCTTTGACAGGCCGCGCCTGTGCCTTGGTATACCATGTACGCCGTTCACGAATACACCCCGCATCGCCGCACAACCCAGAAAGGCCCCCATGGACACCACCTTCAGCCATATCAAAGCCGTGTTCTGCGATATCGACGGCACGCTGCTTACGAGCCAGCACACGGTGTCCCCGCGCACCGTGGCGGCGATTCGCGCCCTGCGCGAGCGCGGCGTACTCTTTGGCCTGTGCACCGGGCGCGACGCCCACGCGACCGAGGCCATGTACGAGCTCTGGGGTATCGAAGGCCTGGTAGACGTGATGGTGGGCTGCGGTGGCGCCGAGGTCATCGACCGCGCGCACGACATCAACGAGCTGAGCTATCCGCTGCCGGGCGAGACCATCGCGCGCATCTGCGAGCACATGGCGGACCTTCCGGCAACGCCCGTCTGCCCCCGAGACGGCGTGTTCTACGTGCCCGAGAGCAACGCGTGCGTCGAGCACCTGTCGCGCGTCGACGGTGTGCCCTACCAGGTGGTTGATTTTGCCGAGTTTTTGCGCGAGCCGCAGCCCAAGGTGATGTTTACCATGGCGCCCGAGGTAATGCCGCGGGTGATCGAGCGGGCGTCGACGTTTGCCGATAACACCGTTAAGGCAGCGGCTCTGCAAACCACGCAGCGGCTCTACGAGTTCATGGATCCGCGCGTGTCCAAGACGCGCGGCCTTGTGCGCGTGGCGGAGCTCAACGATATGGAGCTCCAGGACATCTGCGTGTTTGGCGATGCGGACAACGACACCTGCATGGTGGCTGACGCCGGCGTTGGCGTTGCCATGGCAAACGGCAGCGACGCCACCCGTGCCGCCGCCGACTTTGTAACCGCCAGCAACGACAAAGACGGCATCGCGATCTTTATCGAGGAGCATCTGCTGTAGCGCCGGGGGAGAGCCGCCACAAAGGGGCAGGCACCTTTGTGGCGGCCTCAGGCGATTTGGGCGAATTGATGCCTAAAATCTGCGCGAAAATTCAAATATTGTTGTCTGAACATTACGCTTCTAACTACCGATGGGTTAAAGATATTCCCATCAATTTAGTAGTCTATTCCTCCCGGTTAATGACCTACCGTTCACGGTCGATTTTCGACCGTTCACAGGACGCTTGCTCTTGAGCAAAATGTTGTGCAAATAAATCTAATGCCATTAAAAAATAATAGGCAACTAAATTACCAGCAGAAACAAAAAACAGATAGCGAATAAAAGAAAGCAAATCTGAGTAAATGTCAAGAGAATTGAGAACTGGCTACAAAAATGTCGGTTTTGTTGCTCGGATGTTCAAACAATAGTTACAATAGTATAACTACGCGAGCGCAATTACAGATTGCGCAGATACGTTTGATAGTGAAAGAGCAAGATCGCGGTCTCTTGGGGAGGAGACATCGATGAAAGCAAATTCAGATAAATCTAAGCAGAGTAATAAAGCGACACATCGTGTACTAGCAGGTGTTTTGTGCGGAGCTTCCGTTTTGAGCCTGGTACTGTCGCTCGTTATGCCCCCGATCTCGCAGGCCATCGCCAACGACGCCCAGACAGTTTCTACCGAGGAAACTGTGATGGGGGGGGGTTCCTCAAGTGAGTCCGCTGCTGTAGATAACACCAGCGAGGATGCCGAAAACCAGAATAGCGACGAGACCGATGCCGGCGAGGCTGGCTCTTCAAATAGTGCTGAGCAGGCTCAGAGTGCGAATGCGGCTTCAGCGAGAGCGACGGCCACCGTGGGGCCGGGTATTTACGTTCCCACGTCTATCGGTATCGGCACGAATATCGGTTCCTCCACCCCCGATCCCGGCGTTGCCACATTCGTTGGAAGGGACATGTACGTAGGAGGCAAGCCTGCGGACCCCTCCTACCTCACACGCGACAACGTTGCAGGTTCATATGCCGTCGAGGCCGAGGGCCTTACCGTCGTGCAGGGTAAGCTTGCGCTCAATCCCCTCAAGGAGAGCTGGCCTTACACGGATGGTAATAACAATACGTCTGGCGCGGGATTTCGCTTCGGTACCGTTGGCTTTGGTGCGCAGTTTCGTCCTTCTGCGGGCAGCGTCGTTCTTGCGGTCGCGGGCTTGAGTAACGCGACCTCTATCAAAGAAATCCAGGTTGGTACAAGCGAGCCCGCATCGGCTTTCGTTGGCGCGTGGAACAAGGGTGCCTGGGTTGGTAGGCAAAAGAGCTCACATAACGCTGAAGCCATTGGCTACGACTATACCGCGGCAATCGCGGGAAACCGTACAACCTGGATGAACAACGCCGATCGCCAGTCTGTCGTGAAGATGCAGGGCGACTGGTCTGACGATGGCCTGTTCACGGGCAACGATGATGGCGCGAGCATCATGTCGAGCATCAACGGTAAGAATTACACCAATTTCCTGGATTCCGAAGTAAAGGCGAAGATCTCCACGCCCCTCGCAAAGCTTAAACCCACCGGGAGTTGTACGGTCGATGTTGCCGAGGAGAATTCCAACTACACCATTGCAAAGTACAACAAAGACAGTAGGGCGACGTACGGCCTCAAGTTCGACAACTCCATTAAGAAGTTTAACCGCAAGACGAGTTACACCGATGTAACCGGCAACAGCGTTTCCGGCGAGGTGACCCTTGTCAACAACGAGAAGCTCATCACGTTTACCGGCGATGCGGACGATAGCGGCAAGGGTTCTTCGCTTCAAGTCTTTAACCTGAAGGCGTCGGATCTTACCAACTCCTATAAAGGCACGATCTACCGTGGCGTGGACTTCAGCTTCAATAAAATACCCGTGGGCGCCTCCGTGGTCGTCAACATCATCGATGAAGAGGGGACCCCGGTTGAGTTCAACACCGGCTGGCGCTTCTGGTGGAATGGTGAGGAAATCTCCCGTGGGTACGAGAGCGGTAGCAACGACAAGACTAAGTCTGAGTACTCCATTGCCGCCCAGAGCATCCTGTGGAATTTCGCAACGGCCAAGCAGGTCACCATCCGAGGTGGTATGGCCCTTGAGGGCATTGGTGGTGACGGGAAGTGGACAGACGACGACCCGGCAGCCGCCATGTTGGGCAGTATCGTTGTTCCCAACGGCAGCTTCGAGGATCACGTGACCACCAACGGGCGTGTTTATGTTGGCGATGACTTCCAGATGTACAACCCCACGGTCGCGTGGAATTTCGGGGATATCGAGGGTGACTCGGCTTCCGTCATCGATATGGATCAGGAGCGCCACAACTTCCCATGGTCCGGTACTTACACGCCCGACGGGTCTGCGGTTGCGTGGGGCAAGGTTGACGCTGCAGACGACACCACACCGCTCGCAGGTTCTGAGTGGGCGATTTACGCGAGCAAAAATGATGCGGAGAACGGTTGGGACCGCATCGTCTCTATTGTGGATAACGGCACGAATGACTCCGATTCTACCGTTGGCACCATTCAGTACGACTACCTGAACCAAAAGGCCACCATTGGCGACACGAGCGACACGAACTACTTCACGTACTACATTCGCGAGGTCAAGGCGCCGGAGGGCTACCAGAAGTCAGACACCATCTACTACGCCACTATGAACAATACTGGCGAGAAGCCGAACTATGTTCAGGGTTATGTGGATGAGAACGGGAACAACGTTTCGTTCGAGAATAACCCCAAAGGTGCCATTCCCAACACCAAGATTATTACCGGTACGGTGTCTTGGACTAAGGTTGAGGAAGGAGACAAGGGATACACTCCTTTGGCTGGTTCCGAGTGGAAGCTTGAGAAACTGGGTGCCGATGGTACGACCGAGGCGCAGTCTTGGACCGTGAGCGATCAGTCGGCTTCGAGCGAAACCACTTGGGCCGATACCGACGACACGAATGGCAAGTTCACATTGGCCGGTCTGCTGCCGGGCACGTACACGCTCACGGAGACCCAGGCTCCGTTTGGCTACGAACTGAACAAGAACACCTACAAGTTCACGGTGGACAGCACAAACGGCTCCATTACGTGGAAAGAGAACGAGCAGCCGAGCATCGTTAGTGGCACTACGTACATCTCCGACAAGTGCAGCGCTACGTCCGTGAAGATCCCGGTGACCAAATCCGTTCGCAATACGGACTGGCCGAAGGACGACGAAGGCAGCTATGTGTCGTTCGAGTTCAGCATTGTGGCTACGGGTGACTATGCAGCCAAAGCCCCCATGCCCGAAGCGCCCAAGATTTCTGTTGCCCCAAAGGCAGGGGAGACCGATGCCGCCAAGCTCAACAACATCACGGCGACCTTTGGCGCCATGACGTTCAACAAGTCGCACCTGTCCACTGAAGCAGGCACCAATAAAGATTACGCCAAGACCTACACCTACACGGTGAAGGAGGTCGCGCCTACCACCGGTGCCATCGATAAGCTCCGCTACTCCAAGGCCGAGTACCAGGTTGCCGTCACGGTGAAGGCCGTCATGAATGAGACCACTGGCAAGTACACCGGTCTTACCACCTCTACCACCGTTACGCAGATGAAGGACGACATGGGCAACACCCTTGGCAAGAACGGGCAGGGCGTCGCGGTTCAAACCTCCGCCGGTGCGGACCCAACCATCATTCCCGTCTCCACCTTCACCAACACCTACTCCACCACTCTGCCCCTTTCTGGTATGTCGGGCGTCACTCTGACGTACCTTGCCGGCGCGGCGGTGCTTTGCGCTGCTGCGGCCTGGATGCACATTCGTCGCAAGGCGAATGCGAAGGGAGGTAAGCGTCGTGAATAAGAAAGTTTGCTCCTTCCCGATCTTGTTTGCGCTGCTTGCCCTCCTGATCGGCACCTGCGCGGTTGTGATCCCCGCTTCCGCGCAGGCCGCGCCGACCTCGACCGGTTCCATCACGGTGAGCGGCAACGTGGCGCGTAGCTACGACGCCTACCAGATCTTTAGCGCCAACGTCGTCGACGGTGACAGCGACGCCAAGATTGCCACCGATCTCGCCTGGGCAAGCGACGCCGTGCGCGACGCCGCGCTGTCTGTGCTGCACAGCGCCGGCATGCTCAATTCCCAGACCACCGCGCAGGAAGCTGCCGAGTGGCTCAACACCGATTCCCACCTTACGAGCGCGCTGAGCGCACAGCTCGCTCGTTCCCTCCAGAGCTCTGGCGCCGTGCCCGTGGCCCTTAACGCGGGCACGACGGCCGAGCTGCCCTGTGGCTACTGGCTCATCGTCGCCGACGACGACGCCATTTT